>Ga0189276_10064_pt1 | contig 175107 bp, 169 predicted proteins | sample N26A31minimetaG_FD_130321 | JGI IMG/M metagenome (GOLD analysis project Ga0189276, IMG submission 130321) | Marine microbial communities from the Costa Rica Dome - N26 A3-1 mini metaG | ecosystem: Environmental > Aquatic > Marine > Oceanic > Photic zone | place: Costa Rica: the Eastern Pacific... | reverse complement strand
GTGTCTGGCCTCTTTGATACAGATGTTGGGCTTCGTCCCCTCAGCCCAACCTACTTGCTGGTTTTAACTTGCCGTCAATTTGATTTGTGCCATTGGTTTAAATCAAGCGTGACTGGCTTCTTTGATAGAGATGTTGGGCTTCGTCCCTTCAGCCCAACCTACTTGCTTAATCACCGAGCATAGCAGCTTGAGACATCTGGCCATTGGTCGGTCTTGATGGTCGTGTAGTGATTCCAGAACGCCTTATCGATGGCCTTCAATTGGGCGGGCGTCGTATCACGACGGTATCGAGCCAAGTGCCCCGGACCACCGTTATAAGCGGCATAGGTTGCCTTTATCAAATTGTCATCACCGCCGGGCTGCTCGTGCTCGCCAAGCCGAATCGCATAATCAACCAGGTAATGGGTCAGAATGTCGATGCCGGCATTCACATTGTAGTCGACCTCATTTACGAGGCGATCCAGATCGTAGACCTTGCGCCAGACCCGACCGTTGATCTGCATCATACCCACAGCGCCACCGGCGGAACGCAACACTTCCGGCGGACTACTCGAACCGGCGAAATGACGCCAGCAGGATTCTTTCCAGGCTGTGGCACGAACCAGGGGATCAAGCCGCTCTGTTAGTCTGTCCGGCAAGCTATTATTATTGTCCAGCCAGGCGCTGGCCTGTTCCTCCAGTAAGCTGGCAACCAGTTCAAGGTAATTATCAAGGTTATCCAACTGCGGGACCATCCCTTTTAAAGCCTCGGCCGGTGTGATGCTCTCGGCATGCGCGGCTGGTAACAGCCAGGAGCCAACCCGGCCGAATCCCCCGGCGATTTGTTGGGTCAAGGCGATGGTTGTGAATTCGGCCTTGTCCTGGCTGTTAAAACCGAACAAATCGCGAAACTCCGGATCGACCTCCAGGGGCAGGGGGGTAAAACTCGGCGGCACAGACTCAGCCAGCAGCAAGCGGGCAAGCCTGCGTAGCCCGTCCCGGGTGATTTCCAGACCATATTCCGGCCCCAGGGCATCCAGTGCCCGCAGTGCGTCACCACCGGCCAGAAATGCGGCAAGCCGAAAGTCATTTTCCAATCCTGGCGTTTCCAGACCTTCAAGTATGCCCATCAACGGCCGCAAACGATCCCAGGTGGTGAGGAACAGTGCTCGAACCGGATCATAGTCGGGATCATCGACTGTCAGCGCCTCGGCAATCGAGTGTCTTGCATCCAGCAGCACGGCAAATAACTCAAGGCGCAGGGCCTGGGAATCCGTAGACTGGGCCAGACTCATAATAATGGTGGTCAGAAAGCCGTCTAACTCATCCTCAAGCGTTTGCCATTCAGCCAGTTCACTAGCGTCCAGAATCGGCTCGGGGCCCAGTTCGACAGGTTCAGGAGGGCGAACCTGAAAAGCCAGCCAGGCCCTGACGCCGGTTTCTTCAGTTTGGATGCGGGTAATGTGGGTTCGCTCAACCAGGGATGGCTCAGCATCTGGGCCCAGCAATTGTTCGATCAACTCATCCAGGCTGTTAAGTGGCTCGGCCAGGTCAACTTTGACGCTTTTCATGCGTGGCAGCACCAGTGCATCGGTAATGATCTGAACCGGTTTGCTCAAAAGGGCGGGGCTATTATCCGGGCGCGATAAGATAATCGAATCAGGCACAAATTCAATGGCCAGTCCCGATTCTGTCACCTGCGGGGTCAGTTTCAATGCAAGACGGCCCTGCCACGGTTTCGGACCCCGGCAGACACCGAGTAAATGGGCACCCGTCGTGGCAGTCAATGCCATGTCGACAGACAGTTGGGCATCCTCGGTCACCACCTGCACATCAGACAACTCAAGCTGGTTGCAGAGATCGTTGCGGAGCAAACTCTGCCCATTCTCATCGGTTTCAAGGACACGGCTAATCGCAGACTGCAGATGAGCCGTTTCTGCCAGCAAAGGGATTTCAACGTCGCCCGCGGACAGCGCGTTCGAACTGTATAAGACGAAAAGCAGCCATCCAATGCGTTTCATTCGATGTTCCAGTGGTTAAGAGCGAGATGACTCGCGGGGGAGTGCCAGTTCCTGATTCCGGGCTGCGATATTATCCGCGCTTTTTAGATAACTGTCATGAAATTTAGCGTGCTATCACATCAAGGCTTATTGCCTTGTCAGAGAAGTAGTCGCTCAACAAATACGGCGTCAGAGGCCGTAACTGGTTGGCAGCTTTTAGCTGATTTTCGAAAGTAACTGGCGAACCTCGTCAGTCTTTAATGGCCTCACCAGACGATCGACTTCCTTACCCTCATGCAGGAGTATCAAAGTCGGCCAAAGCTTGACCTTGAAAAGTCGCCCCAGTCGTTTGCCTTTGCCGTCATATATTCTGATATGACGCAGTTCTGAATAATCAGCGAGTGCTTCTTTTATGGCAGGCGTCGCAGCCTGACAATGTCCACACCAGGGCGCGCCAAACTCAAGTAGCGAGTCACCGGCCAGTTTGCCAAACTGTTCAAAGGTGAAGACTTCTTCTGAGTAATCAGAGTTAAAACTCATCATTAAATTTTTATATTGCCGAATGGAAATCAAAAGGGTCAGAAACCATCAGTTACCTCAAATTATCTTATCAATCGTTTCTCACCTCATAGATTTCCTTAATTTCCTGTCATCGATTTACTACAGCCAGCAAGCCGTTGGAAAAACTAAATGATTCAGGCTAGTCCTGCTCTTCTGAATAGAAGTCAGTCACTTCATGATTAATATGGCTGACCATAGAACGAACACTTTCTTTCTCGGCTTCCGAAAAGTCACCTATAAATTCTGGCTCTTCCATTTTCTTAACATCAATCAGACTTTTAATCATAGTGATATAGTTAAATGTAGTTGTGCACCCTGCATCTTTGAATGAAACTGATATCTCTTGCTCTTCATTTTTACTAAATACTAGTATCATTTCTCTCCCCTAAAGTCCTTGAGGTTATATTTCTTTACACGTTTTTTGATCGATGATTTTCCTCCATCAGTGACCTCGGCTATTAAATCCACGACATTATTGCCACTGATACTTCCCTCTAAAGGGTTAGACGCGATCGTTATCTTATTCTCCTCATTGGCACACATTACGATATTTTGTGCGTCTCCTAACATTGGAATTGTTGCGTTATGAGAAACAAGAATTATCTGTTTCTTGGTCTTGCATTCCTTGATTGCTTTAAGCAATCCGTTATTAATGTATCCTGTAGCTAAATTATCCTCAGGTTGATCAATAATAAGAGGAGCTCTATCAGAGTCCCATCCCAACACTAGGTCTAGTATTACTGACGTTTTCCATCCCGCACTAAGGTTTTCAAAGTCCCTACCATCGTTAGTTGTGATTCTATATTTCTTGTTATTCATTTCTGAAAATCTATTATTAACGTAGGATTCAAACTGCGAGTAGCTCTCTATCTTCGGATCGCGCTGCCTAAACCTCTTTTTGAAGAGCAGTTCGGGTCTAATATCTGAAAAGTTTTCTATTTGGTTTTTCGCTACGAATGTTTCATTTATTACGTCTAAAAACTTTTCTTTCGTGAGTTCAAACTCGTTATCAATAAAAAGAGAGTGACCCATTGAAACGATTGGTTTGGTAGGGATGCTTATTGAAAAGCTTGAAATTTTATTGAGTGATTTATAAAAAAGCTCGTGGTACTTAATGTATTTTTTTAAACAATCAAGAAGATTCTGAAACTCTCTTCTCCTGGATGTAACTTGCTGGTTCTCCTTAACTTGAAGAGCATCCAGGTCCTGCCTAGATTTCGCAATATTCTCTCTAACCAACTTTTCAAGATCTGAAGCGTTTAACGCCTGGGTCAACTCATCTTTCAATGTCACAATAAGATTTTTATCGTGGACCACGAAAGGGCTTTTAATTAGTAATGAGTCGATTTCTTCAAGCACTTTAATGTGCCTATCGTAGTCAGCTCCTGAGTATTGCGTTAACTCAACTTCTTTGTCTGTAGGCTGAATTTTTCGAATAGGATTGTCTTGAATTGTCTCGGTAACAATTAACCTTGAAAGCCATGGAATTCTGCTCAGCTGTTCTTGTAGTAACTCAATTTCCACTACAGATTTCACTAGGTCACTCAAGCTTGAGCTCAAGTCCTGTAAAGCATTAACTATTTTCTGCCTTTCTACATCATCAGCGGGGAAGACTTTTTTTAGAATTGAAATGTCATCAATAGAGTTATTTCTATCTTTCTGATCACATATCTTCATTATGTAGTTTTGATTGAAGTAATGAGGTGTTTGCCCGGATGGATTTGAAACCTCAATGTTAGCGATATTAAATGGAGTATTGAAATAGACGCTCTGGTCAACCTTATTGGTAATTTTGTGGTAGATGGAGTCAACGAATAGAGATTTTCCACTAGACGAGCCTCCGATAACTACGTTTAAGCCTGGAGTCAAATTTACGTTTATGTCTATGTTCTCTTCTTTCAGAGTCACAGAATCAATATATTCTGTCCACGAATCTGGCTTTTCGCCATAAACCAACCTTGATGATTCTGAAAGTGATAAACGAAGCCCATTAAACGTTGGCGAAGCTAGCATCCAAGTTGGCACAAAGTCAGACGCCTCTTTTCCCGCTTTACCATCAGGGTATATATCAGGGGTGTAATTATCAGTCGCTGTAACTAGGTTTACAAAATCTTTTATTCCCAATCGTTCGAAGTAACTGTGTGTTCTTTCCAGTCCGTTGGTTCCTCTGGCTGTAAAACCATCAAAATGATTGTAGTAGACGCTTCGCTCTAGCGTTTTATCAAATTTGACTCCTTTCGGAATTGACATATCAAATGTGGAATGGTTTTGACCTCCATGCGGAAGCAATAAAAACTCGTAGTCATCAAAACAATTCATTATTTCTTCTAAGCTTGGAATTTCATCTTTATCGCTGACAGTTTTTATTGGATAGAGCTTATCCAGTTTTGCATTTACGTCATCGATTACCGTCGAGTCTATTTCTTCGACATTAAAGAGAATGTGGCAATGATAGGGCTTACACTCTTTGTAGTTCCTCACGTGAAGCTCTACCCCAAGAAGAATGTTTTCTATTTCTTCAGCAGCCTTCAAATATATTTTCTTGTTGACAAAGTTATGATCCGTTATGGAGATCAAATAAGGCGATCCATCCGCAATACGTTCTACACCGGACTTCAATTTTTGTAGATCATAATCTTCATTCGGACTTTCAAAGTTTGATGAGGTATGTATGTGAAAATCTAGGAATACTGGTTTCATACAATCACTTCCTGAAGTGTCTATTGCACTGTATACAAAGTAGGTGATTTATCAGGCGCCCCAAGCTATCACTTTGTTGCCCCTTATTGAGCATTGATTTTACTCAGGACCAAAGCTGCGAACTCTTCCACCTCAGGGTCTGTAATGCCATACTTCTCAAGCTGATCAGCAATGTTTATTACATAATTCAGACAATCACCACTTGTGCCACTGGCAGATATGGCCATCTCGGCTAGCTGATCTAGTGGTTCGTCAAGTGTGTTCTTGCCTTTGTAAATTGGCACAACCGCAGTAACCTTGTAGCCAGTGTCTAGCACTACCTCACAATTAGTAAGCTCAAATGCTTTTCCCTCACGTTCTTTGAGATATTTCAGCACTTTTGGATAGATATCTGACGAGAATTGAAAGGCCACACCTCCGCAAACAAAGCCATAAGCTTTTTCAACATTTAGCGTTGGACCAGGCAATTGCTGTGTACCCCAATTCTTTACTGAGGCTTTGTTAAAACGTCTTCGGTAGTCAATGAGTTGAGCATTAACTTTACTTCTACATTCGAATTTTTCGTGCCAACCATCCCACATTAGAGAGCCAAAACCAAAAACCCACATTTCACTCTCCTGATGGCTTGCAAAGTTCAAATGAAACATTTGCCCTGATAATAAACATGATCGTGAATAAATCTTTAATCATTATCCAGCAGAGTTGGTTTTTTAAGTTTATGAAAAATATGGGCGTTATAAGCTGAGTTCTTGAGTTGTTGATTAACCTTGAAAGATTCAAAATTAATTCCAGACGTGTCATGGCAGACTGACAAGGCAAAAGCTTGAGAGGGGGGAGGGACTCCCTCGTTATTTTCGTCATACTCAATTCCCTCGAGAGTAATATCGAGCTAGTCTTTATGCTGTCTCCTAAGTAAAACATATAACGCCCCAGTCCCGCCATCTTCCACCGTTGCACTACAAAACGCCAGCACAGCCGGGCTTTGCTTTAGCCAGTAATTGATTTTGCTTTTGAGGATGGGCTTGTTATCTCTTGATCCCCAGCCTTTGCCGTGAATGATGCGTACGCAGCGGAGTTGTTGCTGCTGGCAGAGTTCCAGAAATTGTCCCAGAGCGGGTTCGGCTTTGATGAGGGTCATACCATGGAGGTCGAGTTCGGCTTCCAGGTGCACCTTGCCGTTTCGGAGCTTGGAGAACAGTTTGTGCTGAATGCCGGGGCCGCGGTATTCCAGGTATTCCTCATTGCCCACGGTGTCGGGCGCGAACATATCGGAGAAAGCCTGGCCGGTGACTTCATGCTCGATGCTGCGTTTGCGGCGGGTTTTGACTTCGGGTTTGGGGCGTTCTATCAGTTGGCTTTTGTGGCGAATCGGCGTGGCGTCGCGCATTTCCTGTCGAAACAGCGCGAAGTCATCGTTCTCCTTATCTTTCTGCCTGTCAGCCATGAGCGGGATAAAACCTGAGTGTGGGATGGGATATAGCGTTTATTGTGCCAGATGACGCTTGTGTAAAAAACGGCTTTTGATTTACCATGCCAGTCACTTGTCGGGGTGCCCGAGCGAAATGTTTCGCAGAGGCTGAGATGAAACCCGTTGAACCTGAAGAAGTTAAGACTTCCGTAGGAAACAAGCAGGATAACTGCAAACACCCTGGGTGTATCTAAACACAGTATCCGCATCTTGTTCGCATTTCGCGCAACGATCTCATCTTCCCCGACGTTGGTTTTCAGACAGGGGGAAGTGACATGTCCACAGAAGCTACAAACAAGGTAATCGACCTTACAGATCGCACCGGCATCACGACAGAGCCATTGCCGGGCAGTGAAAAGTTCTACATCAAAGGCAGCCGTGATGATCTCCTGGTGCCTTTCCGCCGCATTAATCTGACTGATACGCCCAACGCTGATCCCAGTCTGCCTGGTACACAAAACGAGCCGGTTGTCGTCTATGACACTTCAGGTTTGTACACCGATCCCAGTGCCAAGATTGATATCGAATCCGGTCTGCCGCTGATCCGCCAAAAATGGATTGAAGAGCGTGGCGACTGCGAACAACTGGGCGAGTTCAGTTCACACTTCACCCGCGAGCAGGACGAGCAGGATTTTGATATTCCGCTCTATATGAACCGTCGCCTGCCACGCAAAGCCAAGCCGGGCAAAAATGTTTCGCAGATGCATTATGCGCGTCAGGGCATTATCACTCCGGAAATGGAATACATTGCCATCCGCGAAAGCATGGGGCGTGAAGCACTGGCACAGCAGGGTGACCTGCCGGATGATATGGAGCATTACATCACCGCCGAATACGTGCGTAAGGAAGTGGCTGAAGGTCGTGCCATTATTCCGGCCAACATCAATCACCCTGAATGCGAGCCCATGATTATCGGCCGTAATTTCCTGGTCAAAATCAACGCCAATATCGGTAACTCAGCCACGACCTCTTCCATTGCAGAAGAAGTCGAAAAAATGGTCTGGAGCACCCGCTGGGGTGGTGACACGATCATGGATCTGTCCACCGGTAAACACATTCACCAGACCCGCGAATGGATCATCCGTAACTCACCGGTGCCGGTGGGTACCGTACCGCTGTATCAGGCGTTGGAGAAAGTGGACGGCATTGCCGAAGACCTGACCTGGGAAGTCTATCGTGACACGCTGATCGAGCAGGCCGAGCAGGGCGTGGATTACTTCACTATCCATGCCGGTGTGCGTCTGGCGCATATTCCACTGAGTGTGAACCGGACTACCGGTATCGTCTCGCGTGGTGGTTCAATCATGGCGGCCTGGTGTCTGGCGCATCATGAAGAAAGCTTCCTTTACACCCACTTCGAAGATATCTGCGAAATCATGAAAGCCTACGATATCTCTTTCTCGCTGGGTGATGGTCTGCGTCCGGGTTGTCAGGCCGATGCCAACGACGAAGCACAGTTTGCCGAGCTGAAAACGCTGGGTGAACTGACCCAGATTGCCTGGAAACATGATGTGCAGGTGATGATTGAAGGCCCGGGCCATGTGCCAATGCACAAGATTAAGGAAAATATGGACCTGCAACTGGAGTGGTGTCATGAAGCACCGTTCTATACTTTGGGCCCACTGGTTACCGATATTGCACCGGGTTACGACCATATTACTTCCGGTATCGGTGCCGCGATGATTGGCTGGTACGGCACCGCGATGCTCTGCTACGTGACACCGAAAGAGCATTTGGGTCTGCCCAATAAAGATGACGTGAAGACCGGCATTATTACCTACAAGATTGCAGCCCATGCGGCGGATCTGGGTAAAGGTCATCCGGGTGCACAGATTCGTGATGATGCGATTTCAAAAGCCCGTTTCGAATTCCGTTGGGAAGATCAGTTCAACATCGGTTTCGATCCGGATACGGCCCGTGCTTATCACGACGAAACGCTGCCCCAGCCGAAAGCCAAAGTGGCGCATTTCTGCTCCATGTGCGGACCGAAGTTCTGCTCGATGAAGATTTCTCACGATGTGAAAGCGGCATTTGCCGAGAAGTCACAGGAGTTCAAAGAAGCGGGTAGTAAGATTTACCACGAAGTGAAAGCCTGAGGGTTTGATTTGCCCTTTTAACTCCCCCCATCCCAGCCTTCCCCCGCGAGGGGGGAAGGGGCTCATCTCTCCCTCTCCACTTGATGGGACAAATGCGTCGGGAACGCATTTGGTCAGCGATAGCTGCCCGAAGGGGGACGGACAAGGACGTCCGTCAACAGAGGGCTAGGGTGAGGGGAAGTGGGGATAACCAAGCTCAATAAAAGATCACAACCATGAATCGTTATCTGATTATCGGAAGTGGCCTGATCGGACGCCTCACAGCTTGGCGTCTGCTTCAGGCCGGCCATCAGGTCGCACTCCTGTCGAAAGATGATAAGGAGGGGAGTGACAGTGCTGGTTATGTCGCGGCATCAATGGTGGCCCCTGCCACGGAGGCGATTAGTGCCGAACCCATGGTGAAAACTGTGGGTTTGCGCTCTTATTCCTTGTGGCCACAGTGGCTGAAAGAATTGACGGAACCTGTTTATTACCAGGATCAGGGTACGCTGGTGGTTGCCCATGCCGGCGATCAGGCCGATATGGCGCGCTTTCAGCGGCGTGCGGCGCATGTGCTGGATGATTCCGATTTCCGGATGCTGGATCGACAGGGCTTGCAGGAGCGCGAACCGGAACTGGCTGATAATTTCTCTCAGGCGATGTGGTTTGAGCAGGAATCCTGTATTGATAACCGTCAGCTATACCGGCAGTTAACAAACATGCTGGAAACGCATTGTGACTGGAAACAAACCGGGGATATCGGTGAGTTGAATCTGGCGGAAATCGATCGGCTTTGTCAGCAGTATCTCAATTGCAAAGCTGAGCATTTTGATGCGGTCATTGACTGTCGGGGTAACGGGGGCAAAGACAACCTGACCAACCTTCGCAGTGTGCGTGGTGAGGTCATTCGGGTGCAGGCACCGGAGGTGAATTTCAAACATGCCATTCGTTTGATGCACCCGCGTTATCCGTTCTATCTCGCACCCAGGCCCAATAATGAATATGTGCTGGGTGCGACGGTGATTGAAAGCGATGATCGTTCACCGATTACGGTTCGTAGCGGGCTGGAATTAATGTCAGCGTTGTACAGCCTGCATAAAGGCTTTGCTGAAGCCAGGATTGTGGAGATGACAGCCCATTGTCGCCCGGGCCTGCCGGATAATATGCCGACCATCAAACGCACTGACTGGGGTTATATCATTAATGGTTTTTACCGCCATGGCTATCTGTTCGGTCCTGCCGTAGTTGAGGATTTGACGCAATTGCTCGCAGGGCAACACGAGCAGGTGCATTTCGGAGAGTTATATGACATCTAATCAACAACAGATTCAGTTTAACGGTGAACCGCTGTCGATTGATCCGGCACAGACAGTCTCTGCTTTTCTTGAGAGCCAATCAGTCGCTGGTCGTTTTATCGTGGTCATCAATGACGAAGTGGTACCCAAATCCAATTGGGATCAGCATCCTATCCAAGCCGGCGATCAGATTGAAATTATGTCTCCGATTAGTGGAGGTTAGACTTAAATATGAAAGCATCCAACTGGACAGTTTACGGTCAGGAACTCGGTAGCCGTTTGTTTATCGGCACCGCCCTGTATCCCTCGCCCAAAGTCATGGTCGATGCAATTCGTGCCTCACGGGCCGAGGTCATTACCGTCTCTTTGCGTCGTCAGTCGGCTAATCAGCCTCATAGCGGCGACCAGTTCTGGCAGATGATCGAGGATTTGAATTGTCATCTGCTGCCGAATACCGCCGGTTGCTACAGCGTTAAGGAAGCCGTCAAAACCGCCCATATGGCACGGGAGCTGTTTGATACAGATTGGGTGAAGCTGGAGGTGATGGGCGATAGCTACAATCTGCAACCGGACCCTTTTGCGCTGGTGGAAGCGACTAAAATTCTGATTGAAGATGGCTTCAAGGTCTTTCCTTACACCACCGATGATTTGGTGTTGTGCCAGAAACTGGCGGAGCTCGGTTGTGAAGTCCTGATGCCCTGGGGCGCCCCGATTGGCACTGGTCAGGGGCTGCTGAATCCCTATGCCTTGAAAACACTGCGTGAACGTCTGCCTGAGCTGACCTTGTTGGTGGATGCCGGTATCGGTAAACCGTCCGATGCAGTGCAGGCAATGGAGCTGGGTTTTGACGGTATTCTTCTGAACACCGCGATTGCTGAAGCATTGGAGCCTGAAACCATGGCCTATGCTTTTGCTGATGCCATTAATGCCGGCCGTCTCGCACATGAAGCCGGGGTGATGCCCAAACGGGATAATGCCAAGCCCAGTACGCCGACTTTGGATCAGCCGATCTGGCAGCAGGGTTAGAAGTCTGAGCGTAAGCTGTCATCGCGAGAAGGGGACGACGAAGCAATCCAGTCCGGTGCATTTCAGCGCTGGGGCCGGACCGCCGCTGGCAGTGACCTTACGATGACGAATCTTTTTATAACAACATCCATGTATAGATAAACGGCAATGACAACCCAACCCAAACCTGCAGTATTACTCATTGGTGGCCTCGATCCCCAGGGCTGCGCCGGCATCGCGGCGGATATCGCGACGGTTCAGCATCATGACTGTCATGCTTTGCCGTTGATCACTGCCATGACCGAACAGACCTCAGAAGGTTTGACTGCACTTGGCTCGGTCAGCCCGGCAAAACTACTGGCACAGTTTGAAAACTGTAGGGCAGATTTTGAGATTGCTGCCGTCAAAATCGGCTTGATCCCCAATCTTGAGATTGCTGAGTGCATTAAACAGATCCTGCAGCAACTGGAAGGTATTCCAGTCGTTCTGGACCCGGTGCTGGCCAGTACCAGTGGTGGAGAGTCAGTAGCGGCGGAGGTGCAGGCTTATATCTGTTCGGATTTGATGCCACTGGTTTTTTTGCTGACCCCGAATCTGCCGGAAATGAGCTTGCTTGCCGGGGTGACGGATCCTGAACAGGGTGCCCGGGAGCTTCGTAAAGCCGGTCTTAATGCGTGCCTGGTGAAAGGGGGGCATAGCGACAGCCAATTTGCCAGCGACTATTTTGTTTTTGAAGAGACCGGGTTTTATTGCTACCAGGAAAAACGGGATAAGCAAGTGCGTGGTACAGGCTGCGTGATGGCCTCATCAATTGCAGCCCATCTGGCGAGCGGTCAGGATATCCGCGATGCGGTGGTGCTGGCCAAGGCCTATGTTTCCCGAGGCATTCGATTATCCGAGAGAGCAGGGCCCTACCAGGTCATTGCCCATAGCCGTGAGCCGATGAAGCTGGAAGATATCCCCAGGCTTTGTTATCAGGCGGCGCTGATTGGCAAACAGTTTCATTTCCCCAGTTGCCCTGAACGTTTGGGTATTTATCCGGTGGTGGATAGCAGTGACTGGATTAAAAAGCTGGTGGATGAGGGCATTCAAACCCTCCAGCTGCGGGTGAAAGATCGTAATGAGACCGAAACCTGGCAGGAAATTAAACAGGCACTGTCACATCTGAGTGGCAATCAGGTCAGCTTTTTCGTCAATGATCACTGGCAACTGGCGATTGAGGCCGGTGCTTATGGTGTGCACCTGGGGCAGGAGGATTTGCATGATGCCAAACTGCAGACGATTGCTGACGCCGGATTGAGACTGGGTATTTCAACGCATTCTTACTGGGAACTGGCACGGGCTCTGGCTGTGAATCCGAGTTATATCGCGCTGGGACCGATTTACGAAACAACCAGTAAACAGATGCCTTTTTCACCTCAGGGGATCGAGCGCCTGCAACAGTGGGTGGATATTTTGTCTGATCGTTACCCTGTCGTGGCCATCGGCGGCATTAACCATGAACGGGCGCGGGAATTACAACCCACCGGCGTAGGCTCGGTGGCGATGATTACGGCGATTACCCTGGCTGAGGATTACCGTGCCGCAACGCAGGAATTGTTGTCGCTCTGGCAATAAATTCAGCTGTCGTTGCCGTACTCGTCAAAGTCACCCCATCTGGGTTCCAGTTCCGGCTGGGGTGTGCTTGATCGGCTCTCCCGGTAGTAAAGCGGGATATCATCACTGTTGACCAGCTGGTCATCATTAATGACTGCATCAGGATTGGTATTGTCAATTTGTCGGGTTTTCGATTTTAAGGCTTCATTTTCTTTTGCCAGTTCTTCAACCCGTTTAATCAGGGTCTGATTTTCTTCCTGCAAGTTGGCCATTTGCTGTTGCAAAGCCACCAGTTCAGACAGAATTTTTGTGGTCGGCTGCGTGACCGGTGAAGTGACAGCCGCCGCACCCGCCGCAGCCATGCCCACGGCCGGATTTATCTCACTGGCATTATCAGCACTGGGTTCTTCAGCGGTGTCATCTGATGGGACTTCAGGCAAGGCGAGAGTATCTTCAGTATTACTGCTATCGGTTTCAGCTTCGGTTGATTCCGCCGCGACTTCAGATTCTTTTTCCACAGTTTCTGACGTGCTTTCAGCATCGATATCGGCTGATTTGGACAGGAAAAAGAAACTGACAATAAGCGCAATTAACAGTATGGCGAGACCGGCAGCCACTTTAATCAGCAAAGACGTTGATAAACCTTTCTTTTTAGATTGGTCTTCCTGTCCTTCGCCTTCTTCAAGAATCTCGTCAGCGGTATTTTCTGCCATTGTGGTATTTGTCCTGTCAGTGTCCGATAGGGTTATCGGACACTGACAGCGATGCTTTACTTTTAATCAGCTTGGCAGGCGGTTTTCGTCGAGGTTGCCATTATCATTTGTCGGCCCCTCGGTTTGTGCCGGATCGGTATCGTCCTGAATCAGTGAGACCACAGTCCAGCCGGTTTCCGGTGATGGTGATTCAGCCGCCGTGAAGAAGCGCAAACGCTTACGCGGGTTAAATGCAAACAGCGGGGTCACACGGCGGCCATGCTGTTGCAGATAATCTTCAAAGCTGAAGTTTTCAGTCAGCTTGGTCTGTTTGACTTTTGCGCCACGCGAAATCAGGCTGGCCAGCTTGGCATAGGTGATTTCATTGCCAAACAGGGTATGTGAATCGTGGCTTATCGCCTTACGTGATTTAGCTTCGTTACGTTCTTTGTCTCTCTCTTTCTCGGTAGAGAGGAAGTAAACCTGATTACTGCCAAATTCCGCTTTATAGCGCATACCGACCAGGGCATTAAGCTCACTTTGCGGCGTCAGCGCCAGAACCTGGCCCAGCCCAATCAGATCCAGATGCCGGTCAGCATGCTCCGAGACGGCATTACCGTAATAAGTATCGAGACCACTCATCCGGGCTTCTTTGACATTGGTCCAGCTGCCATCGGTGAGGCGGGTGCGGAAGCCATTCTCATTCAGGGCCTTAGCCACTGTTCGTGCCACCGGGTTCGCCCCCACAATCAGAAACCCACTGTCTTCCGGTTCGGCAACGCCCAAACGCTTGGCAATAAATTTTGCCGTGGAGCCCTGTACCAGTACGGTACCGATGATGATGGCAAAAGCCAGTGGTACCAGCAGTTCGGCGTTTTCCATACCGATGTCCTGCAGACGCAGTGCAAACAGGGCGGTGACCGCCGCTGCAACAATACCGCGCGGGCCGATCCAACTGATCATGGTTTTTTCCTGCCAGCTCAGATCCGAGCCAATTGTCGACAGAAAGACTTTAACCGGACGGGCGATAAACTGGATGAACAGGAACAGCAGTACCGCCCCCATGCCCAGTTGCTCAAAGGAGGCGAAGTTGAGTCGTGCCGCCAGCAATATAAACAGGCCGGAAATCAGCAGAATGCTCAGGTCTTCCTTGAAGTCGAGGATATTTTCCACCGACACGTTTTTCATATTGGCGAGCCAGATCCCCAGAATGGTGACGGTCAGCAGGCCGGACTCTTCCGAAATCTCATTGGAGATGGCAAAGGTACCGAATACCAGCGCCAGGGTACTGACGTTATGCAGGTATTCAGGCAGCCAGTGCCGACGCAGTACAATGCCGAACAGATAGCCTGCAACAGCACCAATCCCCACACCGACAGCGATGGTCTTAGCGAACATGTAGATCGTGTGTCCGACCGAAACATGACCCTGTAACTGAATTGATAGCAGTACTTCAAATACCAGTACCGCCAGAATGGCACCGAGAGGGTCAATGACAATGCCTTCCCAGCGCAGGATATTGGAGATTTTGGCATTGGGTCGTACGGTTCGGAGCATGGGCACAATCACTGTCGGACCGGTGACAACCATGATTGCACCGAACAGGATTGATAAGCCCCAGGAAAAGTCCAGAAGCAAATGGGTCGCGACCGCAATCAGGGTCCAGGTAATTAATACACCGACGGTGAGAATGTTGCGGACCACACGCTGCAGCCCGCGTATGTCTTCGAATTTGAGGGTCAGACTCCCTTCAAACAGAATCACGGCCACGGCGAGAGAGACCATCGGGAACAGAAGGTCGCCAAACAGCGCTTCAGGATTGAGCCAGCCGGTTAAAGGGCCCAGCACGATGCCGGCAATCAGCAGGAAAACAATCGCAGGGAGTTTTATCCACCAGGCAAACCACTGACAGAGGATGGCGACGATTCCGATGACTGATAGCGCGACGACGGCTTCCTGATTCATTCCTTACCCTGGCTCATCCGAGCATTATTAAAACAGTCTGCAATGGTGACACTAAATGCCCCCAGCGGAAAGGGGGGAGGCTTAGCGTAGCAGCCTAATCTCGGCGCGGCGGTTGCGGGCACGACCCTCGACAGTTTTATTACTGGCTGCCGGTTTGTGGTCGATAAATGACTGTATTCGGATCAGCTCCGCCGGTAGTTCATGTTCCTTCAAAAGATAGGTTTTGACCGCATGTGCCCGTGCATCTGAGAGCGGTTCATTGATTCTTTTGCGGCCGTAATTGTCGGTATGGCTGCTGATCCGGACTTGGCGGATGCTGTCATCCAGCTTCACATAATCAGCCAGGCGGTTGAGTGCTTTTTTGCTGGCAGCATCCAGCGTAGCTTTGCCCAGCGGGAAATAGACGGTGAGCTTGCTGATTTCTTCAAAGCTGTCTGGGTGCAGGTTTTGCAGGCATTGCTGGAAAGCAGGCAGGGAATCATTGAGTCTGATTGTAGATAACATGACTCTGATGTCTCTGGAAAAGGATTGTGATCGATATTCAATAAGCGGAAAGCGACCTTCCTGCAACTGGGCCAGCGCTTCCAGAGCCACGCTGCCTTCGATCTGAAAACGGGTCTGGCCGGCCTGGGTCGGCAGGCTGGTCAGCGTTTCGAGCTCGTCACTGTTCTGCCAGGGTGCCGGGGCAATCTGAAATTGCACATTATTCTGTTCTGCCGGCTGTGACAGGGTATTGAATACCAGCTTGAGAGCAGAACCGTTGCGGCGATAAAAACCGGCGTTACCAAAGCCCGGGATTTCCTGGGTCAGAGAACATTCCAGTGGTGATTCCACCACCTGCCAGCGGGTATCCGTCACCGGTGCCTGAAACTGCTCGGCAAGCAGAGGCTGGGTAAACAGGCAGCTGAGTAGAAATAAGAATTTTTTCATCAGTATTGAATCAGTGAGTGCAGGGGATAATGAGCAAGCTGTTCACGGCCGCCAAGAAAAGTCAGTTCCATCACAAAAGCACAGGCGATGACCTCACCACCCAGCATTTCCACCAGTTCACAACTGGCCCTGGCCGTGCCGCCAGTCGCTAAAACATCGTCGATAAGTAAAATGCGGTCGCCGGGACTGATAGCATCAATATGCGCTTCCAGCGAGGCATTGCCATATTCCAGATCGTAATCTACACGCTGCACGTCGTAAGGCAGTTTGCCCGGCTTGCGCAGCGGGATAAAACCCACACCCAGCTCCCAGGCGGCCAGAGAGCCGAAAATAAAACCACGTGCTTCCATACCGGCGACAGCGGTAATGTTTTGATCACGGTAGGGGCTAATTAAAGCTTCAACACATTCTTTTAAGGTGGCCGGGTCCCTGACCAGCGGTGTGATATCTTTAAACACCACGCCCGGCTTGGGAAAGTCGACAATATCTCGGATTTTGTTTTTCAAAGTTTCCATCAGGCTAGCATTGAGTCCAGTCGAAGTGGCCGTTTATTATATCGGCAGCCAGGCGTGAGTTTTTAGCCCGTCTTCAAACCACCATTAAAAAGGAGCTGTTTTGAAAGCCCTGACACACGTTTTCAAACTTATCTTGCTGCTCAGTCTGACCAGTCTGCTCAGTGCCTGTTTCAGCTGGGGTGGTGGCGAGGATGAATCCGACACGCCGCGCTATTATGTGGTGGATGTCGACCGTGGCACAGTCGCTCAGGAATTTGCCCGCGACCGCGTTTTATTACTCAAACCGGTCAGGGTTGTACCGCATTTTCGTGATAAAACCATCGTATTCCGGGTCAACGACAGTGAGTATCAGGCGCAGCCGCCCCATGAGCTGTTTACAGAACCGGAAGAGATGTTCACCGCTCAACTTAAACGCTGGCTGCAGAAATCCGGCCTGTTCAGTCAGGTGGTCACCGATGAATCTGTAGATGCCGATCTGGTGCTGGAGTCCGCCGTCACGGCACTTTACGGTGAGAAACGGCCTGAGTACTCCCCCCAGGCCGTACTGGAAATGCAGTTCTTTATGACCTCAGCAGATGACAACAAAAACCTGTTCCAGACAGGGCTCAGAGCCGATGTCGATATTGAAGAAACCACGCCGGGAAATGCGGTAACAGGATGGAAACAAGGGCTTGAAGAACTTCTCGCGACTTTGGAGCAGGATTTAAGCGCTTATTTTGCCAAAGTCGATGCTAGGTAGCAGTTAGAGATTAGCGTGCAGGAAATCGCCGTTGGTGGTAGGATTATCGCTTTGGTGGATAAGTTCACCTGTTGCAGATAGCTAAGCTTTAACTGGACGAATAATCAATGAGTGAAATTGCCTTAGAACTGGATTCGATAGGTATCGAAGCCGAGATGAAGCAATCGTACCTGGATTATGCCATGAGCGTAATCGTGGGACGGGCGCTGCCGGATGTTCGCGATGGTCTGAAACCGGTTCACCGCCGGGTTCTGTATGCAATGCGGGAACTGGGCAACAGTTGGAACAGCCCTTATAAAAAGTCTGCCCGTATCGTCGGTGACGTTATCGGTAAATATCACCCGCATGGTGATACCGCTGTTTACGACACCATGGTAAGGATGGCCCAGCCATTCTCCATGCGGTACATGCTGGTTGATGGTCAGGGTAACTTCGGTTCGGTTGACGGCGATTCACCGGCGGCGATGCGTTACACCGAAGTACGCATGGCCAAGATCACTCATGAAATGCTGGCCGATCTGGAAAAAGAAACGGTCGATTTCATTCCCAACTATGACGAGTCGGAATCCGAGCCGGCTGTACTGCCTACCAAAATTCCGGCGCTGCTGGTTAACGGCTCTTCCGGTATCGCGGTCGGTATGGCGACCAATATCCCGCCGCATAATCTGACCGAAGTGCTCAATGCCGCGGTTGCCATGATTGATGATCCCGCTATCGGCCTGCCAGAGCTTATGGAACATATCCCAGGCCCGGATTTCCCGACTTCAGCCATTATTAACGGCGCCCGTGGCATTGCTGAAGCCTATGCAACCGGCCGTGGCCGCGTCCACATCCGTGCCCGTGCCGATATCGAAACCAACGAAGCCACTGGTCAGCAGAGCATTGTCGTCAATGAACTGCCTTATCAGGTCAACAAGGCCCGCCTGCTGGAAAAAATTGCCGAGCTGGTCAAAGACAAAAAAATCGAAGGTATTTCAGCGCTGCGTGATGAGTCTGACAAGGACGGCATGCGCATGGTTATCGTGCTTAAGCGCGGTGAAGTGCCGGAAGTTATCCTTAACAACCTTTATCAGCAGACCCAATTGCAGACCGTGTTCGGCATCAATATGGTGGCGATTGTCGATGGTCAGCCGCGTACGCTGAATCTGAAAGAAGTTTTGCAGGCGTTTATCCGTCACCGCCGTGAAGTGGTGACACGTCGTTCTATCTTCGACCTGCGTAAAGCCCGTGAACGCGCCCACATTTTGGAAGGGTTGGCGACCGCACTGGCCAATATTGATGAAGTCATTGAACTCATCAAGTCCTCACCGAACCCTGCTGAAGCCAAGCAGGCACTGGTTGCTAAAGGCTGGGCATCGGATCTGATCCAGGAAATGCTCGGTGCTGCCGGCGCTGAGGCGTCACGGCCTGAAGATTTGCCTGAGGAACTGGGTCTGGTCGAAGGACTTTATTATCTTTCACCGGCCCAGGCTCAGGCGATTCTGGATATGCGCCTGCACCGTCTGACTGGCTTAGAACAGGACAAAATTCTCGATGAGTATCGTGAAGTATTGAACCTCATCGGTGAATTACTCGCTATCCTCAGTGATCCGGATAACCTGATGGCCGTCATTCGTGATGAACTGATTGCAGTCAAGGATGAATATGGTGATGAGCGTCGTACCGAGATTCTGGCCAATCATCTGGACCTGACGCTGGAAGATCTGATCAGCGAAGAAGAAATGGTGGTCACGCTGTCTCACGCCGGCTACGCCAAAACCACCCAGCTGGATACCTATCAGGCACAGAAACGCGGTGGTAAGGGTAAAGCGGCAACCGGCATGAAAGATGAAGACTTTGTCGAACATCTGTTTGTGGCGAACACCCATGACACCCTGCTGTGTTTCTCTAGTTTCGGTAAGGTCTATTGGAAAAAAGTTTATGAACTGCCGCAGGGTGGTCGTACCGCACGCGGTAAGCCAATCGTCAACCTGCTGCCACTGGAAGAAGGTGAACGCATCAACGCTGTCTTGCCGATCCGCGAGTATGAAGCCGATAAATTCATCTTTATGGCAACCGCCTCCGGTACGGTGAAGAAAACGCCGCTGGTGGATTATTCACGCCCCCGTTCCAGCGGCATCATTGCCGTCGATCTGAAAGACGATGATCGTCTGGTGGATGTAGCGGTGACGGACGGTCACTCGGATGTGATGCTGTTCAGCTCGGCAGGTAAAGTGATTCGCTTCCCTGAGACCGATGTCCGTTCCATGGGCCGGGTTTCGCGTGGTGTCCGCGGTATGCGGCTTGCGGCGGATGAGCGCATCATTGCACTGATTATTGCTCAGGAAGAAGGCGCCATCCTGACTGCGACCGAATTTGGTTACGGTAAACGCACTGATCTGGCTGAATACCGGGTTCAGGGTCGTGGTGGCCAGGGCATTATTTCGATTCAGACTTCCGCCCGTAACGGCAGCGTTGTGGGGGCCGTGCAGGTCTGCGATGAAGATCAGATCATGTTGATCACCAACGGCGGCACGCTGGTACGCACGCCGGTTAAGCATGTATCACTGGTTGGCCGTAACACCCAGGGTGTGCGTCTCATTAACCTGAGCAACGATGAAAAACTGGTCGGTGTGGAACGGGTGATTGAAGACGAAGAAGATGCCGAACTGCCAGTAGGTGATGAAGAAGACGCCGAACTGTCGGTGGGTGATGACGAAGACACAGCAACAGAAGAGTAACTTTGAGAGCGTATAACTTTAGTGCCGGCCCGGCCATGTTGCCGGATGCCGTGATGAAACAGGCACAGCAGGAAATGCTGGACTGGCAGGGAACGGGCATGTCAGTGATGGAAATGAGCCATCGCGGCCCGGAATATACTTCGATCGCCGAAAAAGCCGAAGCGGATTTGCGCGAACTGATGGCGATTCCGGATGATTATGCCGTGCTGTTTCTACAGGGTGGAGCCTCATTACAGTTCCCGATGATTCCGATGAATCTGCTGCGAGGCAAGACCCGGGCGGATTACTTCAACACCGGTGCCTGGTCAGGCAAAGCGATTGCGGAAGCCAGACATTTCTGTGATGTGAATGTGGCAACTGATTCCAGCAGTAATCGCTTTAGCACGGTGGCTGATGCCAGTGAATGGCAGTTGTCCGATGATGCGGCCTATGTGCATTACACGCCTAACGAGACCATTCACGGTCTGGAAATTCATGATGTGCCGGAGGTGGGCGATGTACCGCTGGTGGCTGATATGTCATCAACGATTCTGTCTCGCCCCATTGATGTCAGTAAATTCGGTTTGATTTACGCCGGTGCCCAGAAAAATATCGGCCCGGCCGGTCTCTGTATTGTCATTGTCCGTAAAGATCTGATGGGTGAGGTTCTGGCCGGTACGCCGACCATGCTGAACTATAAAACACATGCTGATAACGGCTCAATGTATAACACGCCGGCCACTTACAGCTGGTATCTTGCCGGTCTGGTGTTTGAGTGGCTCAAGCAGCAAGGTGGTCTGGAGGGCATGGCGGAAATCAATAAACGGAAAGCTGACAAGCTCTATCGTGCGATTGATGACAGTCCGTTCTACGCCAACCCGGTCGATCCCCGTTACCGCTCCTGGATGAATGTGCCGTTTACGCTGGCCGACAGTAGTCTCGAAAAAACTTTCCTTAAGCAGGCGACTGAACAACAGTTGCTGACTTTGAAAGGACATCGTGATCTGGGCGGTATGCGTGCCAGTATCTATAACGCGATGCCGGAATCCGGAGTTGATAAATTGATCGAATTCATGCAACAGTTTGAGCGTCAATACGGATAAGCGCCGCAGATGAACAAACAAGAGCAAAAGGCCCTTGAAACGATTCGCCAGCAGATCGATGAAACCGATCAGCAAATTCAGCATTTGCTGAATCAGCGAACTGCGATGGCGCAGGAAGTGGCGAGGATCAAAATTGAAAACGGTGAAAAAGCCGATTTCTATCGTCCTGAACGTGAAGCCATGGTGCTTCGCAATGTCATGGCCCGCAATGAAGGCCCGTTGTCATCACAGGAAGTAGCACGACTGTTCCGGGAAATCATGTCGGCCTGTCTTGCAGCAGAAAAGCCGTTGCAGGTGGCTTATCTGGGACCGGAAGGGTCTTTCACCCAGGCCGCAGCATTAAAGCATTTTGGTGGCTCGGTGGAATTGCAGTCAGTCAGTACTATCGCTAATGTATTCCGGGCGGTTGAAACTGAACATGCCTGTTATGGTGTGGTACCGGTTGAAAATTCCTCTGAAGGGGTTGTCAGCCACACCTTGGATCGATTTATTTCCTCTTCACTCAAAATCAACGGTGAAGTGACGCTGCCGATCCATCATTACCTGCTGGGTCGTGCTGAATCGCTGGATGAGGTACGTCAGGTTTATGCCCATCCGCAGGCGCTGGCACAATGTCGTCAATGGCTGGGTGATCAGTTGCCACAAGTTGAACTGATTCCGTTGGATAGCAACTCTGAAGCGGCCAAACGTGTATCTGCGATGGATGCCGGTGCCGCCGCGATTGCAGCCAGCACAGCCGCTGCGATATACGGTTTGAAAGTGCTGGCCAATAATATCGAAGACGAATCCGATAACACGACCCGTTTTCTGGTTATCGGCCGGCAGAATGTCGGACCTTCAGGTGTCGATAAAACGGCATTGCTGGTCGCCACCAAGAACAAACCGGGCGCATTGCAGTCTCTACTGAAACCGCTGGCTGAAAGCGGTATCAGCATGACGCGGATTGAGTCGCGTCCTTCCCGTAAAGGAATCTGGGAATACGTATTTTTTATTGACATCGAAGGTCACGTCGACGAGCAGTCTGTTGCTGAGGCGCTGGCCCGGCTGGAACAGGAGTCATCGATGTTCAGAATTCTGGGATCCTATCCCAAGGCAGTCCTTTAATGAAACAGCTAGTATTGGCTAACCCCCGCGGCTTCTGCGCAGGGGTCGACCGGGCGATTGATATTGTCGAGCGGGCACTTGAACTTTTCGGTGCGCCTATCTATGTGCGTCATGAAGTGGTTCATAACCGTTTCGTTGTTGACGACTTGCGTGACAAAGGCGCGGTGTTTGTTGAAGAACTGGATGAAGTGCCGGATAACAGCACAGTGATTTTCAGCGCCCATGGGGTCTCCAAACAGGTTCAGCAGGCGGGGACTCAGCGTGGTTTGAAAGTATTCGATGCGACCTGTCCATTGGTGACCAAGGTGCATATGGAGGTGTCACGCTATGAAAAGCAGGGCATGGAATGCATTCTGATTGGACATGAGGGCCATCCGGAAGTCGAAGGCACCATGGGGCAGTATACCTCTGAAGAGGGCGGTATGTACCTGGTTGAGTCGCCGGAGGATGTGGCCAGACTGAAGGTCAAAAATCCGCAACGGCTGGCGTTTGTAACCCAGACCACTCTGTCTGTTGATGACACTTCAGTCGTGATCGATGCACTGCGAGAATATTTTCCGCATATTACTGGTCCCAGCAAGGACGATATTTGCTATGCCACGCAGAACCGTCAGGATGCGGTAAAAAAACTGGCGAAAGAGTGTGATCTGGTGATTGTGGTCGGCTCGGTCAACAGCTCCAATTCAAACCGTCTGCGCGAGTTATCTGAAAAGCTGGGTACGCCAGCCTATCTGATTGATAATGCCGAAGAAATCCGGTCATCCTGGTTCGATGACAAACAACAAGTAGGCCTGACCGCCGGGGCATCGGCACCGGAAATTCTGGTGCAACAAGTCGTCGCCAGACTGGCTGAGCTGGGCATTAAGAATGCGCGGGAAGATGATGGTTTGCGTGAAGACATCGAGTTTTCATTACCGAGAGAACTTAAGATTGATGTGAGCAGTCTGACAAAATAAAAATAAGGCCCCACATGCCCTTTTTGCCCGTATTTCTCTGGACAGACATACTGATTTTTCTGCTGCTGGCAGTGGTGGCCGCAGGCGTTATCTATATCCGCCGACGCCCACATCTTCGTGCTCCCTGGAAATCCGTTATAAAACGCCGTCGCGGCATGATCTCCATCATGGTGCTCACCTGTTACGTGCTTATCGGCCTGCTTGATTCCCTGCATTACCGGCCGGCACTGGAAGCCGACGGCGACTCGATTAATACGCATTACGCTACCGAAGTTATCAGCGTATTTGACCATCTGGTTGCCCCTCTACGTCAGCAAGTCGAGAAAACCTATTCAGCGCCTTTCGCGCATCGACTTTACGTTAAGGAAATGCAAACCGGGGATGATGGTTCACTGGTCTATGACTACCCGCGACTGAAATACGCTGGCAGTCACCTGGAAAATCCAGAGAATAAAAGCGATGACATTATCAGCACCATCATCAACGCCAGCCTGTTGAGTTTGCTGCTGCTTGTCGTGGTCTTTTTCCTGCATTGTCTGCTCAGCCTCTGGCGACTGGGCGGGGGTGTGATAAGCCAGGCTGGTCGCATCGTCCGCGGCAAATCTGATTACCCGCTGCGAACCTTTTACCTGATGCTATTCCTGCTGACTTTGACTGCATTCAATCTGATTGCATTGAGTGCGGATTATCATGTGTTTGGCACGGATAAAGTCGGGCAGGATGTACTGTATCAGGCATTGAAAAGTGTCCGTACCGGACTGGTTATCGGCACACTGACCACGTTGGTTATGCTGCCGCTGGCGATCATGCTGGGTATTGCTGCCGGCTACTTCCGTGGCTGGATTGATGACATTATTCAGTATATCTACACCACCCTGAATTCGATTCCCGGCGTGCTGCTGATTGCCGCTGCTGTGCTGATTCTTCAGGTCTATATGAACAACAACCCGGAGCAGTTTGAGACAATCGCCGAGCGCGCCGATATGCGACTGCTGTTCTTCTGCATTATTCTCGGTGTCACCAGCTGGACCGGGCTCTGTCGCATTCTCAGAGCGGAGACTTTGAAACTGCGTGAAGCCGAATACGTACTGGCGTCACGCTCACTGGGTGCCAGTAACTTCAGCATTCTGCACAAGCACATTCTGCCCAACCTGATGCATCTGGTATTGATTGCCGTAGTGCTGGATTTCAGTGGTCTGGTACTGGCCGAGGCAGTACTTTCCTATGTCGGTGTCGGCGTTGATCCGTCGATGATAAGCTGGGGCAATATGATTAACAGTGCCCGCCTGGAAATGGCCCGCGACCCGGTGGTTTGGTGGTCGCTCACCGCCGCCTTTATCTCGATGTTTATTCTGGTGCTGGCAGCGAATCTGTTTGCTGACGTGGTCAGAGACGCCTTTGATCCAAGAATGCAGGGGGCAAGATGACTGAGACCCTGCTTGAAGTCCGGGGGCTGAGAACCTGGTTTGGCAGTGATGAAGATCCCGCACGGGCGGTCGATGGCATCGGTTTCAAAATTCGTCGCGGCGAGACTTTCGCGTTGCTGGGAGAATCTGGTTGCGGTAAGTCAATGACCGCGCTATCTCTGCTCAGATTGAATCCACATCCGGCCAGTCGTATTGTCGCCGGTGAAGTGCTGTTGTCAGGACAGAACCTGCTGCCGCTGTCTGAGGCAGAAATGGAAAAGATTCGTGGTCGACGCGTGTCAATGATTTTCCAGGAGCCGCAAAGCTCGCTGAATCCTGTGCTCTCGGTGGGTCAACAGATTGCCGAAGTGCTGAACTGGCACTTCAGGATGAACAAGCAGCGTATCTACGATCGTTCGATTGAATTACTCAAATCGGTCGGGATTCCCGATCCGCAGCAGCGAATCAAGGAATATCCGCATCAACTCTCCGGAGGGATGAAGCAGCGGGTTATGATTGCCATAGCGCTGGCGGGCGAGCCGGAGCTGCTGATAGCTGACGAGCCCACCACCGCGCTTGATGTCACTATTCAGGCTCAGATCCTGGATCTGCTTAAGGATATTCAGCAAAAAACCGGCATGGCGATCATGCTGATTACCCATGATCTTGGTGTCGTCGCTCAGATGGCAGACCATGTTGCGGTGATGTATGCCGGCCAGATCGTTGAAACCGCCAGTCGTCAGCAGTTTTTTAATGACACCCAGCACCCCTACACAAGAAAATTATTCGAGGCGCTGCCTTCAGAGCAGAAGCGGGAGGAGAAGCTGACGGTTATCAAAGGCAGTGTACCGCCGCTGAATCAACCGTTTAACTGCTGTCGTTTTTCTGATCGCTGTGACTTTGCCTGGCAGCATTGTCATGATGCGGCGCCACGCTGGTTGGAAACGGAAGGCCATGGCGTGCGCTGTCATTTATATGACCCCGAAGTCTCAGCAGAACGTGTCAAACCGGAACTTGCCGTGACCAGTTCCCGCTTATCAGAGGTGGTGCCGGCAGATAAAGCACTGCTTCAGGCGGACAGGCTCAAGGTCCATTTCCCGATTAAGAAAGGCATCCTGCAACGCGTTGTCGGTCACGTTAAAGCGGTCGACGGTATCAGCCTGGACTTGCGACCGGCAGAGACTCTAGCGCTGGTAGGGGAGTCAGGCTGTGGTAAAACAACAGTCGGTAAAGGTATTCTGCAGTTGGTGCCGGTCACTTCGGGCCAGGTGAGCTTTCGCGGCAAGGATATGACCCGACTCCCAGAGCGTGAGCTTAAGGAAGTCCGTTCTGCAATGCAGATCATCTTCCAGGATCCGTTCTCATCAATGAACCCACGCATGACCATCACCCAGGTGATTGAAGAAGGCATGCTGACCTCGTCGATTAAAAACCCCGCGGAACGCACAAAGAAAGTCGATGAGTTGCTGCAGCGGGTGGGGCTCCGACCGGATATCAAATACCGTTACCCGCATGAATTTTCCGGCGGTCAGCGGCAGCGGATCTGCATCGCCCGGGCATTGGCTGCAGAACCTGAAGTCATTATTTGTGACGAACCGACCAGTGCACTGGATGTGTCGGTACAGGCACAAATCCTGAATCTGCTGCGTGATATTCAACATGAATTCGGTTTGTCGTATTTATTTATAACCCACAATATCGCGGTCGTGGATTATCTCGCTCACCGGGTGGCGGTGATGTATCTGGGCCGGGTGGTTGAAGAGGGGCTGCGGGATGAAGTGCTGAACTCGCCCAAGCACCCTTATACCCAGGCTTTATTATCGGCAGTGCCCAAAATTGACACCGAAACCCGGCAGGAAAGCGTTAAACTGGAAGGGGAGCTGCCTTCACCGGCCAATCCGCCCAAGGGCTGTCACTTCCATCAGCGCTGCCCGCATGTGATGCCGATTTGCCGGGAAACTTACCCGGATTTAAGTCAGCTCAGCCGCACGCACACCGTTAAATGCTATTTATACGAGGATAACTATGGATCAACAGACTCAAATTGAACTTGAAGCGGCCGCCTTTCGTCGTCTGCTGGAACATCTTCAAGCCAATACCGATGTTCAGAATATCGATTTGATGAATCTGGCCGGCTTCTGCCGTAACTGCCTGTCCAAATGGTATCTCGCTGCCGCTGAAAACAAAGGCATTGAGATGGACTATGACCAGGCAAGGGAACATGTCTACGGCATGCCATATAGCGAGTGGAAAGACAAATACCAGACCGGGCCAAAGAAATAATCCGCAGATTTCACAGATTGACGCAGATTAACTTATAACCACAAAGGCACAGAGGACACAGAGTTTTTGAATTAACCGCAGATGGGTGTAGTTTTTTTAGAAAAGTCAGGGTGAAATTAGCAGTCATGTTGCCGAGTGACTACTTCAACTAAGCACTTTAATCTGTGAAAATCAGCGAAATCTGCGGATACATTTTTCCTGTTGCTCTGTGTACTCTGTGCCCCTGTGGTTCAATTACGCCTAATCTACAGATATAAACCGCTACTTTATGACTCTGTTTTTGAGAGCATACGAAGCTTTTCAGCCAGTGCCTGAGTGTCAGTGTCATGCTGCTCCTGAGGACGCAGAATATTGACTGTGCTGATCGTCTGCCGGATCTGCTGCATATAACGGCGGCAGCAGCTGCAGTAAACCAGATGCAGGAATAAACCTACCCGTTTACCCAATGGCAAATCACCATCCAGGTAGTTACTGGCTTCTTCAGCGACATCTTTACACTCAAACATTTATCTAGCTTTCCTGATACTTTTCAATACTGTGATGCAATGCTGTCCTGGCGCGATGTAACAGGACTCTACCATTAGACGAGGAGATACCCAGAATGTTACAAATTTCTGTCATCTCCAGACCTTCCATATCGGCCATGGTTAGGACGGCACGCTGCGGGGAGGGTAGCTGCTGATAAGTGGCTTCAATCACCTGCCGGAGTTGCTCGTTTTCCAGCAAGGCATCGGGCGTGTCGATATTCCAGGGTAATACATCATCAATGCGGTGACCCCGTTGATTGAATTTATAGTCAGGTTCCGCCTGCCAGCCATCATCCAGTGATAATTGCCGGCTTTCTCTCCGCAGCCGGGTTTTGGCACCGTTACTGGTGATTTGCAAAAGCCATGTTTTGAGCGAAGCCCGGCCTTCAAAACGGGGCAGGGCTTTGATGGCTGAAACCCAGGCTTCCTGAACCACTTCATCAGCGAAAGCTTCACCAATAATCGCTCTGGCCACTGACAGCATGATGCTGTGATAACGACCTACCACAAATTCAAATGCAGCAGCATCGCCGTCAATCAGCTTGTCGATCAGCGCTTCCTGGTCCAATTGCTCGAGCGATGCAACTTTTTTCATTCCGTTTGTAACAATCAGCAAACACAAAAGTCTATGGTAGCAGGACTGGCCGAAGCGTGGCCGGCCGTTTTTTATTTAATAATGAGAGAAGGATATAACCATGGCTATAACGAAAAGAACTTCACTTTCTATTGCTGCCGGTGCTGCTATGACTGCAGGTCTGGCTCTGTCTCCAAGCATTGCCAGTGCAGAAAACCCATTTGCTGCTCAGGAATTGTCTAACGGCTATATGCAACTGGCTGAGCATCACGCTGAAGAAGGAAAATGTGGTGAAGCCAAATGTGGCAGCGAAATGAAAAAAGAGAAAATGGAAGAAGGTAAATGCGGTGAAGCAAAATGCGGCGCTGACAAAAAAGCCGAAGAAGGTAAATGTGGCGGCGATAAAAAAATGGAAGAAGGTAAATGCGGCGGTGACAAGTAATTTGTAACGCCCGTATCTGAAGGACCGGATAAGGGCTCAAATGAGCCCTTATCCTTTCATAAGGAAACATCATAATGTCGCTGACAAATCTGGGCTGTAGCCTGAAAAATCTGCTGGATAAGACACGTAGTGTGGATTTTCTTGCTCCGCTGTTACTGAGACTGTATTTGGCGCCCGTTTTCTGGGTGGCTGCCAACAACAAATGGAATCCGTTTGATGCTGACAGCTCGCTGGAAAATACCATTAACTGGTTTGCTAACCCTGACTGGGGCTTGGGTTTGCCGTTTCCGGAAGTCATGGCCTACCTCGCCTGGGGCGCAGAGTATTTCGGTGCCATTGCATTGATTCTGGGACTGGCAGTGCGCTGGATGGCCATTCCATTAATGGTCACGATGATAGTCGCTGCGGTCACGGTGCATTGGCAAAACGGCTGGCAGGCCATTCACGACAAAATGAGCGCTTTCCCTGCCGACAACATTGACGGTGCGATGGAGCGACTTGAAATGGCCCGTAACATATTGCAGGAGCACGGCAATTACAACTGGCTGACAGAAACCGGTAGTTTTGTGGTGCTTAATAACGGCATTGAGTTTGCTGCCACTTATTTTGTCATGCTGCTGACATTATTTTTTATCGGGGCCGGTAAATACCTGAGTCTCGATTACTGGATTACACGCCAGTGCCAGCAAAACTGAGGTAACGACATGTTCATCAAACGCAAAAAATCCTGGGACCTGCCTGAATCAGAGGTGACCGATTATCAGGTCTATAAAAATCGCAGACAGTTTCTGAATACAGCCATCTCGGTGGGGCTGGCCAGCGCCTTGCCGTCCATCAGCCTGGCTAAGCCTGTTGATGAACTCAAAGTGTACGAGACACTGAAAAAAAGCCAGTTCTCTACAGAAGAGGAGAAAACAACTTTTGAAGCGATCACGACTTATAACAACTTCTACGAATTCGGTACCAGCAAAGAGGCTCCTTCACTGTACGCGACCGAGTTCCCGGATGAATCTGAACCCTGGCGGGTTGAAATAGACGGGGAGTGCGAGAATCCAGGTGTTTTTGACTATGATCAGTTGGTCAAACCATTCACCCTGGAAGAGCGGATTTACCGGATGCGCTGTGTTGAGGGCTGGTCGATGGTGATTCCCTGGATTGGGTTTCCGCTTGGGGAACTGTTGAAACAGGCCAAGCCGACTTCCAAGGCCAAGTATGTTGAATTCACCACCCTTTACGACCCGGAGCAGATGCCTGGGCAGCGTCGTGAAGTACTTGAGTGGCCTTATGTGGAAGGGCTTCGCATTGATGAGGCGATGCATCCTTTGACCATTTTGTCAGTGGGGCTCTACGGCAAGGAATTACTGGGCCAGAATGGTGCACCCATCAGATTGGTGGTGCCCTGGAAGTATGGTTTCAAAAGCATCAAGTCAATTGTCCGCATTCGCTTTGTCGAGAAAATGCCACACACTGCCTGGGTCAAAGCCAATTCCAGTGAGTATGGTTTTTATTCCAATGTGAACCCGGATGTTGACCACCCGCGCTGGAGCCAGCGTAAAGAGCGTCGTATCGGCGAGTTTCTTAAACGCGATACGCTGATGTTTAACGGATATGGTGATGATGTTGCTGAACTCTATTCAGGCATGGACCTCAAACGCTATTTCTAGCAGAAACAAAAGCAGTTGGGTGAAACTCAGTCACCTCAAGGTGCTGTTGTTCCTGGTCTGTCTTTATCCGTTCTTCTTCATGCTGTGGGGTTTTTTCAGCCATCAGCTTGGGGCGAACCCGATTGATACTGTTACCCGCCTGAGTGGACTGTGGGCATTACGTTTCCTGTTAATCACTCTCTGTGTGACGCCGCTGCGCTGGTTGACCGGACTCAATCAACTGGTCCGTTTCCGGCGGATGTTGGGTCTGTTTGCCTTTTTCTATGCAACGGTGCATATGCTGCTGTACCTCGGTCTGGATCAGTTCTTCGACTGGAGTGAAATTTGGCGCGATATCGTCAAACGGCCTTTTATCACGGTGGGTTTTATTAATTTTGTTGCCTTGTTGCCACTGGTCGTGACCTCCACCAACAAAATGGTTAAACGCCTGGGCGGCCGCCGCTGGAAGAAGCTGCACAGACTGACTTATTTTGTCGCCGCCGCAGCCTGTCTGCACTTTCTGATGCTGGTTAAAGCCGATATACGCGAACCGGTCATTTATATTATTGTCCTGACCGGACTGCTGGGTGTGCGTTTATTGCATGCTGCCCGTCAGAAACAGCCCAGTCGTCAGTAACTTTCCATTTTATTACCTGCTTTCAGGTCTGGAAGCATGACGAATTCCTTAAATAAGCATCGTTGCTTATAACAGTAAAAAATCTCAATAAATTTAAGCGTTGTTGAGAATCGCTTTTGTTTGGTAAATATTTGCCAGTAAAGATTTTTCTTAAATATCACCGCCGTCCACCTGCCGCAGGTGGGGTGTTGTGGAGATGATTTCGAGCAAAAACTGTTACAATGTGCCGCTGATACTCATCGCGTAATGATTAAAGAAGGTATTTATGACTGATTTTGTCGATCACGATCCACAGGAAACTCAGGAATGGCTTGATGCACTCGAGTCTGTGATTGAGGCCGGTGGTGACGAAAAAGCGCACTATATCATCGAAAAACTGATTGATATGGCACGCCGCACCGGCATCAACCTGCCGTACAGCGCCAACACCGCCTACGTCAATTCGATTCCGGTCGATCAGCAAGAACGCATCCCTGGCGATCAGGCGATGGAACATAAATTAAGATCGTATATCCGCTGGAACGCAATGGCGATGGTGGTGAAAGCCAATATGAAACCGGGATCAGTCGGTGGTCATATTGCCAGCTTCTCATCTGCCGCCACCCTCTATGACGTGGGCTTTAACCACTTCTTCAAGGGCGACGAATACGGCAATGGTTCCGATATGGTCTTTTTCCAGGGACACTCGGCACCCGGCATTTATGCCCGCTCATTCCTCGAAGGTCGCCTGACCGAAGAGCAACTGGAAAATTTCCGTTTTGAAGTCGACGGCAAAGGTCTGTCTTCTTATCCTCACCCATGGTTAATGCCGGATTACTGGCAGTTCCCGACCGTATCAATGGGCCTGGGGCCGATTCTGGCCATCTATCAGGCACGCTTCATGAAATACATGCAGCACCGTGAAATCGTTGCGACCGAAGGCCGCCACGTCTGGGCTTACCTGGGTGACGGTGAAATGGACGAGCCGGAATCACTGGGTGCGATTACCCTGGCTGGTCGTGAAAAACTCGACAATCTGATTTATGTTGTTAACTGTAACCTGCAGCGTCTTGATGGCCCGGTTCGTGGTAACGGCAAAATCATTCAGGAACTGGAAGCGCTGTTCCGTGGTGCCGGCTGGAATGTCATTAAAGTGATTTGGGGCAGTGGCTGGGATCAGTTGCTGGCTCGTGACACCAAAGGCCTGCTGCTCAAGCGCATGGAAGAAGTGGTTGACGGTGAATACCAGAACTACAAAGCCAAAGACGGCGCCTATGTGCGTAAGCATTTCTTCGGTAAATATCCGGAACTGCTGGAAATGGTTTCCGATATGACCGATGAGGATATCTGGCACCTGTCTCGTGGTGGCCACGATCCTCGCAAGATCTATGCAGCCTACAAACGCGCTGTCGAGCATCAGGGTCAGCCGACCGTGATTCTGGCTAAAACCGTTAAGGGTTACGGCATGGGTGAAGCGGGTGAAGGTCAGAACACGACGCACCAGCAAAAGAAACTCGAAATCGAGCAGATGAAGCGTTTCCGTGACCGTTTCAACATTCCGGTTTCGGATGAGGATATTGACGAAATTCCGTTCATCAAGCTCAAAGATGACAGCCCTGAGAAAAAATATCTCATGCAACGTCGTGAAGAACTGGGCGGTTTCCTGCCTAAGCGTAATCACGACGCACCGGCATTGGAAATTCCTGAGCTGAAAACTTTTGATGCTGTACTGAAATCCAGTGGCGATCGCGAACTCTCCACCACCATGGCCTTTGTCCGGGTGCTGACTGCGCTAATCCGCGATAAGAAAATCGGTAAGAACATTGTCCCGATCGTGCCTGACGAAGCCCGTACCTTCGGTATGGAAGGTCTGTTCCGTTCTATTGGTATCTATTCGTCTTCCGGTCAGCGTTACGAGCCTGAAGATTCCGGTAAGGTCATGTGGTACCGCGAAGATACCAAAGGTCAGATCCTGGAAGAGGGCATTAACGAAGCCGGTTCCATGGCCGAGTGGGTATCTGCAGCAACGGCGTATGCCAGCTATGGCGTCAACATGGTGCCGTTCTACATTTACTATTCCATGTTCGGCTATCAACGCGTCGGTGATCTGTGGTGGCTGGCCGGTGATATGCAGGCCAAGGGCTTCCTGATTGGTGGTACTGCCGGTCGTACCACGCTGAATGGTGAAGGTTTGCAGCATCAGGACGGTCATAACCTGCTGATGGCCAATGCGATTCCTAACTGTGTCAGCTATGACCCGACTTATGCCTATGAAATGGCGGTCATCGTGCATAACGGCATGAAGCGCATGTACGAGAAACAGGAAAATGTTTTCTATTACATCACCGCGATGAACGAAAACTATCAGCATCCTGAAATGCCGAAAGGGGCTGAAGAAGGCATCATCAAAGGCCTGTACAAGCTCAAGCAGGGCGGCAAGCATAAGCTTAAAGCACAATTACTGGGCAGTGGCACTATCCTGCGTGAAGTTGAAGCGGCGGCTGAACTGCTGGAAAAAGACTGGAAAGTCGCTTCCACCGTCTGGAGTGCAACCAGTATCAACGAACTGACCCGTAACGGTCAGGAAGTGGATCGCTACAACCGTCTGCATCCGGGTGCGGATAAGAAACGCAGTTATGTATCTGAGTGCCTTGATGATGAGCCAGGTGTGGTCGTAGCTGCCACGGATTACATCCGCATTTACGCCGACCAGATTCGACCCTGGATCAAAGCACCATACACAGTGCTGGGTACTGACGGTTTCGGCCGCAGTGATACCCGTGAGAAACTGCGTAGTTTCTTCGAAGTCGACCGTTACCATGTTGTTGTGGCTACGTTGAGCACATTGGCAGACCAGGGCGAAATCAAGCCTGAAGTTGTCGCTGATGCGATCAAAAAGTATGACATTAACGCTGATTCAGTGAACCCGGTTAAGGCATAAACAATGGCAGATTTGATTGAAATTAAAGTACCCGATATTGGTGACTTCGATGACGTTGAAATCATTGAAGTGCTGGTTGCTGAAGGTGACAGCATTGACGCCAATCAGGAAGTCATCACAGTCGAGTCCGATAAGGCGATGATGGAAATCCCGGCCGATAAGGGCGGGGTAATCAAGGAAATGAAAGTGGCTGTCGGTGACAGAGTCAGCGAAGGCACTGTAATCGCACTGGTTGAAGCGGCTGACGGTGGTGCTGAAGACAAGCAGGAAGAAAAAGCGGCTGAAGCACCTAAAGCAGAAGAAAAACCCGCTGAACCTGCCAAAACCGAAGCACCCAAACAGGAAGAAGCGCCAGCACCAACCACGGCTGAAGCAGGAAGTGTCTCTCAGGAGCCACAGCTGAAAGAGCCGATTCCCTACGCACCGGATAATAAATCCGGTATTCGTCGTGCACATGCCTCACCCTCAGTTCGACGTTTTGCCCGCGAACTGGGTGTGGTACTGACCTCGGTGACCGGTAGCGGTCCTAAAGGTCGTATCACTAAGGAAGACGTGCAGAGCTACGTCAAGAATGCCTTGACTCAACCGGCTGCGGCACCCGCCCAGTCAGGTAGCGCGATTCCACCGGTACCGACGGTCAACTTCGAACAGTTCGGCGATATCGAAACTCAGGAATTGTCACGTATTAAGAAGATCTCCGGTAAGCATCTGCATGCCTGCTGGTTGAATATTCCACACGTGACGCAGTTCGACGAGGCCGATATCACGGAACTGGAAGAATTCCGTCAGGAAAACAAACAAATGGCGAAAGACCGTGGTGTCAACCTGACGCCGCTGGTCTTTATCATGAAAGCCGTTGTTGCCTGTTTGAAAGCCTATCCCGAGTTCAATGCTTCGCTGAGTGAGGATAAAGAAAGCCTGATTCTGAAGGAGTACTACAACATCGGTGTCGCTGTGGATACACCCAATGGCCTGATGGTGCCGGTCATTAAGGATGTCGACAAGAAAGGCTTCCTGGAACTGGCCGGTGAACTGGGTGATATCAGTCAGCGTGCCCGTGAGGGCGCACTGAGCGCCAAAGACATGCAGGGTGGTACCTTCTCGATTTCCAGCCTGGGCGGCATCGGTGGTCAGTTCTTTACACCAATCATTAATGCACCGGAAGTCGCGATTCTGGGCGTCAGCCGTCACAGCATGAAACCGTTCTGGAACGGTAAAGAGTTTGAACCGCGTCTGATGCTGCCATTATCCATCTCTTACGACCATCGTGTAGTTGACGGCGCTGCCGGCGCTCGCTTTACGGTGATGTTGAGCCAGATGTTGTCAGATATCCGGAAGGTATTACTATGAGTATGATCGAGGTTAAAGTCCCCGATATCGGTGATTTCGACACCGTTGAAATTATTGAAGTACTGGTCAGTGAAGGCGAAGAAGTCAGCGAAAATCAGGACATCATTACCCTGGAATCTGACAAGGCGGCGATGGAAATTCCATCCACTGCCAGTGGCAAGGTTGCCAGTCTGAAAGTCAGTGTCGGTGACAAAGTCAGTGAAGGTGATGTCATCCTGACTCTGGAAGTCGCCGAAGCGGAACAAGCTGCTGAAGAAAAGAGCGAATCCAAACAAGAGAGCAAAGCAGAGACACAAGCTGAATCGAAGCCGGCACCAACACCGGCGGCTGCACCGGCCGGTGATGCCGATATGCATGCCGAAGTCCTGATACTGGGCTCTGGCCCCGGTGGTTATACTGCCGCTTTCCGTGCTGCTGACCTGGGTAAAAAAGTGGTCATGGTTGAACGTCATCAGCGTATTGGTGGTGTCTGCCTGAATGTCGGCTGTATTCCATCCAAAGCGTTGCTACATACCGCGCAAATCATTAATGAAGCCGATGAAATGGGCGGCCATGGCGTGAAGTTTGGCAAACCTGAAATCGATCTGCGTGAACTGGCCGGCTGGAAAGACGGCGTGGTTAAACAACTGACCGGCGGTCTGCAGGGCCTGGCCAAGCAACGTAAAGTCAGTATTGTTCATGGCGAAGGCAGCTTTACCAGCCCGAACACACTGCAGGTCGAGGGTAAAGACGGTACACAGACCATCTCGTTCGATAATTGCATTATTGCTGCAGGCTCCCGTGTCACTAAGATCCCGGTATTCCCGCATGATGATCCACGGATGATGGATTCCACCGATGCCTTGGAACTGGAAGATGTGCCTGAAAGATTACTGGTTATCGGCGGTGGCATTATCGGTATGGAAATGGCCACCGTTTACGATGCGCTGGGTTCCAAAATTACGGTCGTGGAAATGCAGGACAGCCTGATTCCGGGGGCCGATAAAGACATCGTCAAACCGTTGCTTAAAAGGGTGCAGGATAAATACGAAAATATTTACCTGAGTACCAAAGTAGCGAACATCGAACCACTGAAAAAAGGCTTGAAAGTTAAATTTGAAGGCAAAGATGCGCCTGAAGAAGATACTTTCGACAAGATTCTGGTGGCAGTCGGTCGTACCCCTAACGGCAAGCTGATCAACGCGGAAGCCGCGGGTGTTGCCGTTGATGACTGGGGCTTTATTGCCACCGATGGTCAGATGCGTACCAACGTGTCGCATATCTTTGCTATTGGCGATATCGTCGGTCAACCGATGCTGGCACACAAAGCCACCCATGAAGGCAAAGTCGCGGCAGAAGTGATTGCTGGTCAGAAATCGGTATTTGAACCGATGACCATTCCGTCCGTGGCGTATACCGATCCGGAAGTTGCCTGGATGGGGCTCAGTGAAGACGAAGCCAAGAAACAGGGTATTGATTACGTCAAAGGTGCTTTCCCCTGGGCTGCCAGTGGCCGTAGCCTGAGCCTGGGGCGTGATGAAGGGCTGACCAAAGCCCTGTTCGAGAAAGACAGCGGCCGCCTGATCGGTGCCGGCATCGTCGGTCCTAATGCGGGTGAGCTGATTGCTGAAGCCACACTGGCACTGGAGATGGGCGCGGATGCCGAAGATATCGGTCTGACGATTCACCCGCATCCGACCCTGTCGGAAACCCTGTGTTTTGCCGCAGAAATGGCAGAAGGCAGCATCACTGATTTGATGCCGCCGCGTAAAACGCTGCATTCCAAGTAATGCGCTGGGTTACTGGCCTGTGCCAGTCTGAATGAAAAAGAGGGCATGCCTGCGCCGGACGTGAGCATGCCCCTTTTTTGTGTGATAGTTTCTTTAAGCCATGGCCGTCAACGCGAAACAATCTCAAGTTTTAAAACCGCCGCTTAAGTGGGCCGGTGGCAAACGCTGGTTGATCCAGTATCTGCACCGGTACTGGCGTCAGCATCAGCACCGGCGTCTGGTCGAGCCTTTTTGTGGCGGCTTGTCGGTGGCGCTGGGTTTAAATCCGGACCGGGCGCTGCTCAATGATCTTAATCCTGCGCTGATCAATTTTTACGAGCACCTCAAGCAGGGGCTCACTATCGATATCGAGATGGTCAATAACGAGCAGGTCTATTACAAAAGCCGTGAGACCTTTAATCGTCTCAACGGTGATCCCGCTTCCAGACTGATGGCGGCGCAGCTGTTTTATTATCTGAACCGAACCGGTTATAACGGCCTGTGTCGTTTTAACAAAAAGGGCGGCTACAACGTCCCGTTCGGGCGCTACAAAACGATTAATTACCAGGATGACTTCAGTCATTATCAGCCGGTGTTGTCGCAGTGGCAGTTCAGTAATGTCGACTTTGAGCAGCTTGCTGTCGCTGATGAGGATTTCATCTACGCTGACCCGCCCTATGACACCCCGTTTCGCCAGTATTCTCAGCAGGGTTTTGAATGGGATGATCAGGAAAGACTGGCTGAGTGGCTGAGCCGCCATGCAGGACCGGTGGTGTTATCCAATCAGGCCACCGATCGCATTCTGAAGCTCTACCGCCAGTTAGGCTTTCGTCTCCGATTTCTCGAGGCGCCACGTCTCATCAGTTGTAAAGGCAATGAGCGACAGGCCGTCAAAGAAGTGCTTGCCCTCAGGGGACTTTGATACAATAACGCCTCATTTTTTGATTCAAGAAACGCGCCGGTTGGCCGCTAACTGATGTAACAGGATCAGGGTCACCGGGCCTCAATTTACAGGAAACATTTTTGCCCATGTCTAAGATTAATAAAGTCGTGCTGGCCTACTCAGGAGGTCTCGATACTTCAGTTATTTTGAAATGGCTGCAGGATAAATATGACGCCGAGGTGGTGACCTTTACTGCCGATCTGGGACAGGGTGAAGAAGTCGAACCGGCCCGGGCCAAAGCAAAAGCGCTGGGCATCAAAGAAATCTTTATCGAAGACCTGCGTGAAGAGTTCGCCCGTGATTATGTGTTCCCGATGTTCCGCGCCAATGCCATCTATGAAGGCGAGTATTTGCTGGGCACCTCGATTGCCCGTCCGTTGATTGCCAAGCGTCTGATTGAGATTGCCAATGAGACGGGGGCTGAGGCGGTTGCTCATGGTGCAACTGGTAAAGGTAATGATCAGGTTCGTTTCGAACTGGGTGCTTATGCACTGAACCCGAACATCAAAGTCATCGCGCCATGGCGTGAGTGGGATCTGCTGTCACGCCAGAAACTGCTGGATTATGCAGAACAGCATGGTATTCCGGTAGAAATGAAGCAGGGCAAAAAATCGCCATACTCCATGGACGCCAATCTGCTGCATATTTCCTATGAAGGCGGCATTCTTGAGGACCCATGGGCAGAAGCTGAAGAATCCATGTGGCGCTGGTCAGTGTCACCGGAAAATGCGCCGGATGAGCCAACCTATCTGGAACTGAGCTACGAGCAGGGCGATATCGTTGCTATCAATGGCGAGAGAATGACACCGGCAACGGTCATGAGCTATCTGAACAAAGTAGCTGGTGATAACGGCATTGGTCGTCTCGACATCGTCGAAAACCGCTACGTTGGTATGAAGTCACGCGGCTGCTATGAAACGCCGGCTGGTACGGTGATGTTGAAAGCGCACCGTGCGATTGAATCCTTAACCCTGGATCGTGAAGTCGCTCACCTGAAAGACGAATTGATGCCGCGCTATGCCCAGATGATCTACAACGGTTACTGGTGGGCACCGGAACGCGTCATGATGCAGGCGATGATTGATGAGTCACAGAAAACCGTTAACGGTGTTGTCAGAGTCAAGCTTTATAAAGGCAATGTCATCGTCGTCGGCCGTGCGTCTGAAACAGACAGTCTGTTTGATGAATCAATTGCGACCTTTGAAGATGATGCCGGTGCATATGATCAGAAAGATGCTGAAGGCTTCATCAAACTGAATGCACTGCGTCTTAAAATCGCCGGCAAAAAGAAACGTTAATTTAGGTCGAGGAAAGACTGGATGGATTACAGCGAATTATCAGATAAAGCCGCAGAATATATGCGGCTGGCTTTGCCGCTGATGAGAAAGCACGGTGTGCCGATGACACCGGATAATTACGCTGTCTGGTACGAGCATGTGTCGGGTGCCAATGCCAAGTTGTCCGAACAAATCCAGTCTATGCTCGCGGTTAACCCGATGCTGAGCCAGGCACAATGCAAGGCGCTGCATGAGCAGTTTTTCAATCTGGAAAAGGATCGTCAGGAAGTCATAGAACTTCGGCTGGAGCTCGCCAGGCTGCTGCGTGAAGTGGTTAACTTTGTCTGCAGCGGCGTGGCACATAATGACAAGGTCAATCAGCATTTAAATACGCTGATGGGCAAGGTCAACCGCGATATGACGCCGCAACAGATTCACGACATCGTTGATGAGATTCTGAACGAGACCCGGTTAGCTATTAACAACGGAGAGTTGCTGACCGAACGTCTCAATACCGCGATGGTGGAAGTTAACAAGCTCAAGAAAGAGCTGGAAGTGACCAAGCGGGAGGCCAAGACTGATACCTTGACCGGCCTGGCTAACCGTAAAGCCTTTGATGACCTGGTGACGAAAGTGACTGAAGATGCTGACAGCAGCGGCCTTGATGTATGTCTGCTGTTCTGTGATCTGGATAACTTTAAAGACATTAACGATCAGCATGGACATCTTGTGGGAGACCAGGTGCTGAAAGTGATTGCCAACGCATTGAGAGACAGTGTGAAAGGGCGGGATCTGGTCGCGCGTTACGGCGGTGAAGAGTTTTCAATTATTCTGCTCAATACCAGCCTGCAGAATGCCAAGACCGTGGCGGATAATATCCGTCATGAAATCGCTTCCAAGCGTATTCAGCGCAAGGATACCCATGAGTCTCTGGGACAAATTACGATTTCCTTCGGTGTTGCGCGTTATGTCCCCACTGAAGGTGTCGAAAGCTTTATGCAGCGTGCTGATCGCGCCTTGTATATGTCCAAACGGAAAGGCCGCAACTGCGTTTCAGAAGCGCCACCACCCATTATCTAAACCTGTCTCAGCACAATGGCGCAGGAGAGCGCCATCTGCAATCAGTCTGTTATTGGCTTTTACCCGGGAAACGGTCGGTAAACAATACGTCTTCCAGCGGTAACTGACCGGCGCGCGGACGCGCATCCTGGATTTTCTTACCAATCGTAATCATCATCACGATGATGTGATCATGTGGCAGGTTGATGACCCGTGCGACTTTGTCGAAGTCAAAACCATCCATCGGGCAGCTGTCATAGCCCATTTCACGTGCCATCAGCATAATACTGGTTGCGGCAATACCGGCTGAACGGATGCATTCATCCCGCATGCCCTGATGGTGATTGGTGTAGTAGTTCTCGATGGCCGGCAGCATAAAATCCTGGACTTCCTTCGGGGCATTACGCCAGTAGCGTTGAGGATCTTTTTCCCAGGCATTGAGATCGGCGCACAGGACCAGCAGCATGGAGGCGTCAGTCACCTGTGACTGGCCCCAGCTGGCGATTTTGATCTGCTCACGCTTGTCTTTGTCGACTACGTTGACGAAGCGCCAGTGCTGCAGATTGAAAGCGGTTGGAGACAGAATAGTATGTTCCATCAGTTCCTGAACTTCTGCTTCGGTCATCTCATGTTCAGGGTCGTAATGTTTCACAGACCGTCGACTGACGATCGCTTCTTTCACATTCATATTGGCTCTTACTTAATTGGATAATTCGATTTTCAGATACAAAATTTGCTGCTGTTCGCCGTGACTGCGGTAGCTGGTGACGCCATCTCGTTCAAGCTCGGCATTTTCAGCGATACGGCCGATTTCCAGCCATTCACCGGTGTCTCCGACCACTGTTGTGATCACCTCACTGCTGCGAATGTCACCATCGACCCGCGACAGCTTACTGAAGAAAGGATGTATTTCAACCCTGACCTGACCGTCAGGTAATAGATGGGGCACAGCCTGAAAGCCATTGGCAGTGCTGATATAACGTGTTTCATTGGCAACGCCAACACCACGCGGTCCGATGAATACCAACTGCTGTTGCTGAGGACTATCTTCACCCAGTGAGATAGAGACCGGGTTTCCGCTAATGGTACGCGCACGGTATTGTTGATCACGTTCATCGCGGTTTTTTGTCGACCAGCGGTTGATACTGGCCGAAGCATTGATACCGTCATCGGCCTCAATCTCAAGCTGATTGCGGCTGCCGCGCTGGTGAGCCAGATCTTCTGAGCTTCGCGTTACTGTGACGATCAGGCTTTGTTGCGGTTTATCCAGTTTATCGAGGATCTGCTGTACATTGGCGAGCGTTGCCCGATCCGATTTTAAAATCAACATATTGTCATAAGCACGGACGGTGGCGTTTTCCGGCAGGAATGCTTCAATCTGAGGCAGGATTTCGGCCGCCAACCGGTGCTTGAGGTTAATGGTATGAATCTGGGTTTCGGCAAAAACCGAGACAGAGAATAGCAGAGCGGATAGCAACAGGGTGATTCTCATAGATTCAGCCGCCTTGTATTGATATCCGGTTTACTGTGATTCCAGATTTCCTCGAATTCCTGCTGCATTTCCTTGACCACGGCGGGGGCATGCATTTCAGCCCGGCCCTGGTAACGTTCGGCAACAGGACAAAAAAGATAGGCTTTGCCATCGATCAGCATATATTGCTGACGCAGATCCCGGTGTTTGCTGCCGGCGATATGAATCTCAATCGAACTGGTGAGTTTTTGTGCCAACGGCAACAGGCGATGACTATGGACCACATTTTTCTGGGTATCGTGAACCACGATACGGATCCGGGTGCGTGGACTGCGACGGGCGAACTCACTCAGTTTTTCAGCCGCTGCATCATTATCGAACAGTACCGGATCAATCAGCGGGCCGAAAAAACAAATCTCCAGCCGGGCCTCATTGATGAGATCCAAAGCCAGTTTGGCAGCCTGATCCCGACTGTCGAAAGTCAACAGTGTGTCATTATCGTCAGTCGGGATATTCTCAGTCATTGTTAACCGTTTTTGGCTTGTTCCGCAGCATTACCGAGATAGCTCGCCGGTGTCATTGCTTTGAGACTGGCTTTGGCATCTTCCGGCAGCTCCAGTCCATCGATGAAATCCTGCATGATTTCTCTGTTAACACGTTGACCACGGGTGAGCTCTTTGAGTTTCTCATACGGGTTTTCGATGCCATAACGGCGCATCACGGTCTGAATCGGCTCGGCCAGCAGTTCCCAGTTAGCATCCAGATCAGCAGCCATCACTTCCGGTGCCGGCTCCAGTTTACTGATGCCTTTGAGTGCTGAACTGTAGGAGAGCAGGGAGTGAGCAAAACCGACACCCAGGTTACGCAGTACCGTAGAGTCGGTCAGATCACGCTGCCAGCGTGAAATCGGCAGTTTCAGTGCCAGATGATCGAAGACCGCATTGGCAATGCCCAGATTACCCTCAGCATTTTCAAAATCGATAGGATTCACCTTATGCGGCATGGTCGAAGAACCGATTTCGCCTTTAACGGTTTTCTGCTTGAAATAACCGATAGAGATGTAGTTCCAGACATCGCGGCAGAAATCGATCAGCACGGTATTAAAGCGAATCATGGCCTGGAATAATTCAGCCATGTAGTCATGCGGCTCAATCTGAGTTGTGTATTGGTTCCAGCGCAGACCCAGCCCTGTGACAAAGGCATGCGCCATCATCGGCCAGTCGACTTCCGGATAGGCCGCATAATGGGCGTTGTAGTTACCCACAGCACCGTTCATTTTGCCGTAAAGTAATACGGCGGCAACGTGGGTGCGTTGCAGTTCCAGTCGCTGGACAACATTCGCCAGTTCCTTGCCCAGTGTGGTGGGGGAGGCAGGCTGACCATGGGTGCGGGACATCATCGGTGTATCGACGTGTTGCTGGGCCAGTTTGCGTATAGATGCGATGATATTGTCCATTTCCGGCAGAACGACCTGCTCACGGGCATTTTTGAGCATGATGCCGTATGCCGTGTTATTGATGTCTTCTGAAGTACAGGCAAAGTGAACAAATTCACTGACCGCATTCAGTTCGTCATTAGCCTTGAATTTTTTCTTGATGAAATATTCGACCGCTTTGACATCGTGATTAGTGGTACGCTCGATGTCTTTAATTTCAGCTGCGTCTTCAACGGAGAAGTTGGCAATCAGGTCATTGAGGAAGGATTCCGCCTCGCTGCTCAGTTTGGGGACCTCGTTGATCTCGGCATTGTTACCGAGCAAATGCAGCCAGCGCAGTTCGACTTCGACGCGGGCACGCAGTAAACCATATTCACTAAAAAACGGGCGCAGGGCTTCGGTTTTGGAAGCATAACGACCATCAACCGGCGAAATCGCGGTTAAAGCGGTTAAATCCATGAATACTCCGATGAAACTGTGTTAATTGGATTAGTTAGAAAAGTGAGCCAAATTATATCAGAGTTCGCCGTGCCCAGATGCTTTCAGGTAAAATGCCTGCATCTGATTTTAAGAAACTTTTGGGGTGACTATCTGTGCTAACTGAATATCAATCACATGTTGAGGAACGAGCCCAGCAAGGGCTGCCACCATTACCGCTGAATGCCGAACAGGTGTCGATTCTGGTCGAGCAGCTCAAAGCCGGTGATGAAAACAGCGAAACCCTACTGGACTTACTGATCCATCGGGTACCGCCTGGTGTTGATCAGTCTGCCTATGTCAAAGCCGGTTTCCTGACTGATATTGCCAAAGGCAATACCCAATGCGATTTGATTACGCCCGTTCGTGCCACCGAGTTACTGGGCACCATGATGGGTGGCTATAACGTTCAGTCGCTCATCGATTTGCTTGATATTGAAGAAACAGCCGCTACAGCCGAACAAGCGCTTTGCAAAACCCTGATGGTGTATGACCTCTACCATGATGTGGTGGAAAAAGCCGAAACCAACGATTATGCCAAGCGGGTGTTACAGTCCTGGGCCGAGGCTGAGTGGTTTACCTCCCGCCCCAGGATGGAAGATAAAATTACCCTGACCGTGTTCAAGGTACCGGGTGAAACCAATACTGATGATTTGTCGCCTGCTACCGAGGCCTGGAGTCGTCCTGACATTCCTCTCCACGCTAAAGCGATGCTGCAGAGCAAAATGGATAATCCCATTACCGACATCGAGAAGCTGAAAGAAAAAGGCTATCCGCTGGCGCTGGTCGGCGACGTCGTTGGTACCGGTTCCTCACGCAAATCTGCCATCAACTCTGTGCTCTGGCATATGGGCCATGATGTGCCTTACGTGCCTAACAAGCGCCAGGGTGGTGTGATTCTGGGTAACAATATCGCACCGATTTTCTTTAACACCGCTGAAGATTCCGGCGCTATGCCCATCGAATGTGATGTGCAGCATATGGAAAGTGGTGACATCATCACCATCTATCCTTATGAAGGTAAGATCGTGAATGAAGCGGGTGACACTATCAGTGAATTCACCATGCGGCCGACCACGCTGGCTGATGAAGTGCGTGCCGGTGGCCGCATCCCGCTGATTATCGGCCGTGGTCTCACCGATAAGGCCCGCGAAACCTTGGGCATGGGCCCGTCTGATGTCTTTGTGCGTCCGGTTGACCCTGTGGATACCGGCAAAGGCTTTACGCTGGCGCAGAAAATGGTTGGTCGTGCCTGCGGGGTTGACGGTGTTCGACCTAACACTTACTGCGAACCGAAAGTCACCACAGTGGGTTCACAGGACACCACTGGTGCCATGACCCGGGATGAGTTGAAAGAACTCTCCTGTCTGGGCTTCTCAGCTGATCTGGTGATGCAGTCTTTCTGTCACACCGCGGCTTATCCGAAACCGGTTGATATCAAACTGCAACATGAACTGCCGGACTTTATCAGCACCCGTGGCGGCGTCTCACTGCGTCCTGGCGACGGTATTATTCACTCCTGGCTCAATCGTATGATTCTGCCGGATACCGTCGGTACCGGCGGTGATTCTCATACCCGTTTCCCGATCGGTATCAGCTTTCCGGCCGGTTCAGGCCTGGTCGCATTCGGTGCCGCACTGGGCGTGATGCCGCTGGATATGCCGGAATCGGTATTGGTTCGCTTTAAAGGTGAAATGCAACCGGGCATCACCCTACGTGATTTGGTCAACGCCATTCCTTACGCAGCAATTCAGCAGGGGCTGCTGACGGTGGAGAAGAAAGGCAAGAAAAACATCTTCAATGGCCGTGTACTGGAAATTGAAGGTCTGCCCGATCTCAAAGTCGAACAGGCATTTGAACTGTCCGATGCTTCAGCCGAACGCAGTGCCAACGGCTGTACTGTGCGCCTGAATAAAGAGCCTATCATCGAGTTCCTCAAGTCTAATATTTCGCTGATGGAATGGATGATTGCCGAAGGCTATCAGGATGCACGCACCCTGCAACGTCGTATCGATTCGATGAAAGAGTGGCTGGATAATCCCGAGCTGCTGGAGCCGGATGCCGATGCCGACTATGCGGCCGTGATCGATATCGATCTGAACGAAATCACCGAGCCGCTGCTGGCCTGTCCCAACGATCCGGATGATATCAAGCCACTGTCAGCAGTGCAGGGCGCTAACGTCGATGAAGTCTTTATCGGTTCCTGCATGACCAATATCGGCCATTACCGTGCGGCCAGCAAAGTGCTGGAAAATATGAAGAGTCTGCCGGTGAAACTATGGATTGCGCCACCGACCAAGATGGATAAACATCAGCTCACCGAAGAAGGCGTTTACAGCACCTTCGGCCGGGTTGGTGCCCGTACCGAAACACCGGGCTGTTCTTTGTGTATGGGTAACCAGGCACGTGTGGCGGATGGTGCCACGGTGGTCTCTACCTCGACCCGTAACTTCCCTAACCGTTTGGGCAACAATGCTGATGTGTACCTGGCTTCAGCCGAGTTGTCAGCGGTGGTGGCCAGTCTGGGTAAAATTCCGACGGTAGCCGAATATCTGGAAGCCGTTGCCGGCATCAAGCCGATGGCAGCGGAAATCTATCGCTACCTGAACTTTAATGAACTGGATGAGTATCGTCAGGCGGCGAGCTAATCCGAGATTTATGGCGCAGAAGAGGCTGTTTTCCCTGTGAGGGGAAACAGCCTTTTTTATAATGAACGAAACCCTACAAGTCATACCACCCCTTAAGCTGGCGCTGGCTTTTGTGCCGATCTTGCTGGTTATCGGTATTATGTGGCACTGGTCATTGCAGGCTGGTAATGCGGTTTATGCCATCGTCAGAATGCTGATTCAGTTGCTGTTGGTTGGTTATATCCTGACCACGATTTTTGCAGCCGAACAAGCCTGGATAGTGGTCGCAGTGATGCTGGTGATGGTAGTGGCGGCAAGCTGGATTGCCCTGGGCACAGTCAAGCCGAACCGGAAAAGCTTGTTCAAGCATGCCTTTGTCAGCATTTTAGCGGGCGGTGGATTGACCTTATTTCTGATCACCCAGCTTGTTATCAATCTTGAACCCTGGTTCGAGCCGCGTTATATGATTCCGTTAGCGGGGATGATATTCGCCAATGCCATGAACAGTGTCAGTCTGGCTGCAGAAAGGCTGGCTGCGGAACTGTCACGTCAGCTTTCCTTCAGACGGGCGCGCAACGAAGCGTTTCACGCGGCATTTATTCCGATCATCAACAGTATGCTGGCGGTGGGACTGGTATCTCTACCGGGGATGATGACCGGACAGATTTTATCAGGCGTGTCACCAATTGTGGCAGCGCACTACCAGATTGTGGTGATGTGCATGATTTTCGCCTCAGCGGGGCTGTCGACCGCTTTGTTTTTACAAATCAGCAAAAAACAGTTCATTCAGCAGGCGGCGTGAAGTTCCTCGGCGGCAGCCAGGATTTTGGCGCTCTGGAACAGGAACTGCCAGCGCCGTCCCCCTTTCTGACGCCATAACACGGCGGATCGAACGCCGCTGAGCAACAGGGCCCGGACTTTATTAACGTTATCGGGTTGCTGCAGATAATTGGGATCGCCGTAAACCTGTATCTGTGGTTTGAGCTGACTCAAAGTACGGTGATAAATGTCAGCAAAACGGGCAATTACCTGGGGTGCCATGATCTCGCCAAAATATTCAATTTGTTGTGGTACCTGTTCCAGTTCAAGACCGATGGTGTCCATCATTTTTGGATTTTTGGCCAGTTGCCGTTCCAGATGTAGCAGGCTGATCACGTACCGCAGTAGCACCACATCTTTCTGTTCTTTCTTTTTCGACAATTGCTGGTTCAGTTCACGAAGACCGGGGCGCAGGTTGCTGAGACCACCGAAAACAGCCTCCGTGCTCGGTGCATTTTCGACCAGCAGGCTCTGCAATAAGGTTTCAATATCGGTGGCACTGGCCTGACCACTTTCAGCGATATGCTGAACCAGCTTCGCGGACTGGACAACGGCTGCGAGCGCGATGGTTCTGTCCCGTTGGCGTTCCGAAATGCTCATGGGTGCACCCCCGGGGCATCGGTTGAGACAATAATGCCACCGCCCAGGCAGTCATCATCCTGATAGAAAACGACTGACTGACCCGGCGTCACTGCACGTTGCTTGTCATCGAACTCGACATGGATCAAGCCATCGTCATCCTGCGTAATGGTGCAGGCTTGGTCAGGCTGACGATAACGGGTTTTGGCGGCAGCGCGGCATGGGAAAGCCGGTGCTTCACCTGCCACCCAGGACAATTGTTCGGCTTTCAGGCTCTGACTCCACAGCCAGGGATGATCACCCTGAACGACATACAAAGTCCGGCTATCCATATCTTTACCAGCGACAAACCAGGGTTCGCCGCTGCTGTTTTTGCGGCCACCGATACCCAGACCCTGACGTTGCCCCAGGGTGTAATACATTAAACCGGCATGTTCACCGATATATTCGCCTTCGGGTGTGCGCATATCGCCGGGCTGGGCCGGGATGTAGCGGCTCAGAAACTCGCGGAACTGACGCTCACCGATAAAGCAGATGCCGGTGCTGTCTTTTTTGTCATGGTTAATGAAACCGGCTTTTTCCGCGATTTCGCGGACTTCGGTTTTGGGCAGTTCGCCCAGAGGGAACAGAGTGCGGGAGAGCTGTTCCTGCCCGAGGGTATAAAGGAAGTAGCTCTGATCTTTTTTATTGTCCTTGCCTTTGAGCAGGTGGAATCTGCCATCACGCTCGGCAACACGGGCATAGTGTCCGGTGGCAATCGTGACGCCGCCCAGTTCCATTGCATGATCAAGAAAAGCTTTGAACTTGATTTCGCGGTTGCAAAGAATATCCGGGTTGGGCGTACGACCGGCACGGTATTCATCCAGAAAATGCTTGAATACATAATCCCAATACTCCATGGCAAAATTGGCTTCATGGAAATCAATGCCGACGGTTTCGGCTACCGACATGGCATCTTTACGATCTTCTTCAATCGTGCATTCACTCTCATCCGCGAAATCGACCCAGTTTTTCATAAACAGGCCTTCGACTTTTTCATGCTGCTGTTTAAGCAGCAACGCCGCGACTGAGGAATCGACGCCGCCGGAGAGGCCGACGACTACTTTTTTCTGTTCTGCCATAATCAGTTACGTAATAAATCCAATGAATAGCGATGACCCGCCAGGTAGTCCTGAAAGCACTGCAGTACAAGGGGACTGCGATGTTCTGCCTGTCTTGCTTCGATCTGTTCCAGCGTCATCCATAAGGCACGGTGTATATCGCCGTCCAGTGCCTGTTCCGGATTATGTTGGGTGACCTGGCCGCAAAAACAATAGCGGATATAGGTTTCGTTCTTGATGGGATGCACCCAGCGATAAATGCCAACCAGCGCCTCAGGCTCAAACTGCCAGGCTGTTTCCTCGTCGGTTTCCCGAATAACAGCCTCAATCAGGCTTTCGTCTGGTTCGAGATGTCCGGCGGGCTGGTTGAGTGTCATTTTGCCGTTGATTTCTTCTTCGACCAGCAGAAACTGGTTGTTGCGCTCGACGACGGCCGCGACGGTGGTTCTTGGTTTCCAAATCATCGCGCCATTTTATCACGTCTGCCGCGTCTATCGCTCGCCATTGTCCGGGCTGCAGATCCTGCAGTTGCCATGGCCCAATCGCTACGCGAATGAGCCTCAGTGTAGGGTGTCCGACTGCGGCGGTCATTCTGCGGACCTGGCGGTTGCGACCTTCACGAATGGTCAGTGAAAGCCATTGTGTCGGTATCTGCTGTCGCTCCCTGATGGGAGGTGTGCGGGACCAGATATTTGGTGGCTCGATCAGACTGACATCGGCAGGCAGAGTAGGGCCGTCTTTCAGTGTGACGCCCTCACGCAGCTGTTGCAGTGCAGTTTCATCAGGGATATGTTCAACCTGAACCCAGTAGGTTTTAGCCAATTTGAAACGGGGGTTGGCAATGAGTTGCTGCAAAGCGCCATCATCGGTCAGTAATAACAACCCCTCACTATCGCGGTCCAAACGGCCTGCAGGGTAAACAGCGTCAATATGGATAAAGTCTTTCAGAGTCTGCCGGCCTTCACTGTCAGTGAACTGGGTAAGCACATTGAAGGGTTTGTTGAACAGAAGCAGCTGGCTCATATTAGTCGTCGTTGGGTAATGGTGTTAGAATGCTCGGCTTTAGCATGAAACCCAGTCTTATTCTGTGTTGAATTATAACAGTGTTGCCAATGAGGCCTCTGCGGCATGGGATGGCTGGAAAAAATATGGCAAATCCGTCATCATTAGATCGTCAGCAGGCAGGCTATGGCACCATCCAGGCTGTTTCCGCGGCCATTAATGAGTTGTTGCCAGTGTTTCGGACGCTGTGTCAAACTCACAGCCCTGCTGTGATATGGCTGAAGCCATTAGCGTCAATGCCTCCGGTTGTAGTGAAGAAGCTGCAGCTGTAATCCAAAACATATCCAAGTAGAGGAAATTCAATGAAAGTTGCAGATAATACAGTCGTTGTTATCGATTACACACTCAAAGATAACGACGGTAGCGTCATCGACAGCTCGGAAGGTGCGGGTCCGCTGGCTTACCTGCATGGTGCCGGCAATATCATCCCTGGTCTGGAAGAAGCGCTTCTGGGTAAAGAAGCAGGTGATGCAGTTCAGGCCAGCATTGAGCCTGCCAAAGCTTATGGTGAGCGCCACGAACAACTGAAACAGGATGTACCACGTGAACTGTTCAGCGGCGTTGATAACGTTGAAGTGGGCATGCAGTTTCAGTCAGAAACTGAACAGGGCCCGGTTCTTGTGACTGTCACTGATGTTAAAGAAGAGAGCGTCACTGTTGACGGTAATCACCCACTGGCAGGCGTCCATCTTAATTTTGATGTGACTATTCGTGAAGTGCGTGATGCCAGCGAAGAAGAACTGGAGCACGGCCACGTTCACGGTGAAGGTGGACACCAGCACTAATCGGGGTGGTCTGACTGAATTCAGTCGGCCATGTCTAGGGAAAGACGGGCATTTCAGCCCGTCTTTTTGTCTGGAAAATAACGCATGCAGGATCTCAGTACATTAAATCGCATTTACGGGCGTGAAGATAAGGTCAGCTTTGTAGCTGGCCCGTCAGGCATGCCTCTGATTCAGGTCTCGACAGCCCGCGCTGACGCCAAGATTGCCCTTTATGGTGGTCAGATGTTGTCATTCAAACCGGCACGTGCCGAACATGATCTGTTCTACCTGAGTAAGAAAGCGATTTACCAACAGGGAAAAGCCATACGTGGTGGTGTGCCGCTATGCTGGCCCTGGTTTGGCGATGATCCGGGCGATCTGGGACGGCAGGCACATGGTTTTGCCCGTAACCTTTTCTGGGAAGTGCTCGACAGCCAGTTGCATGACGATAATGTCGAAATCACACTGGGACTGGAATCGACGGCGACCAGTAAGCAATGGTGGCCCAGCGAGTTCCGCCTGCGCAAGAAAATTCATATCGGTGATCAGCTTGATATTTCACTGACCACAGAAAACAAGGGTGAAATTCCTTTCAGTGTCTCCAAGGCTCTGCATAGCTATTTCCGCGTTGGTGATGTCAAACAGGCCCGTGTCAGTGGCCTGGACGGCGTCGACTACCTGGACAAGACACTGGGCCTTGCCCGGCAGAAGCAGGATGGCGACATTACCACTGAGGGTGAGACAGATCGGGTTTATCTCAACGCACCCAGTAAAGTGTCGATAGTCGATCCGAGCCTGAAGCGCCGTATTGAGATTGAGCATCAGGGAGCAGACAATTTTGTGGTCTGGAATCCCTGGGACAAGGCTTCGCAACTCAATGATATGTCTGCAGAAGATTACGAGCAGTTCATTTGTGTGGAAACCGCCAATGCCATCGCCAACAGCATTATTGTGGCGCCCGGCGCGGTGCATCACATGCAGGTCAGTTACCGTATCAGCCCGGACAGCTGATTAATAAGGCTTAAAACAGCCTATGCAGTCATTGATAACCGTATTTGAGAATCTGTTCGATAGTCTCTGGGCAAACGAAACCCTATTACTCATGCTGGGACTGGGTTCTCTGGTCTTTTTTGTCGCTTCCCTGTTTCTGATCCCGTTTCTGGTGGTCAGAATTCCGGTTGATTACTTCGCCGAGAGCAAACGCCAGACTTCCCCCTGGGCCGAGCAGCACATCGTGATCCGTTGGGCTGTACTCATCGTTAAAAATATTTTTGGCCTCGTCTTTGTCCTGTTGGGACTGGCGATGCTCGTGCTGCCGGGGCAGGGCTTGCTGACTTTGCTGATCGGTGTGTTACTGCTGAACTTCCCCGGTAAGTACACCTTCGAGCGCTGGCTGATTCAGCGACCTTCGGTTCACCGAGCGGTGGCATGGCTCAGAAGACGCGCAGGGCAACCGCCACTGCAGTTTGATTGATGTGTCAGTTCCAGCGCTGACGCAGCTCAGTACGGTTAAGCGCCAGCCATTGAATAGCAATGATGGGGATCGCCGATTCAATGCGGCCGTTTTCCAGCAATTGCCAGACTTCATCAAAGGGCAGACTACTGACAGCGATATCCTCATCTTCGTGATCGAGTCCATGAATGCCACCGATCTCACTGGCATCCACCCGGCCACAGAACAGGGTCAGGTATTCTGAAGTGCCGCCAGGGGAGGTGAAAAATTCGCGGATTTTTATCATTTCCTGCACTTCACAACCGGCTTCTTCCATCGCTTCACGGCGCGCCACAGCTTCAGCAGTTTCACCAGCCTCCATCGCGCCGGCAACAATTTCCAGCAGCCAGGCTTCTTCCTGATTGGATTTGAGTATAGCCCCGGCGCGGAACTGTTCGATGATGATCACTTCATCCCGATTGGGATCGTAAAGCAATACGGCGACACAGTTACCGCGATGGAAAACTTCACGATCAATCTGGCTGCTCCAGCCGCCATTGTAGAGCGTATGCTCAAGGGTGTATTTCTTGATGTTGAAAAAGCCTTTGAAAGGCATTTCCTCTTTCAGAATCCGGAAACGTTTTTCACTCATGGTTGCTCTATCGTTTGGGCCGATTGTAAGGGCGTGAAAGCCTGTTCGCTGTCAATACCCTGAAGACGTCGAAGTACGGCAGTAAACACGGCTTCATCTTCGACATGTTCTAGTTTGACCGGCAGATAACCCAGTGCCGGTGCGCACCAAAGTGTGGTTTCACGGTCATTGGGTTTTTCGCGGTGACGGGTGAGTTTAATGGTTTCTATCTGACCCATCGGCGTAGTGATGGTCTCCCTGGCCAGGACTTTAATCTCATACGTTTTGAGACGACCGCCATCGGCGATGAGATAGTCAATCTGTTTGACGCCATTGCTCAGATCCCGCATCAGGCTGATCTGATACACCAGTTTATCCAACACGCCGGTCTCAATGTCCAGTTCCCATGGGTGCTCGCGGTCGTCAATACTGACTTGTTTCTGCCGCCAGTTGAACTGCATCTGTAGAAATTTATCTTTCTTGCCGCCGGTTCGCTGATAACGGTAACGCTGTGGCGTGACACGGCCATCGACCAGCTTCCAGACGCTGGTTTCCTCGATGACATCAGGTTTAAAGAAAGAAAAGACCCCTTTGGCCTGGGAGACTGAGTTGAATTTACGCAGACCGTTGTCCTGCGTCGTCAGTGTACGTTTAAGTTCACCTGCCTGTATGCCATTGAGCTTGACCAGGTAATTGGCGGAAAAGTCAGGAATATCAGCGGCCAATGCCGGCTTGCTAAGGCAAAAAAGCAGGATATAACTGAACAGTCTGAGCATATTTATTCCGTTTGTTGCGACACCAGCTTCTTTATGGCAGCCGGATAAAGCAGATGTTCCTGCTCCAGCACTCTGGCAGCCAGGGTATCGGCATCATCATCAGGCAATACCGGTACGCGGGCTTGTAATATTACCGGACCATCATCCAGCTCTGCTGTGACAAAATGCACACTGGCACCATGCTCGGTCTCGCCCGATTCAATCGCCCGCTCGTGGGTGTGCAGGCCCTTGAATTTGGGCAGCAGCGAAGGATGGATGTTGATGAGTCTGCCTTCGTAATGACTAACGAAGTCTGCGGTCAGAATCCGCATAAATCCCGCCAGAATAACGAAGTCCGGTCGATAGCTATCAATGGCCTCGGCCATCGCTTTATCAAAGCTTTCACGGCTGTCGAATTGCTTGTGATCAATGACCTCGGTGGTGATACCGGCCTGCTGGGCGAATTCAAGACCGGCAGCATCGGGGCGATTACTGATGACGGCGGCAATATCAACATTGAGTTCGTCCTTGTTCGCCGCTTCAACGATTGAGCGCATATTACTGCCGCGGCCGGAAATCAGAATCACCAGCCGGGCGTTGGAACGGGGTTCTGTCATCTCAGTTGATTACCACACTATCTTCGTCAGCAGCGCGGTTTTCAATCTGGCCAATCAGGCTGGCTTCTTCACCCAGACCATGCAGCAGACTAAGCGCGGTGTCTGCCTCTTCAGCTGAGACGATGACAACCATACCAATACCGTTATTGAAGGTACGGTACATTTCTTTGTCTTCAACATTGCCCTGTTCCTGCAGCCAGTCAAAGACAGCAGGGCGCTGCCAGCTGTCAGCACTGATGACCGCTTTCTTATCATCAGGCAATACCCGCGGAATGTTTTCCAGCAGGCCACCGCCGGTGATGTGCGACAAAGCATGGATACTGATTTTGTTATTCAGTTCAAGTAGAGACTTCACGTAAATCCGGGTGGGAGCCAGCAGTTTTTCACCCAGTGTGCTGCCATCGAAATCATCATTCATTGACTGACCGCTACGCGCCAGAATTTTACGGATCAGGGAATAGCCGTTGGAGTGCGGACCTGAAGCGGCAAGCCCGATCAGCTTGTCACCGGCAGCGACTTTACTACCATCGATAACCCCGTCTTTTTCGACGACGCCAACACAGAAACCGGCCAGGTCGTAATCGCCGTCTTCATACATGCTGGGCATTTCCGCGGTTTCACCACCGACCAGCGCAGCACCTGCCTGCAGGCAGCCTTCAGCAATACCGGAGACCACGGATTCGGCAACATCGACATCCAGTTTGCCAGTGGCGTAGTAGTCGAGGAAGAACAGGGGCTCAGCGCCCAGGACTGCGATATCATTCGCACACATGGCCACCAGATCGATGCCGATGGTGTTGTGAATACCGGATTCGATGGCCAGACGCAGTTTGGTGCCTACGCCATCGGTGCCGGACACCAGAACCGGCTGCTTGTAGCGATCCAATGGCAGTTCAAACAGGCTGCCGAAACCACCCAGGCCGGCCATCACGCCGGGGCGACGGGTTTTCGCCGCATGGGGTTTAATGCGATCCACCAGTGCATTACCGGCTTCGATATCAACACCGGCATCACGATAACTGAGAGAAGTGCGAGAGGAATCCGCGCGATCGGTCATGGTTTGTTCCTGAAAATTTATACTGGTTGCAGACGCTTAACAAGTCGATCCCGACAGACCGGCCTGTAGGTCGTCACACGTTGAAAACAGCGTGTTAGAATACCACAATGCATCGATTATTTATTGCCCTAATTTTGCTCAGTTTAACCTTTAGCAGCCATGCTGCCGAGGTCGATAATCTTTACCAGGCCTCCGCACCGGTCGACTCGCGCGACGAGCAGGAAAGGGCAAAGCTGATGCCACAACTGTTACAGCAGGTAATGCTCAAAGTCGTTGGTAACAAAGCCCTGCTGGAAACAGCGCCACTGGCACCGGTACTGTCCGAGGCTGAGCAGTTCATGCAGCAATACGAATATCGCCGCACCAACATCATCGGCGCGGATTTAACTCAGCCTGATGAACTTTCCCTGTCTCTGCGGTTTAACCCGGCAGCGGTTAACCGTGCTGTTAATGAACTTCAATTACCCATCTGGGGCAGTAACCGACCTGATATCTTAATCTGGGCGGTCGTAGAGAATCAGGGTGAAACCAGTATTCTTGGGCTGGAAAACGCATCGATGGGCATTTTCAGACCATTAAATCAGGCCGCTGATCAGCGTGGTCTGCCTATCCTGATGCCATTGATGGATTTGCAGGACCAGGCCGCTTTATCAGTCGCCGATATTCGCGATGGCAATGAGGCAGCGATAGAGGCTGCTTCTGAGCGCTATGGTGCTGATATCGTGATGACCTCCGTGATGCAATTGAATGATGACCAAATGCAGGTTCAGTGGCGTGCGAGTGGGGCGGGCATCAATACGTCCTGGCAGTCGCAGGGAACAATGCAGGATGCTTTTGTCGAAGGCATAGGGCACCTGGCGGACAAACTGGCCCTGCAGTATGGTCAGTTGGTCGATGATGGCGCTGAAGTTCAGCGACTGACTATGCAAATCATGGATGTGATTAATTATGCCGATTTCAGCCGCTTGATGGCTTATCTGGAAAAACTCGAACTCATCAGCGATATTCGTGTCATCAACTTGGGAGAGCAACAACTGGATCTGGATATTGCTTTTCGTGGCAGTCTGGATGTGTTGCAAAGTACTTTCGCAGTTGGCAGTTTACTGGTTGAAGAACCGCAAGCTGAAAGCAGCAACGCCAAACAATATCGGTTAATACCTTGAGTTTGAGAGATATCCCCAATCTGATTTCCATGCTTCGGATCCTGCTGGTTGTGCCGGTGGTATGGGCGCTGGCAACGGAACAGTTCGAGCTGGCATTACTGCTGTTTGCCATCGCCGGTATTTCCGACGGGCTGGATGGTTTTCTGGCCAAGCACTTCCACTGGGAATCGCGGCTGGGTTCAATTCTTGATCCGATTGCTGACAAGCTATTGCTGGTTGCGACATTTGCCAGCTTAACCTGGCTGGGCCTGCTGCCACTGTGGTTGTTATGGCTGGTGCTGGCACGCGATGTCATCATTATCGGCGGGGGGCTCGCTTATCATTATTACGTCGGCCAGTTTGATCTGAGCCCGTTATGGAGCAGTAAAATCAACACCACCCTGCAGATTGCACTGGTATTGCTGGTGATGGTTCAGCAACAGTGGCTGCCGGGACTGGACAAGGTAGTGACGATTGGCATCTGGCTGGTTGTAGCCAGTGTCATCAATAGCGGCACGGAATATGTTCTGGTATGGGGAGCGAGAGCATGGCGGCAGATCAAACAAAAACGATGAGTGATACCAATAAACTGATAGTCCTGGTCAGTCTGATTGCCGGGGGCTGGTTACTGTTCCAACTGTCTCCGGTACTGATGCCATTTTTTATTGCGGCATTGTTGGCTTATCTCGGTGATCCGCTGGTAGACAGACTGGAGAACTGGAAGCTGTCGCGGACTGTGGCCGTGACCGTGGTCTTTGCCGTGCTGTTTATAGCGATGATCATCCTGCTGCTGGTTTTGTTACCGATGCTGAGCGGTCAGGTGACTAAATTGTTTACCAACCTGCCTGGCTACCTGACTGTGGCACAAAAAGCATTGGAGCCGATTCTGACCAGTGCCGGCCTGCCCAGTGATGTTTTCAACCTGCAAACGCTGAAACAGGCGCTGAATAATTACTGGTCTGAAATGGGCAATGTTGCCGGCGGTGTGTTCAGTTATGTTACCCAGTCAGGCATGGCATTGCTGCAATGGGTTGGTAATCTGGTCTTGATTCCGGTTCTGACTTTTTATCTTCTGCGCGACTGGGATTTACTGGTAGCGCGCTTCAGAGAACTGTTACCTCGCCGGATCTCCGGTAAATTCATCGAGATGTCGCTGGAATGCGACGATATGCTGGCCGGCTTTATCCGCGGTCAGTTGATGGTGATGCTGTCACTGTCAGTCATTTACACAATCGGCCTGAGTCTTATCGGACTGGAACTGGCGCTGTTACTCGGTGTGATTGCCGGTCTGGTCAGTTTTGTGCCATACCTGGGGCTGATTGTCGGTATCGTACTGGCCGGCCTGGCCGCCTTTTTTCAGTTCGGTGAATGGTTGCCGGTGTTCTATGTCGTGATTGTATTTACTGTCGCGCAATCGATAGAGGGCATGTTGCTGACGCCGCACTTTGTCGGCGAACGTATTGGTCTGCATCCGGTGGCGGTTATCTTTGCGGTGCTGGCTGGCGGCAAGTTGTTCGGCTTCACCGGCGTATTACTGGCATTGCCCGTGGCGGCAGTCGTCATGGTGCTGTTGCGGCATGCACATCAGCGCTATGTCAGCAGCCATCTTTATTCCTGAGTTAATTCATTATCATGACTGTTGCCCAAACCCAGTTAACCCTGCGCCTGACACCACAGGAAATTTATCGGCTGGATAACTTCCTGTTTGCCAAACCTGAGACTGAGCAGGCATTACAGGCTTTCTGTGAACTCGACAGCCTCGATTTTCTCTATCTCTACGGCGAAGGCGGCACTGGCAAGACCCATTTATTGATTGCCTGTGCTGAACGTGTTCAGCAGCAGGGCTATCGCGTTATTTATCTGTCCCTGGCCGAGTTGATTCAAACCGCCCAGCCTGCCGTGCTGGAGTCACTGGAGCAGGCCGATTTAGTTTGTCTTGACGATCTGGAAGCGATAGCCGGCAAACGCGAATGGGAAGTGGCGCTTTTCCACTGTTTCAACCGGCTGCATGATGCCCGCGGGCACTTGCTGGTAGCGACCGAGCACAATCCGGCCAATATTGACATCGAACTGCCTGATTTGCGTTCACGACTGGCCACCGGACTGGTCTACCAATTGACCACGATGAACGATGAGCAGAAACAGCAGGCTTTGATACTGCAGTCACAAATCCGTGGACTGACTATGACGGAGGATGTGGCCCAGTACCTATTGCGCCATTATGGCCGTGATATGCCGGCACTGATGACTGTATTGCAAAGGCTTGATAAAGCGTCCTTGCAGGCGAAACGGAAATTGACAATACCCTTTGTCAGGCAGGTGCTCAACGATGGCTAAGGCCCGTCTGAGCCTGGTACTGCCTGACTACGCTATTTTCTTTGCTAACGAACTTAATCGCGGTCTGGTGCCTGATGCCGTAAACCGTTGTCTTAACAAAGCCCGATTCCACGCTGATAATAGCCCTTATTACCGGCGACTATTATCCCTATTTGCTGAGCAAAAGCTTAAAGGCACAGATATACCCATCGCTCGATTGCGAGGCGGTAGTCAAAACAGTCTTTGTGCCGATCCCTGTTATCTGCACCCTGATCGGGATCAACTGTTGCTGTTTTACCGCGATCTGGATTTGAGTATGCAGGAGGCTGAAGCTTTGGCCAGCCGCATTCAGCCACTATTCGATGATTTCAATGCCCGCTTGACGGTGCTAGAGGCTGACAACTGGCTTCTCGAGTGCAATGAATTACCGCTGACAGATTTGACTGCCAAAGAGGGACTGCATGGACGCCCCGTCACTGATCATCTGCCCTGTGGTGAGGGGGCAGAAGACTGGATTCGACTATGGAATGAAATTCAGATGCTGTTATTTGATTGTCCTGAAAACCAGGCCAGGGAAGCTGCCGGCAAAGTTCCAATCAATAGTCTGTGGTTCTGGGGGAAAGAAGGAGTGCCAGCATGGCAAGCCTGGCCGCACGTTTCAGGTGACGCGTCGCTGTTGAAAGCACTGGCTGTTGAAACCGGATCAGATTACCAAAGCGGTATCTCTGAGTTCGAACAGATTAGCACCAGACAGGCAGTGCATGTGCTCGCCTTTGACCCAGATAGTGACTGGGATCAACAATGGCAGGCGCTCGCCCAAAACTGGCTGTTACCGGCGATGCGGGCATTGAAATACTGGCGTCTTGGCGAGTTGGAACTGATTATTCCCGAATGGGGCGATTATAAACTGACTCCCTTATCAAGCTGGCGGTTCTGGTGATGACAGCAATGATGATTAAACAACGTGACAGCAGTGGTTGGGAACAGCTGCCTGACAACTGGCCGGATTGTCTGCGACGGGTGCTTGCTGCCAGAGACATTAAGGAAGCGGAGACGCTTTTCTTTGAACTCAGTAATCTGCCGCGACCTGAGCAGATGCTGGGTATGGACAAAGCGGTGGCGCTTTTGACGAAAGCTCTGCAGCAGCAATGGAAAGTCACCGTGGTCGCTGATTTTGACAGTGACGGTGCCACCAGTTGTGCGCTTGCTATCCGTGGCCTGAAAGCCTTTGGCCTGCAACATATCGATTTTATCGTCCCCAATCGCTTTGTTCACGGGTACGGCCTGACTCCGGAGCTACTCGATGAAATTCCGCAACAGCAGCAGCCGGATTTATTATTGACGGTGGATAACGGCATTGCCGCCATTGCCGGCGTCAACGCTGCAAAAGAGCGGGATATCAAAGTTCTGGTCACCGACCATCATCTGGCCGGTGAGACGCTGCCTGATGCCGATGCGATCATTAACCCCAATCAGCCCGGCGATACTTTCCCATCCAAAAACCTCGCTGGTGTCGGTGTCTGCTTTTATCTGTTGTTAGGTTTGAGACAGGTCCTGCGCGAACAAAACTGGTTCGAACAGCAGGGCATTAAAGAACCCAATGTCGCTGACTGGCTGGATATTGTGGCACTGGGCACCGTCGCTGATGTCGTGCCACTGGACCAACTGAACCGGACGCTGGTGGATCTGGGTCTCAAGCGGATGCGACAACGCCGAGCCTGTGCCGGCATTCTGGCTCTGACTCAGGTCGCAGGACGTGAAGCGGCTAAACTGGCCAGCCCGGACCTGGCTTTCAGCGTGGCGCCCAGACTCAATGCCGCCGGCAGAATGGAAGATATGGGCCTCGGTATCAATCTGCTATTGACCGATAACTGGCAGCAGGCTTTGATGGTGGCAGCGCAACTGGATCAAATTAACCTGGAACGGCGCGCCGTAGAGCAACAAATGCAGCAGGATGCGCTGCAGATGCTTGATAAACTGTCGCTGGAAACGGCGGATCAGGCACCGGGATATTGCCTCTATGATCCAGACTGGCATCAGGGTGTTATTGGTCTGCTGGCATCGCGAATCAAGGAAAAACTACATAGGCCGGTGATAGCTTTTGCTTCCGGTAATGAAGGCGAAATCAAAGGCTCGGCCCGCTCCATTGCCGGTGTCCATATCCGCGATGTGCTGGCTCGCATTGCCAGCCGTCATCCGCAGATGCTGCAACGTTTCGGCGGCCACGCGATGGCTGCCGGCTTGACTTTGAAACAGACGGATTTTGAAGCCTTTGCCAAGGCCTTTGAAGCGGCACTGACCGATATGGTTGATCCCACTGTTTATCAGCAACACCTGCAGTCAGATGGTGAACTGGAGCATGCTGAAATCAATCTGGATCTGGCCGAGATATTACCTAACGCCGCTCCGTGGGGACAGGGCTTCGAAGAGCCTCGCTTCCATGGTCTGTTTGAAGTTGCCGACTGGCGACTGGTGGGCCAGGAGCAGGATCATTTACGCCTGAGTTTAAGCTTGGCTGATAAACGGCAAGTCACTGCGATGGCTTTCAGACAAGGTAAGCCCGACTGGCTGGAGCGTGGTCAAAAAGTGATGATTCGTTACCGCCTGGCTGTCAATGAGTTCAGAGCCACTAAAACGGTGCAGTTTCTGGTGGATGATTTATTAGAACCGGTTTAAATATCGAGCTTTTTGATAACCACGAGTTTGCTTAAACGCTCAATATCACTTTCATCAAACAGTTCGGTACCCGGGTGCATCACTGTGCCGGCTCCGCAGGCAAGCCCCAGTGTCAGGATCTTTTCCGGTATGTCATGCTCACTGAAACCGGCCACCAGACCGGCGACCATCGAGTCTCCCGCACCGACCGTGGTGTTGACAGTGACATCCAGTGCCTTCCCAAAATAGCTGTTTTCGGGGGTGACCAGCAGGGCACCCTCATGACTCAGAGAGACACAGACGTAATTAACGCCGCTTTGCTGAATCTGTCTGGCGCTATGGGCGACAGCTTCCGGTGTAGGAAGCGACTCATTCAGCATCATTTCCAGTTCGTATTTGTTGGGTTTGATCATAAACGGTTTGGCGACAATGGCCCGTTTCAGCATTTCTCCATGCACATCGACCACCGCACGGCCGCCCTGTTGATTAATCCGATCAACCAGATCGGCATACAAAGACATTGATACATTCGGCTGGCAGGAGCCGGTAATAATGCCGTAGCCGCTGCCTGTGACTTCGATGAAGTCGTCGGCTATTCTGCCGATGTCTGATTCGGGTATATCGGTGCCGCTGCTGGTTATCTGGAATTGATTATGGCTGCCGGTCTCAATAATGGTGGTATTGATCCGGGTTTCGCCGGTGACTTCCTCATAGACGACATGACTTAACTGCTCAGCCAGCAGGGTTTTAAAAATACGACCGACAGCGCCGGCAATGACGCAGATAGTATGGGATTCAATCTCAAGCCGGGTCAGTGCGCGGCCGATATTAATGCCGTTGCCGCCGGGATCATAACGGGCGCTGTCGGCACGGGATTTCTCATCAGGAATGAGCTTAGTGACGTGGTAAGTCACATCCAGTGCCGGATTCAGGCATAAGGTGCAGATAGGGCGGTGAGGTCTTGTCGCCATAATGCCGTGCTTCCTGTCGACGCTTAATAGCAGTGTAAGAAATTTCCTCAAGTTTTGCACAGTATTAAAGATTGAATTGCAGCGGCGAGATTAGGACAATAGGGATCTGAACCTTCATCAACGGACCCGTTTCTGCCGTGCAAATTGCTGTTTTCAGTGCCAAACCCTATGATCAGACATTTCTGTTGCGAGCTGCCACGGATGAGCTTGAATTCCAGTGTCTGGAACTGGCACTGAATCAGTCTACCGCGGTGATGGCGCAGGGCGCAGAAATCGTCAGTGCCTTCGTCAATGATGATTTGGGGCGGGAAACACTGACCATGCTGGCTGAAGGCGGCACTAGGCTGATTGCATTACGCTGTGCCGGGTTCAATCAGGTCGACTTACAGGCAGCAAAGGATCTTGCCATTCGCATTGTGAATGTGCCGGCCTATTCCCCTTATGCTGTTGCCGAACATACCATTGCTCTGATGCTGGCTTTGAGTCGTAAATTACCCCGTGCCTATAACCGTGTCCGCGATGGTAACTTTTCGTTGGATGGTCTGCTGGGTTTTGATTTTTATGCCAAGACGCTCGGTATTATCGGCGGCGGCAAGATTGGCATGCTGGTTGCGGAGAGAATGCGTGCATTTGGTTGCCGGATACTGATTTATGATCCGTTTAATGAAGAAAAATGTCGTCAGCAAGGCTATGAGATGGCATCGCTGGACAGCTTGTTTGCCAGCAGCGATATCATTACTCTGCATTGTCCGCTCAATGAACACACCCGACATCTTATCAATCGCGACAGTGTCGCACGCCTGAAGCAAGGGGTGATGCTGATTAACACCAGCCGTGGCGCCTTGATGGATACACAGGCCGTGCTGGATGGCCTTAAAGCCCATCATATTGCGTATCTGGGCATTGATGTCTATGAACAGGAAGGCAGTCTGTTCTTTGAAGATCACTCTCTGGATATTATTCAGGATGATGTGATTCAGCGTCTGATTACCCTGCCTAATGTCATTGTCACTGGCCATCAGGCTTATTTCACCAAAGAAGCCTTGCAGCATATCGCCGAGACCACGGTCAATAACATTCTGGAATATCTGCATGATAAGCCGTTGACTTATCAGGTCGGAGGCTAGCTTTTGTCAGAAGCCATTTTCCGGCGTTTGCAGGTAGCGATTCCCGATTTCAAACCCCGGCCGCAGCAAGCGCAGATGAGCCAGTTTATTGCCGATCAAATGGCAAAACCGGCGCAGCAGCGCATTGCCGTGGTCGAAGCACCCACCGGGGTCGGCAAGACACTGGCTTACCTGAGCGGTGCGATTGAAGCGGCTATCAATAACAAGAAAACGCTAGTGATCAGCACCGCTACGGTCAACCTGCAGCAACAGCTGATTCAGAAAGATCTGCCGCAGTTCTCTGCAGCACTGGAACAACCGATTCGTTTCGTTCAGGTCAAAGGTCGCAGGCGTTATTTGTGTCCCAGTAAACTCAGTCAATTGGCGACCGCACCTGAACAACAAACGCTGGATATCGATATCGACGCCAAATACCAGCAGGCACTGCACATGGCCGCAGCCAAGCAGATGTTAATCGAATGGGATCAGGAACGCTGGGATGGCGACAGGGACAGTCGCAGTGACAAGATCAGTTCGGATTTATGGAACCAGGTTTCCACTGACTCCGAGGGCTGTGCCGGCAAGAGTTGTTCGTTTTATCTGCGCTGCCCTTATTACAAATTACGCCGCGAGATGGTCAGTGCTCAGGTGGTGGTGGCGAATCACGATTTGATTCTCAGTGATGCCGATCTGGGGGGCGGTCTGGTGCTGCCCAATCCGGAAGAAGTGCTGTTTGTATTCGACGAGGCGCATAATCTGCCACGCAAAGCACTGGATCACGCTGCCAAGGCACTCAACTTTATTCAGTTGTATCAAACGACGGAAACAGCCGACAGCGTATTAAAGAAAATCCCGTCAGCGCTGGCATTCCGTCAGCATGATTTTGGTTATATGCTCAGTGAACTGCGCAGAGATCTTCCGGCTGTGATGAGCCATCTGCAACAGATGGAAACGATTCTGCAGAGCGACGGGCTGGTGCATGACTTACTGGAAAAACGGATCAGCGAACCACGTATTTTCTGGAACAGTCCTTTGGTTAATGCCTTATTAATTCCCTGTCAGAATCTGCTGCAAAGAGCGAATAATATTTACAAGCATTATTCGGTGCTGGCTAAATGGATCAAGGAAGGGCTGGAGAAAACCCAACTTTCCAACAAAGTCGGTGAAGCCCTGTTGCCGCAGGTCGGCACGGTGCAGAATATCTTCGGCTATCTGATTGATTTTATGGGGCTGTTTCTGGAACCGGACCAGGAAGACCGCCCGCCGAATGTTCGCTGGTTGTCGGTGGAGCAGTTCGCCAAACAACAAACGCTGGTGATTCATGCCGGACCGATGACGGCCGCCTATTTTCTTGATCGCAGTCTGTGGACAAGGGCATTTGGTGTGGTTTTAACCTCAGCGACCTTACGTGGGATGGGCTTATTTCACCGCTTCCGGATCGACTGCGGTCTGCATCGTTTTTCTGAACAGAATTTTCTGGCTGTACCGTCACCATTCAATTACAACGATCAGGCCACGTTAAACCTCCCGGCGATGCAATTTTTACCTAATGAGCAGCAACAGCAATGGCGCCGAGAGGTTGTTAGCAGGCTGAAACAGGTTATAGATACCACTGAGGCAACTTTGGTACTGTTTACTTCCCGCGAGGTGATGGAGGCGGTGTATCGGCAGTTGCCGGCAGAGATCAGCCGGCTGGTGTTGATTCAGGGTGACACGCTGTCACCCAAAAACATGGTGCAGCGGCATATTCGCCAGATTGAAGCCGGACAGGGTAGTATTATTTTCGGGATGGACCGTTTTGCTGAGGGTGTCGATCTGCCGGGTAATCTCTGTACCCACGTCATCATTACCAAACTGCCGTTTCCGGTCTTCACCCGACCGATAGAGCAGGCCAAGCAGGAGTGGATTATCCGCCGCGGTGGTCAGCCTTTTACGGCACTGTCTTTGCCGGCGGTCAGCGTTAAACTGATACAGGCGTGTGGCCGTCTTCTACGCAAAGAAACTGACAGTGGCCGGATTACTATTCTGGACCGGCGTCTGCTGACCAAGGGCTATGGCAAACAGTTGCTGGCGCATTTACCGGATTATCGTTTGGTGCAGTGAAGTTCATGAACCACAGAGGCACAGAGAGCACAGAGAATAAAAATAGATAGTCATTTTCCCGTGTTGCTCGGAGAATTAAATACCTTTTTCTCAGCGACAAGATTAAACCCCATGAAATTCAATACTTACTAAGCACAGTTGAATTAGATAGGTCATCCAATCGTTACTCTGATTATACTTATAACTCTGTGTTCTCCGTGCCTCTGTGGTTATTCAAACAAAAAAGCCCCAGTGAAGGGGCTTTTTTATTGGAAGACAAAAATGTCTTACTCACTGCGGCTGGTTACTTCCAGCAGGTGATAGCCGAACTGGGTTTTAACCGGGCCTTGCACGGTATTAACGGGTGCTGAAAACACAACCTTGTCGAATTCCGGCACCATCATGCCCGGACCGAACTCACCCAGATCGCCGCCGCTGCGACCGGAAGGGCAGGAAGAGTGCTCTTTGGCGATATCACCAAAGTCGGCACCCTGTTCGATTTCACGTTTCAGTTCCAGACAGATTTCTTCGCTGTCGACCAGAATATGTCTTGCCGTTGCTTTTGCCATCAGATTTATCTCAATCAGTTAAAACCCATGATTATAACAGTTAAGCGGCCTGTTTGAGGCTCTGAAGCAGGGCCTGCGCTGTGGCTGCTGATGACTGCGGATTCTGACCGGTTATCAGTGGGCCATCGACACAGCAGTTTTCAGTCCAGTCTTCGGCTTTAACAAAACAGCCGCCTCTGGATTTGAGGGCATCCTCCAGCAGGAATGGCACAATCTGGCTGAGACCGACGGCTTCCTCTTCACTGTTGCTGAAACCGGTTACTGCACGATTTTTCACGATGGGCTGACCTTGTTTGTCATGAACATCAATCAGCACTGCCGGCGCATGGCAGACAGTAGCAACCGGTTTATTTTGTCTCAGGAAATCCTCGATCAGACTAATGGAATAGGAAGACTTCGCCAGATCCCACAGCGGCCCATGTCCACCGGGATAGAAAACGGCATCGTAATTGTCGGCGCTGACCTGGGCCAGTGGCACAGTGTTGGCCAGTAGCTTCTGGGCAAAGCGATCTTTGTTGAAGCGAGCGGTTGCTGGTGTTTGAAACTCCGGCATTTCGCTCTTGGGATCTAGCGGCGGCTGACCACCTCGGGGTGAGGCCACCGTGACTTTGATATCAGCATCACGAAAAACATAATAGGGTGCGGCAAATTCTTCTAACCAGAAGCCGGTCTTTTCGCTGGTGACGCCCAGTCGATCGTGTGAGGTCAAAACCATCAGAATATGCATATTTTCTCCTTGTCTTAATATTGTCTGTTATTGCTGACAGATAGTGTTCAGCAATGATTCCCGTTATGATCAAAATGACCCTGCTGCAGGAAAATGAGTACTTGCCGAATCACTACTGGCCTGCTCATCATGAATGAATGGCTGACCGCCAGGCAGATATGATCCTGCATGCCTTCCAGCCTGGTGCTTGCCACGGTGACCTGACCATCATTAGGTTTGGGAAGAAAAGGGGCGCAAAGAATATTAATAGCACGTCTGCCTGCAATAATGCCGACCTTAAAATCAACCCTGTTCAGGGATTTGAGTAGCGTGTTATCCGTCGTGCCAAGTTCAGCAGCGACCGGGCCGAAAAACCAGTGATAAAAAGAATAGGGCTGCAGCCAGTCGGCAATCTGACTGCCGTGGTTAGGGGGACCCAGCATCACTACCCGACCCAGATTATGGAGCTCATGATGATGCAGGTATTGCCTCAGTAAAATGCCGCCCAGAGAGTGGGTGACAAAGTGGATTTTTGCTGACACTGGAATCTGTCGCAAAGCCTCACCGATAGCCTTTTCACTCAATGAGGCTATACAGAACTTCCTGGAAGGGTAGTTGATGTTACAAGTTTGATAGCCTGCCTGTTGCAGAGACTTTTCCAGTTTCCGCATTGAGCGCGCGGTTCGTGCCAGGCCGTGAAGCAGGATGACGTATTCAGGTGACGGACGTGTTGCACTGGTCATGCGGGTATTCTATAACGCAACAATCGCTTTTGTACTACAAGCCCAGGTCACTCAGGCCCGGATGATCATCGGGTCTGGGTCCGCTAGGCCAGTGAAACAGGCGATCTTCCTCGCTAATGGGCATATCGTTAATGCTGGCGAAACGGCTTTGCATCAAGCCCTTATCATCAAACTCCCAGTTTTCATTGCCATAGGAGCGATACCAGTTACCGTTATTGTCATGCCATTCGTAGGCGAAACGCACCGCGATACGGTTATGGTCATAAGCCCAGAGTTCTTTGACCAGGCGATAATCGAGCTCACGCTCCCACTTGCGCGTTAAAAATGCCTTAATTTGCTCACGTCCCTGAGGAAATTCTGTGCGATTGCGCCAGCGGCTGTCTGAGGTATACGCCAGCGAGACTTTTTCCGGGTTTTTGCTGTTCCAGGCATTTTCTGCCAGGCGTACCTTCAGACGCGCAGTTTCGTCGCTAAAAGGCGGGAAAGGGGCTTTCGATTCGTCAGTCATGGGTTTCTCCGTGGTAGAACAACTTGTCTACTTTATGGTAGACAGGGTGGTCTACTCGTGTCAAACTATTTTGCATTGAGGAAAGCGCCAATGATGGACAAGAGACAACAACTGATCGAGACGGCCTTTGAGCTGTTTTATCGCTATGGTATTCATGCGGTGGGGATCAATCAGATCCTGCAACAGGCCAATGTGGCCAAAAAAACTTTGTACAGTCACTTCGGTAGTAAAGAATCTCTGCTGGAAGCGGTACTGATTTATCGTGATGATAAGTTTGTTAACTGGCTGGCAGCGAGAATGCAGCAAGCGAGCTCCGGTAAAACAGCGCTGCTGGATATGTTTGACGCGCTGGACGATTGGTTCAACAATCGGGTCGATATGCTGGCAGATTTCAAGGGGTGTTTCTTTATCAATACCTGCGGTGAGTACGGTGATTCGACCGCAGGGGCTTATCAGCTATGCCATGACCATAAAATGCGGGTTCGATCACTGATAAGAGAACAGGTAGCCAGGCTGGCGCTATCAGAGGATGAGGAAAGGCTGGTGGATATGTTGTCTTTGCTCAAAGAAGGCGCGATCGTGACAGCACAGGTACAAGGTGATAAACAAGCGGCTGTAAAGGCGCGCCAACTGGCTGAGAAAATACTTTCTGATTATTAATCAGAAATCACCAGATAAATATCACCAATCTGGATCTTGTCACCACCGATAATTTTGCGGCGCTTGCGACTTTCCGCCTCATTGTTAACGGTCACCATGCCCTGATCGATCATCATTTTAGCTTCAGCGCCGCTGGCAGCGATGCCTTCAAATTTGAGAATTTTGTAAAGCTCCACCGGGCTTTGACTTAACACAACATGAATGGTCTCGCTCATGGGGCTCCTTTAAACTGGATATGGCATTGAACAGCGATGGAATTTGAGCTGCTGTACCTATTGACCGTATTTATAAAACTGCAACAAAATAAATAGCGTATCTTGAGGGATGTGACAAAAGTCGAGCTATTTCAGACTTGTTGTCGCTATAGTCGCGATTTTACCTTATCTGCTGCAGGACAAAACGAATGAAAATTCTGGTTAATCTGATTCAAGTAGTTATTGTCCTCGCTATTCTATACCCCGTCTATTATGTCTGGGATACCGGCCGCATTGAGGATTTCTGCGAGCTGATTGAACCCGGTATTTCTGTTTCCGAGCTGCAGCAACTGGCTGACGAGCAGGGCATCACACTTAACATCCCAGCCGAGAACGGTACCGGTCAGTGGATGACTTCAGTGGAATCCTCTGCTTCGATAGACCGCTTTGCCTGCGTGGTGATTGGAGCCGTTGACCGGATCGCGAGTGCCAGGCTGGTCAGAGAGTAATAAAAAACCCGCCGGAGCGGGTTTTTTTGGGCTTTGGTTTAGCCGCCAGCGTAATTAATCAGAATACCGGCAGCGACCGCTGAGCCAATCACACCGGCCACATTCGGCCCCATGGCATGCATCAGCAGGAAGTTATGCGGATCGGATTCAAGTCCCAGTTTGTTGGATACGCGGGCTGCCATCGGCACCGCGGAGACACCGGCCGAACCAATCAATGGATTGATCGGTGCTTTGACCAGCTTGTTCAGCACTTTGGCCATAATGACGCCGGAAGCGGTACCGATAGCGAAAGCCACCATGCCCAGCACCAGAATGCCCAGTGTCGCCATATCCAGGAAGCTGTCAGCGCTCAGCTTGGAGCCGACAGCCAGACCCAGGAAGATGGTCACGGTATTGATCAGTGAGTTCTGGGTGGTATTGCTCAGGCGATCAACGACCGCACATTCTTTCATCAGGTTACCGAAGCAGAACATACCCAGCAGTGGCGCTGCATCAGGCAGCAGGAAAGCGACCAGAATCAACAGCAGCAATGGGAACACGATTTTCTCGCGCTGAGAAACGTGACGTTGCTGCACCATCTTGATTTTACGTTCTGACTCACTGGTCAAAGCACGCATAATCGGTGGCTGAATCAGAGGTACCAGTGCCATGTAGGAATAGGAAGCCACGGCAATCGCACCCAGCAGTTCCGGTGCCAGCTTACTGGCGACGTAAATTGATGTCGGACCATCAGCGCCGCCGATGATACCGATCGCGGCCGCATCGGCCAGGCTGAAATCAAATACGCCCAGATAAGACAGCACCACGGCGCCCATCAGTGTGGCGAAGATACCAAACTGAGCTGCCGCACCCAGAAACAGGGTTTTCGGGTTTGCCAGCAACGGGCCGAAATCGGTCATCGCACCGACACCCATAAAGATAATCAGCGGGAAGGCACCGCTTTCGATACCGACGGTGTAGAAGATATGGAGAATGCCCCCAGCTTCAGCCAGACCGGCTCCGGGAATATTCGCCAGTACACCACCGAAACCAATGGGTACCAGCAACAGCGGCTCGAAATTTTTCTTGATGGCGAGATACAGCAGCAGCATGCCGATCAGAATCATCACGCCCTGACCGAGGGTTATCTGGTAGATACCAGTCACTTCCCACAGATGAATCAGTTTATCCATGAATTGAATCCTTGCTTATGCGATGGTAGCGAGGAGATCACCGACTTTAACGGCGTCGCCCTGTTTAACGGAGATCGAGGCGACAGTGCCTGACTTGGAGGCCACGATCTGGGTTTCCATTTTCATGGCTTCCAGAATCAGCAGGGTGTCACCTTCGTTTATCTGCTGGCCGACGCCGACCTGGATTTTCCAGATATTACCGGACAGCGGTGCTGTGACCGGTTCGCCGTCACCAGCAGGCTCTGCAGCCGGTGCTGGCGCACTGGCAGTGCTGCTCTCAACATGACTGATATCGCCCCCTTCGTTGACCTGCACCACATAAGCCTGACCGTTAACCTTGATGGTATAGGTGTCCTGCTCACCTGTTGTCGTGTTACCAGTAGGGGTTGTGCTTGCCTGAGGTTGGCCGTTGGGTACCGGTTCGAAGGCATCGGGATTATCGCGGTTTTGCAGGAATTTGAGCCCGATTTGCGGGAACAGGGCATAGGTCAGTACATCATCAACCTGATGTTCGCCTTCCGCCAGCTTGATGCCATCGGCATCGGCTTTTTCCAGTAATTCGGTGGTCAACCTGTCCATTTCCGCTTCCAGCAGATCTGCCGGGCGACAGGTGATGGGTTCAGCGCCTTCCAGAACGCGTTCCTGCAGTTCCTTGTTGTAAGGAGCCGGTGCAGCACCGTATTCGCCTTTCAGAACACCCGCCGTTTCAGCGCTGATAGATTTATAACGTTCACCGGTCATGACGTTAATAACCGCCTGAGTACCCACAATCTGCGAGGTCGGAGTGACCAGCGGGATGAAACCCAGATCCTCACGTACACGAGGGATTTCCTTGAGTACATCATCCATTCGGTCCAGCGCATTCTGTTCACGCAACTGACTTTCCATATTGGTCAGCATGCCCCCGGGTACCTGAGCAACCAGGATGCGGGAATCCACACCACGCAGCGAGCCTTCGAATTGAGCGTACTTCTTACGCACCTCACGGAAATAGGCCGCAATTTCTTCCAGCAACTGGATATTGAGACCGGTATCGCGATCGGTGCCTTCAAAAATCGAAACGACGGATTCTGTCGCTGAATGACCATAAGTCATGGACATGGATGACACGGCAGTATCCACGTTATCGATACCGGCTTCGACGCATTTCATAATGGTCGCAGTAGACAGGCCGGTAGTCGCGTGGGACTGCATATGAATCGGAATATCAATAGCTTGCTTAAGACTTTGAACCAGCTCATAGGCTGCGTAAGGCTTAAGTAAACCAGCCATATCCTTGATAGCCAGGGAATGCGCGCCCATATCTTCGATGCGCTTGGCCATATCAATCCACATTTGCAGATTATGGACCGGACTCAGGGTGTAGGCGATGGTGCCCTGGGCATGACGGTCATTTTCCAGTACTGCCTTGATGGCCGTTTCCAGGTTGCGTGGGTCATTCATCGCATCAAAGACGCGGAACACATCGACGCCATTCACTGCGGCACGTTCGACAAATTTTTTCACTACGTCATCGGCATAGTGGCGATAACCCAGCAGATTCTGACCCCGCAGCAGCATTTGCTGACGGGTATTGGGCATGGCGGCTTTCAGGCTGCGGATACGATGCCAGGGATCTTCACCCAGATAACGGATACAGGCATCAAAAGTGGCGCCGCCCCAGCTTTCCACCGACCAGAAACCGACTTGATCGAGCTTGTCGGCAATCGGCAGCATATCGTCGAGACGCATCCGGGTGGCAAACAGGGATTGATGGGCATCACGCAGAACGACGTCGGTAATGCCAAGTGGTTTTTTTGCTTCGGTCATGTTCATGGCCTTAGTTTGATCTAACGGAAACTGCCTTGTTGATGCAGGCGGTTTATTTATGACGTGAGCGGAACTTGTGAACGGCAGCGGACAGAACCGTGATCAGGCTCTTGTCATCATTGGCATGCTGTCTGGAACTCATCGCCTGACTGATAACGGCAGTGGGGGCGGGAATGCCTTCTTCCGGTAAGGTGCCGACATCTTTTTCATAACGAGTAATAATTTTTGACATCAGACTGGTGACAAACACCAGTAATGTCAGAAAAACGAAGACAAACCCCATGCCGACCAGCATCAGGTTCAAACCTTCGGACATCAGATTGGATGCAGTCATACCGACCTCCTCTGTGCATCGCTAACGTCATTAAATCAATGACTTGATTCAAAACAGCCGCAGATTATACCACTGTTGAGCGCTCTGGGCTTCAACCGCTCAGGACAAACGGGGTCACAGCCTGCTGTGACAGAGATCACGGGGCGGCGTTAAAATCTTGTGCGCTATCAACTGCGCCAGTTCGCTTCTTTGGCATAATGGTGACCGTTTTCAAACAATGAGGATACTATGACGCCGGACGCAGAAGATTTTTGGTTCCTGCCACTGGGTGGGACAGGTGAAATCGGCATGAACCTCAACCTATACGGCCATAACGGGCGCTGGTTGATGGTCGATTGCGGGCTGACCTTTGAGGCGCGCACTGATGTCGATGGTGAGCCCATCCCCGGTAGTCGTGCCGAAATTCAAATGGCTGATCCTCAATTCATTGCTGATCGCAAAGATCGGCTCGATGGCCTGATTATCACCCATGCCCATGAGGACCATATCGGTGCGGTGCCATATCTCTGGTCTCAACTTCGCTGTCCGGTTTATACCACAGCTTATACAGCAGAGATTCTGCGTCGCAAGCTGAAAGAGGCTGGCCTGCAGGACGAAGTCCCGGTGACTATCGTGGAGGCGAAAGCGGAAATCGATATCGGTGTTTTCAATGTGCGTTGGATTCAGTTGACCCATTCGATACCCGAACCATTTGCACTGCTGATCGCGACGCCGGTCGGTAAGGTCTTTCATACCGCGGACTGGAAGCTGGATAGCGATCCGGTGGTCGGTGAGCGGTATCAGCCGGCAGATTTTGAAGCACTGGCTGAACTGGATATTGATGCCATGGTGTGTGATTCCACCAATGCCGATGTGCCAGGTTGGTCTGCCTCAGAAGCGTCATTACAGCGTGGCCTGAAACATCATATTGAACAGGCCAGAGGACGAGTGGTCGTGACCTGTTTCGGCAGTAATATTGCCCGGTTGCGTACGATTGCGGATATTGCTCAGGAGACCGGGCGTCATCTGGGGCTGCTGGGACGTTCGCTGATCAATACCTATACGGCTGCCAGGAAGACGGGCTTCTGGAGCGGGGTGGAAACCTTTGTTGATCCTCATCATCTTGGTTATCTGCCCAGACAAACTGTACTGCTGGTTGCGACCGGCAGTCAGGGGGAGCCACGTACAGCATTAAACAGACTCAGTCATAACAGCTTTCGTGATATGCAGCTGGAACCCGGTGATACGGTGATTTTCAGCTCCAAAGTCATACCCGGTAATGAAGCCGCGATTGAGTCATTGATTGAGCGTTTGAAAGCGATGCAGATTGATGTGATTACTGTTGATAACAGTCGCTTACCCATTCATGCCTCGGGGCATCCGGCGCAGGATGAACTCAAGGCGATGTATCAATGGGTGAAACCTGCCTGTGCCATTCCGGTTCATGGTGAGTATCGACATATGCGGGCCAATGCGCGGGTGGCAAAATCAGTGGGTGTAGGCGAACAACTTGAGGGGCAGAACGGCGACTTGTTTTTTATCGCACCGGTACGCGGTATTCGCCGTCGTGCTGTCAGCACCGGCCGTCTGGGCCTCATCAACGACAAACTGAAAAAGCTCTACTGATTCACAGATTTAAAACGCTATGCTAAGTTGCTGAGATGATAGAAGAACTTCGACAGTATATCCGCCACCCGAGTACGATTCCTATCAGGTTCCGGGTGGGACAGCGTCAACAGACTCAGACGGCACGAGATGTCAGCCAGGGCGGCTTATGTTTCACCAGCCAGCAACCGGCGCCTGTCGGCGAGAGTATCCTGGTGGAAATTAATTGTGGCAGACCAGGTTTCAGTGCAGAGGGAATTGTGCGCTGGTGTAGCCGGGAGGGCAGAAAATATTTGATTGGGGTTGGGTTTAGAGATCAGGCGGTGCGCTATGCGATGCGAATGGTAGAGCAGGTGTGTCATATAGAAGCTTACCGGCGTCGGCTGGAATCCGAAACCGGTCAGAAACTCAGCAGCGAACAGGCCGCCTTTCGCTGGATATCAGAAAATGCAGCCGATTTCCCACCAGCAGGGTAACTAGTCAGACCTTGGCATCAAACCGTGGGCCACGACGATCAGAAGACACGCGACGCTCAATTCGTGGCTTTTTATTGCGCTTGCGCCGATCAGGTTGATTTCGTCGGTCAAATTCAGACACTGATTTGGTTTTGTCAGCAATGGGGCGTGCGGGACCGACCTGAGCCGGCGTGCTGACAGTCACCATATTGTAGTGACTGAGACGAGGTATTTCGTTCATCGATCTTCACTTTGTGTGTTCTGTATGAAGGCTATCGACTTGATTTTGATGAACTTTAAAAATTTATTCACAGGCTATCGAATTTATCTGAAACGACCGCTTTTAATACGTTTGCCGGGATTGACTTTATGGTTGTATAGATAAGCCCAGGCCTTGATATGCTTGGCTGGGGTGATGACCACATTGATAGGTCGCCGACGGTATTCGTGCGGCTCCGGAAAGGCGGCAGAGCATTCTTCAAAATCATCCAGTTGTGCCAGCACTGACAGGTCGGTCAACCGATAAACCTCGCCATGCACTCTATCGGCGACATTGTCTGATAACACAGCGCCCGGATAATCATGAATCTGATACAGTTGAGCTTGTATCCAGCCCTCACAGACAAACTCGCTGTGAGTTTGCAAAACCTGGTGCATCGGGTGCTGACTGTTCTGCATCAGTGTACCGTAAACAAACAAATAAGCATTATTCATTTCCACTTTAAATTTACTTTGTAAGCTAAAGAATAATATAAAGAATATCTGAATGAAGAAAAAGGTAAAAGTCGGTCTTGCCCTGGGCAGTGGTGCTGCCAGAGGCTGGGCTCATATTGGAGTGATACAGCGACTCACTGAGCTTGGTTTTGAACCGGATATTGTTTGTGGCAGTTCGATTGGTGCCTTGGTGGGTGCAGCCTATGTGGCAGGTAACATCGACAAACTGGAAGACTGGGTTACCGAACTGGATAAGTTAAAAACAGCCCGTTACTTCACTATTAATCGATCTTTGCGCGGTTTTGTCAATAAATCCAGATTCCATCATTTTCTGGATGAATATGTTGTCAGCACTGAGCAGTTAATTGAAGATTTGGATAAATCTTTTGCTACTGTGGCCACCGATCTGAATACCGGACGCGAAATCTGGAATACACAGGGTAAAGTACTGGATTCTGTCTGGTCATCTATTTCCTTACCGGGCCTGTTTCCGGCCATCAAACATAATGATCGCTGGTTGATTGACGGTGGGCTGGTAAACCCGGTGCCGGTTTCGGTATGCCGTGCTCTGGGCGCCGATGTTGTTATCGCCGTGAATCTCAACAGCGATATCGTAGGCAAGCATTTTCGCGCTGAGTCGCCGGAAAAAGTCGATACCAGTGAACCGGCCAACCCGAGCTTCACTGAACGTTTCACTGACATGGTCGCCGATTACACCAGCAACCTGTTCAGTAATGGTGAGAAGGAAGAAGAAGCGCCTGATTTAATGGATGCGATTGCGGCTTCAATAAATATTACCCAGGATCGGATTACCCGTAGCCGTATGGCGGGGGACCCACCGGAAATTATTCTGTCACCGCGTCTGGCTCATATCGGTATTCTGGAGTTTTACCGTGCTGAAGAAGCAATAGATGAAGGTAAGGCCAGTGTTGATCGGCATCAGCGTGATTTTGACTTTTTTTTGAAATAGCTATGTGTTCCGGGATATGAGTGATTGTTGTCATGACAACTGCACCAGTGATTTCACTGGCGATAAGAAAAAAATCCTGTTGATTGTGCTGACGCTCAATGCGCTGATGTTTGTGATTGAATTCACCCTGGGCTGGCTGGCGTCATCAACCGGGCTTATGGCGGACTCGCTGGATATGCTGGCTGATGCGGTGGTTTATTTAATCAGTTTTCTGGTAGTTCAGGGAAGCCTGCGACAGAAGGCCAGTGCGGCACTGCTCAATGGCTGTTTTCAGGCGCTGCTGGTCTTGCTGGTGCTTTATAGTGTTATCAGCCATTTTCTGGCAGGCACTGTCCCGGATTCGTTTTCAATGGGCTGGGTAGCCGCGCTTGCTTTGTTGGTTAATCTGATTTGTTTTATGCTGTTATCGCGATATCGTAATGGTGATATCAATCTTCGCTCGACTTGGCTATGTTCACGCAATGATATGGTCGCCAACATTGGTGTCATCGTTGCAGCAGTGATGGTCTCTGCTCTCCAGCAAGGCTGGCCGGATCTGGTTATCGGCTGCTTGATTGCCCTTTTTGTGCTGCGTTCAGCATTGAGTATTATCAAAGACAGTCTCAGAGAGTTAAGGGCTTAATCAGGGCGTTCATGGCTTTACTGATCAGCACCATGGTCAACTTATCAGGGACACTGCCAGTCAGGCCGCAGGGCAAAATATTCACGCAGAAAGTCAATCAGCTTTCGGACTCGTTGAGACAGGTAACGTGTTTGTGGGTAAACGGCATAAATTCCAATTTCATCTTCCAGTAAACAATTTGTCAGTACAGCTTGAAGTTTGCCTGAGCGGATTGCATCCGCGCAGATAAAGTCCGGTGACAGAATCAATCCTTTGCCTTCAACTGCGGCATCATGCAGAAACTGGCCGTTATTGGCGGTCATGACTGCTGGCAGGTTGACTGACAGTTTTTCACCCTGATGATTTTTCAGTTGCCAACTGGCGCTGACATGACTGTATTGGAGTTTGGTATGCCCGTAGAGCAGGTCTTCAGCAGTTTTCGGGGTGCCATTTCGGGCGAAATAATGCGGGCTGCCACAAATCAACAATCGCGTTGTTGAGAGTTTTCTGGCAATCAAACTCGAATCCGCCAGATTGGATACCCGGATCGCCAGATCAATGCCTTCGGTAACCAGATCCTGCTGCCTGTCATTAAACTCAATATCAAAAATAATATCCGGATGTATCCGGTTGAATTCTCTGAGTGCCGGACTCAAGTGCATCAGACCGAAACTAATCGGTGCCGCCATTCGAATCCTCCCTGACAGCGCTGCCTGCTCATCACTCAGCGCGGACTCCACCTCATAAATATCATCCAGAATACGCACACAATGCTGGTAATAATCGCGGCCAGCATCGGTCAGCGTCTGTTTACGCGTTGTCCGTTTGAGCAGGTTCACACTCAATCGTTTTTCAAGATCTGTCAGGCGTTTACTGACCGCTGATTTCACCGTATTCATCTGCTCTGCGGCACGGGTAATACTGCCGGCCTCCACAATACGGACATAAGTCTGCATCTCTTCCAGTTGATTCATTTAAACCGTTCTCATTAAGGAAACAATAAGTTTATTAATAGCGTGTTTTTCAGAAAAAGGGAAACGATTAAATTGTTCTCGTCATCAACAAAAATGAGGAAATAACAATGAATTTAGCGAGCAATACTTCATCACTGGCAGGCCGGGTGCTATTGAGCGCCATCTTCATCAGTGCCGGTGTCAGCAAACTGGGCGCAGGTTATGCAGGTACGCAGGGCTACATGGAGTCGATGGGGATATCGGGCGCATTACTGCCACTGGTGATCGTGACCGAAATTATGGCAGGCCTCGCTGTATTGCTGGGTTTTAAAACCCGGGTGGCCGCCTTGGTACTTGCTGGTTTCAGTTTACTGGCAGCGGTTCTGTTCCACTTTGATTTTAGCGATCAGATGCAAAGCATTCTTTTTATGAAAAATCTGGCGATTGCCGGTGGTTTATTGACTCTGGTCGCGCATGGCAGTGGCGCTTTTGCCATTGATAATCTGCGCGTCAATCGCAACTGAATTAGGGAGAAATACAATGCAAAACACGATTTTACAGATTAATTCCAGTAGCCGTATTCAAGGCTCTGTGACCCGCGATCTTTCAGCACAGCTGACCCATCAGTTACAACACCAGAGTGGACTGGCTGTGGTTAAGCGTGATTTGGCGGAAGGCATCGATTTTATTGATGAACAATGGGTTGGTGCCAACTTCACTGACCCCGCTGACCGCAGTGATGAGCAGAAAGCAGCGCTGGCAGTGTCAGACAGGCTGATTGAGGAGTTGGAGCAGGCGAGTCATATCATCATTGCTGCTCCCATTTATAACTTCAGTGTCCCAGCGGTACTGAAAGCCTGGATAGATCAGGTCGCAAGAGCCAGAGTGACCTTTCGCTATACTGAAAACGGGCCGGAAGGTTTATTAAAAGACAAAAAAGCTTTTCTGGTTGTTGCATCCGGTGGTGTGCCACTGGGCAGTGAAGTTGATTATGCCTCGACTTATCTGCGCCATGTGATGGGCTTTCTTGGCATAGACGATGTCACCCTGGTAAACGCCAATGACGTGCATCGGGCAGCCAATGACAATATTGATATCAGTGAAAAACTGGCAGCGATTGCTGCAGGAGAAGCATCATGAATACAAGAGAACTCAGACAAATCGTCAACGGCGATCAGGTGTCTGACGGGGCTGGTGTGCAGCTCAAACGCATTATCGGTTCGCCACAGTTGAATATGCTGGACCCATTTCTGATGTTTGATGCTTTTGGTTCAGACCGGCCGCAGGAATATCTGGCTGGTTTTCCACCTCATCCGCATCGTGGTTTCGAGACAGTCACTTATATGCTGGCCGGCAAAATGCGTCATGAAGACAGCGCCGGTAACCAGGGTGTCATCGAAACCGGAGGTGTGCAATGGATGACCGCGGGCCGAGGTATTATCCATTCGGAAATGCCGGAGCAGGAAGAGGGGCTTTTGGCGGGTTTCCAGCTTTGGGTTAATTTGCCTGCTGCTGAAAAAATGAATGAACCGCGTTATCAGGAACGTTCCGCCGCAGAGATTCCAGTTGAAACGCTTGAAAACGGGACGCGAATCAAAGTGGTGGCCGGCCAGACCGATAAAGGCACAGAGGGCGTAATTGACAACCCTTACGTGAATCCACTTTATCTGCATGTGGCGTTACCGGCGGATACCCGCTTCGAACAGCATGTACCGGATGGAGATAACAGCTTTATTTATGTCATTAAGGGCCAGTTATTAATCGGTGATAAGCAGCGGCCATTAAAAGCCGGTCAATTGGGTGTGCTTGAGCAGGGGCAGAGCGTGAGGCTTTCTGCTGAAGGAAGCAGCGAGTTTTTGCTGGTTTCAGGGCAGCCGCTGAACGAACCGGTGGCTCGCGGTGGGCCGTTTGTGATGAACAGCCGCGAACAGGTCGAGCAGGCTTTTGCCGATTATCGTGAGGGACGGTTTGCCTGATTGAAAAGTTTGAACCACGGAGGCACAGAAGGTACAGAGTTTTGATCCGCAGATTACGCAGATGAGCGCAGATTGTTCTTAGAAGAAAAGAGCCAAAGCTCAATTCAGAAGCCCTGTCACTAGATAACGATCTCAATGAACTGTTTTTTTAATCTGTGAAAATCAGCGAAATCTGCGGATAGCATTTTTTAGCCATTCTGAGCTTTGTGCCCTCTGTGCCTCTGTGGTTAATTTTTAATCTACTGACAAATCAAAGCTTCACCCGCCGCAGTCTCAGCGCATTGCCGATCACCGATACCGAACTCAGACTCATCGCCGCGGCAGCAATCATCGGCGACAGTAATAGTCCGAAGAAGGGGTACAGAACCCCGGCAGCAACCGGTACCCCCATGGAGTTATAAACAAAGGCAAAAAACAGATTCTGGCGGATATTACGCATCGTGGCGCGGCTCAGTTTCAATGCCTGATGGATGCCACGTAAATCGCCTTTAACCAGCGTTATACCGGCGCTTTCCATAGCGACATCGGTGCCGCTGCCCATGGCTATGCCAATCGTGGCCTGCGCCAGTGCAGGAGCATCGTTAATTCCGTCACCGGCCATGGCAACCGTTTTGCCTTCAGCCTGCAAATCTTTGATGACCTGATTTTTCTGTTCCGGCAATACATCAGCCCGGACATCATCAATCCCCAGCTGGCTGGCGACCGCCTCCGCCGTCACCCGGTTATCGCCGGTTAGCATGACAATACGGATGTTTTCTCTATGCAGGGCTTTTATCGCTTCCGCGGTAGAGGATTTAATCGGATCGGCCACGCCAATCAGTCCAGCCGCCCGGTTATCGACGGCAACCAGCATCACGGTCTGCCCCTGCTTGCGATAAGCCTCGGCTTTTTCCTGTAATGAGGTTGAGTCTATGCCCAGCGTGGTAAACAGGGCCGTATTACCCAACGCAACTGGATGACCATCAATCTCTCCCTGAATACCCTGACCGGTCACTGAATCAAATTGCGTAAGCTTGGATAAGTTCAGTCCTTTTTCTTTCGCCCCTTCAATGATCGCCATCGCAAGCGGATGTTCACTGCCTTGCTCCAGGCTGGCAGCCAGAGCGAGTAGGGTTTGCTGGTCGATATCAGTGATTGACTCAACCGTGACCAGCTTCGGTTTGCCCTCAGTCAGGGTGCCGGTTTTGTCGACGACCAGGGTGTCAATTTGTTCCATCGCTTCCAGCGCTTCAGCATTTTTAATGAGAACGCCCATCGATGCGCCGCGGCCGGTACCCACCATAATGGACATCGGCGTCGCCAGACCCAGCGCACAGGGGCAGGCAATAATCAGCACAGCAACCGCATTGATAATGGCATGCGCCAGTTTGGGTTCGGGTCCCCAGATAAACCAGGCTGCCAGCGTGATGATCGCTATCAATACAACGGCCGGCACAAACCAGGCAGCCACCTTATCGACCAGTTTTTGAATCGGTGCGCGTGAGCGTTGCGCTTCAGTGACCATATGCACGATCTGTGACAACAGGGTTTCACTGCCAACCCGTTCAGCACGCATCAGCAAGGTGCCTGTGCCATTGACGGTAGCACCGATCAACTTGTCATCGCTTTGCTTGCTGACCGGTATCGGTTCACCGGTAACCATGGACTCATCGACACTACTGCTGCCTTCAATCACGATACCGTCGACCGGGATTTTCTCGCCGGGCCGGATCCGCAACTGCTGGCCGGCCTGAACTGCATCCAGGGGAATATCCTGCTCTTCACCATCATCGGTGACCAGGCGGGCGGTTTTGGGGGCCAGTCCCAGCAGCATTTTGATGGCCGCATTGGTCTGGCTGCGTGCCTTGAGTTCGAGTACCTGTCCCAGCAGGACCAGCACGGTGATCACCGCAGCCGCTTCAAAGTAGACGGCGACAGTGCCATCGGTATGCTGCATGCTGGTAGGGAAAATAGCCGGTAAAAGTAAAGCAACAACACTGTAAAGCCAAGCCACACTCACACCGAGGCCAATCAGCGTGAACATGTTCAGGTTCATGGTTTTAACCGATTGCACTGCGCGTACGAAAAACGGCCAGCCGCCCCAGAGTACCACCGGGGTTGCCAGGGCAAATTCCAGCCAGTACCAGCTTTGTGTGGACACCGCTTTGGGCAGTAGGGCTGGCGCCATATCCAGCAGCATCGCAATGACAAACACCGGCAATGCCAATACGGCGCCAATCCAGAAGCGGCGTGACATGTCCTTCAGTTCGCTGTTGTCCCCTTCGACTTCAACGGTATTGGCTTCCAGCGCCATGCCGCAAATAGGGCAGTTGCCGGGATGGTCCTGAACGATTTGCGGGTGCATCGGGCAGGTGTATTGGATTTTACTCCCCGGCAGTTGCGGCGATTCCGGTTCCAATGCCATACCGCATTTGGGACAGCTACCGGGACCTGACTGGCGGACGCCCTCACACATTGGACAGATATAGTCGCCACCGCCTTTGCTGGCTGTGGCCGGGCGCTGCTGGACAGCCTCTCCTGAACAACAGCTATGTTGTTCAGGTTTCTGAGGATGCGCTTGTTTAACATGATCACCACAGCAGCCATGACCAGGCTCAGCGTGATTCATATACCGTTCCGGATCCGCTTTGAAATTATTCATGCAGTGCTGGGAGCAGAATACATAATCCTGCTGTTGATGGCGCGCATGATACAACGCATTATCCGCATCCACTGTCATACCGCATACTGGATCAATTGCCATGCTATCTCCTTCAGACAAAACATTGCGGGCAGTTCAGATAATGTAAAACTTTGTTGTGTCCGCTGCCAGCAAGACGGGGCTTGTTTAACGGGTATTGAATGCACTATAAAGTACGTACCAAGGTACAGAGTCAAGCACAGAATGACACAGAAAACACTGACCATCGGGAAATTTGCTGCCAGCGCTAATGTCAGCGTCGAAACAGTCAGGTTTTATCAACGAAAAGGTCTGCTGGATATCCCCGCTTCAGAGGGGCAGGTACGTCGTTATGGTTCTGAGGCAATACGACAGTTGAAATTTATCCGTAAAGCGCAGGAAGCCGGTTTTACATTGAGTGAAATCAAGGAGTTGATTCAACTTGATTCCAGTCAGGATCATGAGCGGGCGTATCAGCTGGCGATGCATCGTCTTGACGCGCTGGAGCAGAAAATCAGGGAAATGCAGCAGGCCAGAGACAGCCTGAGAAAGCTGGCCTCAGACTGTGCCTGTGGGGGTAAGACAAAACCCTGCGCTATTCTGGCGGCGTTTGACTAATGCTTACTGCTGGGCCTTGTATTCGGCCTTGATGGTGTCCAGTGTCGGCGGGATGGCATCGCAGTGGCTGACCTCACCACCGCACTTAATGCATTCCAGCGCTTTCCAGCCGGTGGCGATGTATTCATCTTTGTTAGGGCTTTCCAGGCGGTTGGCGATACCAATAGTCGCTTTAGCCCGTGAGCTGATGTAACCGTATTCGCCCTGACAGAAACGCATTTGCGCCGGGTCAGCGGCAATTTTCTCATCATATTTCTGATGAATTTCCCGGCCCGCCTGATTCAGGTAGTGCAGCTCCGAGTACAATTTCTGTAATGTGTCATCGCTATGCTGATAGACGCCCGGCGGCTGACCACCGGCCAGGGCTGAAAATGAAACAAATAACAGGCTAAACAGGCTACTCAGTCTCAAGGTTCTGCTCCGTTGCTGATTGAGTGTATAGTCAGATGATAACGCATTGTTGTTTATGAGCGCTAAACGGACTTGAAAGTTCATGACAGGCATTTCACCGGCTTGATGCCGAGAGGAAGGGCAATAATGATCGAATATGAATTAGGGAGTTGTTCACTGGGCTGTGTGCTGGTCGCTATGAGCGAGAAGGGCGTCTGTGCCATCGCGCTGGGCGATGAACCGTCGCAACTGGTCGAGTGGCTCAAGCAAAAATATCCACACGCCCGAAAGGGGGGCGGAAATGCGATTTTGTTGTCCCGCCTGCAACGTGTATTGAACTATGCCGAGTGGCCCGATTCTGCCCTCGATCTGGAGCTGGATATTCAAGGTACGGATTTTCAGAGACGGGTTTGGCAGGCATTACAAACCGTACCTGCAGGTGAGACTTGCAGTTATACCGAGATAGCTGAAAAGATCGGCTCGCCAAAATCGGTTCGAGCGGTTGCAGGCGCCTGTGCCGCGAATTTACTGGCTTTGGCTATACCCTGTCATCGTATTATTCGACAAGACGGCAAATTATCCGGTTACCGCTGGGGCATGGAACGCAAAAAAATGCTGTTGCGAAAAGAAGCAATACGCTAAGTCATTGAAACCGGTTTTATCCCGCCAAACAGCGAGACTTTGTCAAGCCCCAAAGAGCATGCGCTGGTTAAAAAATAACCAGTTTTTAAAGCTTGTCATAAAAGAGACACTTAGCAACTTACCAGAAAGTTATCCACATGCTTCTCCACAGAAATTGTGAGTAATGTGAAAAACTTTTTGTATTAAAGTCGCTGCGATTGAAGCAGCGGGTTTTGTCTAATTAACGACGATGATGGCTTTTATCGAAAGGTAATACCTGACAGCGTGATTTGTGTTCTGACGCCGTTGCTTCACGGATAATTTGTTCCATATCCAGATTGGCAAGCTGGTAGAACTGGTCCATCAGCATATCTGAGATTTCAATACAGGCGCCGAGCGCATGTTTATGTTTACGGCGAACCATGTCGACACGAAACTGCAAGCCATTGAGCATGCGCCGTTCTCTCTCACTGTTTGCCGAGTCTTCAATAGCCTGTTTGATGGCAGCGGCACGCTTTTTCTCAAAAGCCGCCTGATCCTGTTTGGCTAACTGCGCCCATTCCTCAAAATCAAATAACATGGGGGCTCCCCCTGTTTGCGCTTGTTTAGAGTCTAAAATATCAGACAACACATTGTCCTGGGGGGTGCTGAGCCATTTTCAGACATAAAAAAACCGGGGCCTGCCAGCAGACCCCGGTTCTGATTCAGCCTTTAATGAATCGGCAGATAAATCAATTTACCTGCTTTCATATCCGGCACCACCACATACTGTCCGTCTGCTGACAGGGCGATATCAGCGGCGGCCTGCAGATTATCGGCGATGATCTGCGGTGTCGCACGTGGGCCAGCCAGTTGCCAGACTTTGCCGTTATTCCAGTCACTGACATAGAGGAAACCACGGGTATCGCGGACCAGCCCATCGGCACCACCGAACCCGGTGTTGAGATCCTTGACCTTCGCAGAAGCCAGATCGAAGCGATACAGATCACCCGTGCCGAAATCCGCCACCAGCAGGCTGCCAATACCATCCATTAACAGACCGTTGGGACGTTTAATCCCAGCATCGCTGCCCAGTACTTCAGTGACTTCTCCCCTCGTTGTTATCCGATAGATACCGGCATTCTGACCGGTGTCGGTACCACTGTCGGAGACATAGAGGTTGGCGCTACCGTCAATCTCGAGATCATTGAGAAACTCGGCCTTGCCAGGGAAGTCGCTGGCGTCCGCCACGACCTGAACATGGCCATCCATATCTATCTTCAGTACCTGATTGATATCAGCCACGTAAAGTTGGTTGTTGAATAAATCGAGTCCTTTCGGATCATTCAAACCGACAGCTAAAACAGTTTTACTGCCATCGGTGTTGATGACAGTTATTTGGCCATCACCGTTTTTACCGAATTCACCAATCTCACTGACAAACAGCCGACCGTCAGGGTGGGCGATAACGGATTCGGGCATCTTCAGCCCCGTCACCGTCTGTTTACTGGTTTCAGCCGGTTTGGCAACAGTGGTTTCCTGTTCTTCGCCATAACTGACGCGGTATATGACACCGTTGTAGTCATCAGAGACCAGTAAAGAACCATCCGGCAGTTGCAGTACATCGGTCGGGCGGCCCCAGGCTTCACCATCAATCAGCCAGCCATCAATAAAGGTTTCATGTCCAGAGACCTGATTGTTGTCATTGAAGGTGACGCGTTCCAGTTTGTAACCTACCGGCTCAGTGCGGTTCCAGGAACCATGCTGAGCGATGATGGCATCACCCTGGTATGCAGCAGGAAACATCTTACCGCTGTAGAACTTGAAGCCGAGGTTGGCTGTGTGCGCCTGGAATTCGACTTCAGGAAAAGTTACCTCCTGCGGTGGCTGTTTATCTTTCCAGTCCTGATGACGGGCATTACCACCGGCATAATAAGGAAAGCCGAAGTGCATGCCTTTCTCTGTTGCAGCATTGAATTCGCCCGGCGGGTTGTCGTCACCCATCATATCGACGTTATTATCCGTAAAATACAGGTCACCGGTTTCCGGATGAAAGTCGATACCGACCGAGTTTCGCACGCCATGGGCGTATACTTCTGCATCACTGCCATCTGGGTTCATACGAATGATAGTGCCTTCATAGCCACTCACATCACAGATATTGCAGGGCGCACCGACAGTGACATACAGCTTGCCGTCAGGACCGAAGTCGATATAGCGCCAGCCATGGTGGGCCTTATCAGACAGATCGTCGAAAACGACCTCGCGCATTTGTTTAAATGGCAGCGTTAAATCAAAGCCTGGTGCCGCATAACGTGCGATGCGATGTTGCTCGGCGACATACAGGTTGCCCTGATACATGGCCACACCGTTACCGACTTTCAGATCGTCAAGGATATTGACGACTTCGTCAGCCTGACGATCTTTGTTCTTATCGACCACGGCATAGACATTCTTGCCTCGGGTACCGACAAAAACCGTACCGGTGGACTGACCGAAAGCCATCTGACGGGCACCCGGTACTTCGGCGTAAACCTCGATATTAAAGCCGTCAGGTACATTGAGTTTGTGCAGGTTGGCTTCGGCAGCCGCGCGGTCTGCCATGACCGGCGATGCCATGAATCCCAGCGTTGATGCCGCCAGGCTTGCGAGTGATAAAGATTTGAGTTTCATCATTCCTCCTTTAATGGTTTGAGACCTCAGGCTTCGAGGAAGGGGTAGTCGATATAACCACGTTCATCGCCACCATAGAAAGAATCCGGATCGGGTTCATTCAGCGGCGCCTGTTTTTCAAAACGTAAGGGCAGATCCGGGTTGGCGATAAACAGTTTGCCGAAAGACACCAGATCCACCTTGCCGCTGGCGATTACCTCGTTGGCCTTGTCCAGGCTGTAATCGTAGTTGGTCATGTAAATGCCGTGCCAGAGAGGGCGCAGGCTGTGAATATTAAACGCCGGACCGGCAGCGTCCGGATTGTCCACACCCATTTCAGTGATGTGGAGATAGGCCAGACCAAATTTATCCAGTTGCTCAACTGCGTAGCGGAAGGTCTGTTCCGGATGGCTGTCTGAGACATCATTAAAAGGCTGCAGCGGGGACAGACGAACACCGACCCGGTCAGCCCCCCAGATGCGGCTGACATCGTCGACCACTTCCAGTAACAGCCGAGCCCGGTTTGCCAGACTGCCACCATATTCGTCATCCCGGTGGTTACTGCCATCACGCAGGAACTGATCCAGCAGATAACCATTGGCACCATGCACTTCAACACCATCGAATCCGGCGGTCAGGGCATTATGTGCTGCCTGCCGGAAGTTATCCCTGATGCGCTTGATATCCTCCAGCGTCATTTGACGGGGCGTTTCGTAAGGCTTCATTCCCTCATAAGTCATGACCTCACCGGCCGGTTTAATGGCAGACGGGGCCATCGGCAAATGGCCATTTAACAGAGAAGTATGACCGACACGGCCACAATGCCAGATTTGCATGACAATTTTGCCGCCGGCCCGGTGCACCGCATCGGTGACTTTTTTCCAGCCTTCAATCTGTGCCTGGTTATAGATACCGGGGATATTGGGATAACCGATGCCATCCTCAGAAACCAGGGTGGCTTCAGTAATAATCAAACCGGCTGAGGCACGCTGACGATAATATTCGACCATCATATCGGTCGGGACTAAACCTTCACCGGCGCGGTTACGGGTCAGGGGCGCCATTACAAAACGGTTTTTGAGCTGAATGGCACCCACCTGTAATGGTGACTGCAAGTCCGGTTTGGATTCTGATGCTTGCTTCATAGACATTCCTTTTAGACAGTGACGATGATTTTGCCGAATTGGGTATTGGATTCGAGGTAACGATGGGCCTCCACGATTTCATCCAGGCTGAATGTTTTGGCAATCAGCGGTTTCAGCTGAGCGCCTTCAAGCCAGCCGTAGATATCGTCCTTGGCGCGTTTCAGTTGCTGTGGATCCTGGGTGAATTCAAACAGGGTATAGCCACGAATCGTCAGGCCTTTGCCCAGCACACTGAATAAGGGAAATGGCGTCGGCTCAGGGCTCAGAGCACCATACTGGAAAATAATGCCGTGACTGGAGGCGACTTCAGCGAGCGTTTCTAGCATCGGACCACCAACCGGGTCGAAGATAATGCGAACGCCCTGGCCATCAGTGATGTTCTCGACTGCGGCAATGACATCTTCTTCCTCGCTGATGACGACATGATGTGCACCTTGATTCATCAGCGCCTGTTTCTTGTCGCTATGGCGGGTCATTGCTATCGGTATGGCACCGACCAGATTGCACAGTTGTATTGCCGCAAGGCCCACGCTGCTGGAGGCAGCCGGGATTAATACAAAATCATCCGGCTGCATTTTGGCAATATCGATTAAAGCGCCATAAGCCGTGAGGTACTGCATCCACACACCGGCCGCTTCTTCCCAACTGAGGTTAAGCGGGTGAAAAGTCACGGCGGTAACAGGCACATTGACCACTTCACCATAAACGCCGTAGCGATTAAGGGGAAAATTGGGAATGGTGCTGACCGCATCGCCGACTTTGTAACCGTGCACATCATCGCCGACGGCCTTGATAGTGCCGGCGGCCTCATAGCCCAGCCGGGCCGGGAAGTCCGGTGCTTCAAGATATTGGCCCCGGCGGAACATCGCTTCGGCACGATTGAGGCCAATCGCTGCAACCTGGATCTGAATTTCACCTGATGCCGGCGACGGGACTTCCTCATTAATGAGTTGCAGAACATCCGGATCACCGGTTTGGTTGAATCTGACTACTTTAGACATAGCTGACTCCTTGTATTTAAAGACTGGCTTCCAGAATCTTGCGGCTTTTATCCGGGTCGATATCTCCGTGTTCACCCAACTGGTTCAGTCCATGTTTCTGCAGTTGCTGAACCATCAACGGGATAGCCGCCGCGTCGATCTGGTAATCACTGAGCCGTGTTTTAACGCCCATCTGCTCAAAAAAATCGCGGGTTTTGCTGATAGCCATATCGATACGGCGACCTTCGTCTGCTTCATCGATATGCCAGACTCTGTCCGCGTACTGTAGTAATTTGTCGTGTTTTACGGCACGTTGTTCCTGCATCACGCTGGGCAGTATTACAGCGAGTGTTTGGGCATGATCCAGACCGTGCAATGCCGTGATTTCATGCCCAATCATATGTGTTGCCCAGTCCTGAGGGACTCCGGCGCCGATCAGGCCATTCAGTGCCAGTGTGGCTGTCCACATAAAGTCCGCCTGAAGCTCGTAATCATCGGGATTAGCGAGCAGGGAAGGCCCGATTTCTATCAGGGTTTGCATCAGCCCTTCGGCAAAACGGTCCTGAACCCTGGCGGCAACAGGATAAGTCAGGTATTGCTCGATAGTATGAGTAAACGCATCCACCACCCCATTGGCGAGTTGTCTCGCTGGCAGGGTGTAGGCCTTAGTCGGATCTAATACGGAAAATTGTGGAAAGACTAATGGACTGCTGAATGCCAGCTTTTCATGCGTTTCGTAGCGTGTGATAACCGAATTTGTATTCATTTCAGATCCGGTTGCCGGTAAAGTCAGTACACTGCCGAAAGGGAGAGCGCTGCTGATATTCTTTGCACTGTTAACCAGAATCTCCTGCCAGGGATCACCCTCACAGTTAACGGCCGCTGCAATAAATTTAGTGCCATCGATGACGGAGCCACCGCCCACCGCAAGCAAATAGTCCAGTTGCTGCTCGCGGATTAGTTCAACGGCACGCATCAACGTGCTGTAACCCGGATTGGCTTCAATACCTCCAAAGGTTTCGATATGGCGCGGCCCCAATGCTTGAGTGACCTCATCCAGCGTGCCGTGTTTCCGGGCACTCTCACCACCATAAAGGATCAATACTCTGGCAGATGCCGGAACCAGATCATTGATGGCTTTGATCTGACCCTCACCAAACACGATGCGAGTTGGATTAAAAAATTCAAAATTGTTCACGTTGATCCTTTGTTTAATTTAATAGACCAGTCGTCTAGTTTCCAGGCAAATAAAAAGGCTTCAGCGCGCAGACTGAGGCAAATTCAAACGGGCGCGCAGTGCATTCATGGCGACATGCAGAGCGTCCGGGTTATGGTTGACCTTGGTGAGCAAGGTGGCGCCAATCCAAAGATAGTAAATTTCTTCTGTGACAGTCTGGGCATCGTCCTCGATGCTGATTTCACCTTTATCAATGGCTTCCTGTACTACTAAAGCCAGACGGCTGATGACGCGTTGAGTGCCTTGCTTGAGTGCCAGACGCATACTTTCGGAAAGATCAGTCACTTCACCACTCAGTTTCACCACCAGACACTTATCTGTGCTGGTGTCATCACACTGTGAGATTTTCCAGTTATCGAAATAGCTGATGAGCTTGTCAATGGCGGTGCTTTCTGCGGGGTGAAAATGTGCATCCAGCGTCAACATATACTGGTCAAAATAGTTTTCCAGCAGTGCACTGCCGAAATGTTCCTTGGAGTCGAAATAGTGATAGAACGAGCCCTTGGGCACACCGGCGGTTTTCAGAATTTCATTAAGGCCGACCGCAGCGAAGCCTTTACCCAGAATAATAGTCTGAGCGGTACTCAGGATTTGTTGTCGGGTATCACTGTAACGAGATCGGGCTGCTTGATTCATGTCGCACATTATTGCAGGAAATAGACCAGTCGTCTAGTAAGCATTATTGTTGGCTGAACAAGACGTTATTGTTTAGGGTTCTAAATGTTGGAACAAGCCTTGCTTGGTGTTAGTCTGAGGCTGAAAGCATCGTCTTCGAAGCAAAACGCATCTATATCGGGCTTCGAACATCGTATTCCCTCAAAACATGCACCGTTTTGAGTCAAACCGCAGGGGGCAGGATGGGCGACATCTGGCAACAAGCGATCGACAGTGCGCAGCAATTGCGCCGTGACCTGCACCGGCATCCCGAACTGGGCTGGCAGGAAGTGCGCACAGCGGATCTGATTCGTCGTGAGCTCAGTGCCTTGCATATCCCCTGGCAATCCTGTGCTGAACTGGGCACTTTGGGTCGGCTTAATCCTGCGGGCAAAGGACAGCACATTGCCCTGCGTGCCGACATGGACGCCTTACCGATTCTGGAACAAAGCGAGCATGCCTGGCGTTCAGAGCATGAGGGGTTTATGCATGCCTGCGGGCATGATGGCCACACAGCTACTTTACTGGCCGCAGCCAACTGGTTGAAATCGGTTGAATCACAACTGCCGGGACCGGTCACCTTATTGTTCCAGCCTGCCGAAGAGGGAGGGCATGGTGCCAAAAAGATGATTGAAGATGGCGCGCTTGAGGGCATAGACATGATTTTCGGCTGGCATAACTGGCCGGTCATTCCCTTTGGCAAACTGGTCTGTCCTGATGGCATTGTGATGTGTGGTAACGGTACTTTCCAAATCAGTCTGCAAGGGCAGGGCGGCCACGCCAGCCAGCCGGAGCTGTGTCGTGATCCAGTCCTTGCGGCCAGTGCTGTGACCCAGGCTCTGCAGCAGATTGTCAGTCGCCATATTGCGCCCCAGTATCCGGCAGTCGTTAGTGTTACCTCGATTGAAGCGCCCAGCGCACCGACGGTAATACCGGATTCGGCGCTGATAGGTGGCAGTATCCGGGTGCCCGATACCGTTACCCGCGATCGGGTTAATCAGTTAATCACTGAAATCAGTCAGCAAACCGCCGCAGCCTATGGTGTCGTGGCTGAAGTCAGGCATTTCCCCCGTTATAACGCCACCATTAATCATGCTTCCCAGGCAGCTTTTGTACGCCAGCACTGGCAACAGGATCAGGGTGAAAGCGGCCTGGATAAACTGATGCCGGTGCCGGTTATGGCGTCCGAAGACTTCAGTTATTACCTGGAGCAGATTCCGGGGGCATTTGCCCTGATTGGAGCCAATGACGGGCCTGATCATCAGGCTGTTTGTCACAGTCCTTTATATGATTTCAATGACCGGTTGATACCGCTCGTCACTCGGCTTTATGCGCGCTTGGTCGGTGCGCCGCTCGCAGAATAACCGACCCGTTTTTTCCGTTGCCGCGGCATCGGCGTTGCCATTTTGGAGGTGTTTAATGAGTGTATTTGATCAACGTGAGTCCGCTATCCGAGCTTATTGTCGTGTTTATCCGGTCGTATTCGATAAAGCCCGCAATGCCAGGCAGATGGATGAAGATGGCAAGGAATATATCGACTTTTTCGCCGGTGCCGGGGTGCTCAATTTTGGTCACAATAACGAGCGCATGACCCAGGCTGTTATCGATTACATTCAGTCAGGCGGTGTCACCCATGCACTCGACATGATGACTGTTCCCAAGCGTCGTTTCATGGAACGGTTTGAAAAAGTCGTACTGAAACCGCGCAATATGAATCATAAAATGCAATTCATGGGCCCCACCGGCACTAATGCCGTTGAAGCTGCGATGAAACTGGCGCGGCGGGTAACGGGAAGACAGGAAATTGTCGCTTTCACCCGGGGCTTTCATGGCATGACGCTCGGATCATTGGCAGCGACAGCAAACCGCTATTTCCGTGGCGCAGCCGGCGTACCGCTGAATCATGTGTCGCATTACCCTTTTGGTTGCAATAAACCCTGCATGGGCTGCGAATCGGGTTGTGGTGTGCAAGGCATTGAGCATATGCGCAGCTTGTACCGTGATACCTCCAGTGGGGTTACGCCACCTGCTGCGTTTCTGCTGGAAACGATTCAGGCTGAAGGCGGCGTCAATGTCGCCTCTAAAGAATGGCTGCAGGCTGTGGCGGCACTGGCGAAAGAGGTCGGCGCTTTGTTGATCGTCGATGATATACAGGTCGGCATGGGGCGGACCGGTTCCTTTTTCAGCTTTGATGATATGGGGATTGACCCTGACATCATCTGTCTGGCCAAGGGCCTTGGTGGTTTGGGCACGCCCATTGCGATGAACCTGACTAAGCCGGAGGTCGATGAGTACTGGTCGCCGGGTGAGCATACCGGTACCTTCCGTGGCCAAAGTATCTCTTTCGTGGCTGGTAGTGAAGCCCTCAGCTATTTCGAAGACAACAGCCTGATGACCGAAGTGCATGCTAAAGGCGATGTCATGAACGAGGCACTGAGACCGTTAGAGGAACGTTATGACCAGGTGCAGATCCGGGGCAGGGGCATGATTCTCGGACTGGATGTGCTGACAGGGGAACGCGCCAAGGCCATTGTCGAAAGGTGTTTTGAAGCTGGTTTGCTGATTGCTTCCTGCGGCACCGGCGGCAGGGTTGTGAAACTGATACCACCACTGACCATACCTGATAATGATCTGGAAGAAGGGCTCAGAATCCTGGTCGAGGTGACTCAGAAAGTCATGGAGGAAGCGGCATGAGACAACGCGATGACATGACCTTTCCGTTTGAGGAATATGAACGCAGGCTGAGTGAGTTGCGGGTCCGGATTGCCCAGCGTCTGCTGGATGCGGTGGTGATCACCGATCCGGAAAATATCATGTACCTGACGGATTACCAGACCACCGGTTATTCCTTCTTTCAGGCACTGGTGGTGCCGCTGGAGCAGGAGCCTTTCATGATTACCCGGCAGATGGAGGAATCCAACATTATCGCCCGAACCTGGGTGGAGAGAACCCGACCCTATCCGGATACCGGTGATGCGATTCAGATGCTGGTCGATGCACTACGTGAGTTTGGCCTGGCGAACAAACGTATCGGTTATGAGCGCAACAGTTACTTCTTCCCTGCCTATCAGCAGGACTTTATCCACACCACGCTGACTGACGGCAAATTACTTGACTGTTTCGGGATTGTCGAGCAGGGGCGGATTCGCAAATCCGAAGTCGAAATTGATCTGATGCGTAAAGCCGCGGCGGCCACCGAGGCCGGTATGCAGGCCGGGCTTGAAGCCGCTGAGGCCGGTGTGACTGAGAATGATATCGGCGCGGCCATCAGCAGTGCGATGTTCAAGGCTGGCGGTGAGCCGCCTGCTGTCATGCCCTATGTCACCTCCGGACCACGAACCATGATTGGTCACGCGACCTGGGAAGGACGCACAGTACAGCCGGGTGAGCATGTGTTTCTCGAAGTCGGTGGCTGCTATCGCCGATACCATACCGCCTTGATGCGTACTGTTGTGCTGGGTGAGTTGAGTGACTCGATGTACAAAGCACAGGAACGGATGAAGATGGCATTGAATGCCGTACATGAAATTGTTCAGCCGGGCATGACCGTCTCTGATGTCGATAATCTGGTACGCAATATCATCACTAACAATGATGTCGGTGCCCGGCTGGTGACACGCTCCGGCTATTCGATTGGTATTGCTTTTCCGCCGAGCTGGGATGAAGGCTATATCTGCAGTTTGAAGCAAGGCGAGTCGGCCATTCTGGAAGAAGGAATGACCTTTCATGTCATCCCCTGGATGTGGGGCGTTGACGGGGATAAGACCTGCGGTATCTCCGATACCATTCATATCACTGCCGATGGTTGTGAGTCCTTCTTCACACTGGATCGTGACTTTACCGTTAAACCCGAACAGGGCCAGAAAAAGTTGACCAAGCTTGAACAGGTTACTCAAAAAAACAGTGACGAAGAGTCTGGTGACGAACCTAAAACTGCCAAGAATGCAAAGTGAGGTGCTGATGATAAATGCAACCAATCCCTATACCGGTCAGATCCTGAATCATTATCAGGCACTGGACGAGGCGGGTATCGAACAGCGAATTGATGCCGCTCACCAGGCTTATGCACAGTGGTCCAAGAAAAGCATTGATGAGCGTGCCGAGGTACTGAGGGCGGTCGCCGCTAAGTTGCGGGAGAATAAACCATTGCTCGCCAAGTTAATGGCAGAAGAAATGGGTAAGCCGGTCAAAGAAGGCGGTCCTGAAGTGGAAAAAGCAGCCTGGTGCGCCGAGCACTATGCTGATCATGCCGAAATGTATCTGGCCAGGGAAGAACTGCCTTCAGATGCCTCACTGAGTTATGTCTGTTATCAGCCATTGGGGACTTTACTGGGCATTTTGCCATGGAATGCCCCGTTATGGCTGGCATTCCGTTATCTGGCGCCAGCTTTGATGGCAGGGAACACCTGTGTGATGAAACATGATCCGAATGTGCCGGGCTGTGCCGAGGCGATCGAGACCGTGTTTCGTGAAGCGGGTGTGCCAGACAATATTATGGTGAATCTGCCGGTAGAAACGCCTCTGGTTGAAAAGGCGATTCGACACCCGCGGATTGCTGCTGTGTCATTTACCGGGTCGCCTGGCGCAGGCGGGAAGGTGGCATCCACAGCCGCATCAGAAATCAAACCTTCTGTCCTGGAACTGGGGGGCAGTGATCCATTGATTGTGCTGCAGGACGCTAATCTGGAAGCGGCAGCCGATGTCGCCACCTTGTCGCGTATTATCAATGCCGGACAATCCTGCATTGCGGCCAAGCGCGTCATTGTTGAAGGTCCGGTTTATGATGATTTTATCGGTCGCGTTTTCGAAAGACTGCAGAAGCTCAAACTGGGTGACCCATTATCAGAAGAAACCGATATTGGTCCGATTGCCCGATTTGATTTACGTGAAGATCTACATCGGCAAGTTACTGAGACGATTGCTGACGGCGCACGCTGTCTAATGGGTGGCGAGATGCCCGAAGGCGAGGGCTTTCTTTATCCTGTGACCATGCTGGTGGATGTCACCGCTTCCATGACGGCATTCCGTGAAGAGACTTTCGGACCGGTGATGTGCATTATCCGGGCTGATGATGCTAAACATGCCATTGAGCTGGCCAATGACAGCGAGTTCGGACTGGGCGCGGCCGTCTGGACCGGTAATGCCGCATTAGCTGAAGATATGGCGATGCAACTGGAAGCCGGTCAGGTTGCCATCAATGGTATTGTCAAAACCGATCCAAGATTGCCCAGCGGTGGTATTAAAAAATCTGGTTATGGCCGTGAGTTGGGGCCACACGGTATCAAGGAGTTTGTGAATGCCAAGCAGGTGTGGATTAAATAGCGCATTCAGTTCATTCGTGTTCTAGACCAGGATTAAAAAGCCGGACAGGCATTATCAGTTCACCGATAAGCTATGTCCGGCTTTTATTCAGCCCAGGCAATGATTTAGAAGTCGAGTGAGTAACCCAGCGTCACAGTGCGACCACGACCTTTGAAGTAACGGGTCGGGTTAGCCTGCGCTGATTGCGAGTAGTAAGTGAAGTAGTCCTTATTCAACAGATTAGCAAATGCCAGGTTGAGTTTACCTGCCGGTAACTGATAGCTCATGGCAGCATCGACCAGTGTGTAGCTGTCGAAATCCAGTTCCGGATTTTCATCAAAACTGCGTTCAAAGTTATGGCTGGCCTGGATAAAGGAACTGATTTTAGGGCTCCAGCTGGCCGACCAGCTTGCAATCAGTCGGTTGGGCGGAATATCCGCACCGGTTAGATCACGATCCACCTCGCCATCTTCATCACTGTCGGAGCGACCGTTGATATGCGAGTAACTCAGTTTCAGCCGATGATCGGGGTTGACCTGCAGCCCCATGGTTGCTTCCACGCCGCTGATCTCGGTCTTTTCACGCTGTATAAAAAAGTCATCACCGACCTGTTGCAGGCGTGAGCCCAGATCAGAATCTGATTCGTAATAACTGATTTCAAAATCAACTGGTTGCCAGTCAACGCGCAGACCGATTTCGCGGTTTTCAGTCACGATAGGTTTGAGATCGAGAAAAGTATCGACATCCAGTCCCGGTGTGCCGATGCCGCGAAGCACACGTCCCACATCGGGCATGCCGAATCCTTCGGAATAAGTCGCGAACACACTCAGCCAGGAAGTCGGGCTAACCACCGCGCCAATGTTGAACAGGGTTTCATTGAAGTCAGGTTTGCCCCCATCCACCGTGACGCCACCTTTGCCGGAAACGGTCTGATAGGTATCAACATCCAGTTCTGCGTGTTCATAGCGCAGACCGGAATTCAGTACCAGAAAGTCGACCGGTTTTAATTGCGCCTGGATAAATGGCGCGTAATTTTTGAAGGTGGTTTCAGGTACATAGCTTCGGTCCGTCAATAAAAGCCGTTGTTCGGTGGTGTCTTCCAGGAGGTCGATCCCTGAAGTTAGTTTGAGCTTATCGTTAAACAGACCATCTTTCGTCAGTGTGAACTTGGCGCCGTTTTTATCGGATTCATTCTGAGATTGATCCAGCCCCTCCGGTGCCAGTAACGGATCGACAAAACTGCTGGACTCAGTGGCCCCAAATCGCGCTTCAAATTCCTGACGATAAGCCTGAGCAGTGAATTCCATCCCAGCCAGGTCGTAGTTTTTATAGGTGAGACTGGTTGTGAGGACCCGGTTCCTCGGCGCCATTCCAATCGGTGTACGATTGATAGAGGTGGTCGGTGTGCCTGTAGCTAAATCACCATCGACACTGGTGTAATTGTTATCACCTTCCAACTGGAAACGGTTGATGGAGAATTCCAGATTCTGGTTGTCATCAAACCAGTAGCCCAGCTTGGCAAAGACATCGTAACTGCGCGAATCCATGATATCGCCCTGGGTATTGTCGACGCCGATTGGGTCTTCATCCGCATCCAAGTACAGGCCCTGGGTTTCGTAGCTCAGTCCCAGGCTGTACTCCCAGTCATTCTGACTTCCCAGCAGACTGTAATCTGCCCGATAGCCCATGCTTTCATCTTCGATGTCATTAGTCGGCATGGTGGTGGAGACCGACATATGCTGTTTGAGGGTATTGGCCGTCGGGCGTTTGGTAATGAAATTGATAATACCGCCTGTTGCTCCCAGACCATGAATAGCGCTGGCACCGTGAATCACTTCGATTCTTTCAACCATGGAAAGGTCAATGGTATGACCATCACGCTGCGAGTCACGCAATGGATTTGACTGAGGCACGCCGTCAATCAGAAACAAAGGTGAGCGGCCACGGAAGGTTTCACCAGCGCTGCTCAGCTTCTGCCGACTGGGCGAAAATGAGGGCAGCAGGCTACTGAGAACCTGAGAAGTGTCACTGGAAAATTCCATCTGCTGCTGGATTTGTTCCTGTGTGATAACTGTGACCACCTGGGGAGAGTCTTTAAGCCGGGTATCGATGCGGGTGGATGTGATGGTCATCTCATCCAACTCGACGGCTTGTTCGGCCATAAGTGGTGATGAGAGTGACAGCGTTGATGCCAGAAGCATGACTTTTATTGCGAGCGGTTTCAGTTGCACCATTTTCTCCTATCTGCATGAAAATGGTTGTTTATGCTAAAGCAAATGATAACTATTATCAATAGCAAGTCAGATTAGCGCATTAGCATTAATCAGAGTCAGACAGGTTTTATTTGATGATGGGTCACTCAGATCTGAGGTGGAGATAGGACTGATCGATAAGATCGTTGTAGACGCCTTCAATGTTGAGGGGTAACCATTTTGCATACATTTTGAGAGACTGAAACTCATCGAGACGGATTTCCTGTTGCAGAGATGGCAGGCTTTTACCCTCACGCATTCCCTCAAGCACGGCGGTGTAGAGTTGCTCCAGATAACGGAGATAATAGCGGACATCCGCTTTGTTGCCGATGTCGGCATGACCCCCGACCAGTATGTCAAAATCCATTGCCAGTACATCTTTAGTGGAATTAATCATGCCCCGAATATCGTATCCGGGCAGGTTTTTATAGGGCATGCGTCCCAGCACGATCCAGTCAACCACATGCAATACGCGTTGCCTCGGGAAATGAATGGAGATAGATCCTTTGCCATTATTGGGGCCGTGATAGCGTAAATCGATTTGCGTATCGCCCAGGAAAAGATGCAGTTCATCATTGAAAACCAGATTAGGGATTTGTGTATTGGCTTGACTCGCCAGCAGATCATCACGTGCCCATTCATGTGCGATAAAAGTGACGCCGGGCTCAGCAAACACCTGACCGCCATAAACATGATCAGGATGGTTATGACTATAAATGACATAACGAACAGGCTGATCAAAGCGTGCCTGCAGTGCCTGTTTCAGCCATTTAGCGGCATTAGTCGAAATCGGATCAGTGAGCGCGATACCGTTGTCAGTCACAACAAAGACAGAATGATGACTGCCGTTACTGAAACGGTAGATATTGTCTTTGACAGAGCTAATACTGAAAGTGTCAGCATAGGCTGGGAATATGAAAATCCATGTCAATAACAGTATGGAAACTTTAAGCAAAACCATGGTTTATGCAGCCTTGTATGAAACAACCTGATTAACGATAAACATTCAGGTCATCTAAATTCGCGGATTTCACTCTGCAAAACTTACCCAGATAAGATTATTCATTCTCTGAGTGAACGGTAAGTTGAAATTCATTATTACCTGTCACTAAAACATGAAATTCGATCGGCCGACAGCAGATCTCACAGTCTTCAATGTATTGCTGTTCAGGCACACTGCAATCGATAAGCACGGTGAAGTGTTCACCGCAGTAAGGACACATGATAGTGCTTTCTTCCAGGGGATGAAGCATGATCTAGCCTCCACAGAAGTGGTGGATTAAAAGCTCACGACTTCATTGTGGCATGTAAGAAGCTCAGCGTGAAAGCTTAAAAAGGTGACGTTTATCACCTAATCCGACACCAGTCTCTATCATGCTGAACCCCAATGACTGATAAAACCGTAACAGGGCCGGATAATGGGCAACGGCATCGAGTTGCAAAGTGGCATCGCCAACCTGATTAATACAATACTGCATCAATGTTCTGCCATAACCTTTGCCTTGTGCAACGGGACTGACAGCAAGCTGGGTGATATAGAAATCGGCATCCGGTGCTTGTGGCCAGCATGCTGAGTAGTATTCGGCTTTTTCCGTTCCCAGTGCGATACAACCCAGAATCGCATTATCAGACTCGAGCACAAAGACCTGTTTATCAGTTAAATTGGCCCTGACTGAATCTTCATCATAAACACCCAGCCAGTGATGCATGCCCTGATCACTCATCGACCGGGCACAGGATTGCAACAAAGTCGTTATGGCGGCAACGTCACTGATAGTGGCGGGGCGGATTTGAGGAGAAGTCATAGTAAAGCCAGTCCAATGCTTGCCAGCAGGCACCAGGCCACAACGAGTAGGGCAGATAGCCTGAAAAACTGCAGCATGATGAAGCCGACAAGCGCAATCACAAAATCACTGACGTGATGAACGGCGCTGAGCCAGATGGGATCGTACAAGGCCGCTGCCAGCAAACCAACCACACTGGCATTCACACCGGCCAAAGCACTGGCAGCCAGCGGATATTTCAACACGGACTGCCATAAAGGCAGCATGGCAGAAATCAACAAAAAACCGGGCAGGAAGATGGCGGCTAAGGCCATTACCGCGCCGCTAAGTCCCCCCATCTCACCCGGCAACAAGGCACCCAGGTAGGCAGCCACGGCAAATACCGGACCCGGTACGGCCTGAGCTGCACCATAACCGGCGAGATAGTCATCCGCCGCTACCCAGCCGGGCTCGACCACCGTTTGCTCCAGCAGTGGTAAGACTACATGACCACCACCGAATACCAGAGCCCCAGCCCGGTAAAAGGCATCCATGACGGCAAGCAGACTGTTCATACCGGCGAGAAAAGGCAGGCTGAACAATAAAATCATAAACACCGTCAGCAGTGACCAGGCGATGCGTTTACCGTAGCTGATATCAAACTGACTGGCTGGGAAGCGTTGATGACGGCAGAGCACTAAACCGGCCAGCGCGCCACCGAGAACGACAGCAATTTGTGCCAATGGCTGATTCACCATTACAAGAAAAATGATGGCAATCAAGGCGATCAAACGGCGTTGCCAATCCGGTGTTAGTTGCCTGGCCATCAGCCAGACGGCTTGGGCCACGACCGCCAGTGCCACCAGTTTAAGGCCATGAATAGCGGCGCTGCCGATAGTGTCAGATAAATAAGGTAGCCACTGTGCAAAGAGATACAGCAGGATCGCTGAGGGCAGGGTAAACGCGGTAAACGCTGCCAGTCCGCCCAGCCAGCCAGCTCGTATCAGACCGACACTGAAGCCCATCTGACTGCTGGCGGGCCCCGGCAGAAACTGGCAAAGCATCAGTAGCTGGGCAAATTGCTCCTCGCTGAGCCAGCGGCGTTTTTCGATAAAAGCATCACGATAATAGGCGATATGGGCGATGGGCCCGCCGAATGAGGTGAGTCCGAGCTTCAGGAAGGTAATAAAGACTTCCCTAGCCGTGCCTTGCTTGCTCATGCTGTATCCATTTCTATTTCATGAGACTGAATTATGCTTGCCTGAGACAGGATTGCAAGCTAAGGCTGGATTGGTCTTACCCGACCTGAGCCGGACCGCTAAGCTGAACAGTTTGACTTGCCTTGTTCTGTTGCAGCTGATTCCAGATTTTTTCGTGAAAATAGAAAGCCACTGTGTTGATGGCAGGTTCAACCATCGCCATGATACTTCCGAACAGAATGCTGCCGGTCAACAAATAGCCCACAGTGAATGCCACACTGAAGTGAACGATTGCGAAACTGATTGTTTTAGCCATAATTAAGCCTCCTTTTGATAATGATTATCATTAACCTGGCTTCCTGTGTAAAACAACTTCGTTCAATCACAATCATTGGAAAAAGCATAATAGATAAAACAGCGTTCTTTTATCGACTCAGGCGATTAATACAACCAGAATTACTTGTTTCACTTTAAGACCGATAGCTAATAGAATAGAAATAAAAGATAAGGCGAACCTGACATTCGCCGAATTGACTAAGGTCATTTATAACCATGAACAAGGAGGCACGATAATGAGTACCATTGATATTGGTATCAATAAGCAGGATAGACAAGATATTGCTGACGGTCTGAAACGCCTTTTGGCAGACAGCTACACGCTGTACCTGCAGACTCACAACTTCCACTGGAACGTCACTGGTCCGCAGTTCCGTGACCTGCACCTGATGTTCGAAGAGCACTACACTGAACTGGCCCAGGCGGTGGATGATATTGCCGAACGGATTCGTACGCTTGGGGTTGCTGCACCAGGTACTTACAAATCTTTTGCCCAGCTCAGCAGCATTGAAGAAGTGGAAGGTGTTCCGGGAGCTGCCGATATGGTCGTCACCCTGACCCACGGTCATGAGCAAGTTGTGAAAACCTGCCGTGAAGTACTGAAAACAGCGCAGGAAGCTGACGACGAATCCACAGCGGCACTGGTCGGTGACCGTATGCGGGTTCACGAAAAAACAGCCTGGATGCTGCGCGCTATGCAGTAAGTTCAGTCACTGACTGTTCAGAAAAAGGGAGCTTAAGCTCCCTTTTTTATTGCCCGGGGTTCTGGCTGTTGGAGCAGCAAGGCTTTCAGTTCTTCAATCTGACGGGATAAATCCGCGATGGTGGGCTCGTCAGCATGATCTATCTGCCATTGCTCAGCACTCTCTTTTTCCATCACATTAACCACGATACCGATCAGCATATTCAGAAAGGCAAAGGCGTTGAGAAAAATAAAACTGATATAGAAAATCCAGCTCAATGGATGCACCGCCATGGTTTCGTACATCACATCGGTCCAGTCTTCGAACGTCATCACCCGGAACAGGGTCAGCATCGAGACGGTAATATCACCCCATAAAGTCGAGTTGATTTTTGCAAAGAAAGTGGTGCCGACCGCGGCATAGATATAAACGATGATAAACATCAGCAGCGCGACATAACCGAGCTGGGGCAGTGCTTTGAGCAGTGAGTTGAGCAGGGTGCGCAGTTCCGGAATTACCGAGACCATCCGCAACACCCGGAAGATGCGAATCAGTCTGCCCACCAGAGCCAGTTCGCTGTCTTCGATGGGGATCAAACTGACGATGACAATCAGGGAATCGAAGATATTCCAGCCGCTTTTGAAAAACTGCGATTTCCGTTCTTCGGCAAAAAAACGAATGCTGATTTCCAGCAGAAAAAACAGCGTGATGGTGTAATCCAGCCAGACCATGATATTGAGAACAGCAGGCGAAATGTCATACGTTTTGGCGCCGGCCAGCAAGGCGGAAAAAAGAATAACGCCAACGACGATGATCTCGAATAAGCGGTTGCTTCTGATCGCATTAAACAGGCGGGTCAGGCTGAAGGTTGATGTGGATTGAACACGCTGCATTGATGCTCCGGATAGGTGATAACTTCCCGCGGAATAATAACGGGCGGACGGATTTATGCAAGCACCATGTGTTCATAATAAGATTGTGTTAAGGTCGGGAAAAAGCGGAGATGGCATTAATGAATACGACATTGAGAGATATCGTCGGGCTGGGACATCAGCCATCGGCACTGAATGAATCAGCCCTGATTATGATCGACTGTCAAAACACCTATCGTCAGGGGATAATGCAGCTTGAAGGCGTGGAAGCGGCCCTCAAACAGGCACAAAAGCTTCTGCAGATGGCACGGGATAATGGCGTGCCCGTGTTCCATATTCAGCATGATGGTGGTGCGGGTTCACCCTATGATCTGAATACAGCGCTGGGTGAGATAGCAGAAGAAGTTGCCCCGGTCGATGGCGAACACGTGATTACCAAAAATTTTCCCAACGCCTTTGTACAAACGCCGCTGGACGAATACCTGCGTGGACAGGGCATTGAAAATATCATTCTGGCGGGGTTTATGACGCACATGTGTGTCAACTCTACAGCCCACGGCGGTTTTAATCTGGGATATAACCCCACTGTGGTTGCCAGTGCCACCGCAACTCGCAGCCTGGATGCTCCTGATGGCAGCACACTGCCTGCCAGACAAGTGCATGAAGCAGCGCTGGCTTCAACCCGGGATTTATATGCTGCGGTGATTAATTCGGTGGATGACTTAAAGCTCTGAGCTTTTTCGGACAGGCCAGAGAATAGCTTTTACTACCTGTTTTCCAACGACTGCTGCGGTACCTTGCGGACTTTGCTGGTCTCATAGCCCATCTCAGCAATCAGATTCAGCATGTGCTTGTAGTCTTCAGCCGGAATCTGTGGTGTTCTTGCCATGATCCAAACGTAGTCCCTTTTGTTACGACCGATAATGACCTGGCTGTAATCCTCAGTCAGGTAAACGATGCGGTAATCGGCCTTGATCGGCCAGACAAACTGCATACCCCAGACGGCATTGGTTTCAGTGTTTTCAACGAAGCCTTTGGGGTGATAGGTCTTCAGCTCACCCTCAAAACTACCCTCACGAAAAGTAAAAGTGGTTGCAATCGTCCCGTCGTCATTTAAGGAGTAGGACTCGACCGCGTTATATGCCTGCTCTTCTATAAAGGTGGGAATGTTGGCGATGACGTACCAGTCGCCCATAAAGCGCTCGATATCGACATAATCAACAGTATCCAGCGGTGGTTTGGATAGATTCTGACAGCCGAACAGACTGAGACAGGCCGATAAAATCAGGCCGAATTTGAAATATCGTTGCATGACTGACTCCTGTGTTTGAGTCAGTGTTGGACCGAATCTGTGAATTTGTCGTGAAGCTCCAGATTAGCGCGACTTGCCCTGAATATGTGCGTTTAGCTGGCAATAGAAAAAAAAAGAGCCTGCGCCCGGCAGGCTCAAAAATAACCGAAGAAGAGGAGTCACTCTCCGGTCTGAACTGTGAATATAAGAATTTTATTAATTTTCCGCTGTCTCAGACTTGTTATATTTCTCATGGCGGGAAATTTGCTTGTGATTACCAGAACTTGATTGAGATCAACAAAGCGAACAGCATTAAAACGGTATCCAGTATACCGATTTTAATTGGGATACACTATACCGCAGTTTAAAGGAGTCCTTTAATGCAGCTCACCACCCACTCGGATTACGCGATGCGTTTGCTGATTTATTTGGCGATTCATCCCGGCGATAAACCGGCTACCGTTAAGGATGCTGCCGAGCGTTATGGCATTTCCACTAATCACCTGGCAAAAGTGGCACAAAAACTGGTTCAGGAAAAAATCGTTCTCAGTCAGCGCGGCCGCGGTGGTGGTTTGAGACTGGCAATGCAGCCGGCCGATATCAACATCGGCAAATTGATTCGCAAGACCGAAAACCTTGAGTTGCTGGAGTGTTTCGGTGACGAGTGTGCTTGTCCGATAGATAATGTTTGTATTCTCTATAGTGCATTACGTAAAGCACAGAGGGCTTTTCTGGATGTACTTGATGGCTACACGCTGGAAGATGTGGTTAAAAATAAATCCAAATTAATGCAAAGCCTGAATGTGGCCTGATTGAGCTCATCCCTGAGCCCCACAGGCTGAATTAGCCTGCCAACTGAAGTGCCGGGCCGAATGCTTCAAGATGAATTTGTTCGGCTGGTACCCCCGCTTTTGTCAGCAACTGATGACAGTGTTGCATCATGCCATTGGGGCCACACAGATAAAAATCGGCAGCAGTATCTACTGAGGCAAGCAAGTCTTCATCAATCAAACCTTCACTATGAAAACGACCCAGATAACGGTCATTATCTGTCGGCTCACTATAGCGAATGTGCCAGTCAAAGTTGTCATAGCTGTCTTTCAGTGCTGCAATTTCATCTGCAAAGGCAAGTACATCACCGTTAGCCGCAGCCTGGATTAAGGTGACCGGTGAGTCATTATTATTATCCAGAGTAGCATGCAGCATGGACAGCAATGGGGTAATCCCGACCCCGCCGGCAATCATCACCATCGGTTTACCGGCCGGAGTGCGAATGGTGAATTCGCCACAGGGCGGACCGACCCAGATGGTATCGCCGGCGCCAAGCTGATCATGCAGGAAATTTGAGACGACACCATGCGGCGTGTCATCCTGGCGAGCGGTTTCACGCTTAACGCTGATGCGGTAATAATCCTCACCGGGTTTGTTCGACAGGCTGTAATTCCGCATTGTTTCGCTGTCTTCAGTGACTGGTACACGGATGCTGATGTATTGTCCGGCCTGATGTGGATTGAGCGGCTGGGCGTCCGCCGGTTGCAGATAAAATGAGCTGATGATCGCGCTGTTATCTTCACGTTTCACCACTTTGAATGGCTTAAAGCCCTGCCAGCCGTGTTGCTGCTCATGGCTACGGTATATTTCAGCTTCGCGCTCAATAAAAATATCCGCCAACACCTGATAGGCTTCCGCCCAGGCATTAATGATATCGTCAGTGGCTGCATCACCCAGTAATTCTTTAATCGCTGCCAGCAGGTTCTGGCCGACAATCGGGTAATGTTCTGCCCTGATACCCAGAGAGGCATGTTTTTGTGCAATCAATTCGACCGCGGCTGCCAGTGCGGTGGGGTTATCAATGTTTTCAGCATAAGCACAGATCGCCCCGGCGAGCGCTTTTTGCTGACTGCCTGCTTTCTGGTGAGCCTGGTTGAAGAACGGCTTGACCTCAGGATTATTTTCAAACATCCGCTGATAAAAAAGGCGGGTAAGCGCTTCACCATGAGCTTGCAGAACAGGTACAGTAGCTTTGATGATAGCGATGGTTTCAGGACTCATTATGCGGTCTCCTAAATAGGTATATGAAATGCATATTTATAAGGTGTATATTATTTACGACTTTTAAGTTCGTCAAGTATTAATAATGAAATCAGGAGTTAATTAATGAAATCCTGGCGACAGAATCAGCGCCAACGCCTCATTGAAGAGAGGGCGTCGCTCTCTAAGGATGAGCATCGGCAGATAGCGGAACACTGTCTGGCGCATATCGCTGATTATTTGGCACAGTGTGACCCCGGTGTGATTGGCCTTTACTGGCCTATAAAAGGTGAACTGGATTGCCGTCCACTGGCGGAGTCATTATTACAAGCCGGGTGGCTTTTGAGTGTGCCGGTTATCAATAACGAGACCAGAAAACTGGCGTTTGCGCGTTGGCAGCCCGATACAGCAATGACCACCGGCGTTTGGAATATTCCGGTGCCGGTAAGCCCGGAGTGGCTAAGTCCGACCCGTTTTCTGGTGCCATTAGTGGGCTTTGATAAAGCCAATTACCGGCTGGGGTACGGCGGCGGCTACTATGATAGGACCCTGGCGGATATGAGCGGTAAGATCGAAGCGATTGGTGTCGGTATGGAAATGGGCCGGTTTGAAACCATTCACCCCCACGCGCTGGATGTTCCGATGAATCGCATCATTACCGAAACTGGCATGCAAATGCCCGAACCTCAAAACGCGCCAGTGCTCTAATTGGGTATAGTCAATCAAATGAAGGTGCTTTTATGTCAAACGTCAGCATGATCGGCATGATTCTCTATCTGATACTGGCCATATTCGGTGGCTTCCTGACCGGCTTGTTTAGTCGCTACGCCTATCGTGGCGCGGTTAAAGAGTTCGGTAGAGCCATTGCAGCGGTGTTCAGTATTGTTTTTTATATCGCGCCGGCCTGGGCACTACTCAGTCTGTTCAAAGATGATGATCTGGATGTGTTCTACCTGCTGTTGCTTGTCAGTTTTGCTTTCGGTGTATTTTATTTCAAACGTATCGGTGGTGAGCAGTCCGACGACAGACATTACCATCTACCGGATGAAGATGAGCGCTGATTGAAGCTAGCCGCATCATCGGAGTCACAGTCACCGGGGATAGTGAGCGTGGCAAAACAACTTAAGTAAATTTGTTGTGCTGAGACTGGTATTTGCGCTGCAGCTTGCCTATCATGTGATGTTTTTCCTGAGTCAGGCCCATGCAAAGCCGCAAACGTCTCTACAGTATCATTATCAGTGTGATTGTATTGCTGGGGTTTCTGGCAACCAGCCTGATTGGCTATTTTGTGGCGCGGGACTCTATCGCGGAGCGTTTGCAGCAGGAAATGCTGCCGTTGACCAGCGATAATATTTATTCTGAAATTCAGCGCGATCTGCTGCAACCGGTTTTGATCTCATCCTTGATGGCCAATGATACTTTTGCCATAGACTGGGTGGCCAGCGGTGAGCAGGACCCTCTCAAGATGCAGCGCTATCTCGCTCAGATCCAGGATAAGTACGAAACCATCACGGCCTTTTTCGTTTCTGAAAAAAGCCGTCTTTATTATCATCCTGACGGCATTATCAAACAGGTTTCTAAAGATGACCCTGCCGATGAATGGTATTTCCGTGCTCGGGATATCAATCAGGATTATCAAATCAATATCGATCACGACACGGCTGATCAAAGCCGCCTGAGTATCTTTGTCAATTACCGGGTGGAAAACAAGCAGGGTGAGTTTATCGGCCTTATCGGCGTCGGTCTGTCGATGCAGAGTGTGGTGCAGCTGATTGAAAATTATCAGCGGCGTTACGGTCGTGAAATCTACTTCGTGAACCGGCAGGGCGAGGTCATGCTGCAAAGCAGTCAGTACAGCCATGACTTACATCTTCAGAACAAGGAAGGGTTGGATAAGCTCTTTACCCGTATTCTGACCACACCCAGTGCTTCTGTGTCATTTGAAGCTAAAAACGGTAACGTCATTTATCTCAATAGCCGCCTGGTGCCGGAATTCGACTGGTATTTGATTGTGGAGCAGGTAAACGATCCTGCTTCAGAGCGGATTGAAGCGGCATTGTGGATCAATATTCTCGTCTCTCTCGCAATCAGTATCGTGGTGCTGTTCATTGCCCATCTTGCACTGAGAGGCTACCAGGGAAGGCTCGAAACCATGGCGACCCGCGATAAGCTCACCGGTGCTGCCAGCCGTCAGGTGTTCGACAGCCTGTTTGAGCAGGCACTGGCGAAATCACGCCGCAATCAACAAACAATTTCACTGGCACTAATCGATATCGACCATTTTAAACAGGTGAATGACAGCTATGGTCATCAGCATGGTGATCAGGTGCTTGAAGCCGTTGCACGCATCATTAAGTTGCATATTCGCAAGGAAGATGTGTTGTGCCGCTGGGGTGGGGAAGAGTTTCTGGTGATGTTCACTGACTGCGACCAGAACCATGCGATGCAGCGAATCGAAGCGATTCGTCTGGCAATTTCGGCCTGGACATTCCATATTGACGACAACAAATTTGCAGTGACGGTCAGTGCCGGTCTGTCCGAGCTTACCGAAGATGAAACGATGGCGACCTTGATTGAACGGGCTGACAAAGCGCTTTATCTTGCCAAAGGTGCCGGTAGAAACTGTATTAAACTGGCTGAATAACTTTCAGGCATAAAAAAAGCCCCTTGGAAGGGGCTTTTCTTTGCGTTGCAGCTATGTATTAGCGATTGCAGATATACATAGTGACTTCGAAGCCGAAACGCATGTCTGAGTATTCTGGTTTAGTCCACATGGTGAATTTCCTCGTTTGTTTATTACTTGAGAACTTCAAGTAGTTGTTTGTTATTTTAGAGATTGCCACCAGAAGCACAATCAGTGTTTGGCGCGTTATTCATCAGGATTTTCCTGAGCAACAGCGACGGTCAGGAGGAAACATGTCTTTCAGACAGAAATCGTTTATCGGCATTGCCATTTTTTGCCTTGTACTTGCCTGTTTGCCGCTGGAACAAACTTTTGCCGGACAACTGGCACAAATGCTCAAGGTCACCTTAACCGTATACGCGCTGGCACGTGGTCTCAATGCCGTCATTTCAGTGGCGCAGGGCACCGAGATGTCGATCGAGCCAATGGGCGTCGGGCTCACATTGACCCCGGGTGAAATACTCGACCCGCTTAATGATTTGATAGAGCAGGTTTCTTCCGTTTTGCTGGTTGCGTCGGCATCGTTAGGCGTGCAGCAAATTATTCTGATGCTCAGCGACCATCTGTTGTTCCAGGTTCTGCTTGTACTACTCGCCATGCTTGCTCTGCTGCTGTTGATCCTAAAACCCAGTGCTGGCTGGTCAGGACAAATGATACTGAAACTACTTGTTGTACTGACTGTACTCCGGCTTGTTGTTCCGGTGCTGGCACTGGTTTCTCACCAGACGCAGCAATGGCTGCAAACCGAGCGACAGGAGGCAGTTTCAGTATTACAGTCAGCGCAATCCAGTGTCGATCAGCTCAATGAAAACTATCAGCAGGAGTCCGGAGGCTGGTTCAGCAATTTGCGTGAGCGGGTTGATGTCGGGGCTCGGCTCGAACAGGTGAAAAGCCGGGCTGAGCAGGGCGTGGAAGCTGCCGTTTATTTATTGGCTGAATTTCTGCTGATTATGGTGCTATTGCCACTCTTGTTTGTGTGGCTGGCACTGCGCATTATTGCTTCGATACGTTTCTGATCTGAAGCCCCGCCATAGGGCAGGGCCTGAGAAGTGGCTGACTATGAAGCGAGCGATTGCTTTGCTTCCTTTTGTCTCAGACTGGAAGCAAGTTGATTCAAGCGATCGAGTAGTTCGAAAAACTCGGTTGAGGACAATTCCGTCTGACAGGCCACTTTTTCCTGAACTTTGGCAATCATCGGCTCCAGTTTCTTGGCTTTGTCTGTCAGTAGCAGACGAACGATACGTTCATCTTTATCAGTACGAACCTTGTCTACCATACCGGCAGTCTGCAGGCGTTTGATAATAGGGGAGAGTGTACCCGAATCGAGATTCAGTCTTTTCATGACTTCCTTGATGGCGACACCATCTTTTTCCCACAGTACCAGCAACACCAGATATTGCGGATAAGTCAGATCATACTCATCCAGCAGACTACGGTAGAGACGCGTGATGTTGTTAGTAGCACTGTAGAGAGCGAAGCACAGTTGTTTGTCTAGTTTTAAGTTATCAAATTGCGACATGCGTTCATCCTTATGATTGTGTATGGCGCGCAATACAAATCGTCTGCATCAAAATGCACACTATATTATGCATAATGAAGGCGGATTAACAGTAGTCGAATAAGGTAAGTACTTCAAAAAAATACTGAATCAACGCTGTGATGCAGGTATTTTCTTGTGTCAGTGGCGAGGGGAGGCGCAAAAATACGCTGCCTAGGCTGGTTTGCCAAGACTGATAGGGCTTAGATCAGGCGCAGTTGTGGCAGATTAAGACGCAGGTGCTCTTTGATTTCTTCAACGTCGGGACGAAACACGATGGGATATATCTGTGCCTGGGATTCCGGCTCGATAAAGGGGGAAATCTCATAGCCTTCGAAGAATAATTCGGCGCGTGCCTGACAAATACGCTTGATACCGTTATTGAAAGCTGGGTGATTAGCCGCTGGCATGCCATTCTCGCCGATAGTCCAATGCAACTGCTGCCAGCTTTGGTAACAGGTATCGCTGATTTGAGTGATACGCTGCTGTTCAGCACTGATCTGGGCAACAGCCTGATTATCTGGAGACGAGCCGGCAAATGTCTGATTGAAGGCAACAACCATCAAGACGATTGAAGGCGCGATAAAGGGAGAGAACTTCATACTCACCTCGCATATTTTGTCACTGACCTTCTGTTATTGCATATCAGCCATTGTGAATAACAAGTGAAGATCACAAACCTTGAAGTTTATATTAGCATGAAACCTTGCGCGCAAGGAACATTCAGAAAATGAATTTGCCATGCCCGGAAATCAGGCTATTGCGAAGGCTGACCGAGTATCTTGATCTCGCGTTGCGGGAACGGAATTTCAATACCATGCTGTTGCAGGGCATCCCAGATCATGAGTAGCAGATCGCCGCCCACCCGGTTGCGTCCGTCATCGATACCTTCCATCCAGAACTCGACCAGAATATCGATGCCGGAGTCGGCAAAGCCCTGAATTTCGGCATCCGGCCTTTCTTCAATCGGAATATCCGGCCCGCTGATCACTTGTGGATGACTGGCGACGACCTCCCGGACCACCTCAAACAGTTTGTGCAGATCAGTTTTGTAAGCCACCTGAAAATTCAGTGCGTAACGCTGCTTTTGATTTTTATGGGTCCAGTTGGTAAAACTGGTGGTAATGAACTGTTCGTTGGGCACCATGATGTCTTTGCCATCGAAGGTTTCCAGCGTGGTTGAACGCATTTTTAGCTCACGAATAGTGCCGGCACGACCATCTTCCATTTCCACATAGTCACCGACCGACAAGGAACGATCCAGGAGCAGAATAATGCCTGATATGAAATTGGAGGCAATGGATTGCAGACCAAAACCAAGGCCGACACCCACAGCCCCGCCGAAGACGGCAAGTGCAGTGAGATTAATGCCCATGATTTGCAATAACATCAAAAACACCACTACAAACAGGGTGACCTGAAACAGTTTGGCAAAGACTTCACGGGTACCGAGATCCAGATCTTCCTGATTACGGATAATCTGCTGCCCTGCGTTATTGGAGAGTCTGCCCAACCAGAACAGCACCGAGCCGAAGATCAGGACTCTGGCAACACCATAGGCAGATATTTTGAAGTTGCCGATTTGCAGTGAAATCGTTTCAAGATAGACGACGACTTCATCCAGCCAACCCAGAATATGCAGTACCGCAATGGGCAGGATCATCCACAGCGCAAGCTTGCGAAACAGCTGTTTTTCGACAAAGCGATTGATGATGGAGTAAAGCATGAAGATCACAGCCAGGCTCAGGCTGATTCTGATGAGCCAGCTTTGGGAAATCAGCACCTGGCCGATATCCGCAGCCACTGACAGCGACAAGATCATCATTAACGGCAGTACCAAATCCCGTAAGCGATAGATCCCTTGTCTCAGGTTGATCATGGCCCCATCAGTGGGGGCCTGGCGAAGCATGGGCGAACGGGATTTAAGGAATTTGGCCAACGGAAAGGCAATTAACAGGGCGAGCAGAATCAAGCCTATCTGAGAATAAAACTTGGGACTGCTCAGCCAGTGCATAGTGGTCGTCAGAAACTGATCCAGAAGTGCTTTATAGTTATCCATTGTTCGGCTTTATTATCGTTTTGGAAAAGGCTAATGAAGAATAATGTAGGTGACTCGGCTGCTGATAGCAATAAAAGACAGTCCGAACTTTGTTGATTGCATCGGGTCCCCATCTCATCTGAAACAACGACAACAAAGGACTTTTGATGAATACGCCATTCGATATTAACTATAAAGTGGCTCTGGTCACCGGGGCGAACCGGGGCATTGGCAGAGCGATTGTCGAAACCTTATTGCAACGCGGCGCTCGTAAAGTTTACCTCGCTGTGCGTAATCTCGACTCGGTTGCCGATTTGGAACAGCAATACGCAGATAAAGTCACCGCCATTCATATCGATTTGAGCAGACCCAGCACCGTGATCTCTGCCGCTGCTAATGCTCAGGATGTTGATATTGTGGTTAACAATGCCGGCATACTTAAAAATGCCAGTCCGTTGCAGCCGGAATCAATTGATGCGCTGGAAACCCAGATGGATATCAATGTGGCTGGCTTACTGCGTATAGCACAGGCCTTTGCACCGGTGCTTAAAGCCAATGGTGGTGGCGCATTTGTACAATTGAATTCAATCGCCTCACTCCGTTCATTTCCGGCTTTTGCCACCTATGCGGCCTCAAAGGCAGCAGCCTATTCAATTACCCAGGCGCTACGTCATGAAATGGCAGAGCAGAATACAGTGGTGCTGAGCGTGCATCCGGGACCAATTGCCACGGATATGGCCAGTAACGCCGGATTGATGGATGTCGCTGAACCGCCGGCTCTGGTAGCGGACGGGATTATTGAAGCATTGAAAAAGGGCGAGTGTCATCTGTTTCCGGACACCATGGCAAAAGACTTATGGCAGGAGTATGAAAGCTTCGCCCGTAAAGTGATTGAAATTGAGGCGGGCACAGCATAAAAAAAGCCCCGTCAAAACGGGGCTTTTTAAATCTGACCGTAATTAAAGTATTACAGGGCAGTGATGTTCTCAGCTTGCGGGCCTTTGGCACCCTGGCTAACGGTGAACTCAACACGTTGGCCTTCTTTAAGCGTTCTGAAACCATCGCCTTTGATTTGGCTGAAGTGAGCGAAAACATCCGGGCCGCTTTCTTGTTCGATAAAGCCGTAACCTTTAGTTTCGTTAAACCACTTTACAGTACCGGTAGATGTAGACATAGATAATCCTATTTACTAATAAAAACATGCCATAACAGGCGGTGTAGCTGGAAGGTGTGCAGAAGTACTTATTAATAAACAGGACGAGCTACTTAAGGTAATGCATCGAAATGAAAAATAAATATTCAGATCAACTTTCAAGCTAATTTCAATTTATCGGGTTTATAAGCCGCTGTCAAAAATATTTTCAGGCATGAAAAACCCCGCCGTAGCGGGGTTTCCCAGTCAATTAATCAGTTTGATTAGCGGTTATTGATATACATCGTAACCTCAAAACCAAAACGCATGTCGTTGTAGTCTGGCTTAGTCCACATGGTTCTCACCTCCCGGCGCTTTTTTATTAACACGATTACATAGTAGCCGATGGCATATTATTTAAAATCAGCATATTACGGGAAAAGGCTCAGTAATTTTCTGACGTCGTCCATTGCTTGCAGCAATGTGTGAACACGATCTCTGTTCAATGATCACTGTGATGCCAGCATTTGTGCGGAACTCCAGTCATCAGCCATGTTCTCAAGATCATAAGCGATTAGTTTGTGTCGGGTGAGGAATGATACTTCGTGTGTGTCTGATTGCTATCTGTTTGTTGCCGGCACAGATTTCGGCATTGGAATTCAGTAGTAACGTCAGTCAAACAACCATAGTGGAACTTTATACTTCAGAAGGTTGCAGTAGTTGTCCGCCGGCTGACAAATGGTTGTCCTCACTCAAACAGGACCGACGCCTGTTCAGAACGCTGATACCGATGGCTTTTCATGTTGATTACTGGGATGAACTGGGCTGGCCTGATCGCTTTGCCAGTGAAGACTACTCTCAACGTCAGCGAGAAATGGTTCGGCAAGGAATTTTGTCACAGGTCTATACACCGGGATTTGTGGTCAACAGTCGTGAATGGCGTGGCTGGTTTAATGGACAGCCACTGATTGAAAGCAGTGATTCAATACCAGGTGTATTAAGTGCCAGTCTAAATGATAGAGAGTTAACCGTCCGCTTTGGTGCTAATGAAACCCTGACCGCTCATGTTGTTATTCTCGGGATGGGGCTGGATAGTGAGGTTGAAGCGGGAGAGAATCGCGGCCGGACATTAGTGCATGACTTTGTGGTGCTCGATAAAAGGCAGCTAAGCGGTCAGCAGTACTGGCAATTCTTTTTTACTGCATGGCCCAATAAAGAGCAACAGCAAACAGCCATCGCTGTCTGGCTTACGAAACCGGGATCGCATGAAGTAATACAGGCCGCAGGTGGCTATCTGGAATAAGTGAATAGATATTCAGGGAACAAAAGATGTTAGTAAACAGAGCAACAGAGCGGAACTGGCAGACCTCGGATCAGCAGGGAATCGAAAAAAGTGTTTTCCGCGTCAATAATAAAGGTGGTAAAACGGCGATAATCAAGATGAGAAAGGGTGCCCACTTTCCACATCATGTTTACGAGGGAAATGCCGAAATCATGATACTTAATGGTCAGGTACTGATTGGCGGGGTAGAGTTGAACGAAGGGGATTATCTCTATGCTAAATCAGGCGAGGAACACGAGATTGTGGCACTGACCGAGAGCGAAATCTTTTTGTCCACTGAGCAGGCCATGACGCTGATTACCTGACATCATGTTCGCTGTGAATCGAGTATGGGTGGTGAGCATGATAATCCTGCTGTTGTCCGGCTGTGATCCCTTCTCACAGCCAGACAGCATGATGGAGAGCTATATAGAGCGGCTCGCGAGGGTATTGGAAGTCGATGAGCAGACCAGTCAACTGATTGAAGTGCAGACTTTGCCCAGACTGCGTGACCGGCGTATTGATATTGAGCAGATCAAAATCAATATGCTGGATTTTCTCTCTTTATACGGTTGCCAACTGCAGGTCGTTGTCGGGGAGCGTAACTCAGCGATGGGCAGGGTGATGACGCCACTCAATGATTTACGATATCAGCTACGATTTATTGATGAAGCCAGACAGTGCCTGCCTGAAATTGAACAGCAGAAATTGAAAGCCCGGTTGAAGCAGGCAATTCAGCAGAAACAGGATACCCTGACACACTACTTCTGGAATGCGATCTGGGCTGATGAACCCATAGCGGAGTTGATGAGCCAGTCCAGCGGTTTCTACCAGCAGGATCAAGCTCATATCAGTCCTGAAACCCTGAAAGCGGATTTGCAGCATGCCAGCAAGGTATTACAGGCATTAAAGTCCGGCTCGCTGGAGCCCGAGTTAAAAAAAATGGGTGAAATTCAGCAGCGCTGGGTTTTCGATCACAGTGGCGGGCAGCTTATCAATAGTGCCCGTTTGCTGATCACAAGGCTTAATGATGCATCCGATATGCTGCAGCAAAAAATCAGCGGTAAACCGCTGTGTTACATGAATAAGCCTAATCCTCGGGCTGAGCGGGTCAAGGGCGTTTTTTTCAATGTTTATATTGCCCGGGTACAGCCATATATTTCTGATGTCAGTCGTGATGGAGAGCAGCTGTTCAGCGGGCTTTCGTCCCTGATCGAGCTACAAAAACCGGATTTACCAGCGTCGTTCCAGCCTTATTATCGACAGGTAATAGATGTCAGTAATAAAGGGAGCCTGTGGCATCAGTTTGATGAAGCGGTGAAGCGTCACACGAAAAGCTGGCAGAAACTGTTACGTCAATGTGGTATGCAGCCGATGGCAGGCTGAATCAGTTGATGCAATCCATAACCTTGTTTTTACCCGCGCGTTTAGCGGCATAAAGCCTTTCATCGGCCTTACTGAGTGCTGCCAGTATCGTGGTATCGTTGCTGGCGAGTTCATAAACGCCAATGCAGATGGTGATCCGGATCTCGCTGTGATGTTTGTGAAAGAAAATTTCGCTGACTTTGTGCCTGATTCGTTCCGCCAGTTCCATCGCCTCGCTGCGTCGGGTTTCCGGCAAAAGCATGGCGAATTCCTCTCCCCCAATCCGACCAAAAATATCATAAGCCCGCTTAGTCGCAGTGAGGCAGTGAGTAAATAGCTTGAGCACCTCATCGCCGACTTCATGACCGTGAGCGTCGTTGATTTCTTTGAAATCATCGATATCCATCATCAGAAGACAAACAGGATGTTGGCTGCGCTGTGCCCGCTGCAATTCTTTATTGCTCTCGACAATAAAGGCACGGCGATTCCAGATTCCTGTTAATTCATCCGTATCAGCCAGGCACTGGAGATGATGACTTAATTGTTCAAGTGTGTGATTTTTTTCCAATAATTCCAGATGGTTTTCAACCATCAGTTGCATCTGCTGCATTAAGCCCTGCTGCTTGTCATCATAGGAATGAGATTTTGAATCAAGTACGCAGAGCGTGCCAAAGATATCGCCATTCGGCCAGTGTAGCGGCAGGCCAAGGTAGTTGACCATATTGTGTTCAATGTCGGGGTTATCCTGCCAGACAGGATCGTTGAGGGCATTTTTTACAAACAAGGGCGCATTGCCACGAACGACTTCTTCACAATACAGGCCCGAGCCAAGCAGAGTGTCAGCCTCGCCGACGTGATAAGGGTTACTCACAGCATTGTTTTTGACGCAAACCGTGATTCTGTCCTTGTCAAGTCGCATGATGAGAGCGACCGGAACGGTCATGAACTCAGCCAGCAAATCAAGCATGGTCTGCCACTGATTAAGCAGATCATCGCTCACTTTGGGATGCGAGGTGCTATTGAACTCTGTCACAGCCATTCCTTTGCAGTTTTTTGCTAGCTTACATGATAAACCCTTATGCGCAATAGGGAATTTGCTGAAAATGCGAATTTTAAAGTCTGAATAAAACGGCTGTAAGCATGACCCAGATACTGAATAATACGATTAATTTGATAAGCAAAGCTTAATCTTGCTTTAAGTTAATAACGCTAGACTCTCGCCAGCTTAACTGCAAAAGAACAGGCGATGACAAAGCAATCCTACCTCAGTAACCGTTTTTTGGGTCCTTACAGTCCAGTGGTTAAACTGCTGCTGGTTTATCTTTGTATTCTTGGTCTCTCAAGATTATCTCTAACGCTATGGCAGTTTGACCGGCTTGATGGTGTCGGCCAGTTTGCCGTTGTTATGCTGAATGGCCTGAGAGTGGACCTGATTCTGTCAGGTATGCTGCTGGCACCACTGGTTTTACTGATCCCGGTCGTAGCCCATAAGCTCAGCTGGCAATTCTGGCAACGTATCATCACCGTGTGGGCAGTATTGACGGTGTCAGTCATCGCTTTTATGGAACTCGCCAGCCCCACCTTCATTATTGAGTATGGTCAGCGGCCAAACCGCTTATTTATCGAATACCTGAAATATCCGCAGGAAGTGATGTCGATGCTGTGGGAAGGTTATCGCCTGATTTTGATTGGCGGTGTTCTGATAACGTCAGCCATCGCCTATGGCATGTTTCAGCTCAGCAAACATTGGCTGACCGCGCCAAAGCCTGCGTGGGCACACTGGAAAACCTTGCTGTGCTGGCCATTAATGTTATTGCTCACAGTCGTGATGATTCGATCTTCTTTTGATCATCGCCCGGCTAACCCTTCCACCTTTGCTATCACGCCCGACCCGTTGGTCAATGATCTGATGCTGAATTCTGCCTGGTCGGTTTATTTCGCCATTTACAATCTCAAACACGAGGAACAGTCCAACGAGGTCTATGGTGAACTTAGTCACGAGCAGATATTGGCAGAGGTCGATGAAGAAAAGCCCGAGCTGATTGTGAATGCTGACGCTAATCCACCCATCGTCAACCCACAGCATGCGACCAGTCAGCGTGAAAAACCATTAAATCTGGTCTTGATCCTTGAGGAGAGTCTCAGTGCTGACTACGTCAAAACTCTGGGTGGCAGTGGAGCGACACCTGAACTGGACAAGCTCAGTGAGCAGGGTTGGTGGTTTGAGAATCTCTATGCGACAGGAACCCGCTCAGTACGTGGGATTGAGGCCGTAATCAGTGGTTTCCTGCCAACCCGGGCACGCAGTGTTGTTAAGCTGTCTTTATCGCAACAGAACTTCTTCACTATCGCGTCACTGCTCGAAAGCAAAGGCTATCTCACAGAGTTTATCTATGGTGGCCAGGCGCATTTCGACAATATGGCCAGCTTTTTCATGGGCAATGGGTTTCAGCACATTATTGACCGTGAACACTTTGATGATCCCATTTTTGAAGGCAGCTGGGGTGTGTCAGATGAAGATGTGTTTAATAAGCTACATGCGAGATTGCAACAGCATCATGCTTCCGGACAACCTTTTTTCAGTTTTGCTTTTACCTCCTCCAATCACTCTCCCTATGAGTTTCCCGACGGCCGAATTGAAATAACGGGTGAAAAGCAGACGCCGGAGAACGCGGTGCGCTATGCAGACTATGCGCTGGGTCAGTTTTTCGAAAAAGCACAACAAAGCGCTTACTGGAAAGATACCGTTTTTCTGGTGGTGGCCGATCACCACAACCGTGTCGAGGGTGAAAACCTGGTGCCGATAGAGAAATATCATATTCCCGGCTTAATTATGGGAGCGGATATCAAGCCCAAACGCCTGACTACTATCGCCAGCCAGATTGATTTACCGACCACCGTTCTCTCGATGATGGGAATATCATCCTCACATCCGATGATAGGCCGTGATTTGACGCTGGCTGAAGAGCAAAACAAACCGGGGCGTGCTTTCATGCAATACAATGATTACTTTGCAGAGATGGTAGGAAGTGAAGTTGTCATTCTCAGGCCGGAAGCCGCCCCCTTGCATGGACAATATGATCACCAGGCTCAGAGCTTGAGTATGAACGGCTCTCCGCAATACGAACCCTATCAAACGGCACTGGCCCATGCACTTTTACCCAGCTGGCTCTACCGCTGCCGTTGTTACCAGTCACCCTCAGATAATGGGAACGTCACACAGTCAGCGGCGGTGAGGCTGACAGAATTGCTAGGATTTCCTCTGCATGAGAATCAGGCGGAAATACCGGGTAAAAGCATTGTTCGATAACGCCTGATCGGCATATCAGAGTTAGTCTTTTAATTCGTCTGCCAACCTCACACTCAAACAGTGGCAACTTCAGTGCCTGGGCAAACAGCAGGTTTTCATCGCTGAGCAACGGATAAGGTAATTGCAGTCGTACCGCGGCCTCCTGTTGTTCGGTGCGGGTCTGACTGCTGAGCCCGAAAACACGAATACCCAGCCTGGTGAACTTGTCGATATTGTCCCGAAAACCACAAACCTCGGTGGTACATCCTCTGGCTCCTGGAATTTCATCCCAGCCAGACGGGAGGGGCTTATCCGGATTCGCGGTCATGGGATAGACAAAAACCACGGTGAAGCCACATAACAAGGACAGATTCAACATCTGACCGCCATGAGTAGGCAAGCTGATATCAGGCAACGACATCCCCACCAGGTGCTGACAGCTACCGTCATCGTCGGGGACAGGGAGATTTAGAGGCAGAGTCTGTAGCTCCTCCATAATGGCTTCCTTTGAATTATTTTATGGGCAGTCACTGGCGCAATTTTTAGGCATGTAACAAAGCTAAATCATAAACATTATCATTTACATTAATGGGTGGTTCTCGTACTATATTGCGCAAAAGCAATATCGCACGGAGAATCCTTCATGTCACTTTATATCAAACCCCTCTCGCTGAGTATTGCGCTGACGCTGGGCAGTGTCAGTTGTTTTGCACTGGCAGCAGACACATCAGAGAACGAAAGCACAGTTGAACTTGAGTCCGTAACCGTCACAGCTAGTGCGGATGCCTCGGCAGAAGGGCTTTCACCGGCGTTTGAGGGTGGTCAGGTGGCAGAAGGCGGCCGCGCCGGTATCCTCGGCACTAGGGATCATCTGGAAACCCCGTTCAGTATTACCAGCTATACCAATGAGTTTATTCAGGATCGTCAGGCGCAGAGTGTGGGGGATGTGCTTAAGGCTGATCCGGGTGTCAGAGTGGCTCGTGGCTTTGGTAACTTCCAGGAGTCGTATTTTATTCGCGGCTTTATTCTTGGTTCAGATGATATTGCATACAACGGCTTATATTCCCTGTTGCCTCGTCAATATATTGCAACGGAATTATTTGAGCGGGTAGAAGTACTGCGAGGGGCCAGCGCTTTCCTGACAGGTGCTACCCCAAGCGGCGGCGGTATTGGTGGCACAATTAATCTTCTGCCCAAACGGGCACCCAATTATCCATTGACGCGACTAACCGTCGGCACCGAACACGGTGAGCAGGGTCATGTTGCCCTTGATGTGGGGCGTCGTTTTGGTGAACAGGAACAGTTTGGTGTTCGAGTCAACGCTGCTCATCAAGATGGCGGGACCAGTATCGAGGATGAGGAATCCAGTCTGAGTCTATTTTCGGTAGGGCTCGACTATCGTGGTGATAGCTTACGTCTCTCAGCTGACCTTGGCTCACAAGATAACGAATTGGAGGAGACGCGCACCAATGTCACGCTGCTTGATGGCGTAACAGATGTGCCGACGGCACCGGATTCAGATAGTAACTGGGCACAGCCATGGTCTTACTCAGATGAAGATGATGTTTTTGGTACCTTCAGGGCAGAATATGACTTCAACAGTCATGTCACCGGCTGGGCGGCGTATGGTCTGCGTCGCAGTAATGAGGCGAACTCATTGGCAAACATCAGAGTAGAAAGCAATAACGGTGACGCCAATATCTATCGTTTCGATAATGCACGCGAAGATCGTGTTGATACAGGGGAGTTGGGCCTGCGCGGGGAGTTCAATACCGGCAGTATCGGTCATGATTGGGTGGTGTCCTACTCCTATTTTAAGCAGGAAACGAAGAATGGTTATGTGTTCGACTTCCTGGACCAGTTTTCAACAAACCTATACAGACCCAGCAGTTATTCTCAGCCCGCATTTAATGGTAATGAATTTGTTGGCAACTCTTTAAGCAGACCGCGGCTGAATAGTGTGACAAAACTCAACAGTTTTGCACTGGGTGACACATTGTCAATGTTTGATGAAAGTTTCCTTCTGACGCTGGGGGCTCGCTTACAGACTTTGAAAGTTGAAAATATTGCTTACAACACTTTTGAAAAAGACAGTTTTACTGAACGTGAAGTGACACCTTCAATCGGCGCTGTCTACAGGTTCACAGACCAGTTCTCAATTTATGCCAATTACATTGAAAACCTGGAGGCAGGGGGAGAGGCGCCTGTTGGACAGGGTTATGAAAACGGTGGTGAATCACTGGATCCGTTTGTTTCTGAGCAACATGAAATCGGCTTGAAATACGAAACCGAGAAGATGGGGTACGGGATTGCCTACTTCACTACTGACAGACCAAGAGAAGGCGTTGATGAAAATAACGTTTATGGTGTGAATGGTGAGGATGAGCATCAGGGTATTGAACTGACTTTCTATGGAAAGGCTACAGACAATATCAAGCTGTTGGGTGGTGTCACCTGGCTGGATGCAGAGCAGAAAGATACGGGTAATCCGGCTCTGGATGGTAATGATGTCATTGGTGTGGCGGAATACCAGGCCAATATTGGAGCAGAGTGGGAACTACCACAGGTTGATGGGCTGGCACTGGATACCCGATTAACCTACACCGGCTCCCGCTATGCTGATGCGGCTAACACACTAAAAGTTGATGACTGGACTACCGTGGATATCGGAGCCAGATACATTGTTGCACTGGGTAATCAGGACCTGACACTGAGAGCACGTGTACATAATCTGTTTGATCGGGATTATTGGTCCTCAGTGGGTGGCTTCCCGGGCAATGGCTACCTGGTACTGGGCGCACCTCGCACCGTCAGCCTGACAGCAACAGTCGATTTCTATTGATTGATGTGTCCCGGCCTGTTTCTATGGCCGGGACTTATTCTCTATCCGGCATAAATTCTTTCAGCAGTTTGTTTGCACGCTCAAAGTGGCTACCCGGCCAGAAAATCTGTCCGCAGTCTTCGCAGATTTTGAAATCATCATAATATTTTCGGGTCAGTGGCTCGAGTTGGTCGATGACTTCTGCTTTATCGACCTTGAACAGCTCACCGTTGCAGTTCACGCAACGGCTGAACGGTTCTGCATCGTCATATAAATCAAAACGATCCAGTACTTCAGCGACTTGTTGTTTGGGCTGGTCTGAACGCAGGAAATAGCCGTGAGTAATGATTTTTCGCTGTAATAAACGTCGGTCCCGGGTCAGCACGACACGGTGTTGTTGATGTGCGATATCGGCAACTTCGGCATCTTCATAATCATTCCGATACAGACAGTCAAAACCCAGCAGTCTCAGGTACTGGCTGAGCTTACCGAGATTACTGTCGGCAACAAAATGCAAATGACGTAAGGGCTTGTCTCTCAGTCGCAGTAAAGGACTGATGTTAAAGCTTTCAAATACCGGATAAACACTGATTTCATCACGGTCTCTGACTTGATACTGAAAGTCGACCGACTGACCGTTAACCAGGATCAGCTCGACTTCGGTATGAGGGACCCCCAGTGATTCAATCACATCCTTAACCGATGCCTTGCGATCAATTGGGTAAGCAAACTGGCGTTTCTTTTTATCAGACGGCAAAAAATCATTCAGCTCTTCGTAGAATCGCAGTGTTAGTACGGCCATCCCGGTATACCCTTACTGGCTTAAGCTAAATCTATGATAAACCGTATAAAATCGCCTGTTAATGTCAGCCTGTGGAATTGGCCTTTGCCGATGACAAGCGCATAATGGACATGCCCTGTTTCTTTGCAGGAGAAGCTTATGGACGCGCTAATGTTATCCATGATGGCCTGGCTGCATTTCCATACCGGCTACGACACAGAGGTAGAACTGCCCAATGTCGCGATCACCGAAGTCGGCAACCTGTGTCAGAATTACGGTATACAGGCGGCCAACTGCGAAGCCATGCAACTGAAAGGCTTTTACAACGAGCGCCAGACTATTTACCTTCATGGTCAATTCCAGCAGCAGAATCCAGCCGATCAATCCAGATTGTTGCATGAGTTAGTGCATTATATTCAGTGGCATAATGCCGAGCATGTTGACGGCTGCTGGGGCGTGCTGGAAGTCGAAGCCTATCGCCTGCAGGATCAATGGCGGGTGGAGAATGATATGGAAAAGCAGGCAGATCCCTTCAAACTGGTTATGCTGGAAGCAGCTTGTGACAGTTGACTCTCAGTCGTCTACCAGTGGCACAAAGCTGACTGCCAACACCGGGGTTGTCTCGATCTGACCTTGTTCACCTTTAGTGATGAGCGTGAGTTGCTGATAAAAACCTGTTTCTGCCAGAGGCAGAACAAGACGGCCTCCCGGTTTTAGTTGATCCAGCAGTGCTTGTGGCACAGAAGGACTGGCAGCGGTGACGATAATGGCGTCAAACGGGGCTTTTTCCGGCCAACCGTGATAACCGTTGCTGTGTCTGCAACTGACGTTGTCAAAGCCGAGTGACTGCAGACGGCTGGTGGCAGAATCAGCCAGTGATTCAATCCGTTCCAGTGTATAAACCTGTTTCGCCAGTTTGGCCAGAATAGCGGCCTGATATCCGGAGCCGGTGCCTAACTCCAGCACCCGATCCTCCTGAGACAGGTCCAGCAGATCGGTCATCAACGCCACGATATAAGGTTGGGAAATGGTCTGACCATGGCCGATGGCCAGTGGTGCATTACGAAACGCCTGGGATTGAGCAATATCAGGCACAAAGTCTGCCCGGTTAACCTTTGTCATTGCTTTCATCACGCTTTCAGCAAAACGCGGGCGACCAGTATACTCCGCAGTCAGTCGGGCTTCCTTCTCGATGTTTTCCAGCATGTGTTTTGTATCAATATCCATAATAGTAAGTTATTGATATCAATATAATACGCTTATTGTGCTCCTTCCCTATGAAGAGTCCAATGGCTGGCCAAGAAAAAGGCATCCGAAGATGCCTTGTTGTCTAGTCGTAACTGTAGTGCTTGCGAAGTGGTTTGGTCACTTGCCAGAAACTTTTCAGTCCGGCAGGGAATTCGACATAATCTCCGGCAACCACGGTAACAGGTGGCTCGCCATCCGGCGTGACGATGATTTCACCTTCCAGCAGGTAGGCTTTTTCAGTTTCGTCAAAATCCAGTCTGAATTCTGTGACCGGGCAGTCCCAGATTTCCCAATTGGCGACGCCCATTTCCTGAAGACGAGCTTCAGTCGGGTTCTTATCGATAATAATTTGTGGCATTGATTGATCCTGTATAAAAAATTCCCTGCTGAGCAGGGCCATGCTAAAACCGCAGCCATTGCGGCTGGCGAATAGTAGCAGAACTTGGCCGCTGAAAGGGAATTTAAAAACCGGTTTGAAATAGCTTTTCTCAGCGTTAAAGTAACTGTAGTATCGAACTAAACACAGGAGTGGGAGGTTGAAATGGATGCCAGAGTTATCTCCATGCTGGTCAACCAACCGGATACCTTAAATGGTCGGCTGGAAGTGCTTCATCAATCTGTTCTGCAAAAAGTCCCTTCGATTACCCGTCTCAGTTGTGCGCTCTATGACAGTCAGACTGACGAGCTCAAGACATTCCTGACCAGTTGTATAACTGGTGCGCGTGAACAACCGCATAAACTGCTTCTGGGGGAAAATCCGCATTTGGCAGAGCTTGCACAGAAGACCCAATACTGTGTTGTGAATGAAGATTCCGGCTTTAATAAGCTGGATGCTAACCATGCCGCCTGGTTGAGGGAGAAAGGTTACTTCTCAACATTTATTGTGCCTATCATACATGGCCAACGTTTCATCGGTTTTATCTTCTTTGATGCGATAGAGCGTGATGTTTTTGGCGAGAGTGTCCAGCGCGATCTGGTTCTACATGTTCAAATCATCAGTATGACGATTACAGCAGAAATGTCGATGGTGCAGTCATTACTGGCGACGACAAAGATCGCGCGTGATTTCACTGATATGAGAGATTTCGAGACCGGTCTGCACCTGGACAGAATGTCGCATTACGCCCACATCATCGCCAAATGTCTTGCGCCGAAATATCAGCTCAGTGATGAGTGGATTGAGCATATTTTTATGTTTGCTGCCCTGCATGATATTGGCAAGATTGGCGTACCGGACAAGATTCTGTGTAAACCCGGTCGGCATAATGATGAAGAACGGGAAATCATGAAAACCCACGTCAACAAGGGTGTTGTCCTGTTGCAACGACTATTGGCTGATTATGACCTGGTGAATATGCGCGATACTGAGGTGATGCAGAATATCGTCGCATTTCATCATGAGTACCTGGATGGGTCGGGCTATCCTAATGGCCTCTGTGGCGATGAGATACCACTTGAGGCCAGGATTGCGACCGTAGCTGATATTTTCGATGCTCTAACCAGCCGTCGTCCCTATAAAAAGGCATGGTCTGTTGATGAAGCCCTTGATGAACTGCAATTAATGACCCGGGCGGGTAAGCTGGATCCGGATTGTGTCCAGGCCGTTATTGATGAACGCGAAGAGTTTGAGCGTATTGTGCACTTGCTCGCTGATGAACAGGATAAGCGTTCAGCCGACGACTATATGAAATCCTTTCAGCCCTAGAAGGTGAGTGTCGCTGCTTTTTCGCCATCAATGCTGACCAGACAGGAAAGATCGATTTTCTTTCTCCACTGGCAGTCTGAACTGACAGAGCGTCCCTCATAATTGCCTGAAAAGCTCACCGCATCATAGTTGTAGGGCAGGTCACCTTTGATGACGGTCTCACCGTTAATCAGTACCTGATGCTCAAAAGTGATTTCATTGAAACGACCGCTGATTTCCAACTGGGCCTCGGAATTGGCCGGACGGTAAAACTGTTTAGGTGACGCAGTGGTACAGCCAACCAGCGCAATCACCAGGCTGGCAAGGAAAATTCTGTTCATGATTCATCCATTTTTGATTATGAGGATAGCGCTGTAGCCGCCGTTGGCTGGCGATGCCTCATAGTAACGAAACAGTGATTACTGCGACAAGCTTTTTACAGAGACAATAGCTAATTCAGGCGCTTCTGATAGGATCGCGGTGTGAAAAACTTCAAACGTATTCTTATTCGCACTTTGCTTCTGCTGATACTGGCAGGTGTTACCCTCAGCCTGTTGATGGTGGTGCCGTTTCGATGGATTAATCCACCATACACTATGGTGATGGCCGATCGCTGGCTCAGCAGTGAGGACGATTTCTATTTACATCAATACTGGTTGAACTGGGAACAAATCCCCAAACAGACTGCATTGGCCGTGGTGACGTCAGAAGACCAGCGCTTTCCGATGCATCAGGGATTTGATTTTGATGCCATTGTCTCAGCACTGAAAGCAGCTTCCAAAGGGCGCGAATTGCGTGGTGCCAGTACCATCAGTCAACAGGTCGCCAAGAATATGTACCTGTGGACCGGGCGTAGCTGGCTCAGAAAAGGACTGGAAGTCTGGTTTACCTTGCTGATTGAGCTTACCTGGGGCAAGCAGCGTATCCTTGAGGTTTATCTCAACATCGCGGAGTGGGGGCATGGTGTCTTCGGACTGGAGGCGGCCAGTCGGTATCACTTTTCTAAACCGGCATCACAGCTGACGCCAATGCAATCAGCCCTGTTGGCTTCCACGCTGCCGAGTCCGCTCAACTATAATCCGGCACAACCTCAACAGCATCTCATTGATCGTGCGCGATGGAATCTGCAACAGCAGAAAAAACTGGGTGGTACCGCTTGGTTAGCCCCTCTGCAATAAGCCTTTTTCACAGATTAAGTGAACCTGCTTGATCTGGATCAGCCTGTTGTCAGATCTGTCTTGAAGTGGCGCTATCTCCTTGCTAGTTTTAACCGTATCAGTGAATAAAGGAGCGTGTCATGGCAGCAATGATGAAAGCAGCAGTATTTGTCGAGCCCGGCCGAATCGAGATTGAAGATAAGCCAGTGCCGGATATTGGTGACAATGATGCCCTCATCCGTGTCACGACCACCACCATCTGTGGCACCGACGTCCATATTCTCAAAGGCGAATACCCGGTCGAGAAAGGCCTGACTATCGGCCATGAACCGGTAGGTATCATCGAAAAGCTCGGCAGTAATGTGCAGGGTTATCAGGAAGGCCAACGCGTTATTGCTGGCGCCATCTGCCCCGGCTTCCAGTCTTATGCCTGTCAGGACGGACATCCGGCGCAGGATGGTGGCACACATTCCCATGGCTATAAGCCAATGGGCGGCTGGCGTTTCGGCAATACCATTGATGGTGCTCAGGCAGAATTTTTGCTGGTTCCGGACGCTCAGGCAAACCTGGCACCGGTGCCGGATGGACTGACTGATGAACAGGTGTTGATGTGTCCCGATATCATGTCGACCGGTTTTGCCGGGGCAGAATCTGCCAATATCAAAATCGGTGATATCGTGGCGATTTTTGCACAGGGCCCGATAGGGCTCAGTGCTACTGCCGGTGCGCGCCTTCGCGGCGCTGGTTTGATCATCGCGGTGGACGGGGTCGACGAACGGCTGACGATGGCAAAGCAAATGGGTGCCGATATTACCCTGGATTTCCGTAAAGTCGATGTGGTTGATGAGATTCTGAAACTGACCGGTGGTCGCGGCGTCGATGCTTCAATTGAGGCCCTGGGTAAACAGGAAACCTTTGAAGCCGCTTTGCGTGTGCTCAAACCGGGCGGTACTTTATCTAGTCTGGGTGTTTACTCTTCCGATCTCTCCATTCCGCTGAATGCCTTCAGTGCGGGTCTGGGCGATCATAAAATCGTCACCAGCCTCTGTCCGGGTGGCAAGGAGCGGATGCGTCGATTGATGAGCGTGATTCAGGCCGGCCGACTGAATCTCGCGCCGATGGTCACTCATCGCTTCAATCTTGAGCAGATAGTCGACGCTTATGATTTATTTTCACATCAGCGGGATGGCGTGCTTAAAGTGGCCATATCAACCAGCTAAACAATGTCCTCATTGCGATAGGCACTGTTTTATTTTGTTAGCGTGATGATCGGAGTCTATTGTCTGAAGTAATAAATTCTCGCATGCTGATCCTCACTGTCCTGACTCTTCAGACTGTGTCGAAGTGACACGTTTGTATCATCTGTACCGGCTTTTGTGCCATTCCGGCACATTTTTCCAGGGATTCACTTGGTTAACGGTGGAAAGCTGTTTTATTACAGTAGTTTAGGTTTTGTAGTTGCATGGCATGGCTTTCGCTTCCTTAAGAGTGAGTTGGAAAATTAAGGAGGATTTATGAATACCGCAAAAAAAATGCTTACATTACTCATTGCAACGGGCCTGTCCACCGCATCAATGACTGCCATGGCGGGGGCAGGACAACACACCAAAGTGTTACGTCTCTACAACCATACACCTATGGTCAGACTGGACGTACAAGCCGATTTTGTTGATGAGGATATTCAGCGTTTTGCGGACGTTCAGGATGAGTTGACAACGATTGAACAGAGCTTCTCAGCCCGGATAAATACCGCGCCAAACGCTGAAGCCAGAAAACAATTGGAACAAGAGTACACACAGGCTATGACCAGGACCATTGAAGAGGGTGGCATGACGCTGGACAGCTACTCCAGAGTTGCTGTTGCCGCTCAGAGTGATCCGGGTGTCAGGGCAGATATTCAGGAGAAAACAGAACGTGATCTTCCTGTAGATATGATGTACGGAACACGCTACGTCATTGCCATGGACGAAGAAGCCCCGCTGAGCAATAAAGTTCATGCAGAATTTACTGAAGAACAACTGCTCAGCTATGTCGCAGCTCAGGACGAGCTGACCAAAATCCGTGATCTCTACTCTGACAAAGTGCAGAAAGCCAGCGATGAGCGTGACGCTGAGCTCCTGGTCGAGGCTAAACGCGCGATGGCCGATGCGATTGAGAAAGCCGGTTTATATCGTGAGGAATATGCCAATATTTCATTAGCCATCGACGCTGATCCCGAGCTTCGTAGTCGTGTTCAGAAACTGATGAAACAACACGCCTACTAATCAAGCTTGTGGGACAAGCATCAAAACCGGGCTGGTTATCCAGTCCGGTTTTTTTGTTTGAGGCTCATCAATGCGTTGAACTGGGCGAAGCCAGACGCCATAGCTTGCCGTTACAAACAGAATAAAGTTTGCAACTCTTGCTGCACCCTCTGCAGGGTAGCCGTTTGGCAACGACTTGTGCTTCCTGCTGTGATTTAGGTTGGTTCATGTTCTTGCTCTAATGGAAATAAGTCTTCGAAGCCTAGGCTCTAAAAAGCGAAAATAATGTGAAATCGAATAAAACCTTGTTGCGCTGACGATAAATCAAGCTGTGAACCAGTCGTCACAAAGCAGAGAGTCATCGTATTACCGTGAACCTGCGATAGTAGTGACAAGTCTAAACTTTTATTCGCGTCCATAATAAGGAGAAGTTATGAAATCCAGGCTAATGTTATCAACCATCTTCAGTCTCACCCTTATTCTGGCGGGCTGCACCATGGATAAACAGACGCTCGGAACCGGGGTCGGAGGTGCTGTTGGTGGTGTATTAGGTTCGAATGTGGGTGATGGCAGCGGCAAAACGGCCGCGATTATTGGCGGGACGCTGCTGGGTGCCATTATCGGTGGCAAAATTGGCGCCGATATGGATGAACTGGATCGGCGCCGTGCAGCCAATACGCTTGAAACCTACCCGACAGGCAGAACTAATACCTGGCAGAACCCTGATACTGGCAATTCTTACGATTTCACGCCGACCCGAACATACAACTCTGGCGGTCAGCCCTGCCGGGAATATGAAATGGATGTTTACATGGACGGACGTCAGGAAGTCGTGACCGGTACGGCCTGTCGTAATTCCCGCGGTGAATGGGTCAATCAGTAAATCAAAACCTTTCCTTAAAAGCCGGCAGTCGCCGGCTTTTTTTATATCCGCTTTGTGTTTGTAACCCTTTTGGAGAATGTTGTTTTCACTGCAGACAGGCCATGATTAATGAATGCTTGTGAGAGTTGTAAAAACAGGCATAGAATTGCGCGCTTTTTTTATTTTATGGAGTGGAACAATGTCAGAACCAGTTTGGTTTAGAACCGGTGAAGCCACCGTGTTTGCCAGCGATGATCAGGGCACCGATGCGATGCCGGAAATTTTGATCGGTAGTGTAAAAGGACCGGCAGGTACGGCCTTTGCCAACCTGATGGGACAAACAGAAGGGCATACCCGTATGTTTGCCATCCGGGCGACCAACCAGCAAGTCAAACCGGCCACCATGATTGTGCCGAAAGTCACCATTAAATCCGGCGCCTATGTCGCCTTGTTTGGTGGCGTTGTGCAATCAGCGGTTGCGGATGCGGTACTTGATAGTGTGATTGAAGGTGTGATTCCAAAAGAGCAGGCAGAAGAGCTTTGCATTATCGCCATGATCTGGATCTCACCCGAAGCCGCGGCCAACCCGAATGTTGATCGTAAAGATCTTTACCGTACTAACTATGAAGCGATGAAACTCGCGATTCAACGTGCCATGATCGGTTCACCGAGCATTGATGAACTGATCAAAAACCGCGATAGCATTCACCACGAAATGTACAACCCGGAAACCGGCGAGTCGCTCTGGTAGACCACTGTGATCGACAGTCAGCCTGTCAGGGCTGGCTGTCGGCACATCAATGAACCAGCGTCATTGGTGCATCCTGATTAAGCCGATCCAGTTTTTTATCGATCACATCCAGCAGCTTGCGATACTGCGCTTCTGCTAGCTGGAAATCTTCAACCGCATTGTCTTCATCACCGCAATTCAGTAGCGTCAGGCAGTTGCTGATGAGATTGGAGAGATGGCTGTATTCCTGTTCAATGTAATGTAGAAAGGTGTGCTCAAGAAAATGCACATGGAAGGCTTTTTTTAGCCAGAAGCGGCAGTGACTGTTTTCTTTGAACATGTGATCAGGGCGAAGCGTCCGTCTGGCTGGATCCGAAGGCAGGATACGGCGTTTCGCATGATCGTGCTCAACATCGAGAAAATGTGCAAACAACTTGAGTTGGGAAACCCGTAAGCAACTGAGCTTACGGTATTCTTCCAGTAACAATGCCGGAGCAATAAATTCATAGGACCAGGCAAGCACTGATTCAGCCGGCATCGGTCTTGAGATTGCGTAACCCTGAATGAGTTTGCATCCCATGCAGAGCAATATCTGGCCGTGTTTGAGCGATTCAACACCTTCAGCAATCACGTCGATGTCGAAAGAAGTAGCCAGCGAAATCACACTTTCCACAATTTTATAATCATTGGGGTCATTGAGCATATTGCGCACAAACGACTGATCGATCTTAACTGAACGAATCGGCAAAGTGCGGATATGACTTAAGGACGAATAACCCGTTCCAAAATCATCCAGTGCCGTGGCGATATTGAGTTGATCTTTACAGGCATGAATGACGTTTTTGATCGTGGAAAGCTCGTCGAGTGCGTGACTTTCAAGAATCTCGATCTGGAAATAACTTAAATCAGTATCAGGGAAGTCCCGGCAGATTTTGTTCAACGTTTCAAAAAAATTGCCCCGTGCAAGCTGGTAAGCAGACAGATTAACGCTGACGTGAATCCTGAGCCCATGTCGCTGCCATTGGCTTAGATTTTTGAGTGCTTCCGTGATGACCCATAAACCCAGGCTGATCTCGACATCTGACTCATTAATTGCCGGTAGAAACTCAATCGGCATCAGAAGCCCTTTTTCAGGGTGTTGCCATCTGACTAAAGCTTCAAAACCAATCAATTCACCATTGGCAATATTGATTTTGGGCTGGAAATGCAAACGTAATTGATCGCTTGAGATGGCTGCGAGTATTTCTGCCTGTCCAAAACAAGATCGGCTATTTTGATTGGCAAAAGGGGTGTCACCATACATTGATATGCCATTTTTGCCGTTGTTTTTGACTCTGTAGAGAGTCTGGTCGGCGTGATCGATCAATGACTCCAGTGATCCCCGATCAAAAGGATATAGCGTATAGCCTATAGAAGCACCGATATTGATAACATTGCCCTCTATTTCATAGGGCTCACTAAGCACATTGAGCAATTTGCTCAGTACCATTTCACAGTCCTGGCGACTGTGCAATTCACCCAGCAACAATACAAACTCATCGCCGCCATAACGGGAAGCCGTGTCCTGCTCACGAATGGTGTTTTTTATCCGCTGAGTCAGTTCAATCAGCAATAAATCACCCACAAAATGGCCATAGGTATCATTGACCGGCTTGAAATCATCCAGATCCAGAAAACACACTGCCAGCATTTCCTGCATCCGATCACATTTCGCTATGGCGCGTTCAAAGCGATCTTCAAGCAGGTTACGGTTGGGCAGGGCGGTCAGGGAATCATAATGAGCCAGCTTTTCCAGCGAGGCATGATGTTCTTTCATTTTGGTGATGTCAGACATCATGCCGATATAAAATGGCGGTTGTTCCGGTGTGATCTGTAGCCGGTTGACCGTCAGTAATTCGGCATAAAATTCGCCCTGTTTATTACGATTCCAGACTTCACCTTGCCACCAGCCATGGTCACGGATTTGCTCCCACATCGCACTGTAAAAGTCGCGATCATGTTTTCCTGAACTGAGCATACCTGGGTTCTGGCCCAATAGTTCTTCACGCTCATACCCCGTTATCCGACAAAAAGCATCATTGCAGGCTATGATATTCACACGTTCATCAGTCACAATAATACCTTCCTGTGAACGTTTGAAAATCTCTTCCAGAATGCGAGGATGGTTTCTCAAGTCGAGCATAAAAATTCCATTTATCCTGCTTTAGTTCGTTTGCTTGGCCCAGAACTGTCTAGCCAGTTCATTGAAGCTGGTGATGACCTGACTCAGGTGGTCGCTGATGCTGGCCGTGTTGTCAGCTTCTTTATAATTGCGATCAGATGAATCTTTAATGGTGTGAATACTTTTATTGATTTCTTCCGAGACAGCGCTTTGTTCCTCCACTGCTGACGCAATTTGCCGGGTCATATCATTGATGTTTTCAATGGTGTGCAGAATATGTTCAAAAGCCGCAACGATTTCCTTGCTTTGTTCCGCACTCATTTCTGCATGGTTGATGCCGTGCTCCATCGCTTTGACTGCTGAAGTCGCGTCACTCTGCAACTGGTCGACCATGCCACGGATTTCCTCTGTTGATACGCGGGTGCGGCTAGCCAGAGAACGAACCTCATCAGCGACGACAGCAAAGCCGCGACCGGCTTCTCCGGCACGGGCCGCTTCAATCGCTGCATTGAGCGCCAACAGATTAGTCTGCTCGGAAATATCATTAATCACATCCAGCACGATAGCGATGTCCTGACTGCTTTTTTCCAGCGCTCTGATAGTGTTGGAAGCCTGAACAAAGCTCTCCTGCAATTGCTTGTTCACCTGGGTGGTGGTGTTAATAACCGCCTGGCCTTTTTCCACCGCCTGCAAACCCTCACTGGCCATCAGGCTGGTGTTTTGTGCATTTTTTGAGACTTCCTGAATCGAAGCCACCATTTCATTGACCGCCGTGGCGACCTGCTCGGTTTCGTTAAACTGCTGCTCTGCATAGCCTTTAGAGGCAATGATGGCATCACCGAGTGATTGGGTTTTATGACCCATTGCACCGGCACTGTCAGCAATACGCCCGATCAGACCCGCCGTTTCAGATTCCAGGAACCGCATGGCAAGCATCAGATTACCGACTTCATCCCTGCGGCCGGTGTAGACATAGCGGGCAACCGGATCATCGAGTATCTCAGTGGCATGCTTAAATAAGCCCTGTAGGGGCTTAATGCTACGCCATAGGCCAGTAACCGACACAGACAAGGCAATAAGAACAAACAATGCCGGAGGTAGGGTAGTGAAAACCAAACTCATTAAGAGGGAAAGGAGGATAGGCACGCAGACCCATAACAACATGGTCAGCCTGAAAGGCAGACTATTGCGGACCTGCTTCATCTTCTTACCGGTTCTGATTCCCTGGTATAGTTGCTTTGCTCTAGCCACCCGCTCTGAGGATGGTTTACGTCTGACCGACTGATATTCAAGCTCACCATTGTCTTTGATGGTCGGGGTGACATAGGCATCAACCCAGTAGTGATTACCGTTTTTGCATCGGTTTTTGACCAGGCCCATCCAGGACTGGTTTGATTTTATACGGCCCCAGAGCATGGCGAATGCTTCTGGTGGCATATCGGGATGCCGAACCATATTGTGGCTTTTGCCGATTAACTCCTCTTCAGTGAAACCACTGATGTCAATAAAGTCCTTGTTGACATAAGTAATAATTCCCTTACTATTTGTGGTGGAAAGAATATTGGCACTACTCGAATAGCTTTCTTCCACCTGAGTCACTGGTTCATTAATCTTCATGGCTACCTCCCATTCTCAGCAGCCGCTTTTCTCCCAGCACCCAGAGTGTTCTGAAAGACAAAGCATTATCAGGAACCGCTAGTTAACATTTTTTCCTTAGAAGAAAAAATGTGACGTAGTCGAGGTTATAAGCTATTTACTGGAAAGGTCTAATACTAATTATGAATCAGCTGATTGCACGAAGTTATCAGTTCAAATATGACCTTAAGCAACTCAGGTCATTTTTGGCTGTCGCAGAAAAATTGAGTTTCAGGGGGGCTGCTGAGTCATTATTTATCTCCCAGCCGGCTTTATCCAAACACATTGCTCAATTGGAAACGGCGCTGGATTGCAAACTATTTGTCAGGGACAAAAACAAGGTTCTGCTGACAAAGGCAGGCGAGGCCTTATACAGTAACTTGCCGACGGTTTTGGAGCAGCTTTATCAAACCACGTCATTGCTCACCGTTGAAGACATTCAGGAACAAACTATAAAAATAGGCTATACCTGTGCCGCGATGGCCAGCTTTTTTCCTCATCTCATCAGAGATGTGCGCCAGGAATTGCCGGCTTGTGAATTTGAGTTTTCCGAGGCGATGACGGATAAATTGATCGATGATGTCAGTCAGCAGCAACTGGATGGCGCCTTTATCATGTCACGGCCTGATGAGCCTCAACTCAAATGTCTGGATATCAGACCTGAGCCACTGGGGCTGATGGTGCCGGATAATCATTTTCTGGCTAGTCTGAACGTGGTGCTCTTGTCAGCCCTGGCCAAAGAGACGCTGATTCTGTTTCCAAGAAAAATGAACCCGATGCTTTACGACGAAATCATCGGTCATTGCGAAGCAGCCGGTTTTGTTCCGCGAAAAATTATAGAGGCCCAATCAGGGCATGCTGCCATTGGGTTTGTGGCAGCCGGTGCCGGTATTGCTTTTATCGCCAGATCGATGGCAACTGCCTGCCTCAAAGGCACCTGTTTCAAGCCATTAAGTCCGCCGGTGCCGCAAATTCATTACAGTTTCATCACTCACCAGCGTGCCCGCGGAAACTGGTTGAATGTGTTTGAACAGCAAATTCAGGAAACCTTATCGCCTGAGCGCTGTTGTGGCCGGGTTTCTGCTGGGGATAAAGCAGCAAAAGTCGGTTCATAGCAGAGAGAGACTTTTTGAGGTTCCCACAAGCAGACAGGATTTCAGTCTGCTTTGTATCATTAACGCTAAGATGCTGGTTTTTAAGTTAATTCAGGACTATAGTGATAATTATGTGAACTAGTTATCAAAACTATATGAAAGTCCTGATTGTCGATGATGCAGAAATCGACTCCTTACTTTGCCAGAAAATTGTAGAAAGTCTCGACTATCGGCCGATTGCTGTGTCTTCAGCTGATGAAGCACTGGAGATTCTGCAAAAGCCCGGGGCGCCTGACATTATCATCATGGACTGGTTTATGCCTGAAATTACCGGCATTGAACTTTGTGAGCATGTCAGACGGATGCACCTGATGGTGGAGCCTTTCATATTGATCATGACGGCCAACACGGATCGTCATGCTGAAGCTGAAGCACTCAATGCCGGTGCGGATGACTTTATTTCTAAACCTATCAATCGGATTGATATCGAAGCCAAGCTGAGACTTGGCCGGCGTCTTATTAAAACCCAGCTGGAATTGCTTGTTGCCAACCAGAAGCTTCAGGAAAAGCTGCAATTTGATACCCTGACCGGAATTATGAATCGGCAGTCTGGGCTGAAGACCATTACTTCGACCCTGTCACGCTTATCTAGACAGCAACAAAACCAAGGCCTGCTGGTACATTGCCATATCCGTCTCAGTCCTGATAATCAGCGCCGTTTCAGGCATGAAGTGCATGACAAGATTTATATCCAACTCGCTCGTCAACTGTCCCAGATTCTGAGGCAGAGTGATATTGTTGTCCGCTTCAGGGAAGATGAGTTTCTCTTCTTCGCAGAGAGTGAACCGGACAGTCACCCACTGCTGATGCAACGTATCCGGCGGGCAATCATAGATGACTATGCCACCAACTATGACAGTGAAATGGTGCCATCAATATTGATTGCTGGTTTGGTTATTCGTCCTGAACAGGCGATGACACCGGTGGATAAATTGTTGCAGCAAACAGAAATGATTCTGAGCAAGCTGCATGCAGAGGGCAAAATTTCAGATCTGGTTTCCCTGGCTTCCAGTCGAAATACCAGGGTGGTCGATTTTGCTGATTACCGCCGGGTTCATGGAAAATAAGCCCCGGTGCATTTGGCGGCGAATCCTGAGTACAGGCTATCCGGTTGATCATTCTTTCAGAGCTTCAGGTTAACGGTTCTGTACCTTGTTGCCGCTGCAAACAGGCATCAAAAATCTGATCGTGAATGGTGTCGGCAGCAGTTTCTACCGGCTGGATAAACACCCGCTCGGCAATGGCGAGCAAATCGCTGCGGCCTTGTGACTCACTGTATATATTCATAATGTTGGCTTCAAACTGCTTCCAGTTGTGACCCTCTTGCTGTCGAATCTGCTGGATTTCATAAGCGGTACCCGCCTGATAGGCGCAACTGGTGATATTGCCGCGCTCCAGTGGTTGGGCTGACACATTGACCATGCTTAAGCTAAGTAATAATAAAGCGGCTTTTATCAGCATTGTTAAACACCTTCTGCTGGGAATTTCATTTAGAAACAGTAGCGCGCAATAAAGTTATTGGCAATCCGTGTGACAGAAACAGGCAGGCAAGGATGACGTTTCGATAAGCCCCCTCTCAAGCGAGCTTAGCGTTATCTAATGTTATTAAACTTTTTTCGTCATTGGTAATTCCAGTTTAATAATGGCATGTTGGGATTATGTACCAATTTAAACTGCTGAGATGGCTATTTGTTTTCAGCGTCTTGCTCGCTGGGTGTGATGAGTCGCCGCTAAATGAACAGCACAGAACTTTCGAAGAGATTAAAAGCGCTGGAAAACTGCGCATCGTCACTCGTAATGCGCCTACAACCTGGTACATCAATGCCGATGGCCAGCCGACCGGCTTTGAGTATGATTTAGGGCGCATCTACAGTGAGTATTTAGGCCTGGAGCCGGAGTTCATCGTTGAAGACAGCATTGGCGATGTGTTCAATGCCTTGAGTACGGGGAAGGCGGATATTGCCGCAGCCGGACTGACAGTATTGAGTTCCAGAAAAGAAAGGTTTCTGGTGGGACCGGCTTATGACCGTGTTCACCAGGTTTTAGTCTGTCATCGCGATGGCTTCAACCCGGAAGGTTATGATGAACTTTCCGAGGTCAGCATTCGTGTGGTTGCCGACAGTAGCTACGCTGAACGACTGGCTGAAATCAAACAGAACAAAAACACTGCACTTGTCTGGCAGGAAACCGACAGGTTCTCCACCGAAGAGTTACTGGAGCAGGTAGCCGAGGAAAAAGTGGACTGTACCGTCGCCGATTCCACCATCGTGCAAATCAACCGGCGTTATTTTCCTGAACTCAGAGTGATGATGCAGATAACCAAGTCTCAGCCTATCGCACTTTATCTGCCTGCCGGTGCTGATGCGCTTCAGACTGAGCTTGAAGCCTGGTTCAATCAGTTTGAAAAAAGCGCTCGGCTGGCCAGACTGGAAGATCGCTACTATGGCTACTTCAGAGAATTCGATTATGTTGATGTGAGTGTGCTGAAACGCCGAATTGACAAGCGTTTGCCGCGTTATAAAAAGTTTTTCCGGGTTGCGGCTGAGCGCTATGATCTGCCGCTTACCACACTTATTGCACAGGCCTACCAGGAATCACATTGGGATCCGGATGCCGTATCACCCACGGGAGTGAAAGGCATTATGATGCTGACCAATAATACAGCTGAAGCGATGGATGTGGTTGAGAGGACAGACGCCAAGCAGAGCATTATGGGCGGTGCCCGCTATCTGAGGCGAATGATGGGCCGCTTTAAAGACGAGGTGACACATCAGGACAGACTTTACCTGGGACTGGCTGCTTACAATATCGGCAGAGGTCATATGCATGATGCCCAGTCCCTGGCCCGACAACTGGATCTCAATCCCCACGTCTGGCATGACATGAAGCAGGTGCTGCCATTACTGACCAAGAAAAAATACTATAAAAATCTGAAATATGGTTACGCCAGGGGAACAGAGCCGGTGCGTTATGTACAACGAATCAGAGAGTACCAGCACATCCTTGATAATGAGCTTAAATAACCGCTTCAGTTTGACGGAGCCCCTTCAGGGTTATCGGTCAGCGTATTTTCAGAACAGCTTGAGGAAGGCTGCTCGACCGCTTTTCTGAACGAGAGTAGGGTATGGATAGCGCGTCGGGCTGCCTTTTGATCCAACTGTAAGGGCTGTAAGTCGACGTGTGCCAGGCCATCGATCAGGAATAATTGAGCCTGACTTTCAGGCAAGGCAGCGTCCAGCGCCTGACTTTGGGGGTAGGGAATAATGCTGTCATCCGTGCCATGAACCAGTACCAGCTCAGCTTTGAGTGCTGATAAGTCTTTATTGGCAAGGTTTAACATCGCCAATTGGGCTTTCATAGGTGCAGGAAGTCCCGCTATCAATTCATCACTGCGCTGTCGTTGTTTATTATCAACCAGCGCCAGAACGGCTTTTCCCTGAGCACTGAGATGACTTCGTAAATCATCGATGGCGGCATCCGGTTTTGCCAGTTTGCGGTCGGCAATCCGGGACAGGGTTTCTCTGTCCTGCTGCTTGTCCAGCAAGTCCGCATTACTCATAACAAAGGCCCACTTGCCATAATGGTTGGGCTCCCGATATTGCCACTCGCCGTTATTGCTGAAGTACCCTGTGGTGAAATAGCTGATGACCTGCCGCAGGTCATAATAACCCCCGACAGACAATACAAAGTCGACTTGCTCTGGTTGTGGGTGTTCAAGTGCGGCCAGAACGGCAGGACCTGCCATATAACTGAATGCACCGATCCCGGCGGATGTGTCCTTATCCTGTCCGGCCTGACTACGCAAATACTTGAACGCATGGATCAAACCCTGCACATCTTGCTGCCTTATTTTGAGTTGGCGGAGATTGGTCAAATCCGGCACCAACACCATAAAGCGGGCACGGGCGAGAGTATGGGCAAAACTCACCAGGCGGGAATCATTCTTTCCGGCCTCAGCCAGTCCCGGGGATAACACGATGGCAGCGAGCGGGGTTTTGCCGGGCGTATATAAATCAGCCTGGTATTGAGAACCGTCGACTTCATAAGACACGACTTCCCGGTAAGGCGGGCAGGCGATTTGCTTAAGGTAGGATTCCTCTTCACCTGCAGCGAGATCTTTTAATACCCAGGTGGCCTCATCATCAGGCAGAAACAGGCCACAAGCAGACAGTGACAGCATCAAGGCGATGACCATCAGGTAGTTGCAAATACGGTCGCGTCGATGTGGCATGACAGGGTACTCCCGGTCAGCGGAATAGATTGTGTCAATTGTGTCATGTTATGCGCTGATAGCCAAAGCAGCCCGGAGCTTGTTGCAGCGATGCAAGGAGAGTGTGTAAAAGCGGGACTTTTTTACGCTGCTGCCTGTCCTTAGTCAGAGTACTTAAAAGAGATGCCTTATGACTTTTCAACACAAACTGATATCGCTACTGACTGTTGTGCTGGCCCTGGCACCGTTGCAATTGACCGCAGAAGAGGCTGTTACAACAATGAATGTCCCGGTCGCAATTGAACTTTTCACCAGTGGTGGCATCGACCCGGACACACATCCCAATCAATATGAAAAGTTTGCCGTGGATTTGGTGAAACAACTTGAACAGGGTGATTTGAAGGAATTTGCCACACAGGCAGAGCAGGGCAATGTCCATGCACAGACAATGATGGGGCTGGTCTATAGTCTGCCAAATCAAGAGGGTGAGGGACGGGTTTTATCCAATCTGGTGATGGTGCCGTCACCCAAAATGAAGAACTATGTCGAGAATTTTCAGCTGCCGGTGACTGATCTGGTTGAGCGGGATCCGCAAAAGTCTGAACAATATCTGCAAAAGGCCGCAGCAAAGCAAAACACGCTGGCAGAAACCCTGCTGGCAGAGTCGATTATGCAGACCGAGGGTGAACGGCCAGACTTTGAAAAATCCCGAGAATATTTTGAGCGGGCGGCATTAAAGCAACATCTCAGGGCGCAAATTGGGTTGCTTCAGGTATCAGCGATTCTGGAAGAGGATGTTGCTCCGGCCATCATGAAACAGATCTTCAGCGAAATGACCGGTCAATAGCTTTACCAGGCAACGGCTTCATTCTGCCAGTCAAGAAAAGACAGCTCGCCGTCCGGCTCCAGCGAATCGAGAATATCGAGCAATCGAGCAGCGACAAATGCGGGCTGAAACAGTCTGCCCTCTGGCACATTTTTGCTGTAAGGGCTGGAAAGTGGCGTATCTGTGGTACCCGGATGAAAAGCCAGTATTTTTACTCCCGGTGCACGCCGGGCATATTCAATTGCAGCAGATTTGAGCAGCATGTTCAAAGCCGCTTTGCTGGCGCGGTAGCTGTACCAGCCACCTAAATGGTTGTCGCTGATGCTGCCCACCCGGGCACTGAACACGGCAACTTTGCATATGGTTGACTGCTTTAATAACGGCAGCAGATGCTTGAGCCAGAGAACCGGGGTGACGGCATTTATCTGAAAGACGTGTTGCATCGATGCTGCATCTAAATCTTCCAGACGTTTTTCAGGGCTGACCTGATCATCATGCAAAATGCCATGACAGATAAAAACCTGATCAAAACACTGGCCTGAGTCGCTAAACAGGCCCACCAGTTCCGCCATTGAGTGCTCAGAGTAATCTGACTGATACCAGGCCTGTTGATTGTATGCCGGCGGTTGGCTGCCCCGACTGACAACAGTCATCTGTGGGGGCTGATTTGATTGAAGCAAATGGTCGATGATAGCGCGGCCGATATGACTGCTGCCGCCAATAATCAAAGCTGAGTGTGTCATGCTCACACTGTCAGCTGCGGGCTGTGAAATTCACGTCGTCTTAATCAGCGAAACTGTATTTCCACTGAATATCTGTTGCCGGCATCATCTGACTGACACTCAGTCGAATCATGCCAGTCGGATCACTGGGCTGACCGATGACCACATAGCGGCGGCCTGACTCGGTAAAGCCGATTCCGCGTGACTGGTCAAACTCCCGAATCGGACTGCTGTTTCGCAACGTGAATGGCAGCAGTTCATCCTCGTCATCGGCCGGCTTAAAAGGCGGCACGGTTTCAGGACGCTGTCGTAAACCGACAAAGATTTCCTGTTCATCGGGCAAAACGAGAATATTCCAGTGATAGAGTGTCATCACCGCATCCGCTTTATTGTTCATTAAAGGACTCCGGTTTATCGCTTTGCCGTGTTTGGCAAGCCTGGTTTATTCTGCATAGGTCTTTTGGATTGAGAGGATATCGTCCCGATGCTCAAGGAAGGTCTCAACTAATTCCGGCTGGAAATGACTGCCTGCCTCGGATTGTAGGTAAGCAAAGGCTTCATCCACGTCCCAGGCTTTTTTATAAGGCCGTTCAGTGGTCAGTGCATCAAACACATCTGCGATAGCAACAATTCGGGCACTGAGTGGTATCGACTCACCTTTCAATTGCTCCGGATAACCCGAGCCATCCCATTTTTCGTGATGGTAAAGGGCAATTTCTCTGGCCATGGTCAGCAAAGGGGAATCATGAATACCGATAATGTCGGCGCCGATGACAGGGTGTTTTCTCATGATATCCCATTCCTCAGTGGTCAATTTACCTGACTTGAGTAGAATGTGATCCGGAATGCCGATTTTACCCACATCGTGCATGGGGGCTGCCGCGTAAATCAGATCAACCCAATCCTGGTTTGCGCCCGTGGCTTTGGCCAGCATGCGGCTGTAGTGGCTCATTCTGATGACATGCATGCCGGTTTCATTATCTTTGAATTCCGCTGCACGGCCCAGGTTGTGAATGATCTGCAGCCGGGTTTCTTCCAGTTCCCGGGTCCGAAGCTGCGCAATCATTCTGAACTCCTGGCTCTGACGAAACAGAGCAAGTTGCGTTTTGACTCTGGCATTGACCACGGCTGGACTGACCGGCTTGCTGATAAAGTCTACCGCGCCGGCTTTAAAGCCTAATTCCTCAGCATCGGCTTCATTTTTGACGGTGACAAAAATCACGGGGATATTTGACGTGACGGGGTTACTTTTTAGCTCACTGCAAACGGCATAGCCATCCATATCCGGCATCATCACATCCAGCAGGATGATATCCGGTTTAGGATGGTTTGCCGCAATTTTAATTGCGCGCATGCCGGTTAAAGCTGCCATGATGTCATATTCCTGCTCAAGACTGTTTCTAATCAGGTCGATGCAGCCAGGTTGATCATCGACAATCAGCACACTCTGTTTCTGAGTCATCATTCGTCCCTTAGATATGGGTTAAAAATAGCCTTGAACAGGCTCTCTGCTGCGTCGAAGTCATAGTGACGAATGGCTGACTGCAGTTTCTTGAGTTGATCTTGATTAACAGCGTCGAGTTTAAGCTGCAGTAACAGTACGACCTGCTCCTCAGCTTTTGTGTTGTTGCTGTCAATCATTCGCTGCAACTGATGCAGGATATTGCTGACATCGGCAAGCTTGTCAGGCGGCTTGATATCGGGTGTTGCTGGCTGTCCAGATGACGCTGAGCTTGCGTGCTCTATTTCAGAAATTAATTTGTCGATGGAACCAAACAGTCGGTTGATCGGCTCTTGGATATCTGCCTGTGTTGTATCAGCTTGTTTCAGCATTTTTTCCAGCTTTTTAGCATGGGCGCTGATATTGTCGGCACCCAGAGAGTTTGCTGCGCCCCGCAGCGAATGTAACTGGCGTGATAGTTCATCGAGGGAGTGAGTATCGATAAGTTGGGTCAGCCGATAGTTGATATCGCTGTAGATATCAACAAACTTAAGCAGCAATTTATGAAACAAGGCGTGGTTATGATTAGCTATGGATAAACCTTTCTGGACGTCAAGGGACTCTAATTTGCCTAATTGCAGTGTTGTCGTCTGCTGAGAAGCATTCTGGGTTTTGAGCGATTTGTCAGCATGATCCGGCCTGAGTTTGGCAGAGACTGTCAGCCATTTATCCAGCACGGAAAACAATTCGTCTACATTGATGGGCTTACCGATGTGGTCATTCATGCCCGCGCTTAAAGCCGCTTCCCTGTCACCCGCCATGGTATTCGCAGTTAGTGCAATGATGGGGAGGTGTACCTCACCCAGTTGCTGTCGAATATAGCGCGTAGCATCATAGCCGTTCATGACCGGCAACTGGCAATCCATCAGCACGATATCAAAGTCCTGCCTGCTAATCGCCTCGATCGCTTCCTGTCCGGTTGTGGCAGAAGACACCACGGCATGGCCTCCCAGTAACAATTCCTCCGCCAGTTCGCGGTTAATTTCATTATCTTCGACCAGTAGGACTTTTTTACCTTCAATGCGTCTGACCTGGGGGCGGGACGAGGCGGGCTGATCCAGCCTGACCTGACCGTATAGGCGATTCAGCAAATCAAAAACCGAACTGGCGGTGATGGGTTTGGGCAGCATGTGATACTGGCCGCTCTGATTGTTCTTTATCGACCAGTAATCGCTCTCATAGGCTGTCATCAATATGATATGGGGCTTCGATGAACGGTCATCGATATCGCTGATGGCTTTGGCCAGGTTCAAACCAGCCATATCCGACAGTAACCAGTCAATGAACATGAAATCGAATCGCTGTGTTGTAATGCTTTTGAGGGCGGCTTCAGCACTTGTCACGGTGTCTACGCGCACATCAAGCGATTCAAGTAATTTGGGCAGAGTCTGAATAGTGGCCGTTTGATTTTCAACGATCAACGCCCGTTTGTGTTGGATTGACTTCTGTATTCCGGTATCCAACCAGTTGATGACTTTATGTTGTGAAGCAATTTCAAAAGGCAATGTGACGGTAAAGATCGTGCCCTGATCTTTCTGACTTTCTACCTCAATATGGCCATCCATCAACTGCGTCAGACGTTTGCAGATAGACAGGCCGAGACCGGTGCCACCGAATTGTCGGGTCATTGAGTTATCAGCTTGGGTGAATGCTTCGAATAATGCGGGTAACAGGTCTTCCTGAATACCGATACCGGTATCAGATACCTTGAACTCAAACAGCCCTCTTCGTGACGATTTCTCCAGCAATGCCAGGCTCAGAATAACTTCGCCGTCGTAAGTGAACTTGATCGCGTTATTGATCAGATTAAGTAATATCTGGTGTAGTCGGATTGAGTCACCGATCAGTGAGTCCGGCAAATCAAGCGGACAGTCGATCAGCAGTTCGAGACCTTTGTCCTGGGCAGGAAAAGCAAACTGTCCCACCAGGTCACTGAGCACCTGATTCAGCGAAAAAGGTTCGTTAACCAACTCCAGCTTGTTCGCCTCGATTTTTGAGAAGTCGAGAATGTCGTTGATGACCGTCAGCAGGCTTTTTGAGGAAGCATTAATGCGCTCAATGTAGTGGCGCTGTTTTTCATCCAGCTTGGTGTTCAAAGCCAGGTAACTCATACCGATGATGGCATTCATCGGTGTTCTCACTTCATGAGACATATTAGCCAGAAATTCAGATTTGGCCGAGGTGGCACTCTCCGCCCGTTGTTTTGCCTGTTCCAGTTCCCGCTGAATTTCTTTCTGCCGGCCAATGTCGACAAACCAGCAAAAGGTCATATCGTCGCCAAGATAACGGCGTTTGAAAAAATGGCTGATCAGTGACAGTGAACCTTCGGTTTTCTGTGGTAGCTGAATTTCCAGCTCGGTAATAGTGTTCTGATGTTTGAGTTTATTTTTGATTGCCTCTGCCTGCGCCATATCACTAAAAATAGCTTCGAAATGTTGTCCCTTATAAATGCCTAACATGTCAGTCATTTTCTTATTGACGTAATGAAACAGACCATCTTTAACCACGCCAACTGCAACCGGACTGGACTCCATCACACTGGTTAGCTGTTGTCGCTCTTCTTCAAGGGCATCTTCGATCGCTTTGCGATCACTGACATCCCGCACGGAGCCAATGATAATGACGCCATTGGCGGTATTTATTGGACTCAGGTTAACTTCGACCGGAAATTCTCGTCCCGCTTTGGTTCGTGCCATGATCACATCGTCAATATGAGAGCGCATAGGCCTGGTTTCAGGGTATTTCAGGTACTCAGGGCGCTGATTGGCATATATGTGGTGAAAGCGCTCAGGAATAAGTAACTCCACCGGTTGGCCCAGTATCTCTGATTGGCTGTAACCAAATATTTGTTCGATCATTTTGTTAACAATAACGATGCGCCCATCCTTATCCACTGCAATGATAGGATCCGGAGCCGATTGCAACAGATGTCTCATCTGTGCTTCTTTTTCAATGGTCTGAACCTGGACCAGTCGTGTGCGAATCTCCTCTTTAATGGCTCGGTAGATCGTGAAAAACAGCACGAGAAAAATCAAGAAAGATAAAGATAAAGAGGTGAGTTTTAACTTGCCTGTGCGACTAATGATCTCCTCAAGTTCGCTACGGAGTCGCTCATCAATAAGATCGGCCTGTTTGAATAATTCATATTCTTCGATTCGAAGTTGTGCTTGATTGTCAGCTGCGTCCTGAGTTTTTATCGCATCCAACTGTCTTATCAACGCATTTAGTTTGTTTTCGAAATGGGTCGAATTTTCTTCCTTTGGAAACAGGGAGCGGGCTTGGCGATATGAAGCCAGAGCCTGCTTGATCAGAATGCTACCCTGTTTGGCATCAAACCCCTTGATGCCATCATTATCCAGTGAATAATGTAGTAGCCCGTCGTATAAATCTTCCTGAGCACGTCCCAATTCCAACATGATGGCCTGAGCCCGAGTGATAGTGGCTTCCTGACCACGAAGCAGGGCGACATTAAATATAATGACCAGCAACATCAGTAACAGCGAGAAGCTAAGCCAGGGCTGGCGGAAAATAAGAAAATGAAGATGCTCTCTGAATGTATAGAAAGCCTGATGAAAAGCATTATCCGGCTTCACGGCAGGTTGTCCCGGCTAAATCCGAAACGGGTAATCAGTTCAATGTGTTCATCACTACCGACCCAATTTGCTGATGCTTCATTCCACTGCTTGCGAAGCTCGTCATCGTTGTCATTAAAGACGAAACCGATACCGAGTTTTTCAAAGTTACCCACCAATGCTGGCTCAGCAATAATTTCATACTGTTGACGGTGACGACGTTTTATCGTTTCGAGACTGGGCTTGCTGAGATATAGACCATCACTAAGGCCGGCTTCCAGGCTTTCCAAACCCGTTTGTGGATAGGGCACTTCCAGTGCTGTCAGTTCGGTTTGAGTGGTTTTTTTGTCAAGCCTCGAAGCCTCCACACTACCGGCTTGAACAGCAATGGTGATCGGCGCTTCCAGCGTGCGGTTTTCAATAGCAGGTTGCAGCGATTTATCGACAATAATCGCTGAGTCGACTTCCATAAAGGGGATAGAGAAGTCAAAGTGCTTGTCGCGTTGCCGGGTGTGATACATACCGGAACCCACAAGATCGATATGACCCTGGCGGAGATTGCTCAATAATTTATCGAAGCGGATTTGTATCCACTCAATTTCTTCAGTATCCATGCGTCTGGCTATCTTTTCAGCTGTTTTAATATAAGCACCGGTTAATTCGCCCTGATCATTCAGATAGGCATAGGGGCGTTCAATGGCGTAGCCAACACGCAAGCTTGAGTCAGTTGGAGGGGATAAAGCTGAGAATGTGAAGAAAACGACAATCAAAACAACAGTAGCCAAAATCACTAACAGAGTGGCTCTTTTTTCAGCCATAATTCGTCTGCCTCTCGAATAGTTGCTGATACACCTACCGTATACCCGAAAAAACATAATGACAAATTAGCAGCTCAAATAATGATACCTAAATGATACTTGCTTGCTTGGAAGTTGTAAAATATCATTTCATGTAAATAATAATGAAAGGTCGCCATTGAAATGGACATGAATTTTTACACCACCAAACAAATTTCAGATTTGTTTGGTGTGACGATTCGAACAGTACAAATGTGGGCTGACAGAGGCATTATCAGCGTTAACAGAACGGACGGCGGACATCGTCGAATTGCAGAAAGTGAAATTGCAAAAATACGTGATTATCTGGGCCTGAAAACGAATCCAACTGAAATTTCTGATAGCAATACAGTGGAGAAACCGGGTCTTCAGATCTTATTGGTTGAAGATGATGAATACATGCTCAGCCTTTATGAAGAAGCAATTAAATCATGGGATCACCCTGCCACATCGGTCGTCACAGCGAATGACGGTTACCAGGCTTTGATCGAAATAGGTAAGCACGACTTCGATCTGATCGTAGCCGATATCATGATGCCGAATATCGATGGTGCCAAGATGATAGATATTATCCGTCGCAACCAGGGGGACAGCGCGCCAACCATTGCTGTGGTGACCAGCTTGGAAAAAGATGAGCTTTATCAACAGTATGCCATTCCCAAAGACATAGCGGTTTTTGAAAAGCCGGTGTCTTTCGCTCAGTTACATCGCTTAGCTCTGTCTTTGTCAAACAGTCCTGATGAACTGCCTGATTAATATCATTTTAAATGATACATATTCAGGTTTTTGTACCTAAATATCAAAATTGGTATCAAAAATATTGATCTGTTCACATTAGTGATACTTTCTGTTTTAGGTATCACTATTTTGAGAACAGGCATGCAGTCATCTTTCCACCACCTGTGGCAATTACCCAATAATCTGGCTAAAAAAGCTTTGTTTGTGGTTGCCGTGCCCACCCTAGTCGCCATGCTATGGCTGCTGCTCGATGCATCATTGATCGCCATGCTGATTGTGCCGGCTTTACTCTTATTCAGTGCCTATGCCGTCATCAGATTGTTACAAGCGATTAATAACAGCCTGATCGACATCCGTACCGATGCTGCAGATTCTCTTGATCAGGAACGCGAATCAACAAGAGCGTCGTTAACTTATCAACTGGCAGATGTCGTCAGAGAATCAGCGCCCATCTGGTCAAAAAACATCGATACCGCCGAGCAACTGGCTTCCTCGTCTATTAACGAATTGTCAGAACAGTTCAATCACCTGAATACGCAACTTACTTCTGTGTTAAGAGGCCAGGATAGCGGTGGCCAGGGTGCCGTATTGGAAACGCTGAACCACGGCCATCAAAAGCTCAATAATGCGACCAGTGAACTGCGAAACGCCTATACCAGCCGTGAACAGGTTTTGTCACAAATCAGTGAAATGGAAAGTTTCATTGAGGAACTACAGTCCTTGTCCGGCATTGTCATTACGATTGCCGAAAAAACCAACTTACTGTCATTGAATGCTTCTATTGAAGCGGCCCGGGTTGGCGAGCATGGACGGGGCTTTGCGGTTGTCGCCCATGAGGTCAGGGAGCTGTCGTCCCAGTCCCGTGAGATGGCCGGTCAGATGGTAGACAAAATCGGCAAAATCAATAATGCCATCAGCCACACCTCTGAGAGTGCACGCAGCCTGATGTCGAGTGAGGCGCAATTGCTGACTGACACGCAGGATCAGGTAGACGATGTCATCAACGATTTTCAGCAGATCAGCACACAACTCAGTGATTCCAAGTCTGATCTGGAGCAGCAGGCCAGTGAGATTCAGATGGAACTACACAAGGTCATCGTGTCTTTGCAGTTCCAGGACCGTATCAGTCAGATACTGAGCCAGGTCAGCAGCAATATCCGCAAGCTGGAAAATGGCTTGAGCGAACCCGAGAGCAGACTCGATGTGCAGCAGTGGATGAATGAGATGAAGTCCAGCTACAGCATGGTCGAACAGTACCAAAATCATGATGAAGACTATTCAGAAGAGGCTTCATCAGACAACGTCACTTTTTTCTGAGGTGAGGAGAATATGAGTAAAACAATTTTAGTCGTGGATGATTCTGCATCCATGCGCCAGGTAATTTCTGGCACGTTGGAGTCAGCAGGATACCAGACCAAAGTCGCTGTGGATGGCGTCGATGCCTTGTCCAAACTCGACAGCGAGCGGTTCGCACTCATTATCAGCGACGTGAACATGCCCAATATGGATGGTATTTCGCTGATAAAAGCAGTCAAGCAACGGCCGGATACCAAGTTTACCCCGATTGTAATGCTGACCACCGAAACCATGGCAGAGAAAAAGGAAGAAGGCAGACAGGCCGGTGCCAAGGCCTGGATTGTTAAACCCTTCCAGCCTAATCAGATTCTTGATGTGGTCAGCAAGTTAGTGACCTTATGAACAGCATTCATGTCTCTGTCACCAGTGAAAACGGTCAGACAACAGCGATATTTGACGGTGAGTTGACTATCTATTCGATGGAAAGTCTGTCTGCCTTGTTACCCCATGTAGCTGAGCCAGAGGGCTTATTAATAGTCGATTTGCGTGCTGTCAGTGAGCTTGATGGCAGTGGTTTCCAGTTCCTGCAAATCCTGAAACGGTATCGCAGCAAACTGTGTTACCAGACCCGAATTCTGGCTAACGACGCACTGCTCGAGAAATTGCAGAGCTTGGGTCTCGCAGCGGAATTCGATAACGAAAAAGAGGCGGCTTATGGAACTTGATTTTGCTATTTCGACGTTCTTTGAAGAGTCGTCTGAAAACCTTGAAATGATGGAAAAGGCACTGCTGTCGTTAGAATCTGATGCGGCCAATGACATCAGTGAAAACCTTAATGCTCTGTTTCGTGCTGTGCATACCATCAAAGGGTCTTCCGGCATGTTCGGTTTTGACAGTGTGGTTGCCTTTACTCACGTACTGGAAAACCTGCTGCAATCACTACGGGAAGGTAAAAAATCAGTCTCGCCCGAGTTGATAACTGTCCTGTTTGAATCACGCGATCATATGGAGGCGCTGCTCAATCATTGTCAGCAAAATGATGGTGAAACGCCAGAGGAGCTCACTGCAGAAACCCGCCGCTTACTCGCAAACCTTGATGCTGCCGGCGATACTGAAACAACCGTTGAAGCTGGGTCGGCAGATGCCGAATCTGCACCGGCCGGTAATCCCAACTGGCAACTGTCATTGCGTTTTGATCCTGACAGCTTCCGTGACGGCATGGATCCACTGCCGATACTCAATTACCTGGCTTCGCTGGGGGAAATCAGCTCGGTGGAAGTCGTTGAGAGCCTGTTGCCGGAGATCGAAGACTGTGATCTTGAGCATTGCTATCTGGGATTTGAGATCAGCCTGAACAGCCATGCCAGTGAGCAGGAGATCATCAATACGTTTGCTCATCTGGATGAATCAACGTATCGCATTCTGCCGCCGATGGCGTCACTGAGCCGGTATGCACAGACTCTCTCAGAACGAGAAGCCGAGGCCGATTTGCTGGATATCTGGGTGAAACAGGGGGCATTGACCGACGAAGAGGCCGCTATCATCGCGCTCAAACCCGAGTCACTTTTCCAGACAACGGGCGGCGTCGCCGGTAACGAGACTTCGGCTGGCCGGGCGCCAACTCAGCCCCCATCAAAAATGAAAAGCAGTTCGCTACGGGTGGACTCGGACAAACTCGATGAGTTAATCAATCTGATCGGTGAACTGGTGACTTCGGGCGCCGGTGTGGCTTTGCTGTCTCATGGTAATGGGCCGGCTCAGGAAGCCGTCGCCAACCTGAATGGTCTGGTGGAAGAAGTCCGCGACGCCGCGCTCAAGCTGAGAATGGTTCAGGTAGCCGGGACTTTCAATCGATTTAATCGACTGGTCCGTGATACCGCCACATCAATGGGTAAGAACGTTGAACTCATCATGTCCGGCGAGGAGACCGAACTCGATAAATCAGTGATCGAACATATCAATGATCCGCTGACACACCTGGTTAGAAACGCGATCGATCATGGCATCGAAGCGCCTGAAGACAGACGCGCCCAAGGGAAACCTGAAACCGGGATCCTGCGCCTGTCGGCTTATCACGAAGCGGGTTCCATCGTGCTTGAAATCAAGGACGACGGTAAAGGACTGGATCCTGAATTTATCAGAAAACGCGCCATCGAACGAGGTCTGGTCAGTCCGGATCAGGTAATGAGCCGGGATGAAATATTCCAGCTTATTTTCGAACCCGGTTTTTCTACCAAGGAGGTGGTGACCGATCTCTCAGGACGAGGTGTAGGCATGGATGTCGTCAGACGCAATATCAATGATCTCAGGGGCAGAATCGAGGTGGAAAGTGAGGTTGGTCAGGGATCAACCTTCCGTATCTACATGCCACTGACCCTGGCGATTATTGACGGTTTTCTGATAGGGGTGGGGGATGAACGTTTTGTCCTGCCGCTGGAGAGTGTTGAGGAGTGTGTGGCGCTGGATGAGGCTTCGGTCAAGTCAAATAAGAACGGTGCTTACATCAATCTTCGTGAACAGGTTTTGCCGCTGGTCGATTTGAAACAGTCATTTGACATCCAGGGTGTCGACAGCCGGCGAAAAAGCGTTGTTGTGATTCAGAATGCTGGGTGTCGAGTGGGGGTGATTGTAGATAAGTTACTGGGCGAGCTGCAGACAGTTATCAAGCCTTTGGGACCGGTATTTAAACGGCTCTCAGGCGTCACCGGTTCAACAATTATGGCAGACGGAGAGGTTGCGCTTATTCTCGATATCGAGGCATTGGCGTCGCCCGACAATCTTTGATTTCCGCATTATTTAAGAGAAATTAACATGTTAAAAAATATTAAAATCAGCGTAAAACTTATCACATCATTCCTTTTGGTGTGTCTTATCACTGCGGCGGTCGGATATATGGGCCTGTCGAATATGAAAAAACTCAATCAGGCAGCCGACGAGCTGTATGAAAACGAGTTGTTGGGTGTCAGCTATATCAAGGAAGCCAACGTTAACCTCATTTCTTTGGGGCGTTCACTGCGTAACGCAGTGCTTGCCAGCACTTCAGAGGAACGGGCCCATTCCATCGGCAATATTGAAAAGCAACTGGTGACTTTAAAATCCAATATCGCCCGGGCGCAGCCACTTTACGCCACTGAAGATGCGCAAAAGCTGTTTGCCGATCTGAACAAACAGGTCGAGCTTTATGAAGCCGGTATTGAAACCGCGAAAACCTATGTCAGAAATGAGGCGTTGACCCAAAGCCGTGAGTCTGTGGATTACATCAAAACAGACTTAAGAACCAACGCGGATAGCCTTGATCAATTAATGACCCAGTTGTCAGTGATTAAGGAAAAAAATGCCGAAGAAGCATCAAAGTTCACTACTGAGCTGTATCAAAGCAGCAGCTTTATCATGATGACCCTGGTTGTTGTCGGCATCATCGCCGGCCTGGGACTGGGCTTTATCATTTCACGTGCCATCAGCCGCCCGCTGAGTGAAGCTGTCGTGGTAGCGCAATCTATCTCTCAGGGTGACCTGACTGCCAATGTGAAGGTAGAAGGTAGAGACGAAGTCGGTCAGTTGATGGCTGCGATGAAAGAGATGATCAACAAACTGTCTCAGGTCGTGGGCGACGTTAACAGTGCCAGCAGTGCCTTGGCCAGTGCTTCAGAAGAGGTGTCTTCCACTTCACAGAACCTGAGTCAGGGTACCAGTCAGCAAGCGGCTAGCGTAGAAGAAACGACGGCTTCTGTAGAGCAGATGTCAGCTTCTATTGAGCAAAACACCGAAAATGCCCGAGTCACAGACGGTATGGCAAGTAAAGCGGCTACAGAAGCAGAGCAGGGTGGTGAAGCGGTTGCTAAAACGGTTGCAGCCATGCGCTCTATTGCCGAAAAAATCAGCATTATCGATGACATTGCCTATCAGACCAACCTGCTGGCCCTGAATGCGGCTATTGAAGCAGCACGTGCCGGTGAGCATGGTAAAGGCTTTGCCGTAGTGGCAGCCGAAGTAAGAAAACTGGCAGAACGCAGTCAGGTTGCTTCTCAGGAAATTGGCGAAGTCGCTCAGGGCAGTGTTGCTGTCGCGGAAGAAGCCGGCAAGTTGCTGCAGGAAATGGTGCCGTCTATCCAGAAATCGGCTGAGTTGATTCAGGAAATCAGTGCCGCATCTGCCGAGCAGGCCACCGGTGCCAGCCAGATCAACACCGCGATGGAACAATTAACCGCCGTGACTCAGGAAAGTGCCTCGGCCTCTGAGCAGCTTGCATCAACGTCAGAAGAAATGAGCAGCCAGGCCCTGGAACTGCAGGAACTGATGTCATTCTTCCGACTGGCGGCAGCGAATGCACAGAAAGCATCGAAACAGCCGCTGAAAAAAGTCGATATCAATGAGGTTGGCAGCTCTGATTATGACTCGACAGCGGGTAACGCTGATTTCGTGCGCTTCTAATTGGCGAGTGTAAACGATGAATACATCAAACTTAGCAACTGCCCTGGAAACAGGGCAGGATAAAAGCTTCGAAGGGCAGTATCTGACATTCCGTCTGGATGGTGAGATGTATGCCTTTTCGATCAGTCACGTTAAAGAAATCCTGGAATATCAGAAGGTAACCCATGTGCCGATGATGCCCGACTTCATTCAAGGGGTGATTAACCTCCGCGGTGAAGTGGTGCCGGTCGTCAATCTTTCCAAACGTTTCAAACTTGATGGTGGGGACATTACCAAGCGCACCTGTATCGTCATTATTGAAGTTGAGACCAGCCAATTGGCACAGGATATTGGCGTGGTCGTCGACAGCGTATCCGAAGTACTGGATATTGATGCAGAAGCAATGCGTGCTTCGCCCAGTTTTGGTACCAGTATTGATACTCGCTTTATCCAATCAATGGCGCGTCACGACGACGGTTTTGTGATCATTCTGGATCATTCACAGGTTCTCTCAGTCGAGCAAATTGCCAACCTGACAGAAATAACGGCCTCGCTGGAGCAGGTAAGAAATTATGAAGATGCTCCAGCCTGAGACACCCGCGCTCTATGAGCAGCACGGTAAACTGGCGATCAATGATAATGATTTTGAGCTGATCAGAAACTGGATTTATGAAGTTGCCGGGATCACACTGACACCGGCCAAAAAAAATCTGGTAACCGGACGCCTGGGAAAGCGGGTACAGGCGCTTGGTTACAGCTCCTTCGGTGATTACATTCGCCCCATTATCGCGGCCAGAGCCGGTGATAGTGCAGCAATACAGGAACGCCAATTTGCTATAAACGCACTCACCACCAATGAAACCTATTTTTTCCGCGAGCCAGCACACTTTGATTTTCTGAAGGATGTGATTATCCCTCAGTGGCAGGGAGGCGAAGCGAGAAGGATCTGGAGTGCCGCCAGTTCTTCAGGCGAAGAAGCTTATACTGCGGCGATGGTACTGACCATGTCTCTTCCCCAGGTTCGCTGGGATATCGTGGGTACTGACATCAATTCAGAGGTCGTTGCCCATGCCGGTAAAGCGCTTTACCCGCTCAGTCGGGCAGAAAAAATTCCCTCTCAATATCTGAAAGCCTATTGCCTTAAGGGGATCGGTAAAATGGAGGGCCTGTTTCAGATAACACCGAAAGTTAAAAGCCGGGTCAGTTTTCAGACTGCCAACATTACTGAGGAGCAGACAACGCTGGGCCGTTTTGATTTGATAATGCTCCGTAATGTACTGATCTATTTTGACAAGGCGTCAAAACAACGGGTTGTCAACAATCTCATCAATCGCCTCAAGCCAGGCGGTTATCTGTTTATCGGTCATGCTGAGAGCCTCAACGGGCTCAATTATGATTTGAAGATGATCAAAACGGCCATTTACCAGCGCCCACTGGAGAAATAAACACGATGAGTGAAAAGATAAAAGTATTGATCGTGGATGATTCTGCCGTGGTCAGACAGGTGCTGAGGTCCTTACTGGAGATTCAGGCGGATATTGAGGTTATCGGAACGGCTGTGGATCCTATTTTTGCCTTGAGCCGAATGCAGAAAACCTGGCCTGACGTGATTCTGCTTGATATAGAAATGCCGAGAATGGATGGGCTGACATTTCTGAAGAAAATCATGGCCGAGCGACCGACGCCGGTGATTATGTGTTCAACACATACTGAAAAGGGTGCTGAGGTCACCATCGAAGCGATGCGTCTGGGGGCAGTCAGTTTTATTACCAAGCCCAAGCTGAATTCGAAAGCGGTGATGGAGGAAACGGCAGCTGATATTACTCAACTGGTCAGGGCGGCAGCGAAAGCTAGGTTGAGCAATATCATACGCAGGGAAACACCCGCGCCCAGGACCGAACACCGAGCAGCCGTGCCGGTTGCGCAGGCTGGCACGGCAGATATTATTGCCATCGGTGCTTCCACCGGGGGGACGCAGGCACTGGAATATTTGCTGACACAATTACCAGACTCCTTGCCGGGGGTTGTCATTGTTCAGCACATGCCCGAACATTTCACTAATCTGTTTGCCAAGCGTCTGGACAGTAAAAGTCAGCTATTGGTCAAAGAGGCTGAACATGGTGACAAAGTCCTGCCGGGGATGGCCTTTATCGCGCCCGGCGGAAAACATTTGGAAGTGAAAAGAGCCGGGCGATATTTCCAGATTGAAATTCATGACAAACCGCCTGTAAACCGTCACAAACCCTCGGTTGATGTCATGTTTTCCTCTCTTTGCCGCAGTATTTCACCGCAGCAGAAGGTACAGGCATATTTATTGACTGGTATGGGCGACGATGGCGCCAGAGGATTGCTGGAATTGTTCAAACTGGGCGCCTTTACAGTGGCGCAGGATGAGGCGACGTCGGTCGTTTATGGTATGCCCAAGGCGGCAGTGACGCTGGGCGCTGCGTCAAAGGTGCTACCACTGCCAGCGATACTCAGCCAAATCAAAAATACCGGTAGCAGGGCTTCCTGACGACTGCGCTATTAATAAGCCAGCCGACGGGCTGGCTTATTGACTTCAATTCCCCCTGAGCAGACTAGTTATTATCGACCGGGTTAAGCGGCGTCTGATCCGAACTTGAAAGATATTCAGGGCGCGGCTTCAGCCCGCTGTAGGGTTCGGTGACTTTGTTTTCCACGCTGTTATAGACAAACATCAGTACAGATCGCGGCCAGGGGGAAAGGTTATCCGGCGAGCCATGTAAAAGATTACATTCATGAATCACCAGGGTGCCTGGTTTGCCTTTGATTGAAACCAGACCATTATCTTTCAGGATCTGCTTAATGCTTTCCGGTTCGGGCACACCGGCGACTTGTTTCTTGAGCGATTTCTTATGGTTATTCAGTTCGGTTGTACCCTGGCAGGACACATACTTTTTATGTGAGCCTGGTACGACATAAAGCGGACCATTGAATTCGTTATTCTCATCAAGCATCAGCCATACGGTAACGGCACGCATGCGGGGCATGCCGTCTTCAACGTGCCAGGTTTCAAAGTCTGAATGCCAGGAAAAGGATTTTCCCTTAAAGGCCGGTTTGATGTTGAGACGTGACTGCATCAAATAGGCATCGGAGCCCAGCAGCTGCTTAACAATGTCGAGGATTCGCCGGTCACGGGAGAATCTATCCATCATTTCACTATGTTGATGCAGGGCAAACATACTCCTGAGTTCATGACTGTCGGGTTCGGTAACCAGTTCTTCGCGACCGGCCATTTGCTGTTTCATCTTGCTGATTTCTCTCAGCAGAGGCTCAACCATTTCCGGCATACAATCGGGCAGGGTGATGAATCCATTTTGTTCAAATTGTTTTAACTGATTCTGGTTCAAAGTATAGGGACTGGTCTTGTCATCATAGTCATAAACGACCGGGTCCAGTCGCTCCAGAATTTCCTCTTTCTTTCCTACTCGGGATGGATAGCAATCCTGAGCAGTATTCATTTTTTATCCCTCCTTTGTCCTTATTTTTTCATCTAAAAACAGAGAGTAATGTCTAAGAGAAGTTGATTCTCAGTTCAAGCTTAACAAACAAATTATTGAGTTTTAACTACCTGCCGGGACCATGCATTAATCTCTGTATGCTTAGCTGGAATCAACAAAGCCACTGAACATCGTGTTACAAGATAGAGGTGGACAGGCATGCAAAAAAGTTGAAATGACTAAATCAGTCATCACAGACATGAAAAGCTGCTAATGCAAAACGGGAAATAATGAGCAGCATAGAGGGAAAGCCTTTGCTGCCAGAGCCCAAAAGGAGAGAGATAGGTTTGAGCATTGGAGGAATTCTTGGTGGGTGCTGAGGGGATCGAACCCCCGACCCTCGCCTTGTAAGGGCGATGCTCTCCCAGCTGAGCTAAGCACCCCAAGAAAGCGAGGCATTCTACAACATCCTTTAAGAATGTGAAGCCTTTGTTTCGACTTTTTTGGAAACCCATGGAGAAAGAAAAGCTTAGCGCCGAAGCAGTCATGCAAATCGCATAAAAAAAGGGGAGTGGGCAGAATCTTTGCGATTCTCTCACTCCCCGAATTCATGTCAAAGCATGGCCTGCTAGCGACATGAATGGCTGATCAGGCGACCACCCTGCAGAAATCGCCATCCCATTTAAACAGATAGGGCGTGATCTGCTGGTGTAATGCCAGATGATTCTGCCACCAGTTTTTGAACTGTTCGAATAATTCCTGGGTTTGATGGTCCAGATTTTTAACCTCACAGATATCAAGCAGACCATCAAGGAAATCTTTAGCTTGTTGTTCGTACTCATTGATCAATGGCGACTCATGTTGACCGAGGATTAGCAACTCTGTTTTGAAGTGTATTTGGAGCTGGGAGTAGAGCATCATCAGGTGCTTAATAAGGTTGTTATCCTCCCCCTTCAGAAACAGGTAGTGAATGGAGTTAATGCTGGCCAGGATCGCACGATGCTGTTCATCAATGATTTCTTTCTGCTGCTCAAATTCCTCATGCCAGCTCAGTAGCATGGGCGTTTTCTTTTGCTGCGTCATTGCTTGTACACTCAAAAGTCTCTCAGCAAGTATTGCACTTGTGATCAGGGTTGTTATGTGACGCAGTTAACAGAAATAAAAAAGGGGAGACTGGTAACGCAGGCTCTCCCCTTCGCTAAAATTACTGTGTGACTGATTAACGTAATGTCCGGCTGAACAGGTTTAAGGCCAACTGGTAACCGAGCATCGCAGTCTGGGCATCATAACGTCCACCATCACCTTCATCACGCATGAAGGCATGCTCGGCATTGAATTCATGCCAGGTGAAGGTGATATCAGTCTGGTTCAACAGCTGGTGAATTTTATCCAGTCCTTCACGCGGTACATGGTTATCCTGTTTGCCCCAGATCATCAGCAGTTCGCCTTGGATATCATCCAGCCGTTCCATGCTGTGCTGGCCCGGCTGGTTTGGGATTTTCTGAATATGCAGGTCGGTGGCATAAAAACAGGCTGTCCCTTTGACTTCCGGCTGAAGGGCGGCACGAAACGCCAGGTGGCCGCCGATGCAATAACCCATGGCACCGATATGACCATTGCACCACGGTTGTGTTTTGACGTATTCAATCATGGCGACATTGTCCGAGTCATAGCCCTGCACATCTTTGGCTTCTTTATCGGCATTCCCCTTGTCACGGCCGGCATCATCATAGCCGAGTACGGTGCCAATCGGGTTCAGCTCATGAAAGACTTCGGGTACCAGCACGGCATAACCGTGGCTTGCCATTAACCTTGCAGCCCGCTCTATCGGACCAGTCTGCTGAAATATCTCTGAATAAAACAGAATGACCGGATAGCTGCCACTGCCGACCGGGCGGTGTATATAGGTACGCATGACGCCGGTGGCTGTATCCAGATCAACAAAATCGCTTTGAATTTTCATAGTGAGTCAGCTTCTTTTGATTCAGAAAAAGAGCAATTGTACATGGGCGCCTCCCTTCACAGTAGCGTTGCTGATTGAGAATCCGCTTTCGAGGATAGGAGAAACCCCTGTTTTGCTTCATAATAACCGGCTTTGAGTTGTGATTGAGAATGATACTGATACTGAATTCGAACTCGTGCACACGGCTTGTGTCTGATTTGAAGCTTGATCGACACCTAACCAGACGATGGGGCACAGGCACATCGCAACAGGTATCAGTTTACCTTGCCAATAGAAATGAGTATCATTATCAAAAGTGTCTTTACTTTATAAACCATCGCAACGCCAGGAGATAGAACGATGACAATCAATGGATTCAAACGCCATTATCTGACCAGTTTATTGACCGCCAGCCTATTGCTGACAGCGCCCGTCACGTTTGCCAATGGTCCGGTGGGCGAGCATGTGAATCACCTGTCAGACAATATTGAATCCTACACACAGGAAGTGAACTGGATCGGCACCAAGGTTGATGAAATGATCAGCCGTTATCAGGAAGGCGGCGTGGAAGCAGCCGAACCTGACTTGCTGGTTGAGTATTGGGAGGAAGTCAAATTTCATTCAGCGATTGAAACCAGTTATGTACCGGTCTATGCCTCAATCTGGCAGGGCCTGTTTGGCGTGAAAGGCGCGATTGAAGAAAAAGCCGCAATCGAAGAAGTACGCAAACAGCAACGTTTCCTGGAGCAGTCACTCTGGCAGGCGTTGGGCGCCGTCAAGCTGGCCGCTCAATACCAGGAAAAAGGTCTCACTGAAAAAGTGGCAACGACTCAGGCTAACCCGACCAATTCTCTGGAAGCACTCGATGCCATCAAAAGTCGACTGGATCGAGTAGTGGCGAAATATGCCGAGAAACTGCCAAAGGAAGCTGTCAGCATTGTGCACGACACCTATTTGAACCTGTTTGAGGGCGTTGAAGGTGAACTGATTTCGCTGAATGCCGATCTGGTGGAAGACCTGGAAAAAGACTTCAATGTGGTGCTGCCGCAAGCGATTCAGAACGGTAAAAGTATTGATGAAGTCCGTGACGTCGTTAATACAATGAAAGGCAAGATAAACACAGCCCGTTCCTTGTTGGAAAAATCTGCTGAAGAGAGAAAGGACGTTTTCTAAATGCAACGCAGAACATTCATACAATCCCTGGCCGCATTGGCTGCCGCCGGGGCTTTGCCACTCAATATCAGTCAGGTTCTTGCCGACCCGGCCGATGCCGTTTCTGTCGAGGAACTGCCTAAACTGGAAGGCGAACTGACCCTCTACCTGGGTCGAGGTGAGGGTGGCCTGTATGAAAATGTGATTAAAGCGATTGAAGAGCGTAACCCGGATCTGAAACTGCGAATCCGCCGTGGTCCGACCGCGTCTCTGACTAATGCCATTCTGGCTGAGGCCAAAGCGGGTGTGCGTCGGGCTGACCTGTTCTGGGCAGTCGACTCCGGTGCGGTGGGTATGGTTACCGCCGCCGGACTCGCACAAACATTACCGGCAGAGCTGACCGGCCAGTTACGTGATGAATTCCGCTTTCCGGACTGGGCGCCGGTGACCGGGCGGATTCGTACCATTCCTTTCAATACCGAGCGTCTGACCGCTGACAAGATCCCCAATGACATTATGGCCTTGCCGGATACAGACTACAGTGTCGGCTGGGCACCGGCTTACGCGGCTTTTCAGTCCTTTGTTACCGGTATGCGAATTCTCGAGGGTGACAAGGTCACCAGGGAGTGGCTCAAAGCGATGAACCGGAAGGCCAAGAAATTCGCCGGTGAACTGGGCGTAGTGATGGCCGTCGAGCGTGGTGAGGTCGATATCGGCCTGGCGAATCATTACTACACCCTGCGACTCAAAGCCGGTAAACCGGACGCCAATGTGGACTTAGCCTTTACGAATAATGATGCCGGTTGTCTGGTGAATGCCTCCGGCATTCTTGCCCTGAAAGAAGGCGAACTGCCAGCCAACTTCATTCGTTACCTTTTGACCAAAGAAGTGCAGTCTTATCTGGCTGAAGAGGCGTGTGAAATCCCGCTGGTTAACGGGGTCATGCCACCGGAAGGGCTGCCGAGATTAAAAACCATCAATCCACCCCAAATTGATCTGACCCGTCTGGCTGATCTGCGTCCGACCATTGATCTGATGCGTGACGTCGGCGTTTTATGAAGCGATGGTCTCCTTCCTATCCACTGGCCTTTATCATTGCCTTGATGGCACTGATGCCGGTGCTTGTGTTGATGGTGCTGGCCGCAGACAGTCCCCAGCTGTTTGATGCACGTAATCTGCAAATCCTCACCAATACCCTGGCACTCATGGTGTTCACAGCGGGTGGCGCGGTGCTTATCGGCGTACCGCTGGCGCTGCTGACAGCCTATGTCAGACTGCCCTGGGGGAAATTCTGGCTGGTCTTATTGGCCGCGCCGCTGGCGATACCCAGCTATATTGGTGCTTTCACGCTCTATGCCGCCTTCGGACCCGGTGGCGAAATAGAACAGCTAACCGGCCTGACCACACCCAGTTTCGATGGTCTGTTCGGTTCCAGTGTGGTGATGGCGTTGTACACCTATCCGTTTGTGATGCTGACCGTGCGTGCCTCTTTGCTCAGTCTTGATGCCAGTCTGGTTTATGCTGCCCGTACGCTGGGCATGTCCTTGCTCAGCAGTCTGTGGACGGTGGTGCTGCCACGCATTACCAACGGCATTGCTGCCGGTGCTTTGCTGGCAGCAATGTATGCGCTGTCTGATTTCGGTACACCCGCGATTCTGCGGCTGGATACTTTCACCCGCATGATTTATGTCGAATACAACAGCTTCGGTCTGAGTCAGGCGGCAATGCTGTCATTACAGCTGTTGGTCATTGTAGGTCTGATCCTGTTTCTGGAGTCCCGCGTTAAAGGCACACATGAAAGACCCGGTAAATCGCTGACCTTGTGGCCGGGTAAACTGCGCACTTCAATGATGTTGTTGTCCTGTATGCCGGTGATTGCTTTGTCGATTCTATTACCACTGGCAGTATTCGGCATCTGGTTGTGGCGTGAGGGCGCCGGTAATTTTGAACTGGTTTATGCCTGGAATTCTGCTTATGCCGCCTTGTTCGCTGCTATTGCTACAGTATTGTTTGCTTTACCGGTGGCCCAGGCCGCCATCAGTGGTAAATTCGGTCGTCTGATGGAACGGGTCAGTTACCTCGGCTTTGGCGTGCCCGGTATTGTTATGGGTACGGCGCTGGTCTATGTCGGCTTGCAGCTGTCGATGCTTTACCAGACCCTGGCCTTGTTAGTGCTGGCCTATGTAATGCGCTTTCTGCCGTTGGCTGTAGGTTCTATTCGATCCACATCTGAACGTCTCGATCCCAGTCTGGTGAAGGCAGCCCGCCTGCTGGGAGCAAGTCAAAAAGAAGCCTTTCGCCGTATTACCCTGCCATTGAGTATCCGCGGCATCGTTGCCGGTGCGGCTTTGGTATTTCTCGAAGTCATGCGAGAATTACCGGCTACGCTGATCCTGAGCCCACTGGACTTTGAAACCCTGGCCACTTACCTGTGGCGGGTTTATGAGGCTGGTTACTTTGGCCAGGCAGCAATTCCCGGTTTATTACTGGTAGTGATTTCCGGTTTGGCACTGGCTGTTATGTTCTTCGGTGAGCGCTGGAACCAGACGGATGTAATTGAGGAGGAGCCTTCTCTTTCATGATTGAAGTTCAGAATGTGTCTGTCCATTACGGCCAGAAGAAAGTGGTTGATGAACTCAGCCTGACGCTGGGTGATTCAGAACTGCTGACGCTGGTCGGCCCTACAGGCTGTGGTAAAACGACCATCCTGCAAGCGCTGGCCGGACTGATACCGATCACAGAAGGCACGATCAAACTGGGCGCTCAGACTGTTACTGCCGACAAAACCATTGCACCGGAAAAACGTCATGTGGGTATGGTGTTTCAGGACTTTGCGTTGTTTCCCCATCTTACCGTGATGCAGAACGTCAGTTTCAAACTCAAAGACAGCCGCAAAGCCGATCACTGGATCGATCTGCTGGGGCTGACACCCTGGCGTGACGTCAGACCGGCCAATCTGTCCGGCGGACAGAAACAACGGGTGGCACTGGCCCGCACCCTGGCTCATGAACCGGCGTTTGTGCTGCTGGATGAGCCCTTATCCAATCTTGATGCAGCTTTAAAAGACGATCTGCGCTGGGAGATTCGACACGCACTGAAAGATGCGGGTGTACCTGCCATCTGGGTGACCCATGATCAGGAAGAAGCGCTGTCGGTCGGTGACCGGATCGGCGTCTTAAAAGACGGCAAACTGGAACAAATCGGTACGCCGGAAAGCTGTTTCAGTGAACCGCAGAATCGTTTTGTCGCCCGTTTCCTGGGGGATGCCAGCTTCCTGCCCGGCAGATTGGACGCCGGCAGTAATATCGTGGCAACGCCACTGGGTAACGCGCCGGCGGCACCGGTTAACGGTGCAGAGGGCGAGGTGGATTTGCTGCTGCGACCGGACGATTTATCACTGAAGTTGGACGAGCAGGGCAATGGCGAGATCATCTGGAGCCGTTACGAAGGCAGCGCCCGTCTTTACGGCGTTAAAACGGATACCGGTGCTACCGTGAAAATCCGCTGCAGTCATGAAAACATCGCAGAACCGGGGCAGCGGGTGATGATGCATATCATCACCACGCACCCTCTGGCCGTTTTTGACCAGTCAGACGCTGAATAGACTGGGTGGAGCGATAGTGATGCCCAACAACCCCTTGAAGCAGACCTGCACAAATAAACCAAGCGCTTAACGAATCAAATCAGCGGTTAAATTAGCCTGACTCTGCGTTAAAAAGGCTTGATACCGTATAATGTGCGCCATCAAAAGAGCGACGCGAGCTTTGGGCTCTTATTCTAAATACGCTCAACAACATCAGAAAGAATTAGCAAGGATCAAGCATGTCGAAAATTATCTACACGAAAGTCGATGAATCTCCCGCTGCAGCCACGTTTTCTCTGCTTCCTATCATTCGTGCTTTCACCAAGTCCGCGGAGATCGATTTCGAAATCAGTGATATCTCACTGGCGGGACGTATCATCGCCAACTTTCCGGATAATCTGACAGAAGCGCAACGCATTCCAGACCACCTGGATGAACTGGGCAAGCTAACCCAGGACCCGGCCACAAATATCATCAAGCTCCCTAATATTTCGGCTTCCATCCCGCAGTTAAAAGCCGCCATTAAAGAGCTTAAAGCCAAAGGCTATGACCTGCCGGACTACCCGGACAGTCCGAAAAACGATGAAGAACAGAAAATCAAAGATCGCTATGCCAAAGTGTTGGGCTCAGCGGTGAACCCGGTATTACGCGAGGGCAACTCCGACCGCCGGGCCCCGGCGGCAGTAAAAAATTATGCCCGCAGTAATCCGCACTTTATGGGGCAATGGAGATCTGATTCTGCCACCGATGTAGCCCATATGGAGGCGGATGATTTTTACGGTAGTGAACAGTCGGTGACTTCAAGCAAAATCAACGAATACAAAGTGACGTTTGTGGACAAGGCCGGCAAGGAAACCGTCCTGAAGCAATCCATCCCGGTGCTGGTCGGAGAAGTCATTGATGCCACGCGTATGAGCGCCAGAAGCCTGCAGGCTTTTTATAACGATGCGATTGCCAAAGCCAAGCAAAACGATGTCTTGCTATCTCTGCATCTCAAAGCGACGATGATGAAAGTCTCTGATCCGATTCTGTTCGGATTTGCGGTCAAGACATACTTTAAAGACCTGATTGCCAAGCATGGCGCCTTGTTTGATGAACTTGGTGTGAATTTCAATAACGGCCTGGGTGATCTCTACAGTCGACTGGAAAATGTCGATGCTGATACGCGTACTCAAATTGAAGCCGATATCGAAGCCGTTTATGCCAAGCAGCCAAGCCTGGCCATGGTTGATTCCAATAAAGGCATTACCAATTTCCATGTGCCCTCTGATGTCATCGTGGATGCGTCGATGCCTGCCATGATTCGCGCCGGCGGCAAGATGTGGGATAAAAATGGCGAACAGAAAGACACACTGGCGATGATCCCGGACCGATGCTATGCCGGTGTCTATAAAACCGTGGTCGATGACTGTAAAGCCAAAGGCGCTTTGGATCCGGTCACCATGGGCTCGGTACCCAATGTCGGTCTGATGGCACAAAAAGCGGAAGAATATGGCTCGCATGATAAAACTTTCCAGACGAAAGCCGATGGTCAGATTATCGTGACCGATCTCGATGGTGAAACCGTCTTTGCGTTTGATGTGGAAGAGGGCGACATCTTCCGTATGTGCCAGACCAAAGATGCACCGATTCAGGACTGGATTAAGCTGGCGGTCAGCCGATCACGATTGTCTGGCACCCCGGCTATTTTCTGGCTGGATCAGAACCGGGCTCATGATGCCCAACTCATCAGCAAAATTCACCAATATCTGCCTGATCTGGACACCGACGGCCTGGATATTCGTATTCTGGACCCGGTTGTGGCGACACAAATCACCCTGGACAGAATGCGTAAAGGTGAAGACACGATTTCTGTCACAGGTAATGTATTACGTGACTACAACACCGATCTGTTCCCGATTCTGGAACTGGGTACTTCCGCCAAGATGCTGTCAGTCGTACCTTTGATGAAAGGCGGTGGTCTGTTCGAAACCGGTGCCGGCGGTACCGCGCCGAAGTTACTGAGTCAGTTGCAGGAAGAAAATCATCTCAGCTGGGATTCGCTGGGTGAACTGATGGCACTCGCTGCTTCACTGGAACATCTTGCCAATACGCAAAATAATGCCAGGGCCAAAGTGTTGGCTGACACGCTGGATGCGGCGACCGGCACACTGCTGCAGGAAAACAAATCACCGAAAGAGAAAACCGGTGATCTGGATAATCGCGGCAGTCACTTCTACCTCGCCATGTACTGGTCGCAGGCACTGGCTGAACAAAGTGATGATACTCAGTTGAAAGAGGTCTTCACACCGATTGCCCGGTCTATGACAGAGAACGAAGACAGGATTGTTAAAGACCTGACAGCCGTACAGGGCAAAGCCGTCGATATGGGCGGATACTACCTGCCGGATGATACTGAAATGCTTAGCATTATGCGTCCGAGTGAGACCTTTAACGAGATTCTGGCAGAGTTGATTTAATCAACACAGTTCAGTGACTTAATTTAAAAAGCCCTCGGATGAGGGCTTTTTTATTGTAAGTGGTTGCTACTCACCCTCACGAACGTTGGCTCAGTGTATTCAAGTCACAATATTTTTGTGAAGCAGGCTAGTGACAATTTCTGGTACATAAGTACGTCGAATTGTGATGGCATAAAAGTTCTCGAAGACATTAGGTAATACCTGATATTCAGCTAAGCGGCCATTGGCTATTTCATCCTTGACGACAACCGGTGGCAAGGCGGTCACGGCACCGGTATCTCTCACCAATAGTCGCAACATCGCCATATCATCGGCTTCTGCCATGACGTCAGGGGTATAATTAAGTGTCGAGCAATAGGCATCAAAGGCAGAGCGAATTTCAGTAATCCCAGTAGGAAGCACCCATTTCAAGCTGTCGTAACCTTCTGGAAATTTTTTTTCAGGTTTATTTTCAGCAGGCCCGATAATGGAAACAGATTGTCGTGAAACGAGCTGACTTTGCCAAATGGCGTCATCATTTTGCTGACTGACTGAGCGATTGGTGAGCACCAGATCGAGTTCGTGACTGCTCAGGCCATTCAAGAGATTCGTCATACCCCGTGTGCTCAATGTAAATTTGACATTGGATTCCTGAAGTAAGGGACTGATAAAAGATTCGGTGAAGTTTCTCGATAAGGTTGTTAAAACACCAATATTGATGTGGCGTTGACTGGCCACTTCCCCTTTTTTCAAAAATGATTGCAGTTCTTCACCTTTGCTAAAGATTTCATCGGCATAAGTGAGAACTTTCCTGCCGGTATCGGTTAACACCAGTTGTCTTCCTACTCGTTTAAACAACTGCATATCCATCGTGGTCTCAAGCTGTTTGATTTGTTGCGACAAAGCAGACTGTGATACGTGGCACTCTTCGGCGGTACGCGTGATGCTGCCTGATAAGGCGACACGCCAGAAATAGTAGAGGTGATGATAGTTTATTTTTGCCATAATTAATTAAAACTTATATATTTATTAATAAATATCTATTTTATTTATGATAGCTCGTTTGACATACTGCCGCCAGCAAAGGAGGTATGTCTGTGAGCCAATTTTTTTCCACCCACTTGTCTATTCTTATCCCACTGGTTCTAGCGGTGGGCGCCTGGCTGGCCGGAAAGGCCAGGCTAACCGACAGTAGGCGTCGGCTGATATTGAACGCAGTCTCACTCATCATCGTCGTTTCAATGCTGCTGGTGACTGCCCATTTCTTCCTTGCAAAAGAGCAACAATTAACCAGCGTATTAGCAGTTAACGCCATCAATCTCACGGTGCTGTCTCTGGTCAGTTTCATGGCCGTCATTCTTATTAAGTTTTCGGAACGCTATATACGTTCTGAAAAGCGCTCCCACCGATACTGGCGGTGGTTATTACTGAGCCTGACCTCGGTGTCTGTTGTTGTGTTGAGTAATAACCTACTCTTGTTATGGTTGGGATGGGTCTCGATCAGTCTGTGTTTTCATCGCTTGCTCCTGTTTTACCCAGACAGACCTCGCGCTGTGCTGGCAGCGCATAAGAAATTCATTCTCGCGCGGGTGGCTGAGACTTGTCTTCTGAGTGCGATCCTCCTGCTATATCATCAGCACGGTACATTCCAGCTCAGCGCCATGCTGGAGTATTACCTCAGTGTCACGCCGGGGCATGAACTCAGTTTTACTGAAAAAGTGGCTGCCTTTCTGATTGCGCAGACAGCCTTGATCAAATGTGCTCAACTGCCACTGCATGGCTGGCTGATACAGGTTGTAGAAGCGCCCACACCTATCAGTGCACTTTTACATGCAGGTATTATCAACCTGGGTGGTTTCCTGCTTATCAGTTTTTCTCCTCTTATGGCACTGGCCACAGCAGCACAATGGACACTGCTCATTGTCGCTGGTCTAAGTACATTGATCAGTGCGCTGGTCATGATGACCAGAATCAGTATCAAGGTCCGTCTCGCCTGGTCCACCTGTGCCCAGATGGGGCTAATGCTGATTGAATGTGCGCTTGGACTGTATGAACTGGCGTTAATACATCTTCTGACGCACTCTTTGTACAAGGCTTATGCTTTCCTCAGCACCGGTGAAGCTGTTCAGGATTACGGTCTGAAGCAGTTGGCACCACAGAAAAAAGTCACTTTCGAAAGTGCTGTTATCTGTTTATCGCTGGCCTTAGTCGCTACAGCGGCAATACCTTTGTTTACCAGTTATCAGGGGCCACTCAGTGTCTGGCTTCTGGTTAATGCCGCACTTGCTTTGTATCTGGTCTCTGCACTGAGTCATGGTCTCTCTCGGGCCGGCATATTAGCGGTTTGCATTGCTACGGGACTGGTTGGCCTCTATATGGGCGCTAAAGCGCTGCTAGGTAATCTGATGACTGACCTACCTGCGGCGAGCATGTTCTCTGCGATGGATATATGGCTCATGATTATGTTTCTGGCCTTGTTTGCGTTGACTGTGCAGATTCGAGTTTTCCCACAGAGGAAAAAGACACAAACCCTTTATCGCTGGTTATTTTCGGGCTTATATCTGGATGAAATCATGACGCGCCTGACCCTGCAGCTGTGGCCGGTCGTTCTACGTCCAAAGTCACGGCAAAGCATTACAGAGCAGCAAACGATTGAGGAGTCCTGGGTATGATTGAAGCTACAGCTGAAGTCATCAAACAAGCGAAAGCACAACAACTTTCAGCGATTCGTAATGCCTGCGCTCTGATTGCTCCCAGCTGGCCGCTGGACCGTTTCATCGCTGTCAATCCTTTATGGGAGTGTCGTCATCATCCCGTCGAGTTGGTCTCAGCCAGGTTTGCGGCATTGGCTGGTGTCAAAACGACAATGTCTGCACAAGAACTTCTCAGCAGTTTTGATGAGGGCGAAATTTCAGAATCATCACTATTTGCAGCGGCAAAAGCTTACAGAGCAGCAACAGATATCAATTCTTTGAGAACGGGCCTGAAACAAACTAGCCCTGGTGTTTGGCTCAGTGTTGTTGAAATTACAGATTTAAGTCGTGACCACCACAAAATGCGATGGCAGGATGAAACCGTCCATCAAATCAGTCAGTTTTGTGGTGAGTTTATTAATCAGCACCCTGAAAATCTGGAAAATCTCTATTCCAGCTGGCTTGATTTCACCACGCATGATTACGGTATGTCATTGTTAATGGGTGAGAAACATCTACGGGAAGCATTTGTTGACCTGCCTAATGATTTTGAAACTTTATTTGATGAGGTGGCGGTTGAACTTGAACTCGGTCCCCACGAAATGGAGATCTATGCGCACAAGTTATTACTAAGTATTAACGGCTGGGCCAGTTATTTTTCCTGGCAGCGTTGGGAAAAACGACTAAAGGGACAGGATAGCCAGTATGTGGAGTCACTCCTTGCTATCAGAATGGCCTGGGATCTTATTGTCTGGCGTCAGTTAAAAAAGAAAGTCTCTAAAACAGACTTTCGCATACTTGAGGCCCGATGGGCACAGCAGAAATTTCAGGTTAACGAGCTGATTGATGAGCATTTCGAGCATCTGCGCTATTTCTGGATCTGGACCCATGCTGCGGAACTGGAATACCAGAAAAAACTGCATCAGACCCTGAAAACCACAGCGCGACCCAGTCAGACAGCGCCCGTATTACAGGCAGCATTCTGCATTGATGTTCGCTCTGAACGTTTCAGAAGGGCGCTGGAAAATCAGAGTCCGGCGATCCAGACCATCGGCTTTGCCGGATTCTATGGTCTGCCTATCAGTTACCAGCCTGCTGACACACCGACAGTGCGCCCTCAGTTACCCGGCCTGGTCGCGCCGGCTATCAAGGTCAGTGAGAAAAAAGCGAGTCAGGACAAGCTTCGCAACCTGCATACGCTGAGCCACTGGAAGAGCTGGGGCAACTCATCCGTCTCGGCGTTCACCATGGTCGAAACCGTGGGTTGGGCTTATGCGTTCAAGCTGCTGAAGGACAATTTTTTCCCTAAGAAAAAAGAGAAGCTGATTGATTCACTCAGTCACCATCATGACTGGGAATTGCTAAGCGGAGATCAGCCGCTAAGTCTCGAGGATAAAACAAGCCTGGTCAATGGTGTGTTAAAAGGTATGGGGCTGACACAAGCGTTTGCCCCGACCGTGCTGTTACTTGGCCACGGCAGTGAGACCCGGAATAACCTCCATGCTTCGGGCCTTGACTGTGGCGCCTGTGGCGGGCAGACCGGTGAGGTTAATGTGCGTGTACTGGCAAGATTACTCAATGACGCGCCGATAAGACAAAAGCTGGCAGAGGAGGGCATCCACATTCCCGACCAGACCCGTTTTGTTGCCGGTTTGCATAACACCACCACCGATGAAGTCAGCTGCTTTGGGGAAGTCGACAGCGATATCGAGGCGTGGTTGAAACAGGCTGCCAACGCCACCCGTCGGGAACGAGCTGCCACTATGGAGCCGGGACTGCAAGAGCTTGACGACAATAAACTGGAGAAGGCATTGTCAGACCGAGCCAAAGACTGGTCTGAAGTCCGTCCTGAGTGGGGACTTGCGAATAATGCTGCGTTTATCGTGGCACCGCGCGATCGTACACGCGCATTGCCGCTGGATGGTCGGACTTTCCTGCATGATTATGACTGGCATCAGGATCCAGAAGGAGTGCTGCTGGAACAAATCATGACTGCGCCGATGGTGGTAACGCACTGGATTAATATGCAATACAACCTGTCCGTCGCAGATAACAACTTTTTTGGCAGTGGTAACAAGCTGCTCCATAACGCTGTGAACCAGCACATCGGCGTTTTTGAAGGCAATGGGGGCGACTTGCGTATCGGCTTGTCATACCAGTCGATCCACGACGGTCATGAATGGCGTCACCAGCCGATGAGACTCAACGTCTACATTGCGGCGCCGAAAGTGGCGATAGAGAGAGTCATCGCTGCCCATGAGACAGTCAGGCAGTTAGTGGATAACAGCTGGTTGTTCCTGTTCTGCTGGAATGACGATGATGTAATTGAGCGTTATCAGGCTGATCAGTGGGAGGAGGCGAAATGAAATCGCTCAACCATCTTCAGCAACTGGAAGCCGAAAGTATTCATATCATGCGAGAAGTGGCCGCCGGCTTCGATAACCCCTGCATGTGCTATTCGATTGGTAAGGATTCGACGGTCATGTTGCATCTTGCCCGCAAAGCATTTGCTCCGGGAAAGGTACCACTCACCCTGCTGCACATTGATACTACCTGGGAATTTGCCGAGGTGGCGAGCTTCTGCGATCGGCTGGTCAATAAGCATGATCTGGATTTGATTGTACATATCAACAAAGCTGCGCTGGCTGAGGGGGGGCACCCGATTAAGTCAGGATCTGTGGTCTATGATGCGGGAACAGGCCAGATTCTGGGCCTGGATGATGAGCGTGTATTGCCGTATCTCACTGAGTCGGAAAAGCCAGTATCGAAGAACGCTGGATACGGTTCAGAACACTGGGCTGTTACCCTCATACCGGTGCGATTGAAAGTCGCTCTGAGACCGTGGGCGATATTATCATTGAAATGATTAACTCCCGAACCAGCGCACGTCAGGGAAGAGTGCTGGATAAAGATCAGGCCAACTCCATGGAGCGGAAAAAACAGGAGGGATATTTTTGAAAACGGCAGCACTGCTCACCAAACATCGTAAATCGCTACAACTGGCGCCTGTTTTATACGATATAGGTATCGAGTTGGTAGAAATAGACTTTTTTGATACCGATGAATTGGGCACTTTTTCTGGAGAAATTGAAAGAACACTCTCACCCAAAGCCTGTGCCCTGGAAAAGGCAAAAAAGGCCGCTGCTCTGAGTGGGCTCAATGTGGGGCTGGGGAGTGAGGGCAGTTTCGGTAGTGGTCCGCTCGGTGGTCTGATGAACTGGAATCAGGAGCTTATCTGTCTTTACCAGAAAGAACCCGAACTGATTATTTATGCCAGTGCAGAAGGACCTACAGCATTAAGAGCGATCAAGGCGTCGTCGTTGGATGAGTTGGCTGGGAAAATATCAGATTTCCAACAGCAAAGATGGATTGTTCGTTGTCCGGACGGTATTTTGAAAGGGCTCAGTCAGGCTGAAGTCATTGCTCTCCACCAGGCACCTTTTACAGAATGGCCAGTCTTGCTGGAGCCCGACTTCAGGGCAATGAACTCTCCGCTCAGACAGATCATGATCCAAAAAGCGGCTCTTAACCTTGCTGAGCGGATACAGTCGAAGTGCCCTCACTGTAATGCGATTGATTTTTGGCCGGATGACAGGGAGTTAGGACCTGCCTGCCAGCTATGTGGTCAACCTACCAACGAAATCAAGGCCATCGTAAGTAATTGCAAATCATGCGGTTTTAGTGAGTCACAGCTTGAAAAATCGCAGGGTGATGCCAGTTATTGTAACTATTGTAATCCGTAACATCTGAAGGATACGAAGAACTTTAATCCTGATAGCCAAATAATTGCTGGTTTTTGATTTTCTCTGCCACTACCTCTGGTACCAGCCTCTCCCAGCCGGACTTATTATCTGTAATCATCTTTAATACATCAGGCGAGAAGATATCCAGATATTCCTCATTAAACTCTTGGATCTGTTCAATTTCGTCATTCTGTTTCAGATATTGATACAGATGTTTCTGTTGTTCAGTGACCTGCAGGTTATCGACCTTGTACAAGGTTTGTGTTGCTGCGTCCTTGAAGGGGTAAATGTAGAGCTTGACGTTGTTTTTAAACAATCGGCCGAAGCCTTCCAGAATTCCCCCCTTGAGATCGGTGTAGTACTTGTCATCAAACAGTTCTATCAGACTGTGTGCTCCCATCGTGATCCCAATCCGGCGCTTGGTGTAGCGGGATAAGTAGGTTGCAAGACGATAGTATTCGGGGTAGTCGGAAATCATCACAGTGTGACCGGCGGCTTCCAGCACATCAGCGCGGCTGATGAAGTCTTCCAGATCAATGCCGTCATCACCGCTGTGCAGGTTATGCATGGTGATTTCCATGATAGAAATGGTTTCTTCCGGTGCCGAATCCTCCTCCGCTTCGAATTGCTTTCTGGCCGCATTGAGCATATCGATATTGACGTGGGTGACAGGGCGGAAGCGGCCACGCTCTACCAGCACATTTTTCTTACGCAGATGCTCCGAGGGCTGCAGTACTTTGCCATCAGCAGAGAACATCGCGGCGTCACTCAGACCCAGCTGGACCAGTCTTAAACTCACCACGCGATTATCGACATGCAGGAAGGCGTCACCGCTGAGGTCAATCATATCGACTTCAATCCGATCGGTGGTCAGGTTATCCAGCAGGGATTTCACCAACAGATCCGGGTTATGACTGAGATGAAAAGCACCGTAGATCAAGTTAACACCGATAATGCCCAGCGCCTCCTGCTGCAGTGCGTTTTCATTATCCAGCATGCGTACATGAATGATGATGTCGCTGTGGGCGGCATGGGCTTCAGTCTGAAATCGAATCCCGAGCCAGCCGTGACACTCGTTGGTGCCATGATAATTACGGGCCGAAACGGTATCCGCGAAAGCAAAAAAGGCGGTGTTGTCACCACGCTGTTCGCTTAACCGTTCGATATTGAGCTTGTACTCAATATCCAGCATATCCTCCAGCCGCTCACGGCAGACATAGCGCGGCGCTTTACCGTAGATATCATCGCTGACTTTCATGTCGTAAGCAGAGATACTCTTGGCAATGGTGCCCGCCGCACCACCCACGCGGAAAAACCAGCGAACGACTTCCTGACCGGCGCCTATTTCGGCAAAGGAACCGTAACGGAGCTCATCAAGGTTGACTTCAAGTGCCTTGGCACCAGGGGAGAGTGGTTTGTTCTGTTCCATAAGGCCTTAGTTGAATGCAATTTAGTGATTCAAGTGTAACGTCTTAATGCTGTGACTGTAATGAACACTGTCAAATCAAACTGTTCCCAGCACAAGATAGATTGAATTAGCAACAGAAATGAGGATGAAGGCGTTTAAGAAGGTTTTGATAGGGATTGCTCTTACAAACCATACCCAGCGACCTGTAGTGGTCAACTATTTCCGGACACGGGTTTAGACAGAACTTCCGCCTTTGCAGGTGGAGAGCCATCGTTAAATTGATGGGGCCGTTGCCAGTTGTAATAATCCATCAGGTAATAGCTCAC
>Ga0189276_10059_pt1 | contig 186427 bp, 161 predicted proteins | sample N26A31minimetaG_FD_130321 | JGI IMG/M metagenome (GOLD analysis project Ga0189276, IMG submission 130321) | Marine microbial communities from the Costa Rica Dome - N26 A3-1 mini metaG | ecosystem: Environmental > Aquatic > Marine > Oceanic > Photic zone | place: Costa Rica: the Eastern Pacific... | reverse complement strand
GAGATTTGCAATTCCACACTCGCATTCTTACAATACCGATAGCTATCGTGATGAAATTGGCCTAAATCCCCACCAAGGTCTATACTTTGGATCGTATCCTGATTCTGGAGCAGGGCAAGTTCAGTATTTGCGGTACCCCTCATCAACTTCTAGCCACAGAAAACCCATTCTCCGCTGCCTATCGGTATATTCTTCAACCCAAAACCAACACATCATGGCAGGACTGAAGTCCTATGAGCTCACCAAGCTCCTGATTGAGCTGATTGAAAAGAAAAGACGGGCAGTCCAGAGGATTTGGCTAAAAAGCTTCAGGTCCATAAACGAACTGTCTTTCGGATCATTGACGATCTTCGTCTTTCCGAGTCAATTGAGATAGTTTTTTGTAGAGAATCGAAAAGCTACATTTTTTCTAAAAAAAAATAATTGGGTGATAAGAAATGTCACCTAGTCAAATTTATGTTTGGGTATCCTAAATCAAATTTCTAAATCTAAGAACAACACAATTATGAAAGAGTTGAGCATTGAAAAAATGGAGATGGTGAGTGGGGGAAAAGACTGTGAAGATGTTGCAGTTTTTGCAATTACAGTAACAGGTGTTTTAGCTATTGGTGCATTAACCGCTACAACAGGTGGTTTAGGATTAGGCGTAGCGGCTGGACTATCTGGTTACTTTGGAACCATGGGTGTATTATTATGTGGAATGATGTAATTATGAAAGAGCTAAATTTCGATCAATTAGTCAATGTTAAAGGAGGAACGACCGGAGAGGCAATATGTCATGGATTAGCTGTTTCAGCCGGGGTTATGGGAGTTGGTGCTGCCTTAAATTGGTGGAATCCTGCTGGTTGGTTTATGGGAGCCACTGCCGCAACAGGAATAGGTTGTGAAATATATTATGGTAAAGATTGGATTGCTTCAAAATTCTGATGAAAGCTCTAAGTGTGATTATTGTTATTTCAGGATTGATTCTGATTATTTATATCTTTCTCTACTTTCTTGAAATTGTAAATTTCAATAATTGGTTCTACGCTATAAGCATTCTTTCTCTATTTTTAATATTTATATATTCATTCTTAAAAAAAGGGAAAGAAACATCAAACTAAAATCACTATGTAAAATATAAAATACAGTGAGGAAAAGTGGTGTACAGTAGGCAATAGGCAGTTTGGGAAATCAGAATTCTTAAGTTAGAAATCTGAATAACTCACAGACCTTCCAGGTTTCAAAACTTGGAAGGTCTTTTTTGTTTTATGACCCTAAAAGCAAAGAAAGGCATCTTTATGTATAAAATTTCCAGATATAATAAAAACTCCATTCAGAAACCTTCAGTTAAGCTTTTCGTTGATTGTGAAAATAGTTTATAAAAAGTGATTCAGGTCATGGAAAAAAAATTTGTGAAATTCGTCCTCACCGTATTTTTAACATTATGCATTAGTATTTCTTCAGCCCAAAACACACAAAAATCCCGAAACTACTTCCCAGGAAACTATTCCAATCAGCCCATCATCACTTTAAAAGAAGGATTTTTCAACAAAACCACCTATTACCTTGACGGGGAAAAATCAAGTCCGAAAGAGGTCACTGCCTTCCTCAATTCATTAAAAAATGAAGACTTTAAATTCCAGAGTTATCAGCGAAAAAAGAATTTGGGTATGGGTATCCGGGTCTCGGGTATAGCCGTGACTATTGGCTCCATCGCCTATCTGTTTACAAATGATATTACCCCAGCCAATGTCCGCCCATGGTTTTGGGCTTCTTTTGGGGGAGGGGTTTTACAAAGCACTGGAAACATTCTTGTCGCTGATTCAGAACGAAGAATTCAACGAACTATCAATGATTTCAATGCCTATCATTATTCGGGAGGCGCAGATGCATTTCTGAGCATGGATATCATAGATGGTTTTTTAGGTCCAAAAATCAATATCTACGAAGGCCCTATGCAGCTGGAAAAAGATCAGGTTTTAACACGATTTCAATCCAATCCGGAGGCCTTACGGCTTTATGAGCAGGTTCTGAAAAGAGAAAAAGTGAGCACAGTAGCCAACGTAGCCAACTCAGCCCTCGGAATTGGAATTTTCTTTCTGGCGGTTGGTTTCGAATCCCAGTCTTCCAGTCAGAATGATCTGCTAATTCCCTTGACATTCACTGGAGTTGGGTTGAATATTTTTTCAAGATTTTATGAGCGAAAAACAAGGAATCTAACACGAGATGTTCTTTATAAGTATAATTATCAATAGCCTTAACTGATTTCGATTGAGCGAAAACAAATTGATCTAGGAAATAAATTTGAAGAATCTCCTTATTTCCAAGTGCACTTAATTTTTAAAGGTGCAACAGGATTGCTTTTTTCAACCATTCTTCCCAATTTCTAATCGACTATGTTCATTTTTCCCTAATTTCCTGCTTGAGAAAAAAGAATTACAAATGATCAGAAAACAACTACTCACACTCTGGGCACTTTTCCTTTTTGCCAGTATGGCAATTGCCCAAGACAGCAAACCCATTACTTGGAAAGACATCCCCACCTGGAAATACATGCCAGGTTCAGCTTTTGAAATCTCCCCAGATGGCAAATGGACGGTCTATGGATTAGTTCAACTGGAAGGGGACGGAGAAATCATCCTCCAAAAAGTTGGAGATGAATCCTCCAAAAAAACTTTCAAAATCGGCTCCACCAGCTACCCATCCATGCAATTCAGCGAGGATGGTAAGTGGTTTGTCTATACAGAGTATCCTACCTTTTCGGAGAAAAAAGCGAATGAAAAAAGCAAAGGCAAATCCTTAAAAAACAAGGCTATTCTAGTCAAATTGGGTACGGATGAAAAGAAAGAGTTTGAAAACGTGAGCAACTATGCTTTCAATGGAAAAGCTTCCTCTGTCTTGGCCATCAACCTTTCCAAAGAAGGCAATGGAGATGCAAGAGGCTCGGATTTGTTGATTTACCATCTCAATTCCGAAAAAGCTCAAAACCTCGGAAATGTAGCTGACTTTTCATTTAACAAAGCCGGAAACTATCTAGCCTACACGGTAGATGCAGCCAACCAATCCGGAAATGGCTTGTATTTGATGAATGTGGCAGCCAATAGCATGCAGATCTTGGATTCTGATAAAGCTTCCTATCGTTCCTTGGCTTGGACAGAAAAGGGGGATGCTTTCGCCGCTTTGAAAATGATCAAAGACAAAAAGTACAAGCAGGACAAGGGACAAGTAATCGGAGTGAAAAACCTTGCTTCTCCTCAAGTAACTGTTTACAATCCTGAAAAGGACTCTGTTAATTTCAATCAAGCCTATACGATCTCCCAAAACAGAAGACCCATGTGGTCGGATGATTTGACTCGTTTGTTTTATGGCATCCATCCATTGGAACTGGCAAAAAAAGAGGAGGCCAAAAAAGAGCTGGATCAAGATTCGGTAAAAAAAGCGGAAGCTGCAGCCATGCAAAAAATCATGGCAGATACGACGATCAAATCGATTTCCGATCTACAAAAAGCCATCGCCAAATTGGACTCTGGCAAGGTAAAAGGCAAAAAAGAAAATGATGCAGACACCCCGGATATGACCATCTGGCATTGGAATGACAGTCGCCTACAATCCAGACAACAGGTCATGATGAATCAGGATAAAAATTACAGTTTCTGGGCTATGTATGATGTGAATGCCGGCAAGCATATCCAATTGCAAGACAGCAACATGAGAGATCTGAACATTCTGGATAAGCAGCGCTATGCTTTGGGGTCCGATCTGCAAGCTTATGAATTGGATGGAAATCTTGATGGACAGAGCTATCGTGATTTTTATATCGTAGATCTAAAAACTGGCGAGAAAAAGGAACTCTTCAACAAGTTTTACCTCCCCTCCTATTCTTCCTATCCACGTGAATCTCCGGACGGGACGAAGCTGATTTACGGATTGGACGGGCATTTTTATATTTATGATATTCCTACAGCTCAGAGTAAAAACATCACGGAAGGACTACCTACCACCTTTGTAAATACAGAAGACGATCACAATGTAGAAAAGCCTATGAACGGGGCATTGGGCTGGAGTTCAGATAGCAAATATGTGATCTTGAGAGACGGTTGGGATATCTGGCAAGTTCCTGTAGGATCTGGTAAGGAAACAGCCATCAATTTGACCGTCAACGGCAAGACTGATCAGATTCGCTATCAATATCGATTTGGATTGGATCCTGAGGAAAAAGGCATAGATCTCAGCAAGCCAGCTTATATCCGTATGTATGGAGAGTGGACCAAGAAGTCTGGTATTGCACAGCTTTCTCCTGCGAAAAAAGGCGGCTTGACTCCCGGTGCCAAGGTTTTGATATGGGATGATTTCAATGTGGGAAATCTTTCCAAGGCCAAAAACGCAGAAACCTATTATTTCTTCCAAGAGAAATTCAACGAGCCTACTCAAGTTTACCTGACAGACGCATCCCTTTCTAATCCCAAGCAAGTCACCAACAATGCTCCGGATGCAGAGAAATATGCATGGTCAGCTGGAACTATGTTGATCGATTATGTCTCTGACAAGGGTGACAAATTGCAGGGTACGCTGTTTTTACCTGCAGGCTATGTAGAGGGCCAAAAGTATCCAACTGTGGTCTATTATTACGAAAAGCTATCTCAAACCCGTCATAACTGGTCCAACCCAGGATACAGTGGAACAGGATGGAACCCTAATATCTATACTTCCAATGGATTTGCGGTATTCATTCCAGATATCGTGTACAAACTGGATGATCCAGGCATGTCGGCTGTTTGGTGTGTGATTCCAGCAGTCAAAGAAGCCATCAAAACCGGGGTGATCGACGAAAAGAACATCGGTATCCATGGGCACTCATGGGGAGGCTATCAAACTTCCTTCCTGATTACGCAGACGGACATGTTCAAAGCTGCAGCTGCTGGTGCACCTTTGACCAATATGATTTCCATGTATGATTTGATCTACTGGAATTCAGGTGGTGGAAATATGTCCATCTTTGAAGCCTCGCAAGGCAGATTCAGAGGCGGTCCTTGGGAAAACTGGGAAGCCTATGAGCGGAACAGCCCGGTGTATCACGTGAAAAATGTGACTACACCGCTATTACTCTTGCACAATGACAAAGATGGTGCAGTGGACTTTACCCAAGGCATCGAGTACTATTCGGCTTTGCGAAGATTGAAAAAGCCCGTCGTGATGATGCAATACAAAGGCGAGAACCACGGTTTGAGTAAACTGGAAAACCGCAAAGACTACAGCGTTCGGATGATGGAGTTTTTTGACCATCACTTGAAAGGTGAAGCAGCTCCTGACTGGTGGAAAAGCGGTGTGAATTTGCTGGACTTGGAGGAGCATTTGAAGGGAAGAGCTTTTTAGCAAGTCAGAAAGCTTAAGTATGAAATCTAAAAAAAACACCGACCTAGACAGATCGGTGTTTTTTTTTTTTTGAAAGGCTTAGTTGTATTTAGTTCATGACTCGACTTTTTGTTCAAATTTTATTGATCCTAGGTATAGTTACTAATTCTTATGCCCAGCAGGATTTAGGCTTAGAGAGGCAACTTTTAGTAAAGGCTTCCCCTTTAGCTTTCTTGGAACCTGAAACGATTGTTCTTCAAGGTGGCATTGAATACTTTTTTAGCAACAAAATCAGTATTCAGTCTGAGGTAGGTATAAATGGAGGAATTTTTGGAATTAAGGCTGACCGAGGTAAAAATGAAGATTTTAAACTTTGGCGAACTAAGAGCGAGATAAAATTTTACACCAAAAAGAATTATTGGGCACTTGAATTATTCTTTGTCAATAAGGACTTCATTCGAACCGATGATTACTACAGCCAATCTGGACAAACCTTTTATTTTGATCAAGCAAGGATTCGATTTCAAGTTATCGGTAGTGGAATCAAGTTTGGCCGACAAGTCTATACATCCAAAAATATCCTAATTGACTCTTTTGGAGGGCTCGGATTTCGTGGACGTTATAGACAGATCAGTCAGGTGGAGTTATCTGAAAATCAGAGTGAGCGGTTGAACGAGAATTTCTTTGATTTTTCAGAGCGATATCGATTCAAAGGATGGGATTCCGTTCCTCATTTGACTATAGGTGTTAAAGTCGGGATATTGACTGGAAAATAAATCCCTCTCTATCAAATAGTTTTTTCTATTCTAAATTAAAGCCATTAGTTAAGGGATTCATTCCAAAATAAATTCGTCTCATTAGAGGGCTCCAGACTTAGAAAATGCTGAAATGCAGCACGAAATTTTCCCTTAAATTTGGGATTGACCTCCACTGGAAATAACCGGAAAATCGGATACTTTTCCAATAGCTTCTCAAATGCTGAATCGAAATCAGGAAATTCTTCCAAATAAGTAACTCCTTCTTTTTTATCTATTTCGTAGCTAGGTTCAAAATCAAAAAAGCCGGATTCATCCGTAAGAAAGAAGAATCTTTCTCCGTCTTCTTTTTTAAATCTAAAAAAGTTGATACTTCCTCCTTCTGCACCTATTTCGCAAATTCTTTCAAAATCCAAATTAAACTCCACATCCTCCAATACACCCATGAACACTAACTCGGTATCCTCTTTCATTTTTACCGAAGGAAAATAATCCAATCCCGCATGACTAACCCGCTCCAAAGCCTCCTCTACCTCTACTGTCAAGGCAATGATTTCTGTAGGAATGCAAAGGGACCTTGCCTTTTTTATCAAGGCAAAAAGACCATCATCAAAACCATCAGCGTGATACTCTACCACAACTGTCTTTTCATCCATCAAGGCAAAAAAAGCCTCGCTACAGGATTTATTAATGGCATTTAACTCGCAATCTTCATTATCCATTGCTTTAAAGCTACCGTACAATTCCTTGGCTTTTCGGGCAATATTAAAAATGCATATATTCTTTTTTCCGGCATATTCCTGCTCTATGAAATTGCTTTTTCCAACTCCGGTTGGTCCGATTACAAATAATATTTTCATGACTTATTGATCCGTTTGGCATAATTCCACATCACTGCCCAAATCTCATGGTAGGCATTAAGCTTATCTTTTTGATCCGGAGTATCCGAGATGGCATTTTTAAAATTTGGATAATCAATATCCCATACTTGCTGAGAAATAATCTCTACAGCAGCCTGCTTGCTAACAAATACCCGAAATCGGTAATCCCCTTCTGGGGTTTCAATAATTGATTCATCAGGAAAAATAGTTTCCAAATCCTTTCGGACTCTCGCTCTGACTAATACCTGATCCGGCTTTTCACGATGCTGAACCACCGACAAAAAGCCATTTTTACTAGCTATCCACATAATTTTATTATTTCATTACGTAGATAAATTTAAACAATAAAAAACTTATTAAATAGTTTTTGACACTAAGTGTCATTATATAGTTTGAATTAAAGGAGTAATGAAATCAAACAAAAATTCTATTGTGAAGCAGAATCAATCTTTAAAAATTCCTTCCCATTCCAAGCCTCCAAGTCTTCTTTGGCGATTAAAATGCTTTTTAGTAGGTAGCTCAGGATATGAATATTCGGGTCACTCGCCTGATCAAAATCGCTCAGCATAAACTCCAGACCTTCCATCTCTACCAAATCCTTGATGTCTTTAAACTCGCCGGATAAGGCAATTTCTTTCAAAGACTGCATGACTTCCTGTTCTACGAAGTCTAAATTTTCAAATGCTTTTTTGACAAAAGCTTGGTAGATGAGATTTTCCATGGCCTGAAAATTAAAGGGCTATGAATTTACATTCCTTTTTTCTGATTTTCAATGAGTTGACAAAAAATGTCTCAGAAAAATATTCACATCAAAAAATATTTTCTGACTTACTTACAAAAAGAAAAGGACCCAAATCAATTAGCATTTTTTTTATTCCTGAGTCATTTGGGCGAAATTGAAGGTACAAACCAATTTTTCTAAGGATGGAAATTCAAACTTTTGACTCAATCATCATCGGTTCAGGACAAGCAGGAAATCCTTTGGCTTTCTTTTTAGCTGCGAAAGGCCAAAACGTAGCTTTGATAGAAAAAGGAAAACTCGGCGGAACTTGTGTGAATACTGGTTGCACCCCTACCAAAACTTATGTCGCCTCTGCAAGGAGGGCTTGGGAAGTCAATCAGGCGTCGGAATTGGGGATTTCAACTGAAAAAAGCCCTACTGTTTCTTTGGAGAAAATTTGGAAAAGAAAAGAAAAAATCATCTCCTCCTCAAGAAATGGGATTCAAGACGGAATTGAAAGCAATGACAATATCACTCTTTTCAAGGGTGTCGGAAAGTTCACAGGACCCAAAGAAGTAGCTGTTGGGAATCATAGGCTAAAAGCCGAAAAGATCTACATCAATGTGGGAGCCAGACCCAGAATTATTCCTGGGTTTGAGGAAGTTCGGTTTTTTACTAACGAAAGTATTCTTGATTTAAAGGAAGTCCCTCAACATCTCATCATCATTGGAGGAAGCTACATTGGATTGGAGTTTGCTCAGATTTTTAGAAGATTTGGTAGCAAGGTAACCGTATGTGAAAAGGGACCACGTATCATCCATCGAGAAGATCATGATCACTCGGAAATGATTGAGCAAATTTTAGAATCTGAAGGGATTCAGTTTGAATTAAACGCCAATTGCCTCTCAGGAAAAAATTGGGGAGATTCCCAAGTGGAGGTTCAAATGGATTGTGGAGGCAAAGAGAGAAGGATACGCGGATCTCACCTTTTACTTGCTACGGGAAGAAAACCCAATACAGAATCCTTGGGACTAGAGCTTGCCAGAGTTCATCAAGATGAACATGGCTTTCTTTCGGTAGATGATTTTCTAAAAACCAATAAGGAGGGGATCTACGCCTTAGGAGATTGCAATGGAAAAGGAGCATTTACGCATACAGCCTATCATGACTTTGAGATTATAAAAGACCATATTTCAGGAAATAAAAAGAAAAAAGTCAGCGATCGCCTACTCAACTATGCCTTGTATGTTGACCCTCCATTTGCTCGGGCTGGAATCAATAAATCAGAGGCTTTGAGATCTTCCAAAAAGTATCTTCACGCTGAAATGCTGATGAAAGATATCAATCGGGCCAAAGAAAAAGGAGAACCTCGGGGCAAAATGGAAGTTTTGGTAGAAAAGAGCACTGGCTTCATAGCTGGAGCGATGGTTTGCGGAACAGGTGCTGACGAACTGTTAGGAATATTTCTGACAGCTATGTATGGCAAAATCAATTATGAAATTCTAATGAACTCTGTTCAAACTCATCCCACTGTAGCCGAATTGATTCCCACACTTTTACAATCTCTTCAACCGCTTGATGTATGAAAATTTCAAATAAAATTCTCGCAATCTTCAACCTGTTCATCTTGATAGCATTGATCTATTGGAATTATAAAGTCAATACGCTTGGAATAAATGGGAATACGGTAGGATCACTCAGTAGGGAATATGAAAATCTATTTACTCCGGCCTCTTATGCTTTTTCTATTTGGGGTTTGATTTTTCTGAGTTTGACAGCACAGGCGATCTATTTGGTAAAATCAGCCTTTTCACAAAATCAAGTTGATTTCATTCCCAAAATGGCCCCCTTCTTAATCCTAGCTAACCTCCTCAATGGAGCTTGGCTTTGGTTCTGGTTGACTGAACAAACAGGCATTAGTGTACTGATAATGACAGGCATTTTAGCCTCCTTAATCTTGGTTATTTTAAGACTGAATATGGAGCGCTGGAACGCTCCAAGAAACATCATTGCATGGATCTGGTGGCCTATTTGTCTTTACTCTGGATGGATTGCGGTGGCTACGATCGCTAATTTTTCGGCTTATTTAGCTAAAGTAGGTTGGACAGGAGGTTCGAATGAACTCACTTGGACCCTAATAATGATACTAGTCGCAACGGCTTTAAATCTTTGGATGATTTATACCAGAAATATGAGGGAATTTGCCTTGGTAGGGGTTTGGGCTTTGATAGCTATAACGGTAAGGCATTGGGGAGTAATTCAGGAAATTCAGTGGATCTCTGCCGCAGGAGCAGTTACTATCATCTTGTATGCAGGAGCACACGGTTTTAAAAACAGAAAAAGCAATCCTTTTTACCCGAAAAACAAGCTTTAAAACACTTAAAATCAACAGATAACAGTGAAAAACAACATTAGCGTTTTTTCTCTCTTTTTTTCAAAAAATAAATAATCGAAAAGACTGAAATCATCGGATTTTTTAATTCTATTTTTGCGGAAATATTCAAAAGAATCTTTAACCCTTTATTCAGTTTACTATGGTAATTTCTCTGATTCTTTTGGTGGTAGGTTTAGTATTACTGGTAAAGGGTGCCGATTGGTTGGTGGATGGAGCATCCGTACTTGCCAAGAAAAAAAACGTCTCTGATTTAGCCATTGGTTTAACCATCGTTGCCTTTGGTACATCTGCTCCCGAATTGATTGTAAATGCCATTGCCGCCACAGAAAACTATCCTGAAATAGTTTTTGGCAACGTGATCGGCTCGAATAATTTTAACCTTTTCATGATTCTGGGAATAGCAGGGCTAATCACTCCCCTTGCTGTTCAATCCAGTACAGTTTGGAAAGAAATTCCCTTTTCTCTTTTTGCGGCCATATTGATACCTGTTCTCGTAGGTTCATTCTTTTATGATTCGGGCTTTGAATTAGGGAGAACCCAAGGCTTGATTTTATTGGCCTTTTTCTTGGCATTTCTTTATTATGTGGCTACCCAGTTGAAACAAGACCCGGAAGCAACGTCAGGCGAAATCCCTCCTTACTCAAATCTGAAAATTTGGAGTCTAATTGTTTTAGGTTTGGCGGGTCTAGTTGGAGGAGGCAAGTTGGTGGTGGATAATGCAGTCAGTATGGCTCAGACATTGGGAGTAAGCGAAAAAATCATTGGTTTAACCATCGTGGCAGCAGGTACTTCCCTACCCGAACTGGCAACTTCTGTTGTAGCTGCAATGAAGAAAAATGCAGATATAGCCATTGGCAATATAGTAGGGTCTAATATTTTCAACCTTTTACTCATATTAGGCGTAAGCTCCCTCATTCGCCCACTGGAGTATAACCCATCATTTAATATGGATATACTTTTATTGAGCGGTGGAACCATCTTTCTATTTCTTGCCATGTTTACCGGCAAAAGAAAAAAGTTGGATCAATGGGAGGCATTATTGCTACTCTTGGCATATCTGGTATACACCGGATTCCTGATTAGCGGAGAAATTTAATTATACGCATGAGCATGATGTTACTCGCTGATTTGAATTTAAGCCTTCCGATTACCCATCCGGGGATGAAATTCCTGATCATTCTGGTCATCATTCTTTTAGCGCCCCTTCTTCTCACCCGTCTTAAAATCCCTCCACTTCTGGGCTTAATTGTCGCCGGAGCTATCGTTGGTCCCAAAGGGTTTGGATTGATGGAGCGAGATAGTGGAATTATCCTCTCCGGCACAGCTGGCTTGCTTTATATAATGTTTTTGGCAGGCTTGGAAATAGACTTTCAAGACTTTAAATCTCATAGCAAAAAAAGTTTGGTCTTTGGAATGTTGACTTTTTTGATACCCATGGGGCTTGGTACTTGGGTAGGACTATATCTCTTGGATTTGTCCATGATTTCTTCCGTCTTGTTGGCAAGTATGTTTGCTTCACATACCCTCATAGCTTATCCGATTATTTCAAAGCTGGGGATCACAAAAAATCGTGCTGTTACGGTAGCTGTTGGGGGAACATTGATTACAGACACTTTAGCCTTATTGATTTTGGCTGTAATTGTTGGCATGAGTAAAGGGCAGGTAGATAGCATTTTTTGGATCAAGCTAATGGTTTCATTGCTGATTTTTTCTGCAATCGTTCTCTGGGTAATGCCCCGGTTTGCCAAATGGTTCTTGAAATTTAATGAGGATGCCATCCTTCAATATGTGTTCATTTTAGGCTTGGTCTTCGCAGGAGCATTAATGGCTGAAATGGCTGGCCTGGAGGGAATCATTGGCGCATTCATGGTTGGGTTAGCTCTCAACCCTTTAATTCCAAGAACCTCGCCATTAATGAATCGGGTGGAGTTTGTAGGCAATGCCATATTCATCCCCTTCTTTTTGATTGGAGTAGGAATGTTGGTGGATTTCAGGGTGTTTTTTCAGGATGAGGAAACTATCAAGGTAGCCGTTGTCATGACCGTTACAGCCACTTTAGCCAAATATCTGGCTGCCTTAGGTACACAAAAAATCTTCAATTACAGTGCAAACGAAAGAAGGATAATCTTCGGACTAAGCAATGCCCAAGCTGCTGCCACTTTAGCTGCAGTATTGATCGGCTATAATTTAATTATTGGAATTGACGATGCCGGAAACGCCATTCGACTTCTTCCTGAAAGTGTCTTAAATGGCACTATCGTGATGATATTAATTACCTGTACACTTGCGTCCATAGAAGCTCAAAGAGGAGCTAAGGGAATCGTCATCAGTGAAAGTGATTTGTCTGACCAAAATGTGGCAGATTTACCTGAGAGATTTTTGGTTCCTGTCAGAAATGAGGAGACCGCAGAGGAATTAATCAACTTAGCAATCAATCTCAAATCTCCAGACTCTAAAAGCGGGATTTATGCCCTCAGTATTATCAATCCGGAACAGCAGGACAGCAATGCTGAGGTAAAAGCCCAAAAAACGCTCAATAAGGCCAGTGAAAGGGCCGCCGCTACGGATCATAACTTGTATGAATTGCTCCGATACGACACGGATGTTTCCAAAGGGATTTCCAGTGTGGTTTATGAAAATAAAGCGACTGATTTAATCTTAGGATTACACGTGCAGCAACCATTTGATGAGTCTTTTCTTGGTAATCTTACCCAAGGGCTATTGAATAAAGTCAACACGACTACCTATATCTATCGCCCTTTCAGCCCTTTTTCCAGCCAAAGAAGGATTTTAGTGGTCATTCCACCGAAGGCAGAGCAGGAGTTAGGTTTTCCTTTTTGGCTGATTAAAATTTGGAATCTGGCAAAAAATTCTCATGCAAGAATGATTTTCTATGTTTCTGAACCATCCAGAGAATACATAGAGGAAATTCTGGCTAATAATCCTATCCGAATAGAGTTTAGAGAATTTGCCGGTTGGGAGGAACCAGAAAATCTCCATATCCAACTGAGAAAAGATGATTTTGTAATCTTGATTTTAAGTCGAAAGGGTAACCATTCTTATCATCCCAAAATGGAGGACTTGCCGGATTTAGTCAACCGCTGGCTGAAAGAAAAAAGCTTTCTACTAGTTTATCCTAATCAACCATTCTCAGGTTCTTTTCCTGCTATGGATTTTCTTCACAGCACCCTTCCTGGCCCTTTGGATCAGATGGAATTAATTTCTCAGGCTGTAAATAAGATTTTTAAAAAAGGGAAAAATCAAAAAGGGAATACCCCCAAGTCTAACTAATTCCAAATTCGGAAAGACCAAGAATTTGAAAACCATGGAATTATTATTTGTTTTTGGTTTATAGATGCCACTTTTTCACCACAGAAATAAATTTCATTTTTCAAATGGGGCTATTGTTTTAACTTGAAACAATAAACTCAGCCTATACCTATGTTCTCGTTTTCACCCTTTTTTGGGAAGAACTTTTCGTTTTTCCTGATAATCCTTTTGCTTTCCTTTCCACTTTTTGCGCAGGAAAATACTGGAAAAATCAAAGGGAATGTCATCGATCAAAGTACAAGAAAAGCCTTGCCATTTGCTACCATTGCTATTTACTCGGAGAAGGATAGTTTAATTGGGGGAGGAATTACAAGTGATAATGGCAAATTTTCCATTGAACTACCAAATGGAAAATTCTATGCTCTTGTAGAGTTTATGGGCTTTGAAGCGAAAAAAACCAGCTTGTTTTCGTTAGAAAAAAACAACAACACATTGGATTTAGGAGAAATTTTGCTGTCTCCTTCTGCGTCTGATTTGGAAGAAGTTTTAGTCCAGGGCGAAAAAACATTCATGGAACTATCTCTGGACAAGAGGATATTCAATGTCGGGAAGGATTTGGCAAATGCAGGAGGAACAGCTTCAGATATCCTCATGAACCTACCTTCAGTTGCAGTCGATCCCGAAGGAAATGTCCGTCTAAGAGGATCTGCGAATGTCAGGATTTTAATTGACGGCAAACCATCTGGATTAGTCAGTTTTAAGGGAGCCGCAGGACTCAGACAATTACAGGCCAACATGGTAGAAAGGGTGGAAGTGATCACCAACCCGTCAGCGAGATATGAAGCCGAAGGAATGGCTGGCGTCATCAATATCATTCTGAAAAAAGACAATCAGCAAGGAATTAATGGATCTTTTGAAGTGATTGGAGGGACTCCTTTGAATTTAGGATTTTCCGCAAACCTAAATTATCGCAAAAAAAGGATCAATTGGTTTGTCAATTACAGCTTTGCAAGAAGGCATCAGCCTTATGTGAGTGAACTCTATCAAGAAGTATATGAAAATGGACAAACTCAGATTTTAATCCAAAATAATTCCGGTAAGGTCAAAGGCTTCAATAATTCGATACGGGGTGGTTTGGATTATTTCTTCAATGAAAAAAGCATATTGACTCTTTCTTATCTCTGGAGAAGGAGTGATGCGAGAAGAATTACAGACATACGGTATGAGGATTATCTAAACAGTCTGAATAATTTTTTAGGCTATAGCTTAAGAAGGCAAGATGAAACAGAACAGGAGCCGAATTCTGAAATCTCTTTAAACTACAAGCGGAATTTTGAAAAGAAAGGACATGAATTAAATGCAAACTTCACTTATTTGAACTATTGGGAAAATTCTGATCAGTTATTTACCGAAAATAGATTTAATAGTAATAATCAGCCATTAAACTCTCTAGTTCAAACCTCCTTGAACGATGAGTATGAAAATCAATACCTCCTTCAGTTGGATTATGTAAAGCCCATTTCAGCGGAAGGGAAGTTTGAAACCGGATTCAGAACTAGCTTTCGGGAAATGAAAAATGATTTTGTTGTCTCCGAAGAGAACGAAAGCGGTCAATTAAATCCAATTCCTGGTTTGGATAATATTTTTATATACAATGAAAATATTCTTGCAGCTTACACGATTTTGGGAAACAAAAGTGGCGATTGGAGCTATCAGGCGGGCATCAGGGCGGAGTACACCGATGTAGAGACCATTCTTTCAGAAACCAATGAAAGAAACCCAAGAAACTATGCAAACTTATTCCCTAGTGCCCATCTAATCTATAATATTTCTAAGGAAAATGCTCTTCAAATGAGCTATTCAAGAAGGGTTAGACGCCCTGTCTACAATGATTTGAGCCCATATGTCACTTTTTCTGATCAAAGAAACTTTTTTAGTGGCAATCCAGATTTAGACCCTGAATTCACCGATGCCTTGGAGCTGGCCATATCAAGTACTTTGAAAAAGGAACACTCTTTACAACCGCATACTTCAGAGACACCAAGGATAAAATAGAAAGAATCAGGACGGTGGATGAACAAGGGTTTTCAGTCACCTTACCTTTCAACCTTACTGGAGAGCAAGCATTTGGTCTGGAGTTGAGTGCTGACTATAAAATCATATCCTGGTGGAAATTGGATCTAAATCTAAACTTTTTCCATGCATCCATAGACGGAAGTAATATTCAGACCGAATTTCAAGCTAAAACCTCCTCTTTTTTAGCCAGGCAAACCTCCAGATTTACACTCAAAAATGGCTGGGATCTTCAAGTAAGATCAAATTATGATGCCCGTCAAAAAACTGCCCAAGGGGTCAGAAAAGGAATATTTTTCATGGATTTTTCTGCCAGCAAACAAATCTTAGCAGACCGGGGAAGATTGATATTTACTGCCAATGATATATTCAACTCCAGAAGGAACCGCTACATTACTGAAGGCTTCAATTTCTACACAGAGGGTGATTCTCAATTTATCCGAAGACAATTAAATCTAACATTTAGCTATCGCTTAAAGCCATAAGCCTGAATTGGAACAATCGTAATGCGTCAACTTATAATTTCCATCCTTCTAATAGCCTTTGCCAACTCAGTCTGTTTTGCTCAAAAAATCAATGCAGCCTATCGCCTTCCTATCCAAAAGGCTGTTTCTCCTATTACCATCGACGGGGTTTTGGATGAAAAAGCCTGGGAATTGGCAGAAGTAGCTACCAACTTTTTCATGATTACCCCGATGGATACTAGCTATGCGCAAGTTCAAACGGATGTGCGAATGACTTACGATGAGCAAAATTTATACATCATTGTAGTCAATCATCATTTGATGGAGGGGCCATACATGGTAGAATCGCTTCGTAGAGATTTTTCATTTGGAAAAAATGACAACTTTTTACTCTTCATGGACCCATTTGATGATCAGACCAATGGATTTACGTTTGGAGCAAATGCCGCAGGAGCACAATGGGACGGGATTATGTTTAATGGTGGGAGTGTGGATTTAAGTTGGGACAATAAATGGACTTCCAAAGTCAAAAATTATGAAGACAAATGGATATTTGAGGCAGCGATCCCATTTAAATCCATTCGTTACAAGAAAGGAATCAAAGAGTGGGGAATCAATTTTTCCAGGCTTGATTTGAAGGCTACAGAAAAATCAGGCTGGGCACCTGTCCCCAGACAATTCCCGTCCGCATCTTTAGCTTACACTGGAATATTAGTCTGGGATAACCCTCCGCCATCAGCAGGAGCTAATGTATCCATCATTCCTTATGCCTTGGGAGGAGTTGCCCGAGATTTTGAATCTGAAAGCGGCAATATTTACAGAAGAGAAGTAGGGATGGATGCCAAGATTGCTTTGACCTCTTCTTTAAATTTAGACCTTACTGTCAACCCGGATTTTTCTCAGGTAGAAGTGGATAGGCAGGTAACCAACCTAGATAGATTTGAATTGTTTTTTCCTGAAAGAAGACAGTTTTTTCTTGAAAATGGAGACCTGTTCGCAAATTTCGGTTACAGTACAATTAGGCCATTTTTCTCAAGAAGGATAGGCTTAAATGCCCCAATTCAGTTTGGAGCCCGACTCAGTGGGAAAATTAATAAAGACTGGAGAATCGGAGCTATGAATATGCAAACAGGGGAAGTGGAATCAGATGGCCTTCCTTCTCAAAACTTCACAGTTTTAGCCTTGCAAAGACAGGTAGGCGCACGATCCAATATCACTGGTATTTTGATTAACAAGCAATCTCTGAATTATGATCCGGATCCCAAATCGGAGCAACCTTTATATAGCCAGTTCAACCGAAATGCAGGATTGGAATACAACTTGGCCTCCTCAAACAATCTCTGGACCGGAAAAGCCATGGTTCTTAAAAGCTTTGGGCCAGATGGAACACAAGAAGGATTTGTTCATGCGGCGAATCTCAGGTATGCTTCAGGTAATCTCAGTTGGAACTGGCAACATGAATATGTCTCTGAAAATTATACTGCGGAAGTTGGTTTCGTGCCTAGGAATGGATTTTACAAGATTAGCCCGACAGTAGGATATCGTTGGTTTCCCAAGAGTGAAAAAATCCTTTCTCATGGTCCTGATGTAGGGACTACATTCTTCTTCAATACTACCGGTCAACAAACAGATAAAATCATTAATGCCGCATACAGTGTGAGATGGAGAAGCCAAAGTAACCTAACGGTCCGGATGGGCCATGATTTCGTGAGACTACAACGTCCCTTTGATCCGACCAATTTCTCCGGAGAAACTCTTCCAGCTGGATCTATACACAAATGGAATAGCTTGGGAGCTGAGTATAACTCCAAACCCCAAAGCCTTTTTACTTACAGTTTTTCCACCAGAATAGGAGGTTATTATGCCGATGGGGATCGATTTAATATTAGCAGCGAATTGGGATATCGATTCCAGCCTTTTGTCAGCATCGCAATGAGCACCAATTACAACAGGATTGTTCTTCCAGAGCCTTGGAATACAACCAATTTTTGGCTAGTAGGTCCTAGACTGGATATTACCATGACCAATACAGTCTTTTTCACGGCATTCGTTCAGTACAATGAACAGATTGAAAACATCAACCTAAACACCAGGTTTCAATGGAGATTTAAGCCGGCCTCAGACTTGTTTATAGTCTATACCGACAATTATTTACCTGCCCCTTTCTATACCAAAAACCGATCAATTGTTTTGAAATTCACCTATTGGTGGAATGTTTAGGGAGTCAACCAGTTACCATCCCATTCATTTTCTTCATTAAAAACGATTCTTAAATGTCCATTTTTGGATAGTTGTAAAACCTCTATTTGATGAGGAACAAACTCTAAAACCGTAAAAAAGTGAATATTGGAGTCACCTTCCTTCCAGCCATCATCTGGGCTCGAAATCTTAGTTCCCGGAGCCTGACTCCCAGTATATTCAGACCTTCGGTGACTTGGAATAGTTTGCCATAGTTTATTCGATATTTCATCTTGAAAATGAAGGATGGTCTGTACTTTCACTCTGATTTGTACCTGCTTTTTGGGATGATATAAATGAAGCGTCGCATGGGAGTTTTGCTTCAAATCTGAGCATTTTTCAGATCTATAATCTGTATAAACAAAAAAGTGAAGCTCCTCAGTTAGCTTTCTTAAAACTACAATCCGAACAGAAGGAAATTCATTAGAAACCGTCCCCAAATTCACCCAATGGAATGGGTGCTTGGCATCCAGCGCACCACGATGTAATTCATGTTTGACCGCTTGCCAGATTTCCTCTTTGGTGTCTTTGTCCTGAAATAACATTATTGTTCGATTGAGTTGGCTTCAAAATAAACAAGCTCGTTTTCTTCCAATTCTAAATTGATCTGAATCGGATTGCAGCATACCTCACAATCTTCAATATATTCCTGCCTGGAGACGGAAGGGTCAAGTAGCATAGAAATTTCTTCGAAGCAATAAGGGCATTGGAAAAAGTGCTCGATCATAGTGCTTTTCTTTAATTAACTTCTAAAAAGGAATTAGAGTTTAAAACAAAAAACCCCGGATTACTAAATCCGAGGTCATTTTCAATTCGATTGAATTAGACTTCAACAGATGCCTCTACATTTTTGAAGTAGACTTGTTTGTCTGCATCCAAATCCACCAAGACTGCGGAGTCATTTTTAATATAGCCTGCTAATATCTGCTTGGAAAGTTCATTTAAAATCAATCGCTGCATAGTTCGCTTTAGAGGTCTTGCACCAAACTGTGGATCAAATCCAACTTCACCTAGATAATCCAATACCTCAGTGGTAGCTTCTATCTCGATATTTGATTCAGATAATCGCTTTTGGATTTCTCTCCATTGGATATCCACGATCTTACGGATGATCTTTTTATTTAAAGGCTCAAACATGATCGTTTCATCGATTCGGTTTAAGAATTCCGGTCTGACAGATTTTTTCAATAAATCGAATACTTCTGTCTTTGTCTTTTCCAAAACCTCTTCCTTATTCCATTCCTCCATTTCCGCAAAGCGTTCCTGGATCAAATGAGAACCGATATTTGTAGTCATGATTATGATCGTGTTCTTGAAGTTGGCAATTCTACCCTTGTTATCTGTCAACCTACCATCGTCCAAAACCTGCAATAGGATATTGAACACATCTGGATGGGCTTTTTCAATCTCATCTAGTAGAATTACGGAGTAAGGTTTTCTTCGGACGGCTTCAGTCAACTGTCCACCTTCATCGTATCCGACATATCCTGGAGGAGCTCCGACTAAACGGCTGACGGCATGCCTTTCCTGATATTCAGACATATCGATCCTAACCATGGCATTTTCATCATTGAAGAGATATTCTGCCAAGGCTTTCGCCAGCTCTGTCTTACCAACTCCTGTGGTACCCATGAAGATAAAGCTACCTATGGGACGCTTCGGGTCCTGTAAGCCAGCTCTGCTACGACGAACGGCATCAGAAAGTGCAGCTATGGCTTCTTTTTGCCCGGCTATTCTTCTACCCAACTCATCTTCTAGATGAAGTAATTTTTCTCGTTCAGACTGAATCATCTTGCTAACCGGAATTCCAGTCCACTTAGATACTACAGAGGCGATATCTTCATTATCCACTTCCTCTTTGAGTAGAGGGGAACCTTGCTGCATTTCATTAAGCTGTTTTTGGAAAGACTCCAGCTTTTTCTCAGACTCGACAATTTTACCGTATCGGATTTCTGCAACTTTCCCAAAATCCCCAGCGCGCTCTGCCTGTTCGGCTTCCAGTTTGAATTTATCGATATTCTCCTTTTCTCGTTGAATACCCATAATCACAGCCTTTTCACTTTCCCATTTGGCCTTCACGGACTGACGCTTTTCGGATAGCTCGGCTATTTCCTTACTCAAAGTAGCCTCCTTATCCTTGTTCTTTTCTCTCCGTATCGCCTCTCTTTCAATCTCGAGCTGCATTATCCTGCGATTCAACTCGTCCAGTTCCTGAGGCAATGAGTCGATTTCCATTCTCAGTTTGGCCGCAGCCTCATCCATCAAGTCGATTGCTTTATCCGGCAAGAATCGATCTGAAATATAGCGTTGGGAGAGCTCTACAGCAGCAATTACTGCATCGTCTTTGACCCTAACTCCATGGTGCAATTCATACTTATCTTTGATACCTCTGAGAATTGATATCGCGTCTGCAGCATCAGGCTCATCTACGATTACCGTTTGAAAACGTCTTTCTAAAGCTTTATCCTTTTCAATGTACTTTTGATATTCCTTTAAAGTAGTAGCTCCAATCGCATGCAATTCACCTCTAGCCAAGGCTGGCTTCAATAAATTGGCCGCATCCATAGCTCCTTCTCCTCCACCTCCGGCTCCGATCAGCGTATGAATCTCATCGATAAAGAGAATAATCTCTCCGTCGGAATCGGTCACTTCTTTAATTACAGCCTTCAGTCTCTCCTCAAATTCCCCCTTATATTTGGCTCCTGCCACAAGCAAACCCATATCCAAAGAAATCAAGGTCTTAGATTTGAGATTTTCCGGTACGTCACCTGAGACAATTCGTTGAGCTAGTCCCTCCACAATAGCAGTCTTACCTACTCCAGGCTCACCCAATAAGATCGGGTTGTTTTTAGTCCTTCTTGCCAGAATCTGTAACACTCTACGAATTTCCTCATCTCGGCCAATTACCGGGTCGATTTTACCCTTTTTGGCTAAATCATTCAGATTTTTGGAATACTTTTCCAAAGCCCTGTATTTACTTTCAGCATTGGGATCAGTCACTTTATTTCCTTGTCTAAGTTCTTTGATAGCTTCAATCAGAGGCTTTTCAGCAATACCCTGATCTTTCAACAATTGTGCAGTGGCATCTGAACCTACAAGAATTCCTAACAGCAGGTGTTCTATTGCCACATATTCATCTCCAAAAGTTTTGAGGTAATCCTTTGCTTTTGTGAGAGCCTGATTTGCGGAGTTGGAAAGGTAGGGCTGTTGATTTCCCCCACTAACCTTTGGTAGTTTTCCTAATAGCTCTTCCAACTTCTGGGAAGCTAATTGTTTATTGGCACTGAGTTTTTTGAAAACAAACTCAGTAACATTCTCATCTTCGGAAAATATCCCCTTCAGCAGGTGAGCTGTTTCAATGGAGGGTTGCCCCGAGGCCATTGCCAGCTCAGCGGCCTTTTGGATAGCTTCCTGAGACTTGATGGTGAATTGTTTAAAATCCATGTATTGATAGTGGTTTAGTTACAAGTTTACCGCTTTCTATTTGAAAATAGACAAGCCAATATCCTTGCATCAAATCTATCGCCAATAGGATTTTTCAGCCAATCTGTCTGAAAAAGAATGTATTTATTGAAAAAATAGGAAATTTTGTCATTGAAAGAGATCCCTATTCCTTTAGAATTCGAATCACTTCAGTGTTCTGCGCATTGGTTAATTTAAGCAAAAGGACCCCTGTTGGTAGGCTTTCTAATTCCTGCTGAATTAATCTATTGAGTTCCATAATTGAATTAGCCTGGAAAGCTGAAAAATATCGGCCCGAACTATGTGTAAGCTGAACAGAGATCCCGTTTCCCTCTAAGAGATTTTTTTTAGTTGGCGAAACTCTCAAATTAGATCCTCTTACAGGATTCGGAAATGCTTGCCATTTGGAAACTTGAGAAGCCGGAGTGGCTAGCTGAGCTAATAATACCTTTCCGACATTCTTCTTCCCGGAAAAATCTACTTGCACCAAGCGATAATAAAGTCGGTCAGAATACAATGGTGGAAACTCGTCCATGAATTCATAATTAGTAACATTGTTAGTGAAGCCTTGACCCTGAACGGTCCCGATTACCTCAAAACCATCTACTCCATTGATAGACCTTTGTATCTGAAAATAATCATTTTCATATTCCTTCAGTGTAGACCATTTTAAGCTAACCTTTCTTTTTTGTTCATTTACTTCCAAAGCGTATGAACCATATTCCACAGGCAGAATTCTGGCAAAATCATAGCGAATCAGCACTATACCGCTTCCTCCTCTACCACCTGTAAAGGCATTTAAAGGAGAACTACTTCCACCTGCTCCTCCTCCAGAACCCGTGTTAGCACGACCGGGCTGGCCATTTCCTGAGACAACTGCATTACCTCCTACACCTGAACCTCCTGGTGCAGCATCACCCACTCCCGAACCCGGGTTACCTGCTACTCCACCACCGCCACCAGCAAACATTCTAGGGATGTCGGCTGGAAGAGCAGAAGGAAGTAAATTTGTGTAGAAACCATTTGAAGCTCCACGTCCCAATCCGCCTGCCCCACCGGCATTATTGTTATCAGGTTCTCCTCCAGGGCCTGCGATTCCACCTCCGCCACCTCCTCCGGTCACGGAGGTATTTCCTCTTCCACGACCGCCTGGATTTCCTAAAGCAGAATTTACAGCTTCTCCACCAAAAATGGGATCTGAAGCTCCCGTTCCGTAAGCTCCTACTGATCCACCTCCAGAGCCTCCTCGATTACCTCGGCGTTGATCGTTGTAATTAGAATTATTTCCCTCTACAACAGAATTAGCACTTCCACCACCCCCGCCACCTATAGCGGTTATATTGGTGAAGATTGGACTTGGACTTGATACTGTACTGTTTTCACCATTTTGCGCCCGAACATTAATTAAAGTAGCTCCGAGGCCTCCAGATCCAATTGAAATGCTTAGAGGTTGCCCTTGCTCCTCAGCATTATTGACTTGAAATTGCAATTGATTGGGATTCGTGATATGAATGACCTGACCAGCTCCGCCTCCACCGGCTCCTCTATTCCCGGAATCACTTCGCTTACCTCCGCCTCCACCACCTGCGATTACCAGCATTTCAGTCAACTCAGTCAAACCCTGAGGTGGTCTCCAACTATTCGTAACTCCTCCGTTATTACAAAGGAAGGCTACGATGACAAATTCGTCTGAAGAAGGTGTCCCAAAAATATATTCTCTAACGCAGGCATTGATGGTATTTGTCCTTTTGAGTTGTGTTTGTGAAAATGCAGGATTATACCCCAAAAGGCTAAGACCAAAAAACAATAAATAACTTACTAGTATATTTTTTTTCATCCTCTTTCACTATTCAACTTTAGGTTCGGTCTGTTATAGCTACGAGGAGTAATTCTATTCTGGATTAATTACTGAATAATAAAAAAGCGCCCCTTAAATGAAGAGGCGCCTTGTGCAAATTCGAAATTCAAACTAAATAAGGAGGCTACTTTTTCGCATAATCTTCTACTGCCTGCCAAACTCTGAAGATATTTTTATAGCAAATTTTCTCAATATCCTCTTTAGAATAGCCTCTTTTCAAAAGTTCTGCAATCAAATTGGGGAACATGGAGACATCCTTCAATCCAGTAGGCAAGGAATCCCCAACTCCGTCGAAATCAGAGCCAAATCCTACATGATCAATCCCTACCAGATTAACTACATGGTCAATATGGTCAGCCACTTTCTGAACAGAGGGGAAAGGGTTATTAGCCGCTGCATAAGATTCCGCATATGCTCTGAAAGCAGAATCGCTTCTGCTTAGATTATTTTCAGCCATATAGTTCACTAAATGCTCTCGCACTTTGGAAGAGCCCGCCGCATAAGTCGAATCAATAAAACTCCCACCAAAATTGATCATCATCACTCCACCGTTTTTGGCCATAGCCTGAATCAATTCATCACTCATATTTCTCTCAAACCCAGGGGTAAATTTTCTAGCTGAAGAATGCGAGGCGATTACTGGAACTTGGGTTATTGCCAAGGCATCTTTAAATGTTTCATCGGAAACGTGACTTAAATCCACCATGATCCCCACTCGGTTCATTTCCTTCACTACTTGCTCTCCATATTCAGACAGCCCGCCGTGGGGTCTTAATGAATCATAACTGGAATCTCCGATCAAATTTGCTTTCCCATGGGTCAAAGTGATATAGCGGATGCCTCTCTGATGAAAATACTCCACATTGGAAATATCATCTTCCAAACCAGCTCCATTTTCCATTCCCATTGGTAATGAGACTAGGCCTATGGCAAAGTTGGCCTCTACATCCACAGGACTGTAAGCCATGGCAAATTTATCCGGAAAGGTCTCGGCTAGTCGCTCTGTCATGAGAATCAAGGAATCCGCCAATGCTTTGGAAGCTCCTGGGATCTGCTGATTTCCGGCTGGGATATAAATTGACATGAAAGGGGCATCTAAGCCTCCCTCCTTAGCTCTCGGGAAATCAAAATTTCCGTCAGGGGTTCTCACAGAAACATCCAGAATCTCTCTTTGCAAAGTAAATCCTCCCACTTTCATCCTGTAAGGTAAGTCAACATGGCCATCTACCATGATGGTGTTTTGGGCTATTTCTTTAGCAATTTCCAATCGTTCTTCATCGGACATTTGAGTGTAATCCACCTCCGTATTTTCAGAAGTTTGACAAGAAGATAGAATCGCCGCAAATGCGAGAAAGCTCAGGTATTTTTTCATCATAAGGTTGGTTTCAAATTGGAATATAAAACCTTTTGAAGAATGACTCAGAAAAAATCCACCAATGGTTAAACCAGCCAAAGAATCATTGATTTCTAAGCTCAGAATTATAAAAATCCAAAGAATCAATTGAATTATCGTAAATTACATTTAACCAATATCAGCACCATGAAAAAAGCCATTTACATTTTTGTCATTTCAATTTTAATCATCTCTTGTTCGGAGAAGTATAACTCACCCATTCAAGTTGACATCGCTACAGAGTTGGAGGAAGAGCTAAAAGACGGTAGACTTCTAGTTATTTTTTCTCCGGACAGTACTCCCGAACCGAGATTCGGAATCAATGATGAAGTGAGTAGCAATCAGGTTTTTGGGATGGATTTCGAAGATTTCGAAGCAGGTAATCCTATCATTTTAGATCCTGAAAGCTTTGGATATCCCGTTGAGCAACTCAAGGATTTCCCAAAAGGAGAATATTACGTTCAGGCCTTTATTCAGAAATATGAAACTTTTGAACGCGCTGATGGCCACACTGTAAAACTTCCCATGGATCAGGGAGAGGGCCGTCAATGGGCAAGAGCTCCAAAAAATATTTACAGTACTCCAAAAAAAGTCTTTTGGGATGGAAAGAAGCTCAGTCTCACTATTGACCAGATTATTCCATCAGTTCAAGAACCCGAAGACACTGAATACATCAAGCATATCAAAATCAAGTCTGAGTTACTTTCCAAATTTTGGGGTCGGGATATGTACTTAGGTGCTCATGTTTTGATTCCAGAAGGCTTTGATCAAAATCCAAATCACTATTATCCCCTGATGGTTTTTCATGGGCATTTTCCTGATGATTTTGGAGGATTCAGAACCGTCCCACCTGACCCAGATTTAGGAGAAGATGATTACAGTGCTCGCTTTGGAATCTATGGTTATGCCAAACTTCAGCAGCAAGAAGCCTATGATTTTTACCAAAAATGGATTTCACCGGATTTCAAGCGATTTATTATCATAGAAATCCAACACGCTAATCCTTATTATGACGACAGTTATGCTGTAAATTCTGAAAATTTAGGCCCATACGGAGATGCAATCACTTACGAATTGATCCCACATATAGAAAAGCAGTTTAGAGGAATAGGTGAGGGCTGGGCAAGATTTTTATATGGAGGATCCACAGGCGGATGGGAAGCTTTGGCCGCTCAGGTATTTTATCCAGAGGAATACAATGGCTGTTTTGCAGCATGCCCTGACCCTATAGATTTTAGGGCTTACACAACGGTTAATCTGTATGAGGATAAAAATGCGTATTTCTTAAACGGAACGTTCCGAAAAACTCCGAGAGTTGGCAAAAGGAACTATTTAGGCCATGTATCTGCTATGTTAAAGGATATAAACCATAAAGAATTGGCTCTTGGTGGAGATAAAAGCCGTTCAGGAGATCAATTTGATATTTGGCAAGCGGTATATTCTCCAGTAGGAAATGATGGCTATCCCGAACCTATCTGGAATAAACAAACCGGCGAAATTAATCCTGAGGTTGCAGCTTATTGGAAGGAAAATTTTGATCTCCGATATATTATGGAAAGGGACTGGAAAAAGCTCGGACCAAATTTGGAGGGTAAAATCAATATTTACTGTGGCGATATGGACAACTATTACCTCAATAATGCTGTTTACCTGACAGAAGCTTTTTTGGAGCAAACTCAAGATCCTTATTACGCTGGAGAAGTAGCCTATGGGGATAGAGCTGAACATTGCTGGAATGGTGATCCAAGCCTTCCCAATTACATCACTCGTCTTCGTTACAATACCATGTATTTAGATAAAATCGAGGAAAGATTGAGAGTAACAGCTCCATCAAATTTTAATCAACAAAACTGGACACTAACCAAAAATTAAAAAAATGAAATCAACCATCAAATTAGGCCTACTCGGCCTTTCAGCAAGCTTTTTATTTGCACAATGTGGACCTCAGAAAACTGAGGGAACTGAAGAAGTTGCAGTAATTGAAGAGGTAAAAACTCCAACGCTCACCAAACTTTGGGAAACACCTGCCACGCTAGAGACAGTGGAGTCAGTTCTTTACGATGATGCGACAGGTACAATTTATACCTCCAACATAATTGGCCAAGATCCATTGGGAAAAGATGGAAAAGGATCAATTTCCATTATTGACAATGAAGGGAATATTGTAACTCAAGATTGGGTTACTGGATTGAACGCTCCAAAAGGAATGGGCATCAGTAACGGAAAATTGTATGTCACTGATATTGATCAGTTAGTCGAAATCGATATAGCAACGGCGAAAGTATCCAACAGATGGCCTGTTCAGGGAGCTCAATTCCTGAATGATGTGGCTACTCATGATGGCAAAGTTTATTTCACAGACATGAACACTGGAAAAGTTCACATGTATGCTGATGGGAAAATCAGTACCATCTCAGAAGGACATGACAGTATCAATGGTATAGCAGTTGCGAATGATGGAACTATTTATGGTTTGGATGCATCTGGCTTGAAGAAATGGAATGCAGATGGTACCGCTGAGGTGGTCAACAATGCGGTAACAGGAGGAGACGGCTTGGTGATCTTAGGAGACGGAAACTTTGTGGCTTCAAGATGGCAAGGAGAAATTTGGTTTGCGAGTGCTGAAGATCAAACAATTCTACTGGACACCAAAGCTGAAGAATCCAACACAGCCGACATTGGATACAATCCATCTGAGATGATTGTATATGTACCTACCTTCTTCAAAAACAAGGTAGTAGCCTATAAACTGGATTACTAAAGCATAGCTTTATAGATCAAAGAAGCTAGAAAATCAGCTCCTTTTTTCTTCTCTAAGTTGTTTATAATCCACTCATGGAAACTCAAATAAGGAATAGAGTTTTTCCATGCCGATTCTGCATTATTGTCCTTACCTTTATAACGATTCTGATTAGCAATGAAAAAAAGAATCAAATAACCCGAATATTATGAGTTCAAAACCTATCAATTACGAGCTGGAAAAAAACATGGAAGTCATTTCCCAGCTGGATGCCATCGTCGGAGATGCTGTGGATAATGTGCTGGTAGATCCTGATGACTGTTGGCAGCCATCTGATTTTCTTCCGGACATGTCCAATCCAGAAGCGATTGAAGACATTAAATTATTGCAAATGCGGGCGGAAGGAATTCCAGATACCGTTTTGACTTCTCTGGTAGGAAATATGATTACGGAAGAGGCATTGCCTTCCTATCAGACTTATTTTAATTTGTTGGAAGGAATCAACGAAGAAAGAAATCTTCTTTCTCCTTCAGGCTGGGTAAGATGGTCAAAAGCTTGGACTGCAGAAGAGAACCGTCACGGTGATCTTTTAAACAAGTATCTCTACCTAACAGGAAGAGTGGATATGAAGGCCGTAGAACAAACCATCCACCGTTTGATTTCGAATGGATTTGACCCAAAATCTGAATCTGATCCCTATCAGGCGATGATTTATACCTCTTTTCAGGAAAGAGCTACTAAGATTTCTCACGTTAACACTGGTAAACTTGCTGATAAAGCTGGAGATCATGTGCTTTCAAGAATTTGTAAAACCATTGCAGGTGATGAAGCCAGGCACGAAAAGGCCTATAAAACCTTCATGTCTAAAATTTTTGAAATAGATCCTAGTGGCGCTATGGTTGCCTTCGAAAAAATGATGCGCAAGCAGATTGTCATGCCGGCAGTATTAATGGGAGAAGGTGGAAGCCGTCAATCTTTGTATAAAGATTTCTCGGAGATAACCCAAAAAGTTGGAATCTACACAGGTTGGGATTATGCTAGAATCATTCAACACTTGGTGGATCACTGGAAAGTTGAAGCTGTAACCGGCTTAAATGATATGGCCGCAAAAGCTCAAGATTACTTATCTAATCTTGCTGATAGATATATGAGATTGGCAGACCGAATGAAAGCACCTGATGAGGTGAAGCTAGCTTGGTTGAAATAAATCATTCCAAAACCACGAATAAAAGTCCTGTCTTTACGGCAGGACTTTTTTTGTATATTTCTATTCTTCAAAAAGCTAAACTTATGATTCAAAGAATATTTCCACTGACTCTCTTATTCCTGTTTTGTTTACAAATAAGCTATGCACAGTCATTCAAAGTTAATTCAGACAGACTTCATGCCTCTTTAATGCAGCTTTCCACCTTTGGGAAAAATGAAAAAGGGGGAACGGATAGAGTTGCATATAGTGATTATGATCTGCAGGCTAGGAACTATGTAATCAGCCTGATGAAAGATGCTGGTCTGAGTGTTTCCATTGATTTTGCAGGAAATATTATCGGAAGAAGAAAGGGAACAAGCGATACTTTAAAGCCCATCGCATTTGGATCACATATAGATGAAGTGCCTAATGGAGGAGATTATGATGGACCTGTAGGATCTATGTCATCTATTGAAGTCATCAAGACCTTAGCTGAAAATAATTTTATCACTAAACATCCTTTGGAAGTAATCATATTTACCAATGAAGAAGGTGGAGTTGTAGGAAGTAGGGCTTTGGTAGGCCAATTGAGTAAAGAGGCACTACAAGTAGTAAGTAATGCAGGAATCACTCAATATGAGGGCATCAAAAAATTAGGAGGGAATCCTGATAGAATCAATGAAATTAAAAGAAATCCGGGTGATTTGGCGGCTTTTTTAGAATTACATATCGAGCAAGGAGCGAATCTCTACAATGAAAAGAAAGACATTGGTGTAGTGGAAGGGATTGTAGCCATTGACTGGTGGGATATCACTTTTATAGGATTTGCCAATCATGCCGGTACTACTCCAATGAATCTTCGAAAAGACCCTATGCTGGCAGCCGCAAAGTTCATTCTAGCAGTAAACCAAACAGTAAAATCCTACGAAGGAAGACAGGTAGCAACAGTTGGAAAAATTCAGGCATTCCCTGGAGCTGGCAACGTAATACCAGGAGAAGTTAAGCTCAATTTAGAAATGCGGGATCTCTCTTCAGAAAAAATTTGGACTATTTATAAGGACCTGGAAAAGCAAGCCCAGAGTATAGCAGAGGAATTTGATGTTGAGTTTAATTCCAAACATATTGAGGTTGCATCCAAACCAGCATTAGCTGACCCAGAGGTCAGAAGGGTAATTCAGGCTCAAGCAGAAAAACTGGGACTATCAACTCTAAACCTTCCGAGTGGAGCTGGTCATGATGCTCAAGAAATGGCTAGAATTGCTCCCATGGGTATGATTTTTATTCCAAGTAAAGATGGAATTAGCCATGCACCTTCTGAATTCTCCAGCAAAGAGGATATTGCCAATGGCGCCAACGTACTTCTTTACACCATTTTAGAACTGGATAAGAAGCTTCAGTAGTCGAAAAAAAATCAATTCACTAAACTTTTTAGGGCTTTTTTCATTTAAATGTATATACATTAATTAGCTATGAGAAAGATCAAAAAAATACACAAATCAGAATATAGACCTATCGCAGACCTTGTCACATATAGTCCTATGCCGACCAGGTCTTTACAGATGATAGATCCTTTTTTGTTTTTGAATCATCACGGATTTCAAACATACCCCGAGTACAATCAAGGACTCCCATTTGGACCTCATCCACATAGAGGAATGGAAACAGTAACCTTCATTTTGGAAGGTGATATTATGCACAAGGATTCTAGCGGACATGAGTCTGTAATTGGGCCTGGAGGAGTTCAGTATATGACTGCTGGGAAGGGCTTGATACATGCTGAAGTTTCCAGTTCTGAATTCAAGAAAAATGGTGGTGATTTGGAGATTTTGCAATTATGGTTAAATCTTCCAGCTGCGAAAAAAATGATGGATCCGAATTATGTTGGCTTGCAGAAAGATGAAATTCCAACCTTTGAGCTGAGCGAAGGTAAAATTCAGGTGCAGCAACTCTTTGGTGAATGGAATGGTGTAAATGGCGCTTTTGAAGGTACTTTCCCTATTACCATGAGCACCATTTATTTAGAAGACGGCAGCCAGTTTACTAAGGAGATCCCTGAAGATGAGAATATCTTTTTTTACTTGGTTCGCGGTGAGGTAACAGTCAATCAAGAAGAAGTTCAATTCCGACATTTGGTAGAATTTGAAAATAAAGAATCTACTCTTTCCGTGGAAGCTCATGAAAAATCAATTCTAATTTTAGGCCATGCTAAGCCTTTCAATGAGCCAGTTGTGGCTCAAGGACCATTTGTCATGAATTCTCAGCAAGAGATCTATGAGGCTTATGAAGATTACCAGCAAGGAAAATTTGGTTCTTGGAATGGTTAAGAATCTATAATGTCTTGGGAGATCAGCCGATAAATTTCAGCGATTTGCTCATTGTAATTTAAAAAGCGATGATGGTCTTCCAAAACTTCATAATCTTCCCGAATGGCAGGACCAGTTTGCGCTTTTTGAGCCCCTATCTGTAAACTTTTTGAGATAGTTTCAATAATTAGAGGTTTGATCATTTCGAAATCTAAGCCTTGCCTTCTCATTATTTCCTCAGCAATTCTGATCATGTGGTTTGAAAAATTACTAGCAAAAACAGCTGCCACATGCACTGCCTTTCTATCTTTGGATCTCACCAAATAAGTTAAGTTAGAAATACTTTTTGCCAGCTTTTTTAGCTTTTGCAATACCTCCTGATCATCAGATTCCAATAAAAAAGGGACTTCTGACAAATCCATTTTTTGTCCCATGGTGAAGGATTGCAATGGATATAATATTCCAGTAAAGGTAGCTGAGCTATAACCTAATATATCCAATGGTGTAGTTCCGGAAGTATGAACCAAAATACTTCCCTCTGGCAAAATAACTGAATCGGCAATTTCAAGTATGGCATCATCTTTTACTGCCAGAATAAATATCTCAGCTTCACTTTCCGAAAAATCCAAGTCCTCTTTAGCTTCTGCTGCATAAACTCGCTCAGTGATTCTCCCAGCCTTCTCAATATCTCTGGCATAAACCTCCGTAATCATATGCCCTGCATCCTCCAAGGCCGGAGCTAAATGCCAGGCTACATTTCCTGCTCCTAAAATGGCTATTTTGAACTTCATGACGGAATTAAGCTATTTTTTAGGCAAAATAAAAAAGCCATTTCCCAAAAGAGAAATGGCTTTATTCAATCAATTTCAATCTTATATATGTAAGGCTCTATTATCAGTAGCCGCCAAACAGGCCTCTTTAAACGCTTCAGTATAAGTAGGGTGAGCATGGGACATTCTCGCGATATCTTCTGCAGAAGCTCTGTACTCCATCGCAACCACTGCTTCAGCGATCATATCTGCAGTTCTAGGTCCAATCATATGTACTCCCAGTATTTCATCGGTCTCTGCATCAGCTAAGACTTTGACCAAGCCATCCGTATCCATAGAGGCTCTTGCTCTACCTGATGCCATGAATGGAAATTTCCCTGACTTATATTTTATACTCTTTTCCTTCAATTGCTCTTCGGTATATCCAACAGAAGCAACCTCCGGCCAGGTATAGACTACTCCCGGGATCAAGTTATAATTGATATGTGGTTTTTGACCGGCAATTGTTTCTGCAACAAAGGTACCTTCTTCCTCAGCCTTATGAGCCAACATAGCACCTTTAACTACGTCACCAATAGCATAGATATGTGAGGCGGAAGTTTGCAAATGCTCATTCACTTCCACTTGCCCTCTGTCATTCAACTTGACACCAGCAGCTTCAGCATTCAGGCCTTCAGTATATGGCTTTCTCCCAATAGAAACTAAAACATAATCGCCTTTGATCTCGATGGTTTCTCCTTTTCCGTTTTCAGCCTTTACGATTACTTCTTTTCCTTTATTTTCTACAGAAGTCACCTTGTGCTTCAAATAAAACTCAAAGCCTAATTTCTTTAAAGACTTTTGAAGCTCTTTGCCCATGGTCTTATCCATAGAAGGAATCAAAGAATCCATAAACTCAACCACAGAAACTTTGGCTCCCATTCTACCATAAACGGATCCTAGTTCCATTCCAATCACACCACCGCCTATCACGATCAAGTGCTTTGGAATTTCCTTCATTTTCAAAGCTTCGGTAGAAGTAATCACTCTATCCTTATCCAGCTTAATAAAAGGCAAAGAAGCTGGTTTAGAACCTGTAGCTATAATGATATTTTTGCCTTGAATCTCTTCAGAATTACCATCCTCTTTAGTCACTTTGATGGTATTCTTATCTACAAAAGAACCCATTCCGTGGTGTACATCAATTTTATTCTTCTTCATCAAAAATTGAATGCCATCCACGTTTTGCTTGACCACATCATCCTTTCTGGAAATCATCTGTTTCAAATCCACTTTCAGATTACTCAAATTAATACCATGAGTTTTGAAAGTATGGGCAGCATTATGATAATGCTCCGAGGAGTCAAGTAAAGCTTTGGAAGGAATACAGCCTACATTAAGGCATGTTCCACCCAATGTTGAATATTTTTCAATAATGGCTGTTTTCATGCCCAATTGAGCAGCTCTGATCGCTGCCACATATCCTCCCGGGCCGGAGCCAATTACTATAACGTCGTACATTTTTTATCAAGTATTAAGTACCAAGTAACAAGTACTAAGTACAACAAGGTTAAACATTTAAACTTTGCTTAAGTCTGACTATCATGTTTTGAATATGCTCAAGTTCAGTTTCTATTTTTTCAAAATCATCTATACTAACATAGCCCAAGCGATTAGAAATAACCATTTGGGTATCTAACTCAAAAGAAGAGCCTAGTGAAATACCAAGGAAATGATCAAAATCCTTATTAGTATTCCTTCCTGCACCTTCTGCAATATTTGAAGGAATAGAAATTACACACTTATTCATTTGAGAGATTAATCCAAAGCGCTCTTGAGGAGGAAGATTTTCCGTAATCTTATAAACTTCAACAGCTAAATCTATGGCCTTCTGCCATACTTTGAGTTCTTTGTAACGATGCATTTTGAATTCAATTTAGTTAAACATTTTTTTATTAATTTAACTAATCAATTCAAATTTCAATAAACTTTGTACATCGTACTTTATACTTTGTACAGTCTTTTATACTCCAAACAACAATCTAGTCGGATCTTCCAAGAGCTGCTTCACACGAACCAAGAAGCTTACAGATTCTCTTCCGTCAATGATCCTATGATCATAGGAAAGCGCCACATACATCATAGGAAGGATTTTCACTTCTCCATTTACAGCCATCGGTCTTTCCACAATATTGTGCATACCGAGAATAGCAGATTGAGGAGCGTTGATAATCGGAGTGGACATCATTGAGCCAAACACACCTCCATTAGTGATGGTGAAGGTTCCTCCAGTCATCTCTTCGATGGAAAGCTTATTATCTCTTGCTTTGGTTGCCAATCTTACCACTTCCTTTTCAACCTGATCGAAGCTAAGTCCTTCTGCATTTCTGATTACTGGCACGACCAGACCTTTTGGAGCGGAAACCGCAATTGAAATATCACAGTAATCATTATATACGATCTCATTTCCGTCGATCTTGGCATTGACAGCTGGCCATTCTTGAAGAGCCACACAGACAGCTTTGGTGAAGAATGACATAAAACCAAGTCCTACACCATGCTTTTCTTTGAATTGCTCCTTAAACTTGGATCTCAAATCCATAATTGGCTTCATATTGACTTCATTGAAGGTTGTCAACATAGCTGTTTCATTTTTCACAGACACCAATCTTCTGGAAACAGTGCGTCTCAATGAGGACATTTTTTCTCTTCTCTCTTCTCTGGAACCTCCCTCAGTTAGTTTTTGAGCTGGAGCTTCTGCCTTGCTTTCCGACTTCGATTCTGTCTTTGGAGCAGGCGCAGATTTCTGTGCATTTTGAGCGTCCTCTTTTGTAATTCTTCCGTCTTTTCCAGTTCCTTTTACCTCCTCTGGCTTAATTCCTTTTTCAGAAAGAATCTTAGATGCTGCCGGAGAAGCATGACCTGTAGCATAGCTATCCTTATCAGAAGAAGATGAGCTTGAAGCGCTTTCGGAGCTGGACTTTTCAGAAGATGAGGAAGCTTCTGGTTCTCCTTCAGTCACTTCAATCTTGCAGATTAAACCACCGATTTCCAGCGTATCACCTTCTTTTGCCACATGTCGAAGTATTCCAGAAGCTTCAGCAGGCAATTCGAAGGTTGCCTTATCTGAATCCACTTCAGCAATGATATCGTCCAATTTGACATAATCGCCATCGGCTTTGATCCAATTTGCCAGCGTAACCTCAGTGATAGATTCACCAACAGTTGGCACAACCATTTCCTTTACTTCCCCTGTTTTAGAAGAGGAAGAAGAAGATGATTTAGACTTTTCCTCAGACTTTTTGGAGTCTTTTGACTCTTCACTTTTGACTCCTGAATCTGATTCTTCTATTACACAGATCACAGCGCCAATTTCCAATGTATCACCTTCCTCTGCTTTGATTCGTAAGGTACCTGCAGCCTCTGCCGGCAATTCAAAAGTTGCTTTATCAGATTCAAGCTCACATAGAACTTCATCCATCTGAACTGAATCCCCATCTTTTTTAAACCACTGGCCTATGGTTACTTCGGTGATTGATTCACCGACAGCCGGAACTTTGATTTCTTTGCTCATGTGTTTTTCTGTTGACTTTTACCAAAAAATGGCAAAAGAGGTAAAAGGAATATTCTGGATTTGCGGTTAATTACAGTTTTAATGCTTTGGAAACAATTGCTTTTTGCTCTTCTACATGGACTTTGTTATATCCGGTAGCTGGAGATGCACTCATCTTTCTGGCAATTACATCCATTGGAAGTTCTTTATGCAGCAGTCTCAACATATAATTCCAATAGCCCATATTTTCTGGTTCTTCCTGAACCCAAACTACCTCCGCATCTTTGTATTGTTTCAATGTTTCAAAAATCTGCTTTTTAGGAAGTGGATGTAGCTGTTCAATACGAACAAGCGCCACATTCTTCACTTTTTCTTTCTCTCTAGCTTCTTCTAGGTCGTAATACACTTTACCAGTACACAAGACCACACGCTTAACATCCTTGGTATTTACAGTAGTGTCAGGAATCAACTCTCTAAACTTACCCGAAGTAAATTCATCAATAGGTGACATCACCTTAGGGTGGCGTAGCAAGGATTTTGGAGACATCACAACGCATGGCTTCCTAAATTCCCAAGCCAATTGCCTTCTTAATAAATGGAAGAAGTTGGATGGCTCGGTGATGTTAGCTACCACCATATTATATTCAGCAGAAAGCTGCAAAAATCTTTCCGGTCTAGCATTGGAGTGCTCTGGGCCTTGTCCTTCATATCCATGAGGAAGAAGCATTACCAGTCCATTTTGCTTTTGCCACTTGGATTCACCGGAGGAAATAAACTGGTCAATCATGGTTTGGGCTCCGTTTGCAAAATCACCAAACTGCGCTTCCCAAATGGTCAATGAATGCGGATTAGCCATTCCATATCCGTACTCAAATCCCAAAACAGCATATTCTGAAAGTAGAGAGTTGTAAATATGGAATTGTCCCTTTCTATCTTTCATTTCTTTTAAGGAATTGAAAGGTTGATTGGAATTGGCATCGTGTAATACTGCATGTCTGTGGGAGAATGTACCTCTTTGCACATCCTGGCCTGTAAGTCTTACAGTTTTTCCCTCAAGTAATAAAGATCCATAAGCCAATAATTCAGCAGAAGCCCAGTTCAATGACTTGGACTTGAAGAACATGTCTTTTCTCTGCTTCATTTGAGCCTCAATCTGCTTGATTGGCTTGAAACCTTTTGGAATAGTCGTCAATGCTTCGGCAACTTGATCAATTACTTTGGCATCAACTCCTGTTTCTGGAGACTGATCAAAGTCTTCAGGCTTGGATCTTCTCAAGCTACCCCATTCTCTTTCAAACTTAGTAGCTTGATAAGGAAGTGGCTTTTCCTTTACCATGTTTAGACGATCTTGTAGAAGTTGTCTAAACTCTTCATCCATTTGAGATGCAATTTCTGCATCGATATCCCCTCTTTCAGTCAATCGCTTCACATAAATCTCTCTAGGGTTGGGATGCTTGGAAATAATATTATAAAGCTCAGGCTGAGTAAATTTAGGCTCATCAGACTCATTATGACCATGACGTCTGTAGCATACCATATCCACAAAAATATCTCTACCAAATTTTTGTCTGAATTCTGCCGCTAACTTCGCAGCGAAGACTACTGCTTCCGCATTATCACCATTAACGTGAATTACCGGAGCATCGATGATTTTAGCAACGTCTGTACAGTAGATGGATGACCTTGCATCATCAAAATCAGTAGTGAAACCTACTTGGTTGTTGATGACAAAGTGAATAGTTCCACCCGTATTGTAGCCTTTCAGACCAGCCATCTGAGTTACCTCATACACTATACCTTGACCTGCTACCGCGGCATCCCCGTGGATCAGGATAGGGAGTGCTTTTGTTTTGTCGCCTTTATGTTCTGAGTCAATTTTTGCTCTAATAAATCCTTCAACAACTGGGTTCACAGCTTCCAAATGCGAAGGGTTTGGCGCTAGTTTCAAGTGTACTTTTTTATCTTCAGGAGTGACGATATCAGAGGAGTAACCCATATGATATTTTACGTCACCATCCCCCATGGTAAGATCTGGCTTGGCTGTTCCCTCAAATTCGGAGAAAATTTGCTCATAAGTCTTACCCATCACATTAGCAAGGACGTTAAGCCTCCCTCTGTGAGCCATTCCTATCATTACCTCTTCCACACCTCCAAGAGCAGCTGTATTAATCACAGCATCCAAGAACGGAATGGTGCTTTCGCCACCTTCCAAAGAAAAACGCTTTTGTCCAAGGTATTTGGTGTGTAAAAAGTTCTCAAAAACAACCGCTTGGTTGAGTTTAAATAGAATTCTCTTTTTTTCGTCAGTGGATGGATTAAAGGCTAAAGCTTCTTTTTCAACTTTGGTTTTAAACCAATCCAGCATTTCAGGGTCTCTGATGTAGAGATATTCGAAACCCATTGGGCCCTCATATATGGTTTTGAGTGCATCTATTATCGCAGAGAGTTTTGCTTTTCCGATTCCAATTTCATTTCCCGCTTGAAATTCGGTATTCATATCATCTTGACCCAAACCAAAATCATCCGGATCAATCAGCGCCTTTCTATCTCTCCTTTCACGAACAGGGTTTGTTTTAGATCTTAAGTGAGCTCTTGATCTGTGAGCATGGATTAAAGCTCTTACCTTAATTTCTTTTGGAAGCTGCTCCATATCCATAATGGTACCTGGAGTGGCCAAAGAACCATTTTTCGGAGCAGATGCAGTAGAACCTGCAGCCTGGCCATTTTCGCCTTCTCCGTAATTGGTAAGGGCAAAATCAAATCCATCAAAAAATTCTTTCCAGCTAGGATCAATGGATTCTGGGTCTTGTTTGTAGGAATTATAGAGCTCATCTATATAGGAAACATGAGCGTTGGCGATGTATGAGAATTTGTCCATGGTTATTTTTTGAGAACAACACAAAACTACTCCCAAATGTTCAGATTAAAAAACCGCTTATTTGCTTTTCCAAATATACATATTAGATAAAAAAAGAGCGACAAAATTTGCCGCTCTTTAAATTCAAAAGAATTTTATTATCTCAATCCAGCAGGCCAAGGCTTACCAGAATTAGACTTAATCGTTACTAGACCAGTTTCTCCATCAGAGTTTAACCACTGAATTACAAGATCCTGAGCATTAACACTTACTACAGTCATGGAGTAAGAAGCACTGTACTTATCAGATCCGCTCATGGTCAACTTACCACAAGCATCATTGATTCGTACGTTTCCACTACCCCAAGAGTCACCATAGCAGTTCCAGAAACCAAAGGTTCCGTCTGTGATTCTATAAGCACCAGGAGTAGAAGCTATCGCAGTGAACGTAGTTGTTCCAGAGATAGTACCTGGGCAAGAGCCATAAATAGACTGCATGTTGGACTGAGTAAAGTTGTATGTACCTGCAAGGTCAGAAGGACAAATCACGCTCACATTGTATTGGAATGGAGAAGCGTAGAAAGGAGCACCAGCAACGTTAGTAGTAACGTTATCACTGGAGAATCTTCTGCCAAACTTATCATTCAATACTAATCTGAATTCGAATACATCCGCGCCTTCAATTTGAGCAGGAGTTAAACCTACCGCAGAGATGGCTTCAGAAGCAGGGATCTCAAAAGAAACTCTTAAGAATCTAGACTCTGAATTTGGTGCAAAATCAGATTTTTGAAGAGTTCTTACTAGAACATCGTTGGCTGGAGTATACTCAAGACCAACACCTGGGATCAATCGTCTGTGACGAACTCGAATTTCCACTGTTTCAACAGTGTTTCCATCCTCTGCATCCACGGCCTCCAAAGTCAAAGCAAATTTAGAATTCGCTAAATCAAAGAAGTTGAACGTTGTGCTTGTTCTTGAGATGGTTCTCAAATAAGCCGCCGTATCAAAGTCGGTATATGGAATATTCGGCTCTACAAAGTCTCTACAGGAGCTGAGGAAAATCAAAGCGCCCATCAGTAGACCGAAACTATATTTTATCATTTTCATATTTTTCAAATTTATCGGTTATTGAACCCAAGCGTTTCCTGCAGGATTTGTATCCCAAAATACTTGTACGGACTGATCAGGTTTTTGAACCGCTTTGGTATTTGTAACCATATAGTTGTTTGGATAGAAGAATGATCTTGGGAAAATTCCAGGATTCTGCTCCAAACCAGGTTGCATTGGTGAAGGCTTACCTGTTCTTCTATAAAGGTTATAGGATTCTATACCGTTACCGTACAATGACAACCAATACTCTCTACCAATGACACCCATTTTAGCATCACTGGAAGCAGCAGCATCAAATTCATCTCCAACATATTTCAAATAATTGTCAATATTGGTAGTCAAATTGATACTCTGAGCGGTTAAGAAAGCATTGATAGCTCCACCTTCGGATGTGCCTCTACTAAAAGCAACAACATAATCCATGTGCTTCTTGATACCAGATAACAAATAGTCCTTAGCACTACCAGTTGTACCCAAAGTCTGCGCAGCCTCAGCTAACATAAAGTCAACATAAGCAGCCAACATGATTGGATGAATTCCAGCACCCTGAGCACCCAAAGATGGGTTGTTTACTGGAGAAGCAGAATTGTTATCAAATCTACCACCTGCAGGATAAACACCCCATGCAGTTCTCTTCAAGCCATCTGGTGGAATACCGTCTGGATCCAGGTGATCACGACCCCAATAACCTCTCTGACCAGGCAGACAGTAGATAAAATTACCTACTAAATAGTGAGGTGGTGGAATCTGCGTAATACACTCAATTTCATCTGGGTTGGTAGAGTTTACCAATACCTGACGATAGAAGTAGAATCTTGCGCGAGGATCATCAAAGCCTTTAGCTTCAGTCAAATGCCACATGTAGAAAGTAGACTGATAGTCTCCTCCACCCTGTGTATACTGACCGGCAAATCTAGGATGACGAGAATCCGGATCCGCTCTTGTGGTTCCGAAACGGAACACAAAATCATCACCAGTCTTTAGCATGTTGTCTTCCGCAATCAAAGCATTGATGGCGGAAGTAGCCCCTGCTCTGTCAACCAATTTTCTGTTTAAGTGGTACCTCAACTTCAAGGTGTTGATCATTCTCACCCACTTGGTGTAATTACGGTTGTAGTAATAATCATTTGGGGTACCAGAGGAAGGGTTAGCTGCAAAGTGAGCAGCTGCTTCATTCAGGGCTGCCAAAGCAGCATCATAAACAGCGGCGCCCTGGTCTACTGCAGGATTGAACTCGTTAGGGTCCAAAGCCTGAGAGAAAGGAACATCACCATAGGAATCAACCAAGTTGAATAAAACCATTGCCTTGATAGTCTTCGCAATTCCTAAGTGTCTTTGGAAGTTTGCTTCTTCAGCTAAAGGCTCCAAAAACTTGATATCTTGCAAAATATTGGCATATGCATTAGACCAATAACCATTCGTAGTAACCGGAGTATAAGCTCCTTCGTACTGCGCCGAACCTTGGTTGATAATACGAGTTAATCGCATTCCATCATCTCCAACCGTGTTGAAGAAGGACTGATAATCTAACTGAATTCTGTTTAACAGAAAGTCAGGAGAAGCTGTGTCTGCGTTTACAGCATTTGGGTTTTCCAACAAATCTAGATCACAGGAAACCGCAAACAGTGTGCTGACAGCCAGCAATAAACTATATATTCTTTTTTTCATCTTAATTTCTGTTTGGGGTTAGAATGTAAGTGTTACAGTACCACCAAATCTTCTTGAGCTAGGACCTGTCACAAAGTCAAATCCTAATCCGTTACCAACACCTGTTCCCAACACGTCTACGTCATAGTTCATGTTTGGAGGGAAGTTCAATGCAAGGAACCAAAGGTTTGTACCACTCAAGGCGATAGAAGCTCTCTTAAATGGAGTCTTTGACATCAAATTCGACGGGATTTGATAACCCAAAGAAAGTTCTCTCAATCGAATCATAGAACCATCGAATACGTTTGGCTCATCTGTTGCACCCTGATAACCTGCAAAGAAGTAATCAGAAGCAGTGATTTGAATATCGTTTGGAGTTCCATCTTCTTTCACACCTGGCATGATGAAGGTCAACTCTCTATCTACAACCGGATCTTTGGTTACACCTCTTGCTAGAGTTGCAGTCACCGTGTTAGAGAAAATAGCTCCCTTATGTCTGTATTCCATCATGGCATTCAAGGTAAATCCTTTGTAAGTAAAGGAGTTAATCCAAGAACCTGTCCAAGCTGGGTTTGGATCACCTAATACTTTTAATTCAGCAGAAGGCTTGTACAAACCATTGGAAAGAACAATTGGCTGACCAGTTTGCTCATCTCTTTCAAATCCGATACCCTTGATGATGTTAAATGGCTCTCCAGGGATCGCGAAGTTTCCTAGGGTAGTAAAACCAGCGACAACGATCTCTTCCAAACCTCCACCTAATTCGATGGTCTTAGATCTGTAAAGACCCCAGTTGATGGTAGAATTCCATGCAAAACCTGAAGCTGTAGATACTGGAGTCACAGTTGCCTGGAATTCAATACCTCTATTTCTGATTTTACCAATGTTGATAGCTGTTGAAGTAAATCCGGTAGCAGGATCAATAGGAGCCTGAGTAATCAAATCTCTTGTATTCTTCTGATACAAGGAAATGTCAAACTTCAATTTGTTGTTGAACATCACTGCCTCGATACCGAATTCAGTTTCTTCGTGTAACTCTGGCTTCAAATTAGGGTTACCCAACAGGTTGGATACAGAGTGAGTCTGGGTAACTGCTCCATCTCTCTCAAAAGCTCTAGCGCTTTGATTCAAAATGTTTCGAGTTCTGTATGGAGAAGGGAAACCAGCTGAAGTACCATACCCTAATCTCAACTTCAAATCATTAATAGTGCTGCTGTTCCAGTTGAATGCAGTACTAGGAAGGAAGGAAACTGATGCTCCTGGATAAAGGATTCTTCTGTTTTCTGGTTCAACTGTTGAAGTCCAGTCATTTCTCGCAGAAAGGTTGAAGAATAAGTAGTTTGAATAATCCAATGTTACGTTAGCATAAATACCCATTCTTCTTTCTTCCTGGGTAAAGTTCAAACTTCCACCGCTATATGCATCATTACTGGAGGAGTTGGTAAAGTTGGAGTGACGGAACAAACCGAAAGCCAACTGACCTTGAGAAGCTACACCGTTTTGAGCATAAGTGTCATATCTGGAGTTACCACCAATCAAAGCGCTCATACCAAATTTATCGGAGAATTGCTTCTTCCAGTTGATGATCAAATCCTGGTTCCAGATACTATTTGTAACGTTGACTGATCTGTAATAACCAGAAGTGGTTGCCAATGAAGAAGAAGGTCCTCCTCTGTTATATCTCAATTCCTGCAATTCTGTATATGTATCCAAACCGATTCTATAAGTAATAGAGAAGTCATCGGTCAAGTCATAGTTAATTGATGTAGAATTGAAGAAACGCTGTACATCAGAAGTATTCTGATAATATCTAACCAACCAGTTAGGGTTAACAATATCATTACCCCCTCTGTAGTACACAGAGCTTCTATCAATTGGGTTTTCAAAAGGAAGACCACCCAAATCCACAGAACGAGGAGTATACAATACGTGAGCAAAAACAGATGGAATACCACCAGAAGGTCCGGAACCGAAGGCTGCGTTAACTGGAGGAGACTGTAGGTCTGTAATTGCGAAAGTGAAAGAAGATCTAACAGAAAGTTTGTCAGAAACTGCAGAGTTAACACCCAATCCGAAGTTGTACTTCTTCAATTCGTTACCTGGAGTAAATCCTTCTTCGTCAGTATAACCGAAAGAAGCGTTGAAGCTTGTCTTATCGGAACCACCTGCAACTTGAACAGATGTGTTAGAAATCAAACCAGTTCTGAAGAAAATCTCAGAAGGATCAGCATATGCCTTGTATTCATACTGTACTGGAGTGCCTCCTACAATTCCATCAACCCAGAACTGTGGGAAAGCTTCTCTTACTTTTTGTACAGAAGAAGTAGCATAAGGGTGGTTTACTGTTCTCCCTTCATCCATTCTTGGACCGAAGTTAGAGAAGAAGAAGCCAGGCGCTTGCTGGAAACCATTACCATAAACCTGACCATAAGTAGGCAAAGATGCCGCCTCGTTGGTAAATACAGATTGGTTAATAGTTACTTCAGCAGCTTTTCTTTTAGATGCTCCTGATTTGGTAGTGATCAAGATCACACCGTTTCTACCTTGGTCACCGTAAAGTACGGTTGCTGACAAACCTTTCAATACAGAGATAGCCTCAATATTGTTAGGGTCAATATCCAAGAAACGAGAAGATGTGGTCGCACCACCTGTAGTAAATCCGTTTTGGCTGTTTGTGCTAGTGTTGAAAGGAACACCATCTACGACGAATAGAGGCTGGTTAGAACCGGTAGCTGAGGAATAACCTCTAATTACCATGTTGGTACCAGAACCAGACATACCGTTAGTGGATGTAATGTTTACACCAGGCACTTTACCTTGCAAAACACGGGCTACGTCTTGCTCAGGTCTGTTCTCGAGTTGCTCATTACCTACAGAGGTAACTGCATAACCCAAGGCTTTCTTTTCCCTTTCAATACCAATCGCAGTTACTACCACTTCGGATAGTTGAGCTGCATCAGTTGTAAGGGTTACGTTAATGACGGTTCGGTTGCCTATCGCCTCTTCTTTGGATACAAGACCCACAAAAGAGAAAATCAGCACATTCGAACCCGCAGGCACGCTGATGGAATAATTACCATCCAAATCGGTGGTAGTACCCACTGTCGTACCCTTCACGAGGACGGTTGCACCCGGCAAGCCTAGTCCATCTTCGTCGGAAATTACCGTACCGGTAATTACCCGCTGTTGCGCCGACACCTCATAGCTGAGGGTCATGGTGAAAAGCGCAACAACAAAGAGTAAAGCTTTTCTCATAAGGTATTTAGTTTAGTTGATACGTAAAGAAAATCTGTTTCAATTGAATTTCAAAATATTCAAAATTTGAAATTATTATTCTATTTATTATGTATTTTATTGTTTAAACACAATTTTAAAATATTTTTAACCTTATTTTTCATACGATTAGTTAAATATTGACTATTTAAAGGCCTTTTTGAAAATTAAGCGGTAGAAATTTTGTATAAGCGGTGTAAAAAGATGATTATTTGGCAAAGTATGGGTATTTAACAAATAATAACTGTTTTGCATGACATATACCCAGATGACAAAATTTTATTTTGATTTCTATTACAGGAAATATCATTTTTAAAAAAAAATATTACACCGATTTATTTCCTAAAACCTTATATAGTTCTTTCAGGAATTGATTTTAAAAAATTTAACCTCTTTTAAAGGTTCTTAATCCAATTTTTATTTTGATGCAAATATCAACAACCTGGGGTATTTCAGAAAAAATTAAAAAAATCTCAAATCAGGGTTCAAATCTTTTATGATGACTTTATTTTTTTGCGAATTCAGAAAAAATAGGTTCAAAAAAATAATGTGAGACTGAATTTTAAAACGAATATCTTAAAGTAAGGGCAGCTTCATCTTCCCAAAGAGTAGTGAAATCAGCAAAATTATATGCGGGTTTCCAGTAAACTCCCAAATAAAAGTTACTCCGGTTGATATTATACTCTAAACCCACTATTGCATCTACTCCAAACACATTGTAATCCTGATCAATTTTGTAAACCCAAGGAGGTTCACCTTTCCCATCTTTCCACATTCCATAATGAGCCCCTCCACCTACATACCATTCCAATCCTTCAAATTCTCTGATATCCCAATGATGTTCATAAAGCAAAGCTCCAACCCAACCCTTCCATCGATTATATACCAATAAGTCTATGGCTCCTTGTTCGGAGATGAACTGCTTGACCGTTCCTCCCAAGTTGGTTCCCCCAACTACTCCCACCATGGTATTGTAAGCTCTAACCTGAGCTTTCGCAGAAGGAATTTGGAAAAACACTACTCCTGCAAACAATAGCACAAACACAATCTTTTTCATCGACATTATAAATTCAAGACTAAAATGTAAGGACTTTTTGAGGATTTATACAAAAGTCCAATGGAATATCATGCGCTTCTTTAGGTAATTCTTTCTCTGGTCCAAAAAAACTCAAGCCAAGCTTAATTGGCTCATAACTCAACTCATACAAAAATTTATCATAATAGCCTTTACCAAAACCTAACCTTGCTCCACTTTCATCATAAGCTAATAATGGGATGAAAATCAGGTCTATTTCAGGCTTTTCTATCAAATCAAATTCCACAGGTAAAGGAATCCCCCACTTATCTTCAACAAATTCTACGTTTTTTGGGACGGTAATAGTTTGGAGCGTATTGGTTGAAACTTGTACCATGGAGGTATATAAAGGAACCCCTGCTCTCCAAAAAAACTCAACAATGGGAAAGGTATTTACCTCACGCTGCTTTTTTATCGGTAAAAAAATATGGACGCTATGGAATTTTTGATCCTTCAACCATTCAGTTGAGTTTTTAAAAATTAATAAGGAAGCCTCCTCTAGCTCCTTATCGGATAAGGATTTCCGCTTTTCTTTATAAAGCCTCCTGTATTCATCTTTTTCAGTCCTCATATTTCAAAACCATCATTCTGAAATCCATAGGGTCAAAATTTTCAAATAGCTTCTCAATCAATAAATCATCTGCTAGATAAAATTGCATCATATTAACCACTCTCTCCTGAGGACTGCCATTGGGCTTGAGGTAGTCTTCTATATCATCTACTCGACCGAAGGCTATTTGATGTCTCTTTTCTTCAGCTTTGCGGAGCTTATCAGACATTTGATCCAAAATTTTCAAACTCCTCACCTTAGCTGCTTCAAAAGAGTCCTTTAGACTTTTCTCCAAAGATTCAGCCTCTTTCCCTCTATTATCAAAAAGTAATGCTACTTGTTTTCTTTCTTTTTCCATTTGAATGTCAGAAAGCGCGTTCTTAGCAACAAAATCCTTTTTCCACGCCTCTTTATCCATAAAAATAGCATGCTCATCCCATCCCAACTTTTCAATTTTTCTAAGAATTTCTTTACTCAAAATCAAAGCAAAATTCCTTGGTAACAATACGGGAAAGGGAGTTTGGAAATGATCAAATACACCCTTTAGCTGCAACCAATAGACTACCTCGGCAGGTCCTCCCAAATAGGCTAAATTCGGTAAAATCATCTCCTGATAGAGGGGTCTTAAAACCACATTGGGGCTGAATCTCTCCGGATGATCTTCCACTAATTTTAGAATCTCATCCTGAGAAAACTTCAAGTCTGAATTTATTACCAGATAAGAATTTCCATGCTTTTCTATTCGCTCTCGCAAGCCCTGATCCAAATAGAAAAAATTGATTTCTCTTGGAAATATCTGTCCGGAATAGCCTAAAGACTCCAAGGATTCTGTTTTCAATACCGCCTCTTTGTGGGGAGCATGATCGATCAAATCCGATTTAATTACCTCTTTAAATAGTCCTTTCAAACCCGCATCATGACCATCTACAATCAGCAAGCCTTTTACTCCAAATAATTCGTGAACATATTTTCTGACAGCTTCTTTTAGCGTCATGGAGCTGGAATATGCTTGCTTAAAAACATCATGTACAAAAGGAACCTCTTTCAAAAATTCCTTAAAACTGGCATCTAACTCAAAATCTCCAACAGCTCCGCTTTGATCGGAATTCCACTGATATTTTTTACCGTCTAATTTGAAATAATTGATCTCATCAAAATCATGATCTTCACTTGCCATCCAATAAACCGGGACAAAATGCTGATTAGGATATGCTTTGTTTAGCTCCTTGGCAAGCTTGATTGTAGATACAATCTTATAGATGAAATAGAGTGGCCCTGTGAATAAATTCAGTTGATGACCCGTGGTAACGGTAAAAGTGTTGGGGCTGGCAAGTGCTTCTAATTGTTTTTTTTCTTCTTCAAAAAGTTCAATTCCCTCGTATTGGTTGGCTAAGCTTTGACAGAGAATTTTCCTGTTGTTTTCTGGAAACTCTTTCTTTTCTATAGCCTGCTTGAAACTCTCGATTTTTGGCAGATAAGTATAAAATGGTCTCAATTCTGCTTTTCCCTCTATGTAATCCAAGAAAAATGATGAAAACTGATGAGTTTCTCTGAGATCTACGCAGTATTTTTTCATGAGGGTGATTGGTAATTTCGTCTAGGCAAACTGATGGCTATTAGCCAAAGTTCGGTTTTTTTATTAAAAATCACGCTTTCTTACATCAATGGAAGATAGTTTCTATCAAATATCCCTAACAAAAGGAACAAATTCTCCAGATTTGACTTTTCACTAAAATATATGTCTCCATCAAAAAGCTTAGCTTTGCGACCTTATGCTTCAATACGAACGTTTTTTTCTTGACAATGGGCTTGAGCTAATTGTCCACGAAGACCAAAGCAGCAAAATGGCTGTCTTCAATTTATTATATAAAGTAGGCTCCAAAAATGAAAGCCTTGGAAAAACAGGTCTTGCTCATTTTTTTGAACACTTGATGTTTGGTAGCTCTGCCAATGTGAAAGTATTTGATAGGGAGCTAGAACGTGTAGGCGGTAATTGTAATGCTTTTACAAGCCCTGATATCACCAACTATTATATGACTTTACCTGCCTCCAATCTAGAAACAGCCTTTTGGTTGGAGTCAGACAGAATGCTTCAGTTGACTCTCAATGATAAAACCATAGAAACTCAGCGAAAAGTGGTCTTAGAGGAGTATAAGCAACGCTATCTCAACCAACCCTATGGTGATGTCTGGCATCATTTGAGAGAATTAGCTTATGAGGTACACCCTTACCGATGGCCCACTATTGGAAAAAGCCCCGAAGATATTGAGGGGTACACCAAAGAGGATGTGTGGGAGTTTTACAAAAGAAACTATGCACCCAACAATGCAATCCTTGTAGTAGGTGGTGCAGTAAAAGCAAAAGTGGTATTAGCACTGGCAGAGAAATGGTTTGGGCCAATTCCAAAAGCGACTCTTGCTCCTCATTTAATCCCGATGGAAAATGAACAAAAAGAAAAACGTCAGAGAGCAGTGCATTACCCTGTGCCTACAGATGCGCTTTATAAGACTTTCAAAATGCCAGCAAAAGGGGAAGATGGCTTCTTAGAGGCTGATTTGATTAGCGATCTTTTGGGCTTTGGAAAGTCCTCTATTTTGGAGCAAAGGCTGGTAAAAAACGGAAAATACTTCGCTTCTGCCGGTGCCTATATTATGGGATCCAATGATCCGGGGTTACTGATTTTTTCAGGAAAAATGGAGAAAGGAGTTAAAGCTCATGAAGCTGAAAAAGCCTTAGACGAGGTATTAGCAGATTTCCTCTCTAAAGAGATTTCAGATGAGTCCCTGGAAAAAATCAAAAATCAAGGGAGAGCGATGAAAACATATGAGTCAATCCAACTTACTAATAGAGTAATGAACCTGGCTTTTTACGCAAATCTGGGGTATCCCGACCTCTATTGGAAAGAATATGAGAAAAAGTCCTCCATAGAATCTTCACAAATAAAAATTTGGGCAAATAAACTTTTGGACGAAACTCAATCGTCCACTTTATATTATCAAAGCAATCAAGTATGAATGGATTTCGGGTAGGTTTTGGATACGACGTACATCAGCTGAAAGAAGGATATGATTTTTGGCTGGGTGGAATAAAACTGGAACATGTCAAAGGAGCCGTAGGACACTCTGATGCAGATGTGCTGATTCACGTGATTTGTGATGCTTTGTTGGGTGCTGCAAATATGCGGGATATTGGCTACCACTTTTCGGATAAGGATCCCAAATACAAGGGAATTGATTCCAAAATATTATTGAGAGACGTCATGAAACTCATCAGGGATGAAGGTTATGAAGTTGGAAATATTGATACCACAGTTTGTCTACAAGTTCCTAAAGTAAACCCTCATATCCCTGCAATGAAAACATGCTTAGCAGAGGTGATGAGCTTACCAGAGTCCTCCATTTCTGTAAAAGCGACCACTACGGAGTGGCTAGGATTTGTCGGAAGAGAAGAAGGTGTTTCAGCTTATTGTGTGGCTTTAATTTATCAAGTATGAGTGCTAAAGTGAAAATCATCACCACAGAGGATGGTTCTCATTCTCTGTATCATGAGGACCTCAAAGAAACCTATCATAGCTTTCATGGAGCTTATCGAGAGTCTCTTCATGTGTTTTTGATATATGGCTTGGATTCTTGGCTGGCAAGAAACCCCAGAAAATATCCCATACGGATTTTTGAAGTGGGTTTCGGAACAGGTCTGAATGCCTGGTTGACTTTAGTGTGGGCAGAACAAAATCAAATTCCGGTTCTATATCATACCATTGAACCTTTCCCTTTGGAAAAAGACATCTACAGTCAACTGAATTACATAGATCAAAACGATGCCATCTGGCATTATCATAAGTATTTCGAGGCATTACATCAGTTACCCTGGAATGAGGGAGGTCCTGTTTCGGAATATTTCAATTTCAAAAAAGATCAGGTTAAGCTGGAAGATGCCCAATTATATCCTTCAGATGTAGTATTCTTTGATGCTTTTGCCCCGAGTAAACAACCAGAATTATGGGCTAAGGATTTACTGGAAAAAGTTGAAAAGTCCATGCGTCCAGGCGCTGTATTGACTACTTACTGTGCAAAAGGTCAATTTAAGAGAGATCTCAAAGAACTGGGACTAGATGTTCAAAATCCTCCTGGACCTCCAGGGAAGAAAGAAATGACAAGAGCCTGGAAAAGTGAAAATTCAGAAAGCTGAAATGAGAACGGGCAAAGAAAGAAAAAGAATAACTTTGGCCTTCCATTTGATACTTTTCAAAAAAACTAAATCACTATGTTAGCAATACTTTTTTCGATTTTATTAAGCCTTTTCCAAGTTGATGCTTCAGAAAGTGCCAGGCTCCAAAGGCTTGTGGAAGAGAGGGAAAGTCTCTTTCGCCAATGGCAGTCCTCGGAAAATAAAAAGTCTGGGATTTTTGGAAATCGCACCAAAAAAGACATGACTGAGACCAATGAATGGCTGGAACGAATTATATCGAAAGACAATCAGATTATTGAAGAACTCAAGCTGAGTGGGTCCATAGAAACCGCCGTAATTGGTCAAGAAAAAGAGGATTACAAGGCAATTACCATGAGTTTGGAACAAGACGTTCAAGCTTTGAAAAGAGCTTTAGCTGAAAAAGAAAAAGTAGCCCAAGAAAGGCTTTCTGATAGAAGGACCTTCGAGTGGACTACTGTAATTTTTTTCCTTTTTACTTTAGGATTGGGCTTCTGGATTTATAAAATCAAGAAGAGAAATTAATTGATACGGATATAAGTCATGGGCGGAGCATCGACACAATCACCATTGGCATTTAAAAACCAACATTCTTTTTGAAATTCAAAGCTTTGGCCATCAGGAGAAAAAGTTAAATCGCCTACTGGAGTCCAAAAAAGGTCTATTATACCAGGTTTAAGTGATTCTTTGGGACCATATCGACTAGTTACATATGTATCGTTATGCCCATTAAAATAAAATAAGCCTTCTGAATAGTAATAGGTGAATCTGTTATCTTGGTAATTATACCAAGAATCAGCTATTGAATGATAGCCAATGATTGGTCCAGTCTCTGATTTCCTGGCGAATTCCATTACTTCCATCAAACTGTCATTTTTAATTGTAAGGGAATGGACAAACCAAACATCCAGAGAATCTACATATGAACGGTTCTCCCAAGTTCCTAAAAGTGGATTTCTCGGCCCATCCGAATCCTGACAGCCAAAAAATGCGGCTGTCACCAAACAAATCAAAACATAAAAGAGGTTTTTCATAACGAATAAAATTAGTTGATATAACCTCTACGAAAAACCTCGAAATTTTGATACATCAAAAACTAATTATTTTTTCAATCTGGCTAATGGTGTTCTACCACCTTTCGTCACTTGATCTAGGGAAACCAGAATCTCTGCGTCAAGAGGAACGAAAACATCTACTCTTGATCCGAATTTGATAAACCCGAATTCTGCACCCTGATCTAACTGGGAACCTTCCTTCACATACCATTTGATTCTTCTGGCCACTGCACCGGCTATTTGCCTCACCAAAATTTTCATTCCGTCATCCAGCTTCAAAACCATGGTAGTTCTTTCATTTTCCGTACTGGATTTAGGATGCCAAGCTACCAAGTATTTTCCCGGATGATATTTAAAAAACTCAACTACACCACGGATTGGAGATCTATTAACATGCACATTGACAGGTGACATGAATATAGATATCTGCTTTCTTTTTTCTTTAAGATACTCGTCTTCAAAGGCTTCTTCAATAACGACTACCTTGCCATCAGCCGGAGCCAAAATCACTCCTTCTTCCTTTGGAATCTGAAAGATTGGATTTCTAAAAAATTGCAACACCAGCAAATAAATCACAATACTACCCAAAATGCTGACATTGAGCCAAAATCTCGCATCTGGATAGAAGTAATATAATAGATAGTTGGCTGCCACTAAAATGATCAACAACCAAAATAATAAAACTCGTCCTTCTCTGTGTATGGTCATAATATAAATGATAAGAGGCGTGAAATTACTTCCACGCCTCAAAGATAAGTGATTCTTACAATTGATGCTTTTTAGAAGCCACCACGATAAGTATAAGTTTTCGCAACTTTATCAATTGCAACGATATAAGCAGCAATTCTCATTGGCACATCATACTTCTTAGAAGCCTCATATACATGCTCAAATGCATCTTTCATGATCCGGTCAGAACGTCTGTTAACACGGTCTGCTGTCCATTTATAACCTAATCTGTTTTGAACCCATTCGAAATAGGATACAGTAACTCCGCCGGCATTTGCCAGAATATCCGGAACAGCCATAATTCCTTTTTCATTAATTATGGCATCAGCCTTTGCCGAGGTAGGTCCATTAGCACCTTCTACAATCAGCTTCGCCTTGATGTTATCAACGTTTTTCGCAGTGATTACATCTTCCACAGCAGCAGGAACCAATACATCTACTTCCAATGTCAGTAAATCCATAGGATCATCCATTCTATCACCTCCGGTGAATCCTTCTAGGTGCCCTCCATTGGAATCTCTGAACTGAATTGCTTCCTGTATGTTGATCCCTTTCTCATTGTAGAAAGCTCCTGTATGATCAGAGATAGCAACTATTTTCAATCCTCTTTCTTCCAAAAGCTGAGCAGCCCAAGAACCTACGTTTCCAAATCCCTGAACAGCGCATGTAGCTTGGAAAGGATTGATTTTCAGTTTTTGCATCGCAGCCAAAGCTGAAACCATTACCCCACGACCAGTTGCTTCGGTTCTTCCTAATGAACCACCAAGTACCAGAGGTTTACCGGTAACTACTGAGTTCACAGTCATTCCATGAGCTTTGGAGTATTCATCCATCAACCAAGCCATTTCTCTTGGTCCTGTACCCATATCTGGAGCAGGAATATCCTTATCAGGTCCGAAAACATCAATCATAGCCATGGTATAGGCTCTCATTAATCTTTCGATTTCTCCTTTGGACATTTCACGAGGGTTACATCTAACGCCTCCTTTACCTCCACCGTATGGAATATCTACAACAGCACACTTCCAAGTCATCCAAGCAGCCAGTGCTCTTACTTCATCTATATGTACATCAGGTGCAAATCGAATCCCACCTTTTGCTGGTCCAAGAATATTGGAATGGACCACACGGATTCCTTCGAAAACTTGAATTTTTCCATTATCCATGGTGATGGGTAAGGAAACAATTACTTGACGGGCCGGATTTTTCAACACATTGTAAACCTCATCAGAAAGTCCCAGCTTTTCAGCTGCAATGTTGAATCGTTCCATCATTGACTCCAAAGGATTCTCTTTATCCTTAATCGGAGCCGGTTCAATGTAAGCCATATTGGGTTTTATTTGAGTAGTGAAATGCGATACAATATTAAGTAGTTTTTCAGATTCCCTAAGCCAGAATTAGAAGATTTTCAAAAAAGCGGTGATAAAAGGGGCGGATAATAACAATCCGTCAAATCTGTCCATAAATCCCCCATGTCCCGGTAATCCTTTTCCTGAATCTTTTATTTCAATGGATCTTTTGAAAAGAGACTCTATCAAGTCTCCATACGTACCTGCTATGATGATGATCCCGGAGATCACCAACCATTTCCAATCTTGGATAGAGTGAAAATATCGTGCCACCAAAAAGGCGACTGCTATGGCCGAAAAAGCTCCGCCCAAAAACCCTTCCCAAGATTTTTTAGGTGAAACCCTCTCAAATAACTTTGTTTTCCCAAACTTGGTTCCTGCGAAATAGGCTCCTGTATCCGAGGCCCAAAGAATCAAAAGGCTCCCTAGAATTATTTCAAAATGGTAGACCTGATCTACCGAAAATACCGCAAGGTTTAACAAAGAGAAAGGAACTGCTACATAAAAAATCCCCAAATAGGTGAATGCAACCCCTGTAAATGGTTTTTTATCTGTTTTCTTATACAGCTTGATAAAAAAGGTCAAGGAAATGATCGGGAATATCAGATAAAGATATTCTTGTGGCAAACGCTCCTTTTCTATCATAAACGTCAGCGTAAAAATCATGAGTCCAAGGAAAGTCCCAAAGCTCTTCAAAGGCAACATCCCATCCAAACCACAAAGCTTATAGAATTCCATTTGGGCAAAGCCCAAAATTGCTGCAAAAACTATGAAATAGGTCCAATCTGAATAAATGATAGAAGAAATTACCACCACTGCACCGACTAAGGCTGTGATAGCTCTTTGCCCCAAATTACTGTAATTATTAATATTAAAACGAGATCTCATTTTGAATAAAATTGGTGGCCTTCATGAGATTTTCCTTGCTGACATGGACTTCATATACCCCTAGAAACTGATAAGCTGTTTCTTTTTTGCTTAGCACTACCGCTGGAATATCGTTTTCTTCCAAAACTCCTTTGACTATTTCAGCTCTAATCTGCTGTGGACTTTCAAACACCTTGATCCAGTTCTCCATTTGATTGGGGCTTATATTTCTTAAAGTAATGGATTCCTGCCAAAAGTACCAATAATCCACCCAAAGCTAGGGGATATGAGACATTATCTGTGGACTCCAAATCAAAATCTACCAATCCTTGGTTGGAGGCATAGACCAATAATACGGTCAAGGAATTATTGAGAATATGGGCAATAATCGGATACACCAAACTACCTGAATACACATATAAATATCCAAAGATAGCTCCCAAAAATACCCTAGGCACAAAGCCATAAAATTGAATATGAATTGCTGAGAAAATAATGGCAGTCAACCAGATGCCCCAGTGAACTGAGCCTGTATATAAGTGTAACTTAGGCTGCAATACACCCCTGAAAAACATCTCTTCACCAATACCTGCAAGTACCCCAATCACCAACAAGCCTGTCAATAGCTCTGGAACAGATTGAAAATCAGTTAAAAACTGAGTTAACTGCATCAATTGGTCCTCCATGGCTTTCATCCAACTTTCCAAGGCCGAAAGAGATTCAGGCAAAACCAATTGAGAATTCCAATACACCAAAAGTCCATTGAAAAACATAGCCCCAAGGGTAATTGCTACCATGACCCAGAATTTCTTGAGACCAAACCTTGAAATCTGTAAGTCCCAGTTTAACTCTGCTTTATCAATCCATTTAATTATGATCCAAGCAGCAAACCAAAAGCCTATCCCTGAGCCAATACCCTGAATAAATAACATCGCCATGCGACCATTGGGAATACTGCTATCCCCTGACATGAGGGACATGATCTGAGAAATTGATAAATCAAAAAGGGGAACTGCGAGGGCGAGGGCAAGAGATTGGAGTAAAATCAGGACTCCAAAACCTACTAAAACTATGACTACCAAGGACAAAAGCCAGCTCTTGCGCTTACCTATTTCTGCTTGAGTTTCGTATATCTCCATATTTGAGTGTAAATTTACGCCAAATTTAGAATTAGCAGTGGTAAAGATAGGAAAGTTGGAGTTGGGAGAATTCCCATTATTGTTGGCACCCATGGAAGATGTGAGTGATCCTCCATTTCGTGCTGTGTGCAAACAAAACGGCGCAGACTTGATGTATACTGAGTTTATCAGTTCTGAGGGGCTGATCCGAGACGCAGCCAAAAGCGTCCAAAAACTCGATATTTTCGATTATGAGCGTCCTATCGGGATTCAGATTTTCGGAAATGAAATTGAATCTATGAGGGAAGCTGCTGCTATCGCCGAAGAAGCCGGGCCTGACATTTTGGATATTAATTATGGTTGTCCTGTTCATAAAGTAGCCTGCAAAGGTGCGGGAGCAGGTATTCTTTTGGATATAGACAAAATGGTATCCATGACTGCTGAAATTGTCAAAGCTGTCAATATCCCAGTTACAGTGAAAACCAGACTAGGCTGGAATCACGAAACCATTCGCATTGTAGAAGTTGCAGAAAGACTACAGGACGTAGGAATTCAGGCTATTAGTATACATGCAAGAACCAGACAGCAGATGTATAAGGGTGAAGCGGACTGGTCGTATCTCAATTTGGTAAAGGAAAATCCCCGATTGCACATACCAGTCTTTGGAAATGGAGATATAGATTCTCCTGAGAAAGCTGCAGAATACAAGGCAAAATACAATGTGGATGGGATGATGATAGGAAGAGCCTCTATAGGTTATCCCTGGATTTTCAACGAAATAAAACAATACCTTCAGAACGGAGAGAAACTTCCAGCCCCAGATTTGGATGAAAGAATTGCCGTAGCAAAAAAACATCTGGATTTTTCAGTAGAATGGAAAGGTGAAAAATTAGGAATACTTGAAATGAGAAGGCATTACACCAATTATTTTAGAGGAATGCCCAATTTCAAACAATATAGAACCGAAATGGTAACAGCAGAGTCCTATGAACATGTTTGCGAAATTCTCCAACAGGTAGCTCACGCTTATGCTGATTATGAATTTTCTTAATTCTAACTTGAGCCCCGACAATTGTTGGGGCTTTTTTTTGACTTCTATTCTGTTTTTGGCAAAAAAATCAAAAGACATCACAGTCATTTTCATCTCAACTTTGAATATTTGGGCTTGATCAACTTTTTTAAACAATTCTGAGTTGAATTCGCTTTTTTTGCCGTGCATTACTCACCCACCCAAGCGAATGTCAACTGGAGAATCTGAAAACACTTTAAAAAACTGGGGCTTCTTAATCGTTTTAGCTTTAGTTTGGGGAAGCTCTTTTATTTTGATAAAGAGGGGGCTGAATGTGTTTTCCCCCGGAGAGCTTGGCGCCTACAGGATAGTTGCTGCGGCTACCTTTCTGCTTCCGCTTTCGATTCCTAAAGTAAAAAACCTAAAGAGCCATCAAATACAAAACCTTATTTTGGTGGGCCTCGTGGGAAGTTTCATTCCTGCATTTCTATTTGCAAAAGCACAAACCCAGCTAAGCAGCTCCCTAACTGGGGTTCTGAATGCTCTTACCCCATTATTCGTTGTTTTGGTAGGTGCTATATTCTTTAATTCAAAAATCACCAGACGAAATGCCATAGGACTATTCATAGCCTTTTTAGGAGTGGTAGTTCTGGTAACCGTCAAGGAAGGGAGTGGATTTGGAGCTTTTTCGGACATCAATGCCTATGCTTTCTTTGTCATTTTGGCCTGTACTTGCTATGGCTTCAACCTCAACCTGATCAAGTTTCGATTTGTGGAACTTAAGCCGGTAGAGATCACAGCCATCTCTTTGCTCATGGTTTTGCCTGCAGCACTGATCTATTTAATGGCAGGAACTCAGTTTTCCTACAAGCTGGTTTCGGTGGAAGGCGCTTGGACTGCATTGGGATACGTTACACTTTTAGGAGTCTTGGGAACAGCCCTAGCACTCATCATTTTCAATATGATGGTGAAAACAGCAAGCCCGGTTTTTGCAAGTTCTGTTACCTACCTGATTCCAATTGTAGCTATTATGTGGGGAGTTTGGGACGGAGAAGTTTTGCTATTTGGGCATTATGTTGGAATAGCGGCGGTGATCTTGGGAGTATGGATCGGGAATAGAAAAAAGAATAAAAAAATAGCATGATTATCTGGAATCTTGCCAGTAGCCATCTAGTCTTTACTTAAATGGGTTAGACACTTTGATTTCTATCATCAGAGAGACCGAAGCATCCAGATTCTGATCCTTTGGGCTCCACTAAGGTGATTTTTTTACTTAATGGAAGAAATTCTGATTAACATGAAAAAATTTTTATTTACCCTCATAGGCCTTCAATTCCCTTTTACTCATTTCGGCTGTAATTAGCTCTTTGGGATGCTCCACTCCGAATGAGCTCGATGACTCAACTGCGGTTTCCTTGCCTGCTATCCAAAATTTAACAGGCTCTACCATATATTTTAGCTTCCCCAGATTATCCTTTTCGATTTTAGTAACGGTCATTCTAATATGACGTCCATTCTCATAATTTTCACCTCCAGATATAGCCAAAACATCTCCGGGAAAGACCTCTTGACCTAGCTTTACTTTTTGAGAACCTCCTTTCAATACCATCAATTTGGTCCACGTACCATCCTCATGGTATATTTCTATATAGTTCTCTTCCCTTGTAAAAGCTAGATTTTCTTTGCCTTCGATCAAGTCCATATTCATATCTACTATTACTCCCTTTCTAGGAGCTACAATTTCCACTTCATCATCAAATCTAAAAGAGACTCCGACATAGGTGTCATTATTGGCTTCTGAACGAATCCTGTTTTCAATATGGGTCATTTTGCCCCCAAGAACTTTCACGCCTTCCTCAACAGGGATTAAATAAACTGGTTCTGTTTTAGATTTAGCATAGATATTTCCTTTCAGATAGGTGTATTTAAATGAAAAATTAGTTCCCTGATTAGCATTCACCTTTTTAAGAGTCGCCACCTTGGACTTACCGGGGTTGGCTACTCCCAGGGCATAAGTCCCGCCTGTAGGACTAAGATTTTGAAGGTTGGAAAACTCAAATTGGATCGTATAGGGAATTAGACTACTGTTTGTAGCATAGATTTGAACATTTCCATCGGAATCTCTTTCTGATTCAACTGTTATCTGGGCAAAAGAAGATGAAAATATGAAGAGGAAAAAGGAAGCAAAAAGGGTTCTCATGAAAATATATGGTTTGAATCTAAAAATATAGCCAATAAACTAATTGCACAATTTTTAATTCAAAATTCTTTCATTCGCTCTCTCCATGCATAGGCTAACATGGGGAGTTGTTGATAACTGTTTATTCCTGCCTTGACGCCTTGAGACTTTAGGAAAATATCATTCGTTTTCCTACTTATCTCCAATGATATGGGTTGATACTTAGCATTTTCAGCCTGAATGGACCTAATATCATTACGTACACTTACATCCAAGGTCTTGAGCCATTCTTTATACTGGTCAGGGGCCATTCGATAATAATCTCGGATTTGGTAAAGCAAGAGTCTCAGTTGACCTGAGTACCTCAAAAGAGGATCATTGGAATTGGTACAAATTACCCAAGCTATAAAGTTTGCTTCTCCTTCGTCTGTCACTCCATAGCTGTGCGCCATTTCATGAGCAACGGTAAATGGTCTTTCCAAAGGATGAAGCGTGGGGTCTATGTAACTTTCACCGGTAAAAGGGAAATAAATCCCCAATATCCCCATTTTACGCATGAATCCGGGTGGTGGAAATAATTTGGTTCGTGGTCTTCCTGTGAAATTCAAACCCAGCAAATCCAGATTTTCACTCATATTTCCTCTTACCAATTTTTCCAATTCAGGATAGGCTATTATTTCTCCTATAGCCGCGGTATCAGTGGAAATTTGCCCTCTGTATTGAGTCACCAAGCGTTGGGTGATCTGAACTTCAGATTTGATTTGCTCCAAATTCAGAGACTTAGGTGTCAAAGAAAGCTGTTTGAATATGGGTGTTCGCTGATAATTAAATCCCCAAAGAACCAAAAAGAAAAAAACTATGGCTCCCAGACTATTGAGCAAGGACCTAATACTGAGTATGCTTCGATTTTTCCAGCCTTTAGTTTTGTAAAAATTGCGGATAAAGATCCCTATTAAAATTACAATGGAGAGGATAAAAAGATAAACGCTGGGGAATGGCAAATGCCCCAGCGTTAAATCAATCACATTTCTAATTCCCGGAAAGAATGTTCTGGAATAAATATCATCAGTCGCTTCTGGATAGCGAATTGCCAACCATCTTAAACCCAGAGCCATCAGGCCAAGGATTGTCCACGACCAATCTCTCTTTCCCATTATTTATAATATCAGATGCCTTCAGCCTCTACTTCCTTCACTTCGGGAAGCATGCGGGTAAGCAAGTTTTGGATACCTGCTTTGAGGGTAACTGTACTGGAAGGACATCCTGAACAGGCTCCCTGTAAAAGAACCTTCACCACACCGTCTTTGAAGGAATGAAATACGATGGCTCCACCATCCTGCTCTACTGCTGGACGGATATATTCATCGAGGATTCCTTTGATCTTTTTGACAATTTCGGAGTCATTTTCATCAAATAAAGGATCCTTATCAAAACTAGCTTGAACAGGCATTTTCCCTGCTTCCAAATATTGTTTGATATGATCTCTGATGATGGTCTGAATTTCAGGCCACTCTACTTCCTCCGATTTGGTAACTGTGACAAAATTAGAAGCTATGAAAACGCGTTCCACTGCAGAGAAGTTAAACAATTCTTGAGCCAATGGGCTATTTTCGGCACTTTCTGCATTGGGAAAATCAAAGCTCAAACCGTCTTCCACCAACATAAAATTGGCAACAAACTTCAAGGAATTCGGATTTGGGTTAGCCTCCATGTAGAGGTGAACCGGTCTTGCTTGTGCTTTTAGCATCAGTTTATCAGTTTTTTGTTGAAATAAACCCTGATCAAGGCGAATAGTTCCTGCAAAGGTAAGTTTCCATTCGGAATTATTTCATAGGCTCTCCGGTTGCTGCGTACCAAATCCCCCCATATAAATGCTTTAAAAAATCCGGATCCTCATAAGCGGACTCCACATGGCCTAAAGCTGTATAAAATACCCGTCCGCCGTCAAACTCATGATACCAAGCCATAGGATGATTTGCCCCATTACCTTTAGCTACTTGATAGGTTGATTCATCTGCATTGAGAAGCACTTTAATATTGGGATTGATATTTCTGAATTCATATAACTCATCCGTCCAAAGCCAATTTTTTGGTAAATGCCAAGTGGCCGGATGATTGGAATCTACTACTTCTAATCTCAGAGTTTGCTGCTTGGGATGAGCTAAAAAGTATGCTCCAATCAATTGATTGTACCATGGCCAATCGTATTCTGTATCTGTGGCTGAGTGAATCCCAACTACACCTTTACCACTTCTTACAAATTTTTGAAAAGCCGCCTTTTGCTCCTCATTGAAAATAGTCCCTGTAGTACTCATCAGGATAATGACATCGAATTTCTCCAAATTCTCATCTTTGAAGTAGTTGGCGTCCTCTGTCGTATGAACAGAAAACACATGGGTCTGACCCAATTTTTTCAAGGCAACCACACCGTCTGGGATGGACTGATGTCTGAAGCCAGCAGTTTTACTAAAAACCAAAGCCCGGAATTGTTGAGCTTGGGACTGCATCAAACCGGCAGTTAGGAGACAAGCTGTAAGTAAAAGGAATTTAAGTTTCATAGGTTTTTTGGGGTTTGAGTTGTTATCAAACACAAAATACAAAAAGCTAGAAGTCAAAAAGTATTTTTTTTATTATCGGCTAATTAAGAGCCCATTTAAAGCTTACCATCTAAATCGATCTCGGTAAGAAATTACAAAGCTATTCCATAGGACCCCACCAGATAATCTCCTATTGATCAAACCACCAATGAGGGGTATCGTTTGTACTATTTGGAAATTCACTGCATCGGAGGCATGTTTTTGGATATTTATCCAGCGGTCTATTTCGTTCGTAAGTACAGATCTCTGGAAGGAAAAAAGGCACGTCTGCTCTTGTGGTGTAAATTCTTTTTTGACTCACTTTTGCCACTTCGAAATATCCCAAAACAACTTCTTCAGGATCTTTGTCATTATACAAATTACCTCTAATCGGAGCTGGTGGAGTATCGAACACTGAGCCAGTATTATTGACCAAAACTTTTACCTTTTGCCAATAATCAAAAGACTCCCTGGAAATACTCACTTGTCTGACATTGAAATAATGTCTACTCAAGAAGGACTCATCCACCACGCGTTGGGCTACTATCTGCCTATTTTGATTTGTAGAAAAACCGGAGGCTTGTCCATTAAACAACGCAATTCTTTCTGGATCAGGAAAGTCAAAAACGTAGCAATCTGGGGGTGCTTTGTTGAAAGGGTTAGGAAAAAATGTCAAATTCCAATAGTAAGCCTCGTCCACATCCCATCGTAAATAGTAGGGCTCAATAGTTTCAGGAAGGCTAACTTCAGTTTGTATAGAGATGAAAGCAGTTTCGGGAGCCCCTTTAAAATTACCACGGACAAACTCATAGCTCAATTCATCTTCTCCAACAATATCAGGCATCCTTTCCGGAATAGACAGGTATCGCTTTCCCTGAATGATTATCTCAAGGTGATATTCTACCCCTGATTTGAATTTCACTTCTCTGCCGAGCATGTATTTTCCAGGTCCGATTTCATTGAATCTACTCTGGGAATTATCACTCCCTATAACAACTACTTGAGCACCCCTTACAGGTCTGGGCAAATCATTTAAAACCAAATATTGCCCTGAATATAATGGCTCCCTGTTGGCCGAAGTGGTTTCTGAAAGGAATACAAATTTATCTTCATCGAGGTTACTTATCTGTCCAGAAACTATGAGCTTTTCTGTTCCTTTATCCAAAGGAAAAGTAATCTGATCTATGCATGAGGCAAACATCAAAAAAATCAATGCCAAGCAAAAAGTTGTAAGATGTTTATTCATTTTCTCCTCCTATCTGAATGCTATACGTAATTGAGGGGAAAATAGCTCCTAAAACTGCCAGTCTGTAAGGCCTCAATTGCCTGCTATCCCCATCTTTTTGCCAAAAAACTGAATATGCATTTCGCCTCCCTAAGAGGTTATAAATGCTAAAGTTGAGACTATCGCCCTTCTTTGAAAATACTTTTTCGAAAGTGTACGAAATGTCAACCCGAAAGTAATCCGGTATTCTATACTGATTTCTCTCAGAATACTCCGGAATAATCAATCCATTTAAAATGTAACTTGAATTGACAGCGCTGACTGGTCTACCACTGGCATAATTGACAGAAAAGTTAAACAATCCTCTTGGGTACATTTTTCTGCTAAGAATAAAATTTATCTCATGCGGCTTATCATAATTGCTTGGATACCATTCTCCCTGATTGATCTGCTTTTCTTCAAACTCCCCCAAACTTCTGAAAAAGGACCTGGAATAGGTATAAGCGAGCCAACCTGTAACAACTCCTAGATTCTTTTTAATCATGAATTCAGCACCATAGGCTCTTCCTTCCCCAAAAACTAATTCGGTTTCCATCTGAGGATTTAAAAAGATCTGAGCAAAATCTTTGTATTCTACTTGGTTCTGAATTTTTCGATAAAATCCATCCACAGAAAACTCCCACTCATTCCCTTTACTATTTCTGAAAATGCCAAATGAAAAATTATCAGATCGCTGAGGGGGAATATATCTTGTGCTCAATTGCCAAAGATCAATTGGAGTGGGCCCGAAAGTATTGCTTACTGATTGTATGTATTGATTAAGCCTGGAATAGCTCAATTTGGCTGAAAGGTTTTGACCAAAATTCTGACGTAAGGAAATCCTGGGCTCAAACCCATTATAATTGGCTAAAGATCCTCCTTCAAAAAACTCCTGTCCAATAGTTTCTCCCCTAGTGATTGGAGCATTTTCCCTGTAGACAAAAACGGTATCAGGTCCTTTTTGGCTATAAAATGAGTATCGTAAACCCGCCACAATAGCGGTATTTTGACTAATATCCCATTCTAGACTTGAAAATAAAGCGCTTTCCAGACCTTGTTCTTTTCCAACCTGCTCAGTAGCTACATTTGATCCTTCAAAAAAGGGACTTAACTGCTCGGATTTCCCTGAATAATAGACAAGTTCGGCTCCATTGGAAATGGAAAAGCGATCAGAGGCCCATACCAAAGTGACCTTTGCCTGCTGATAATCCATCCCATTTTCTACTTGCGCAGCATCGATTCCCTCAGGGTCGAAAAAAGTATTGGAAAATTCCCCATTGGCTAATAAAGCTTTCAATGATAGCTGCTCTCCCAAGATTCCTTTATACTTGATGGAACTCACTCGATTTGACCAATCATAGCCGAATTCATCAGAAAATTTAAAATAATCGCCCGTCATCAAAGTGTTTACTTCCAAATCATGCCCTTGAGCCAAGTTCCAATTCAACCCTATGTAGGCATCATGGAAATTTAGTTCGGAGTTTTTGATATCTAAGTCTCTAGCTTGCTGCAATAACCAATTGGCGTTGGACACTCGCCCGCCAATAATTAAACTTGCCTTTTCCTTCTGAATAGGGCCTTCTAGCATCAGTTTCGCATTGGAAGTACCAATACCCGCTAGCCCAGACCAATTCTCTTTAGAACCAGAGCGCATTGCAATATTTAATGCTGACCCTGCTCTACCCCCTAAATTCGAGGGTAAATTTCCTTTGTAAAGAGTAAATGATTCCGTCACATCGGTATTAAATGCCGACAAAAATCCTAATGCATGATTGGAACTCAAAACTAAAACTTCGTCCATCAACAGGAGATTTTGATCGGTTTTTGCTCCCCTTACATTGATTCCTGAAGTACCCTCACCGACTGAGCTGACACCTGGCAAAAGTTGTAACCCTTTAAAAATATCAGCTTCTCCCAAAAACGCAGGAATTGCCTTGAGTTCGCGCGTGGTCAATTTTTCTATTCCAGTTATTGGATTTCGCACATTTCTATCAGGCTCATCAGAAAGTACTACTACCCCTTCTAACTCATAACTTTTCTCCTCCATAGAAATAGAAATAATTCCATTGTCAAAAAGTGACACTTGAGTAAAAACCGGAATTTTTGAAGTATGCCTGAAGGTGACCTTGTGCTCTCCTGGAGCAAGCTGAATAAAATATGTTCCAAATCTATCGGTACTGATTCCCGAATAAAATCCATCTACATGAACTCCTACCCCATCAATCCCCTCGCCACTTTTCTTGTCGGTAATTTTACCTGTGAGAATATAATTAATAGGATGGTTTCCTTCCTTTTTTCCAAATTGAAAACTCAAAGAGTCGGTTTGAGCGTAGGAGTTTATTGCCCAAAAAAACAGCAGGAAAGAAAATATCAGTTTTGCTTTAAGCATACTTGATTCGAGTATCAAAAAAATATGAAATTCGTATATGATAAATGTAATTATCAATCCGATAAATTACACTTCAAAAATGTCAAAGCTTTAGAAAAACTTGACAAAGCGTATTTAAAGGATGATAAAGGCATTAAAATGCTTTAGCTATTACTATTAAATTTACACATTAGAAGACCATAAAATTCGAATCATGAAAAAGCTAATGCTTCTTTTGCTGACAATTCTTGTGTTCGGTGCCTGTAAAGAATCAGAAGAACCGCTTCAGGATGCTTTTGTATTTGGGAGATGGTCAGCCTTTTGTACGGGCAACTGTATTCAGATTTACAAGCTGGAAAATGATAAGTTGTACGTAGACAACTTAAACTCATTTAGGGAAGCCGCCACCATTACTTATAAGCCTACACCTTTAAGTAATCAGTACGTAGCGAAGGCAAAATCACTAAGAGATAGCTTTCCCCAATCATTGTTGGAAAATCCCTTCTCTGTAATTGGATGCCCGGATTGCGCGGACCAAGGTGGTATTTATTTGGCTTTTGACAATCGTGAAGGGACTCTATATTGGCAAATAGATGCAGATGAAACTACCTGGCCTGAAGTGATCAGGCCTTATTTGGAAGAATTGACTGAATTTATAGATCAGTTGCCACAGGATTGATTAAAGAGCCTGAATCAATTCCTTCATAACTCTCGCCATGATAGGTTCAGCTTTGGCAGCTGCCTCCAAGACTTCCTGAAGGGTAATTTTCTTTATTTTCCCTTCTACACCTAGATCAGTTATGGCGGAAATTCCAAAAACCTCAATTCCTGATTGTCTGGCCACCAAAACCTCCGGAACTGTACTCATGCCTACTGCATCAGCTCCAATAATCCTCAAATATTTATATTCTGCAGGAGTTTCCAAATTTGGGCCTGATACGCCTGCATACACTCCTTTGTGTAATTTGAAGCCTAAATCTTTTCCGATCTTTTCTGCCTTTTCAATCAGTCTTTTTGAGTAAGCATCACTCATGTCCGGAAATCTTGGCCCAAACTCATCCGGATTGTGACCTCTTAAAGGGTTTTCAGGAAATAGATCTATGTGATCGCTGATTATCATGACTTCTCCTACCTCTTGATTGGGATTTAGCCCTCCGGAAGCATTGGAAACGAAAAGTCTTTTTACACCCAGCGTCTTCAAAACTCTTACAGGAAATGTCACCTGCTTCATAGAGTACCCTTCATAGTAATGGAATCTTCCCTTCATGGCCACGACTTTTTTGCCGCCGAGAATTCCAAAAATAAGTTTGCCTGAATGACTTTCAACGGTGGAAACCGGGAAATGAGGAATATCCGCATAATCGACTTCCAAGTCAGGATCGATCTGGTCACCCAGTTTACCCAATCCAGTGCCGAGAATAATCATATTCTCTATAGGCTCAGGATAAAGATTTTTCAAAAAGTTGCTCGCTTCTGCAATTTGAGATGGATAAGTCATAGAAGTTTAGGTTTATCGCAAAGATATTAATATTGCCCTAGCTACGAACTTTTACCCCCTTTAGCTTGTATAGCTTTCAGCATAATTTGAAAAAAATGATTAAGATCATAGTCGGAACAAACCGCAAAAACTCTGTTTCCAAACAAATCGCCCTATACTATCAAGGCCTATTGAGTCAAAAAGGAGTTGAATCTGAAATTCTGGAATTGGAAGATTTGCCTTCGGATTTTATCGAGACAGCTCTTTATGAGAATAATGGAAAAAATGAGGAATATAATTCATTCCATCAAAGGGTAGCAGATGGGAAAAAGTTTGTCTTCATCGTCCCTGAATACAATGGGTCATTTCCAGGGATTTTAAAATCATTCATTGACGGGATGACCTATCCCAATACCTTTAGAAATAAAAAAGCCGCACTAGTCGGCCTTTCTTCTGGAATCGGGGGAGGTGGCATCGCATTGAGCCACCTCACCGATATATTCCATTACCTAGGAATGCATGTTCTTGCTCTCAAGCCGAAGCTCGCTAAAATTGAGCAAAATATGTCAGATAACCTGCTCACCAACAGGCTGTATGTAGAACTGCTGCAATCCCAGGCAGAGATGCTGCTTGATTTTTAGGACTTAGTCCACATTATCATGCAGAAACCTGTTGTTTCCCAGGATTTCGTTATCATCGTTGACATTGAATTTGCTGATAGTATTCTCTGAACTATGCTCAGGCTCATTCAATGTCACATTTTTTCTCAAATAAGCAGGAACCTCCATTTTTTCTTTCAATTCTTCAGGAGTCGGGTTAAACGAACGGTTTCCTTTTAGCTTCTCAAATCGCTCATGCGCTCTTTGAATAGCTTTTTGCTTCATTTGCTCATAGTAATCATTTGCATAAACCGGCTTGGAAGGCTCTTGATTAGAAGGTAACTCCTGCTCCTTTTTCTCCTCTTCAGGCTCTTCTTCATAAAGATCATGAACGATCTTTTCAGGCTGAGATGGCTTGGATTCAGTAGGCTTACTTTCCTCTCTCTTTGTAAAATCAAATGTAAAGGTTGACTCCTGCTTTTCCTTTTCAGGCATAGGTGTTGGCTCTTTTGGAGCTATCGGTGCCTTTGGAGTAGTAAAAACGAAGGTGCTTCCATTACTGATCGGCTCCTCTTTCACCTTTTCAGATTTTCCGGAATCCAAGTTGATCACCGTCTTTACTTCTTCTGATTCCTCAACTTCAGCAGTAGGCTTTTCGACAATAGGAGCTGGGATCGGAGCTGGGGTAGGAGCCACACTTTTCTCCGGAGTTCTTCTGGCACCTTTCAGTTTATCCATTTCGAAACCAGTTGCGATGACAGTAACCCTGATCGCCTTACCCAATTCCTGATCAATACCCTGACCAAAAATCACTTCAGCATTATCTCCTGCTTTTTCTTGGATGTATTCAGTGATCTCACTCAATTCGTCCATAGAAAGCTCTTCTTCTTCCCCTGACATAATTGACAAAAGGATTTTCTGAGCTCCTTTGATATCTACATTATTCAATAGTGGAGAAGAAATAGCCGCACCAGCTGCTCTGATAGCTCTGCCTTCACCTTCCTCAGTTGAAGATCCCATCACGGCTGCTCCGGCATCTTTCATTACAGTCTTAACATCTTCAAAATCCACGTTTACATCTTGATGAATCGTAATGATTTCAGCGATAGATTTTGCTGCTGTTGTCAGGATGTCATCTGCTTTACCGAATGCGGTTCTGATTGCCAAGTTTCCGTAAATCTCACGAAGCTTGTCATTCAAAATTACCAGGACAGTATCGCAAGTTTCACGCAAGGACTCAATCCCTTCCTGAGCTACCGTCATTTTCTTTTTCCCTTCAAACATGAAAGGAGCAGTCACGATACCTACTGTAAGGATGTTCAGTTCTTTTGCGATTTTGGCAATGATAGGAGCTGCTCCTGTTCCGGTTCCACCTCCCATACCTGCGGTAATAAATACCATTTTGGTATTGTCTGCCAATAGCTCACGGATTTCGTCCTGAGACTCAATCGCTGCATTTTTTCCTTGCTCAGGATTCGCTCCTGCACCAAGGCCTTCAGTTAGGTTTGCACCTAATTGCAATCTTAAAGGAACAGGACTTGACTTTAGAGCCTGCGCATCGGTATTGACTACCACAAACTCTACATCCTTAATTCCCTGACTGTACATGTGGTTTACGGCATTGGAGCCACCACCACCCACGCCAATTACCTTGATAATTGACTTTTGATTCTTTGGAAGATCAAATCTGTAATCTTTCATGTTATCTGACATATTATTTAATTGGTGAATTAGTTATTTTCAATTTGATAGGGTTAGGAAATAGGGAAATAAGCAGCAGGACCGCTTATCTCCCCCCAATCATAAGCCCTAGTAATTACCGTCGTCTCCTATATCATCGTGAATAATGCTCTTGAGCTTATCCCCGATGTTTCGGAAAATATCTTTTGGATTAAAGTCTTTTTTAATTGCTTTAGGCTGAACACCCGCATTAGCCAAGCGCTTGTTATAATTCTCCTCACGATCATCCAAAGCCTTAAAACCTGCTAATACAAGTCCTACTGAAGTGGCAAACATAGGACTCTTCACTTCTTCAATTACTGACTTGCCCAAGTGCTCATTTGGATATCCAATTCTGGTATCCAATCCAGTCATGTATTCGAAAAGCTGAGAGATAAACTGCAATTGAGAACCACCACCAGTGATCACAATTCCTCCAGCCAATTTCTTATAATGGCCGCTCTGCATAATTTCATTTTGGACGATCTCGATGATCTCTTCCATTCGAGCCTGAATAATAGAGGCCAGATTACGGATAGAAATTTCTTTTGGAGGTCTATTTCTCAAGCCTGGGATAGACACAATTTCATTTGGATTCGCCTCTTCTGCGATCGCTTTTCCAAATCGTGTTTTTAATAGTTCTGCCTGATTGTGCATCACCATACAGCCCTCTTTGATATCCTTAGTAATAATGTTTCCACCTAAAGGAATCACCGCTGTATGACGGATAATATTTTCGTAGAAAATGGCAATATCTGTAGTTCCACCACCGATGTCCACTAAGCAAACACCAGCCTCTTTCTCTTCATCACTCAAGACTGAAAGTGAGCTCGCCAATGGCTCAAGAATTAACTGCTTGGAAGTTAAATCCGCTCTCCTTACACATCGGTTGATATTATTGATAGCTGTAGTCTGGGCAGTGATGATGTGAAAATCTGCTTCCAGTCTTGTTCCGGACATACCCACCGGATCCTTTATTCCACCTTCATAATCTACCGTATAATCCTGAGGCATGACGTGAATAATTCTATTTCCCGGAGGAACCAGAATATTCTCCATTTCTGAAGAAAGCCTGCGCACATCTTCTATGGTAATTTCATCCTCTGTAGGCGGACGCATGATGCTTCCACTTTGAATTTTGCTCTGAATATGTTGTCCGGCAATTCCCACGATTACCTCGCCGATTTCAACATCAGCCATTTCAGAAGCTTCTTCTACAGCTTTTTGGATCGCATGAACAGTCTTGTCAATATTGGTGACGACACCCCGATCTACCCCATCTGACACAGCCTTGCCCATGCCTAGGACTTCGAGTTTTCCATATTCATTCTTGCGACCCACAATGGCACAAATTTTCGTTGTACCTATGTCGAGTCCGACGATTAGTTTTTCGTTTTCCATATCCAAGCTATTATTCACAAACAATTTGATCCTTAAATTTTACACTCACCCTGCTATAGGTATCCCAGCCTTTTCTGGGTAATATTTCTTTGTAGAAAATCTTAATTCTGTCAAACTTATCCTGAAGATTGAAAGCATCTCCAAATTCAATGATCTGACTTCCTACTTGTTGATACATTCTGATATCTGTTGGAGAATTGACTTCCAACTCAGTGATTTGTGCGGACCAGAATTTGTCTGCCGCTATATACCAGATTAGATCCATCAACTCAGGCATTTCAGAATTGACATCTCCTTTATTCATCAATTTTTCAGCATGCTTGCCCTCCAAAATCAACACTCTACTGGTGTAAGTTGGAGAAGTTGGAATAATCAGGCCTTCCACCGTGATGTAGCCATCTGCTGCCGTAGGTCTTGCTATTCTTGCAATGGGCTGATGTTGCTGAATTTCCAGATTTAAAATTCCCTTTTGTCCAATCGTAGCTTGCACAGATTTCACAAATGGATGTCCTTCTATCCTTTTTTCAATTTCCTTCAATGGAACCTCTTCTATCATCATGCCCACCTTCAGCTCCGGAAAAGACTCACTGATAATTTGTCGTATTTCAGATTCTTCCACGAAATACAATCCACTGACTCCCCCTATTTTGACTTCACTTCCTTGGAAGGTCTTGTATAGACTTTGCTTTTCCACAAAACCTATGAATCCTACCAGCACTAAGCTGAGTAGAATAAATACCAATGATTTCCTCAGTCCTGTATTTTTCATGATTCAGAACTATTTAAGCGTGAACGGGTCCAATTCGCAATTTCAGGCACTAAACGATCTATATCTCCAGCACCTAATGTTACCAGCACTTCAGGATTGGTTGATCTCAAATATGCTGTCAAATCAGTCTTCGCTAAAACTTGCTTTTTCTGGGACTGAATACCTTCTAAAAGCATTTCAGAATTAACTCCTTCAATTGGCAACTCTCTGGCAGGATAGATATCCAGTAAAATCACTTCGTCTGCGAGTGATAGGCTTTCTGAAAATCCAGGAGCAAAATCTCGGGTTCTTGTGTATAGATGAGGTTGAAAAACCACGGTCACCTTTTTTCCCGGGAACATGGCAATCACCGAGCTCAAACAAGCTCTGATTTCCTCCGGATGGTGCGCATAATCATCTATAAATACCAAGCCTCCTTCATTGACATGTATTTCAAATCTTCTCTTCACGCCTTTGAATGAGCTGATTCCTTTTCGAACCTGCTCTTCAGTAACCTGATGATCCAGACATACGGCAATGGCTGCCAACGCATTTTCCACATTATGAAAGCCAGGAATAAATAATTCCAGCCCTTTTATTTCTTTGTCACCGTCGACATAATCAAAGACAAATGAGCCTGGCATTGCTTTGATATTTTCTGCTCGGATTCCTTCTGATCTCAGCCCATAAAATCTGGTTTTTTCTAAAGGAAGTGAGTCTTCTCCCAACCTATAAGCCGCATTGATTTGTATGTATAGCTTCCCTTTCTTATCCAGCAATCCTACAAACTGTCGGAATCCATCCAGGATGGTGGCCTCATCACCGTAAATATCCAAGTGATCTGGATCAGCACTGGTAATTACCGCCTCATTAGGGTGCAATCTCAAAAATGACCTATCAAACTCATCGGCCTCAACTACCATGATTGGCTCACCCTTTTGATCATTCAGAATCAGATTGCTTTGATAATTCTGAGTAATCCCTCCTAAGAATGCTGCCACTGGTTTTCCTGCTGTTTTCAACATATGAGCAATCAAAGAGGAAGTTGTGGTCTTACCATGAGTACCGGCTACTGCGATACTTCTATGGGATGAAGTCAATACTCCCAATACCTCGGATCTCTTTTTCATCTCATAACCCTGAGAGGTAAAAAACTCCAATAAGGAAGAGTTCTTAGGAATCGCCGGAGTCCAGATCACCAAAACCTTGGATTTATCAGCTAATATATTTTCAGGAATATGCTGGTCAGAGTCCACAAAGGATATAGCAATCCCCTCTTTGACCAATTCCTCAGTCAAAGGAGAGGGGGTTTTATCATAACCCGCTACAAAATAGCCTTCATGCTGAAACCAGCGGGCCAAGGCACTCATGCCTATGCCGCCAATTCCGAGGAAGTAGACGCTATTTTTTCCCTTGAAACTCATGCGATCAGTTGTTCCATTTCATTGACAATAGTTTCAGCTGCGAAGGGCTTGGCTAACTTTTTTATATTTTCTCCTAAGGATTTGACCATCTCAGGATTCCCTAAGACTTCATCTGTTTTCTTTTTCAATTGACCGACTGCCTCCCTGTCTTTCAGCATCACCGCTGCATTATTAATGACAAAGGCCATGGCATTTTTCGTTTGGTGATCTTCAGCCACATTAGGAGAAGGGATGAAAATCACAGGTTTTCCAACCAATGAAAGTTCGGATACCGACAAGGCTCCAGCTCTCGAGATGATTAGATCTGCAGCGGCATAGGCCAAGTCCATTTCTCTAATGAATTCTCTCAAATGGATATTTTTCAGTTGAGCCTTCTCTGTTGCTGCCAACATATCCTTGAAATAGAATTTGCCGGATTGCCACAGGACCTGATATCCATCTTGGTCAAAGGCTTTCATGTCCTCCAGCATTCCCAGATTTAAAGTTCTCGCTCCAAGAGACCCACCTAGTACCAGGACAGTTTTCAAGTCTGATTTCAAACCAAAATGAGCCAAGGCTTTTTCCCTTTTGCCTGCTAGATTTAAAATATCCTTTCGAACAGGATTGCCGGAATAGACAATTTTTTCTTCCGGAAAAAACTGTCCCATATCAGGATAAGCCACGCAGATTTTTTGTGCTCTTTTCGCCAATATTTTATTGGTAAGGCCAGCGTATGAATTCTGCTCTTGAACCAGAGTTGGAATTTTTTTGCTTTGGGCTGCATACAACACAGGTCCGCTGGCATATCCTCCTACACCTACCACTACTTGTGGCTTAAATTCTTTGACAATTCCAAAAGCTTTGGATAGGCTTTTCAGTAATTTGAAAGGGAACTTCAAATTGGATAAGCTCAAGCTTCTCTGAAGTCCAGCCACCGGAAGCCCTACAATCCTATAGCCTGCTTCAGGAATTTTCTGCATTTCCATTTTACCTAATGCACCCACAAAAAGCACCTCACTGTCCGGATGTCTTTCCACCCAGGCATTAGCAATAGCGATGGCCGGATAGATATGTCCTCCGGTTCCTCCTCCACTAATGAGTATGCGATATGTTTTTGTAGTTTCTATGATAAGGCAGTTTTAAGTTTTGGTCGGTTCATCGCAGAACCTGTCTGAATTTCATCCTGATGATCCCCTCTCGATACGCTGAGAATAATACCCAAGGAAATCCCTGTAAATACCAATGAAGTACCCCCCATGCTCAATAAAGGAAGGGGTAAACCCGTAATCGGCCCCAAGCCTACAGCGACCGCCATATTGACTAAAGCCTGAATCACCAAAGCAAAGCTCAAACCAGCAGATAGCAGACCTCCAAAGGCCTTATTGGAGTTCGAGACGATTCTCATGCCTCGATAGAGTAAAGCGAGATAGAGGAACAATACAGAAACGCCTCCTACCAATCCGTATTCCTCGATAATGATGGCGTAGATAAAATCTGAATATGGGTGTGGAAGAGAATTTCTCTGCTCAGAATTTCCTGGCCCTTTACCTGTTACTCCGCCAGTTGCAATAGCGATATAGGATTGCTCAGCTTGGAAAGGCACTTCACTTTCATCCATGAAAGCCTCAATCCTAGCCACGAAAGTATCACCTCTTTGACCTAGAAATACTGCTGAAGTCAAGCCCAAAATCCCCACCATTATCACTATGAGCAGGTACTTCACTGGAACTCTTCCGATAAACATGATCAACAGACAGGTTGCCAAAAGCAAAATTGCAGTAGACATATTAGCCAAGGCTATCAGCAAACAGATTAGGCCTATAGCAATAATGATAGGAAGGAAGGTGCTTTTGAAATCTTTGATGTTATTCTGACGCTTGGCAAGCATAGCCGCCAAAGCAGCAATCAGAGCCAATTTTGCCAAATCAGAAGGTTGGAATGCCTGATTAATCACCGGAATGGTCAACCATCTATTGGCTTCATTGATATTAGATCCAAATAAATAAGTGATTAGCAATAATGGCATGGATAAATACATGGCCAAACGAGCATACAAGGCATAGTTCTTATAAGGAACCTTATGGGCTAACCACATCACTAAAAGTGATACAAAAACAAGCGTTGAGTGTCTGATAAGATACAATTCAGTATTGCCTCCAGCATATTTATAGGCAAGAGAACCAGTAGCAGAGTACACTACCAGGATACTGAAAAGAGAAAGCAATATCACGATGCCCCAGATTATTGGGTCACCTCTGAAATGCTCATCTATCCATGTCTTAAACTGACTCATGCGCTTTCTTTTTCATTTAATTTCTGAACCGCCTGTCTGAATTGATTACCGCGATCCTCGTAATTTTTGAATAAGTCAAAACTGGCACAGGCAGGAGAAAGGAGAACTATATCCCCGCTTTCGCCTAATTCCAAACCCCAGCTCACAGCTTCTTTGATATCCTCAGTCTCCCGAATACTTGGAATAGTATTTTGAAAAGCCTTTTTCAACTTTTCATTGTCCTTACCCAAGCAGATCAAAGTCTTTACTTTTCCTTCCACTAATGGAAGCAGTACTGAATAATCATTCCCTTTATCCACTCCCCCAGCAATCCAGATCAAAGGATTTTGAAAGCTTCCTAAAGCATAATATGTGGCTTCCACATTGGTCCCTTTGCTGTCATTGATAAACTGCACTCCTTCAATCTTTCCAACAGGCTCCATTCTATGAGGAGCATTCTGAAATGTCTTCAAACCTTTGATTAAATCCTCCTGACTTACTCCAGCTATGGTGGCAGCAGTGCATGCAAAAAGTGCATTGAGAATATTATGCTTTCCTTTAATTGGAAGAATCTCTGTGGGAATAGTGTATGAGCGGCCTTTCACTTTAAGCTCCAAGTTTTCTTTGGCCAAGAAAGCTCCCATTTCAGGCTCGCTCTCGAGAGAAACTGGAATGTGCAAAGCCTTGATTTTTTTGGAAGCTACTCCTTGCTTACTTAGCTTATCTTCTTGATAGAAAACAGCAAAATCCTCCGTTTTCATATTTTTGAAAAGCCGCATTTTAGAAGCGATGTATTTATTCACATCATAATCGTACCTGTCCAAATGATCAGGAGTGATATTGGTCAACATGGCTACTTTAGGCCGGATGCTAAGCATTCCATCGATCTGAAAGCTACTGCATTCCAGTACCCACCATTCATGATCTCTTTCTACCAATTGTCCAGCCCAACTTTTACCAACATTTCCCGCAAGACCAACATCCAATCCAGCAGACCTCATCAAGTGATAAGTGAGCAAGGTTGTAGTGGTTTTCCCATTGGTTCCAGTGATGGCAATTACTTTTCCTTGAGTGAAATGATGCGCAAATTCCAATTCATCAATCACTGCAATTCCTTCGGAAGTAGCCTTTTGAATCAATGGCGTTTTCTCAGAAATACCCGGGCTTTTTATCAGTAAATCACAATGAAGAATTCTCTCTTCACTATGTGTGTTTTCCTCAAATTCTATCTCGTGGGATTCTAGTGTAGCTTTTCTTTCCGCAGAAATAGGCCCTGCATCACTTACAAAAACAGCATAGCCTACCAGCTTGGCTAGCATCGCTGCTCCCAAACCGCTTTCTCCTGCTCCTATGATGGCTACGCGTTTCATTAACTTATCTTAATTTTAAAGTTGCCAAAGTGATGACTGCCAACAAGATTCCCACAATCCAAAAACGGGTTACAATTTTGGCTTCTGGAATACTTTTCTTTTGATAATGATGATGTAAAGGAGACATTAAGAAAATGCGTCTTCCTTCTCCATATTTTCTCTTTGTGTATTTGAAATAGCTGACTTGAATCATTACGCTCAGATTCTCCACTAGAAAAATCCCGCACATAATAGGAATCAGAAGTTCCTTTCTGAGTGTCAATGCCAAAACTGCAATCACTCCACCCAGCATCAGCGAACCCGTATCCCCCATAAAAACCTGAGCTGGATAAGCATTGTACCAAAGGAAACCAACACAAGCTCCTATAAAAGCTGAGGCGAAAATCACCAACTCCCCTGAGTTAGGGATGTACATGATATTCAGGTATTGGGAAAAAATCGCATTACCACTTAAATAGGCAAAAATTGCAATCGTTAAACCAATTATGGCCGAAGTCCCTGCTGCCAGACCATCTATTCCATCGGTAATATTAGCGCCATTGGACACAGCAGTGATAATGAATATCACTACTAAAATGTATAAAACCGGAGTCATGGACTCACCCAAGAATCCTAAGATTGATTCATAGTTTAATTCATTGTTCTTGACAAACGGAATGGTTGTTTTTGCAATTTTAATATCCTGATAAGCAGGGGTCTCTACAATTCCTTCTTCAATAGAAACAGGATTTTGAAACTCCCTGATTACCACATCTTCATGGAAGTAAAGCGTAGCTCCAACGATGATTCCTATCCCTATCTGACCTATGATTTTAAATCTTCCGGCTAGTCCTTCTTTGTTTTTCCTAAATACTTTGATGTAATCATCCAAAAAGCCAATTCCTCCCAGCCACACAGTTGTGATAAGAAGAAGGAGGATGTAAATATTGTCTAAGTCACCAAATAATAGAGTTGGGATTAAAATCGCTGCTATCATCATCAGCCCTCCCATTGTTGGAGTCCCTTTCTTTTGAGTTTGTCCCTCAAGACCTAAATCCCTGACGGTTTCGCCGATCTGCTTATTTCTAATCCAGGCAATGATTTTATGCCCAAAGGTGATGGTAATAATCAATGAAAGAACTGCCGCCATCCCAGCACGGAAGGAGATATAGCGAAACACCCCTGCTCCAGGAATGTCCAAAACCTTATCTAAATAATCAAAAATGGGATATAGCATCTTAGTTTTGTTTCAGTTCATTTAAGATTTCACTTACCACCTCTTTATCATCAAAATGGTGCTTCACACCTTGAATTTCCTGGTAATCCTCATGTCCTTTCCCAGCAATCAGAATAATATCGCCTGACTTGGATAGCATACAAGCCGTCCGGATAGCTTCTCTTCTGTCTGTGATGGTCAAAGTTTTTCGTAGATCAGTGGGACCAATTCCCGCTTGCATATCTTTCAGAATCGCCTCTGGCTCTTCAAATCGGGGATTATCCGAAGTCAAAATCACTTTATCACTCTCCTGAACAGCAATTTTTGCCATCACAGGTCTTTTGGTTGTGTCACGGTTGCCTCCACAGCCTACCACAGTGATCAACTGCTCACCTCCGCCTCTCACTCCATTGATGGTTTTGAGTACATTTTCCAAAGCATCCGGAGTATGCGCATAGTCTACAATCGCTGTAATTCCCGCTATGGAAATCTGATCAAACCTGCCTTTGGCTCCCTTAATGGCGGACAATGAAGTCATCACTTCATCCTCATCCTCTCCTAGTAATACAGCTGTTCCAAGTACACCCAAAAGGTTATAAGCATTGAAAGCCCCAATCAATCGGAACCAAACCTGTTTCCCATTGATGTCTAATTCCAGGCCTTCCAGCGTGTTGGAAATGATTTTTGCCTTGAAATCAGCATCAGACTTCAAAGCAAAAGTTTGATGCGTTGCTTTGCAGTTTTGAAGCATCACCATACCTCTTTTATCGTCGCTGTTGACAAGTGCAAAAGCATCCTTTGGCAAATCATCGAAAAGCTTTTTCTTGGCTTTGATGTATTCGTCAAAGGTTTTATGGTAATCCAAATGATCGTGGCTGATATTGGTAAATACTGCACCAATTAGCTTCAGCCCTGCAATTCTTTCCTGAACAATAGCATGAGAGCTGGCTTCCATAAAGCAATGGGTACAACCGGCATTAGCCATTTTGCGAAGCAAAGCCTGCACACTAACCGCATCCGGTGTGGTATGTGTAGCAGGAATAACGTCCTCGTTGATCTTATTTTCAACAGTGGATAATAAGCCAGTGCTATATCCCATTGAAATAAATAGCTGATGCAAAAGGGTTGCCGTGGTGGTTTTCCCATTAGTTCCGGTAATCGCAACTACCTTAATCTGGTGAGAAGGATTGTCATAAAAATTAGAGGCCATGATCCCCAGAGCTTTCGCAGAATTCTGAACTTGAACCCAGGTAATTCCCTCTGAAAGATTTTCCGGAAGATTTTCACAAACAATGACCTTTACCCCTTTTTCAAGAGCAGCATTGATGTACTCATGTCCATCTACTTGAGTTCCGGCAATAGCTACAAAGGCCGAACCTGAACTTACTTTTCTACTATCAAAGACAATATCCTTAACCTTCACTTCCATATCTCCGGTAGTGGCGATCAATGATACTTTATATAATATGTCTTTTAGCACTTTCTTCATCCCAACACCAGATTTATGGTTGTATTCGGTAGAAGCTTGGTTCCTGGTTCTAGAGATTGCTCTTGTACCAAGCCTTTTCCGCTGTAATTCACTTTCAAGCCCTTGTTTTCCAAAATGAAAAGGGCATCCCTCAAGGACAGACCTGAAACATCAGGGACCATTGCCTTTTCGGTATCATTAATTTTCCAGCCTACTCTATTATCCTGAGCGACTACTTTTACCCAATCATCAGCCTGAACAGCATTGGCTTTTACTCCCAATTGCTCCAAGATCTGATGCACTTCCTCTGCTTTTCCTGCTTTTACAAATGGCAAAGTGGAAGTGGAGGCTTCGGCACGTAATATTTGAGAAGGTCCCGTTGGATTCAACTCTATATCCAAAGCATAAATCCTGTCTGCTATTTCTTTAAAAACCGGTGCTGAAACATCTCCCCCGTAAGCTGCAAATCCATTTGGGCTATCGATTACTACAATCATGGAGTACTTTGGCTTTTCTGCCGGGAAATATCCTGCAAAGCTGGTGTAGTATTTCTGGGTATAGCGACCGTTGATTAATTTCTGAGCGGTACCCGTCTTACCTGCTATTTTGTAATCGGCATTGGAAATATTCTTAGCTGTTCCGTTTTCCACTACTCCCTGCAAAAGCTCTTGCAGTTGCTTGATGGTTTTTTCAGATGCAATTCTTTTCCGAAGCACTTCCGGCTGATATTCTTTTTCAATTCTATTTCCTTTGATCACTGCCTGCACGATATAAGGCTTGACCATTTCGCCACCATTCGCCACCGCATTATATAAAGCAAGCGTATGAAGAGGGTTAAGCTTTATCTCATATCCGATAGAAATCCAAGGAAGAGAAGTTCCGTACCACTGTTTGCTGCCAGGCTTTTTAAAAAAAGGCTTGCCTTCCCCAGCCAACTGGAAACCAAAAGGCTGATTGATTCCAACCTTTTCCACATAGGATAAAAATTTGGAAGGACTGGATCCAAAGTGCATATCCACTAATTTGGAGATAGCCACATTAGAAGATTTCTCAAAAGCCTCACGAATAGTGATAGTGCCAAATCCTCCATTTTTTGCATCTCGCATGGTTCGGTCATAAAATCTATGAGCACCATTTCCAGTCTCTATAGATTGATTCAAGCTCACTTTATTTTCTTCCAAAAGTGCCAGCATGGAAAGTAGCTTGAAAGTAGATCCCGGCTCGGTATTGCCTTGATCTCCTATGGCGAAGTTGTAGTTTTCTCCGTAGCCCTTGCCGTTTTTGTTTCTTTGAAGATTGGCAATTGCTTTGATTTGCCCGGTTTTCACTTCCATGACAATCACGGATCCAAAAGCTGCTTCCCTTTCTATAAGTTGCTTTAGCAAAGCAGTTTCGGCCACATCCTGAATATTGACATCCAAAGTGGTAATCACATCATATCCATCTTCAGGCTTGATATCTTCTGCGTCAAAAACAGGCTTCCAACTGCCACCAGCTAACCGCTGAAACAATGCTTTTCCGTCCTGGCCTTTCAAATACTCATTGAAGCTATATTCGATTCCAGCCCCGTATTCATTTTCATTCAAAAAGCCGACAGTTCTGCTGGCCAACTCATTGAATGGTCTGTATCGCTTTTCTACTTTTTCAAACAAAACGCCGCCGCCTAATCGCCCATCACGGAAAATCGGCCAGTTGGACATTTTTTGCATATCCTGATACCCTATCTGCTTTCGATTCAAGACCAGATATCTTTTATTGTCCCTACGGGCATCCGTGATCATGCGCTTATATGCAGTTGCAGATCTGTCTTTATAAAAAGCTGAAAGCATTTTGGCCAAAGAATCGATTCCCGCATTATAGCGGTCTGACTTGGCAATTGTCGGATCCATAGCAACTCTATAAAAAGGAAGGCTAGTAGCCAAAAGACTGCCATCGCCGGCGTAGATATTACCTCTTGTTGCCGGTACTTCTCTGTATTGAAAATTGATAGTCTCTGCCTTTTCTCTCCATTTATCTCCTTCCTCAAACTGAATTTTGGCAATACGAAGCGGTATCGCTGCTGTCGCAAGCGCAATCAGGATGAAAACCACCCTCACTCTTAGCACTATGGATCGCTTGATATTCACTTCTTGACTTCTATTTTGATAGGAGGTTGTTCTAATTCAATTATACCTTGAGACTCTACTTTTTTAGCCAGCTCTGATTGCATGGAACTGAGCATATATTCCGCCTCAAGCGTTGTGACATCTGCTCTCAGATCCTCCACTTCCTGCTGTGCTTTTTCTATTTTTCGGACCATATTTTCAGCCCGGTGATTACTCCATATATATATAAGTGCCAGCATCACAATAAATCCTACAGGAGGAACCAGCTGTACCGGAACTCCTTCTCCAAGAATTTTTGTCACATCCAGCTTTTCCTCTATCCAGGAGAAAATAGTCTTTCCTGAGCCGGATGACTTCGGCTTATTTCCAGACTTCAACTTCTTTCTAAAGGTGTTCTGACTCATTTTCCTGTCTTTTTAGCTACCCTGAGCTTCGCACTTCTAGCTCTTGGATTAGCTGCTATTTCCTTTTCATCAGCTACTACTGCTCCTCTACTCACCGGCTCCAAAGGCCTCATGGGATTTCCATAAAAGTCCTTTTCCAACTCACCCTGAAATTTTCCCTTTTGGATCAGGTTTTTAACTAACCTATCCTCCAGGCTGTGGTAACTCATCACGACCAATCGACCCTCCGGCTTCAACAGCTCAACGGCGCTCATCAGCATCTCTTCCAAGGCCCCCATCTCATCATTCACTTCAATTCTCAAAGCCTGAAATACCTGAGCGAAATATTTGAATTCCTTTCCTCGAGGCGCATATTTTTTGAGAAAAGCTGTGAAGCCTTCCGTCGTTTCAAATGCTTGCTGTGCTCTTTCAGCTACTACTGCCTGAGCAAGCGTTTTTGCATTTTTCACCTCTCCGTAGATTCCGAAAATCTTATGCAGCTTACTTTCATCATAAGTATTCAGCACTTCTTTGGCAGACAGTGGCGCTGACTGATTCATCCTCATATCCAAGTCACCTTTGAATCGGGTAGAAAAACCACGACTAGGTTCATCGATTTGATGAGAAGAGATTCCGAGGTCTGCGAGGATTCCATCTACTTTCTTCACCCCATATAGGCGAAGGTATTTTTTGATATCTCTGAAGTTGGCCTGAACGAAAGTAAACTTAGGGTCAGCCGGAATATTCGCTTCAGCATCCTGATCTTGATCGAAACCATACAAATGACCTTTGTCCAAATGCTTGAGAATTTCTCTCGAATGACCACCGCCTCCAAAAGTCACATCTACATAGATGCCGTTGGGGTCAATAGCCAAGCCTTCAGTGCATTGGGCGAGCATCACTGGAATATGGTACACAGACTCAGTCATAGCTTCAGGAGAGATACTTTTCCATCAGGCTGGACAAGTCCGCCGGATCTTCGATGATATTATTCAGATAATTTTGTGGATTCCAGATTTCAATCCTGCTTCCCATCCCTACGACTACCACATCTTTCTCTAACCCAGCGTAGGTTTGGTAAAGCTTGGGGATCAAAAGTCTACCGGCATTATCCAGTTCCACTTCCACACTTGTGATGAAAAATGTCCTTTGAAGCATACGCTGCTCAGGATTGTTGATGGATAATGCTTTGATCTGGTTCTCCAATTTTTTGAACTCGACCATTGGATAAAGTGCAAGACATTTGTCTTCAGCCATGCGAAGCATTAGCGTAGTACCGTTAGCCTCCGGAATCGCCCCTTTAATCTTGGAGGGCAAGACCAGACGACCTTTCGGATCCAGCTTACATTCATATTGACTGTTGAACATTTCTTCTTAGCGCTTTAAGACGAGTTTGTAGTAAAGACAAAAGTAATAAAATGCTTTTCACATTCTACCACTTTCCCCCACTTTTTCCCACTTTAACTTAAAAGTAGCCAAAAGTTTGATCCAAGCCAATATTTATCAAAAAATTTATCAGATTTTTTTACTGGTATTCAGCGCTTTAAGGATGATTTCATGACGTTTAAAAAATCCTCAAAATGAGCAAAAATCGAACATTTTTGAACAGAATAAGTAATCAACACCCAAGATCTTGTCAGTTTTAGTAAAAAAAGTGGGGCATTTTCCCATAAAAATTCATGCCAATCAGATTTTTAAAGACTCCTTTAAGAAAAAATATATTTTTCCTTTAGGCAAAAAAAATAGACTCCACAAAAAAACCCGGTCAGTCAACCGGGCCTTTTTAGATTATCAACACACAATTTTATTTTTTGGAATCTTCCTTAGTTTTTTTGAATTCAGCTTCGATAGCCTTTCTAAACTCCTCCATTTTCTTGGCATTTTCTTTCTGCCATTCTTCCATTTTTCTTTGAAACTCCTCGATTTTGGGTTGTTGAGATTTCTCCCATTCTTTCATCTTGGCTTCAAACTCCTTGAGCTTTGGCTCTTGTTCCTTTTCCCAAGCTTTCATTTTTTCCTCCCAAGCTTTTACCCTCGGTTCATTTTCTTTTTCCCAAGCTTTCATTTGTTGCTCAAACTCCTTCATTCTTGGCTCCTGAGACTTTTGCCATTCCTCCATTTTCTTTTGCCATTCTTTGAGCTTAGGTTCAAACTCCTTCATTGATTCCTCTGCTTTTTTAGCCCAAAGCTCAGCCTTTGCTTCCCATTCTTTTACCCACTTTTCTCTCTCTTCTCCGGACATTTCTGAGGTATCAGACAAGTGCATTGGAGGCATCGGAGGCATATTAAACCCTTTCAAAGGCATGTTGGGCATAGGCGGCATGCTCTCCATGATTTCCATGTCGAATACCATAGGAGGCATCATCTCTTTAGGAAATTCAGGAACAGCCATTACCATAAAGTTTTCTGAGAATTCAGGGGCTACCATCATGTCAAGCTTAGGAGCTGGACTTAAGGAAGGTCCATTTTTGAATATCATGGATGTCTTCCCTTTCATAATAATAGTGTCCCCATTTGAAATCAAAGTATCCCCTTTAATTTGATACCGGAAACTATTAGATCCCTGGCCTTTCAGAATAAAAGTATTACCTTCTGACTCCCAAATCATAGGCTCTTCACCTTCGACTTTTATTACTTTTTTGGTTTCCTCCTTTTTACTGGTATCTGCCTTTGTCCAAGTAGGCTTAAGCTCACTTTTTGGGATGAAATCACCCAAATCCGGGTTTTCTAGATACACATTTGGTTCTTCTCTTTCTGTGTTTAGCGGAGAATCCTGCTGGGCACTTGCCATCAGTCCCGCACTTAATAATAGGGTTAGTAGCATGGGTAGTGAAATAATAGGGTTTTGTGGATAAATCTGGGCTGGAAATCCCATCATTCTTTTAATTCTATGAAGGGTTGGATTCCTTCTTTTACTGGCTGTCATAGCCAATTCCGGTGCGTTTTGTTGTTTAAAATTTAATACTTCGGCCAAACTATAAGCGAGTTCCTTGGGCTCCACCCCCGTCGACACTGCCAAATCATCGGCTGCATTTTCTCTCAGTTCTTTAACAGTCTGATTCATCCACCAGAAACATGGATGGTAAAAAAAGAATACCTCCATCATAGACTGCATCAAGTTGGTGAGGTAATCATACCTTTTGATATGGGCCAGTTCGTGTGCAATAATTGCCTCCAACTGGCTTGGACTAAGATGAAATATTAATCCAGCAGGTATCAGAATCATAGGCTTGAAAATCCCAAAGGTCAACGGAGAAAGGCTATTTTGGGTGATCCTTAAACTCACATTTCTATTGATCCCCAATCTTTTTCTCACTTTTTCAACAGCAGCAAGCAGGGTATAATCCTCAGTGTTAATACTAGTTTTTCTTAATCTCCTAATCTCCGAAAGACTGGTAAAAAGTCTCATCAAGAAGAGTATAGAACCAAAAAACCAAAAGTTGACGAATAAGGGAATTTGGGACTCTATCCATAAAATAGACGACTCGATCCAAGAAAGATTAGACTCTGCAATTCCTCCTGATAGTTGAAAAAAGATCAGTTCTGAGCTGGTAGTTAGCTTACTTCCAATTGCTGGGAGAACGGAAAACTCGTACCAAAGTGTAGCGAATGTAACTATCAAACTCATGCCTAAGGCAGCCACTGCAAATTTGTATTTGAATTCCGGGGATTTCTTGGAAAATAGCTTCAAGGCTATCCATAGAAAAGCGCTAATTAATATCAGCTGCCAGATGGAATGGACCAAGGTCCAGCCCAAGGCCTGCAGGAGATTTTCCGGAATCCAATCATTCAATAGATTCATGATTTTTTATTTTCAAGTTGGTCTAAAAAGTTTCGGATCTCATTCAATTCTTCTTGGGAAGGGTTTTCTTCTCCCAATGCCTGAATCACCAAGGATTTGCTCGAGCCCCCAAAAGCGGTGCTCATCAAATTTTTCAAAAGTGATTTTTGCGTTTCTTTTTGATTGGTCAAAGGACTATAGATATGAGTTCTACTTTGCTCATTTCGAGAAAGCATTCCTTTCGCATGCATGATCTGCATAATCTTTAAAGTGGTAGTATACCCAGTATCTTTGGTCTCCGCCAACTTTTCATGTACCTGTCGTACACTTGCTTCTCCCATCTTCCAAAGGATAGATAAGATCTCCAATTCTGCTTCTGTTGGTTTATTCATGTGAGTCTATACGATTGTCTTCGTACAAAGTTTACGAAAAGTGTCGTATTATCAAAAAAAGTACGATAAGAATCGTATTAAAATCTGTTAAAAAATTTACCTTCAATACATTATTTTAGTCTAGACAAGGCCTTTTCACCTTTTCTCTCCAGACCAGCCCGAAAAAATTCACCCAATCCCGGCCAAGTTCCGGCTATTTTGGCCAGCAATCCTCTTCGTTCCGGAATACAAATCATCCGTTTTGGCTTTTTTATTAATTGGACGATAGCCTCGCGAACATCAACAGGAGTCAGTACTTTTTCCGGACCGCTGAAGCTCAAAACTGATTCTTTCGGATAATTTAGTTGCGTTTCCAGCATGGGGGTTCGGACTAAATCAGGACAGACAACTGAAACTTCGACACCATACTCTTCCAATTCTGCCGCCACAGCAAGTGAAAAACCTCGAATCGCAAATTTGGAAGCTGTATATAATGAAAGCCCTGCAACAGGTGCTATTCCTGCCAGAGAGGAAATATTGATAATATGCCCAAACTCCTGATTTTTCATTTCCCTCGCAATCAGAGTAGTGCCTAAGATGCTACCTTTTGTATTGATATCTAAGTGATAGCCAATGTCGCTGATTTTATAATTCAGCAAAAATCCAGGCTGGATTACACCTGCACAATTAATAAGGTGAGATATGGGAGTGAATCGTCCTTTCGCAAGATCAATAGCTTTGTTCCAAGTGTCTTCTTGAGTGATATCTGCTGCGATCAAACTGATTTGTTCATTTTCCTGAAAAGACTCTTTCAAAGTTTTTTCATCGGTATCAATCAAAATCAGATTAGTGGAAAGCTTGGCAAAATAACTCGCCAGCTCCAAACCGATACCACTTGCAGCACCGGTAATTATCAGTAAGGTAGGGTTCATTGTTGGGGTGATCAGGCTTTTAAGATAATCAATTTTTTGAATCGTGAACTTTCATTAAGACTAGTTAGTTGTATAGACATTCAATTTTAGAACTAAACCAATTATTCTTTATGAGTACTAAGCAAGCACTTTTACAACCTGTAGAGGTTGGAGGCATGAAACTTTCCAATAGAGTTTGGATGGCTCCAATGACCAGAAGTAGAGCTAACAATGAGGAGAATGCTCCTTTTGATATTCATGTAAAATACTACGAACAAAGAGCTTCCTCTGGATTAATTATCACTGAAGGTTCCCAAATCTCTAAAAAAGCGGTGGGATATGTTAATACCCCGGGTATTCACTCCAAAGCGCAAGTGGAAGGTTGGAAAAAAGTAACCGAGGCAGTTCATGCCAAAGGAGGTCATATTTTCATCCAGTTATGGCACGTAGGAAGAATTTCTCACCCTGATTTTCATAATGGGGAATTACCACATGCCCCATCTGCGATCAACCCTAACTCCAAGTCTTATACTCCAGAGGGATTCAAGGAGACTGTCACTCCAAAGGAAATGACTTTGGAAGATATCAAACAAACTATCCAAGATTTTAAAAATGGAGCAAAGAATGCCATGGAGGCAGGCTTTGATGGAGTAGAAATCCACTCTTCCAACGGCTATTTGCTTCACCAATTTTTCAACAACTCTTCCAACCAGCGAACTGATGAGTATGGTGGAAGCATAGAAAACAGGGCAAAAATTCTATTTGAGGTCATTGACGCCATTAAGGAAGTGATGCCTGAAAACAGAATTGGTGTAAGACTGAACCCTTCCTTGCATGGAGCTTTTGGAATGGAGGCAGATGAAGAGACAATTCCAACATTTGATTACATAGTCAATAGGCTAAACGATTACAACTTATCGTATCTACACCTATCAGAGCCTTTCACCGATGTATCAGAGATCTCTTATTTGGAGTCAAACATCGCAAAGCGATACAGACCGATATATAAGGGTACTTTGGTGATCAATAATAATTTTGATCAAGAAAGTGGAAATAAAGTGATTGAGGAAGGATTAGCCGATGCTGTGGCATTTGGTAAACCATTTATTTCTAATCCTGACTTGCCTGAGAGATTTGCGGAAGGTGCGCCTTTGCAGGACTGGGATCAGGACACATTTTACACTCCCGGAGAGAAAGGTTACACAGATTATCCAAGCTTGAAAGAGTCAAAAGTTGGTTAATTCACCTAGAGAGGCCGGTTTATCCGGCCTTTCGCTTTATATTTAAATATGTGTTTGGTAGCATTCTCCTGGCAAAATCATAGCGAATATCCCTTGGTAATCTCAGCCAATCGGGATGAGTTTTTTGAAAGACCCACAGCCCCTTTGCAACTCTGGGAAAGTGACTTTATTGCTGGAAAAGATCTGAGAGGTGGAGGTACGTGGATGGGGTTTCATTTAAACGGCCGTTGGTCTTTTTTGACGAATTATCGGGATTTCAGGAAAATGGGCTATGGGGAAATTTCAAGAGGAAAACTGGTACAAGATTTCCTGGAAGACAGCATTTCTCCCAAAGATTATTTGAAAGAAATCGAAAAGGAAAAAAATCGTTATGAGGGATTCAATCTCTTGGTTTCGGACGGAAAAGAGCTTTTCTACTTTAGTAATTTTGGGAATGGAATCCAAGAAGTCGAACCCGGAATTCATGGATTGAGTAATGGCTTGCTCAATGACCCTTGGCCCAAAACTGAGTTGGCAAAAAAGCAACTGAAGGAAACCCTCGAACAGGATCCAAGCAACAGCAAGCTCCTTCAAATCCTAAAGTCCAAGCAAACTTATGCTTTGGAGAAATTACCTGATACAGGAGCTCCCAAAGACTTAGAAATTGCTTTGTCAGCACAACTTATCAGAGCTAACGGCAATTACGGAACTCGCTCTGCAAGTTCGGTTTTATGGAACAAAAACAACCTTATTTCCATTCAAGAAAGGACTTTCGATTGGGACGAGAGTAAATTCAAGGATGCTTCAGCACAAATTCAGACCTATTAAAGTATATGAATAAAATTTTTGATGTAATTATAGTTGGGGGAGGCCCCATTGGATTAGCCTGTGGGGTGGAAGCCCAGAAGCATGACTTAGACTATTTGATTTTGGAAAAAGGAGCTCTGACGAACTCCATTTATAATTATCCGATCAATATGCGCTTTTTTTCTACTTCCGACCGATTGGAAATGGCAGGTATCCCTTTTATGTCGGTAGAAAATAAGCCTACCCGAACTGAAGCCTTGGAATATTACAGGAGGATATTTTTTCACTTCAAACTCAATGTCAATTTGTATGAGGGGGTAGAAAAATTGGAAAGACCTGGAGACCATTTCCAGATCACTACTTCCAAGGGAATTTACCAAACCCGGAAAATCGTATTGGCCACAGGTTTTTATGATTTGCCAAATCTGATGAATGTTCCCGGTGAGGAATTGCCCAAAGTGATGCACTATTATAAGGAGCCATGGCCTTTCATAGGACAGAAAATACTGGTGGTTGGAGGAGCTAACTCAGCAGTCGATGCCGCTTTGGAAACTTGGAGAAAAGGTGCTGAAGTAAGTATGGTTTTACTTGGTGATGAAGTAGATGACAATGTGAAATATTGGGTGCGCCCAGATATCATGAACCGGATAAAAGAGGGAAGTATTCGTGCATTTACCCGGTCCAAGGTGAAGGAGATCAAAGAAAAAGAAGTCACCATCTCAACTCCTGAGGGAGACGTCACGATTGCCAATGACTTTGTATTGGCGATGACAGGCTATAAACCTAATTTTGCCCTCTTGGATCAGTTAGGAGTGGAATTATCACTGGACGATAAGCGCCAACCCTGCTATGACCAAGCCAATCAAGAGTCAAATGTATCGGGCGTATATTTGGCCGGAGTAGTCTGCGGCGGATTGAATACACGGGAGTTTTTCATCGAAAATTCCATTGTACATGCTGAATCGATTATGGCAGATATCGCGAAAAAATTAAATTGATTTATTCAATTTTCAGAGTGCCCCAGAATACAGTAAACTTTTCTGATTCTTCTCCTGGAATTGGTTTTTTCATCCAGTGGATTTTATCCCCAATAATTTGAAAGCTTTCGTAATGCATTTCTGGAAAATCAACAGAAAATATTTGACCTTTCATATCCATAAACACTGTTTTTCGCCTTGTCTCCTCGATGATTTGAGCGAACGAATCCTTGGTAATCTCCTTATTTTTATATCTGGTATAATTGTCTTTATCTGTAGGCTTGGTACTGTAGCTTAACAAAAACCCTCCTTCTACCTTTTCCAAAGCCTGAATTCTGGCAGGAAATGGCTCGTTCACTTGATCGGTGATCTGAGCCATTTGAATAGAACCTGGCTCCCAGCCTTCATTTTCTTCGAAACCTGGCAGCTCAATTCGTTTAGCGGATTGAAATTTCGGATTTCCATCATTCCATAAATAGGTATAAAGAATAGGTTCATTTTGAAAAATTACAAAAAGCTTATTTGCAGATTCATCTACAACGAAGTTTGGTCTAAAATCTTCGAAAGGATAAATTTTCCCATTCAGAAATTTGGAACTCTCTGGGAATTGTAAAATAAAACGATGTGCTCCGGTTTCTAGATTTGTTAAGACCAGATTATTTCGATTCTGAAGATAAGCTGGATTATATTCTCGCTCAGCTTCTAATTTATCTAAGGAATATAGAATGAAATTTTCTCCTTCGATATTGACCAAATCGGTGTTTCGAAAAAGATTAAACGGGCCTCCAAAACTCCATTGATTGGCGACTGGACTTGCTCCATTGATCAATTCTCCATCTTTTGTAAAAACTCTTAAACCCTGATTAATATCAATTAAAACAAGTTCACCTGAATTTGTAAGATTTAGATTCTTTGTAGCCATCGAAAAGGCTCCCGGTACATCTCCTGTTTTAGTCCACTTATATTCCAGCTTTCCACTTTCCCGATCAAAAACATAAATAGTGGACGCCGGTGCATCACGGAAGATCAAATGCTTCTGATCTCCATCCTGAAATATAAAGGTGCTAGCTAAGATGTCTTTGACAACAGTAGAGTCTTCTGCAACCAAAGAAATAGCTTTCCCATTTATGCTTTGGTTTTCTTTATTGCTTGTTGGTGAACAGCAAAAAATCAAAAAAAGAACTGGAATAAACAGTAGAGATTTCATTATACAATTAAAATTAAAGTGCTAGTATAAAGAGAATCAACTAAAAATCAAGACATGCTTGATAGAAAACCAGAACTAATTACAAATTGCCTACCTTTGTGGAATCTATGAAAAAGAAGCCATTCAACGTTGTCTATGAGGACAACCACCTTTTGATTGTAAATAAAGCTGCGGGAGTTTTAGTGCAAGGAGATAAGACAGGTGACAAAACCCTGACTGATTACTGCAAGGATTATATTGCAGAAAAATACAATAAGCCCGGAGCAGTTTTTTTACATCCCATCCATCGCTTGGACAGACCGGTAAGTGGATTGGTGGCTTTTGCCCGAACCAGCAAAGGTTTGGAACGTATGATGGAGCTTTTTAGAAAAAGAGATATTCATAAAGTCTATTGGGCAATCGTCAAAAAGCGACCAAGAGAAGAGATGGGTAAGCTCACCCATTGGCTTACTAAGGACGAGCAAAAAAATGTGGTCACTGCGCATGAGCGTGAAGTTCCAGGGTCCCAAAAAGCTGAACTGAATTATAAAACTTTAGGCAAACTGAATGATCACTGGCTGATAGAAGTGAGGCCTATCTCAGGGCGTCCTCATCAGATACGTGTTCAATTAGCTTCTTTGGGTTGCCCGATCCGTGGAGATTTGAAGTATGGATTTGCGAAGCCCAACCCTGATGCCAGCATCAACCTTCATGCTTTCAATTTAGTCTTTGTTCACCCAATCAAAAAAGAGAAGCTATACCTCAGAGCCGCTTTACCGGAAAATGAATTCTGGGAGCAGTTTTATGAGTTTGAAGAAGTTAAAGCTAAAGATCAGCATCTGGACAATACGTTCTCTGGTTGATTAATTGGTTAGCAACGATGATGTTTTTTAAGCTCCCGCGAAGAGGCAAAGTTGCAAAGGGATTGAGAGAAAGAAAATTCCATTCCTATTGAATGGAAAAAAGGCGATAAACCTTTTTCTACCCAGCTTAAATCCCTACGGGATTGAGGTTGAATAAAATACTCTTCCACTCTTGGCCACTTTGCGGGAGATTTATTTCGCCGAAGGCGTATTTCCATTAAATCTTCAATAAAATCCCCCTTGCCCCCTTTGTTAAAGTTTAAGTCCTTAAATGGGTTTACGTTTCCAAAGGGGGATTTGACCCGTATCTTGCCGCAGGCATATCTTGAAATATCTTTTTATCTCCCGAGAAGAGGAAAAGATGTAAAGAGATAAAGAGAAAAAAAGTTCCATTCCTACGGAATGAAAAGAAGAAGATAAGCCTTTTACTACCGAGCTCAAATCCCTTCGGGATTGAGGTTGAATAAAATACTCTTCGTCTCTTTGCTACTTTGCGGGAGAGCTATTTCGCCGAAGGCGTATTTCTATTGTATTTCCACTGTATTTCGATCCCTATCTTCCGCAGGCATATCTTGAAATATCCTTTTTTCTCCCGCGAAGTGGCAAAGTTGCAAAGGGATAAAGAAGAGGAAAGTATCATTCCTACGGAATGAAAGAAAGGCGATAAACCTTTTTCTACCTAGCTTAAATCCCTACGGGATTGAGGTTGAATAAAATACTCTTCCTCTCTTTGCTACTTTGCGGGAGAGGTATTTCGCCGAAGGCTTATTTGGAAAATACCTTTTTGAAAATATTTTTCTAACTTGAATACTATGAAAGCTTTGATAGGACTTCTTTTAATCTGTTTTCTGATGATTTCTTGTAAATCCGAGAAGAAAGAAAAGACAATCTATATTGTTCGTCACGCAGAAAAACAACTGGTTCAGGATCCGGATCCGGAATTAGCTCAGGTAGGGTATATCCGGGCTAAAAAGCTTGCTCAAATCCTGAAAGACCAGGAAATTAAACACATATTCAGTACTAATTATAAAAGAACTCAACTCACTGCACAGCCAACTGCTGAACAAGCCGGTGTAGAAATTCAATCCTATGAACCTTCCAACCATGATGAGTTGGTCGATAAACTCCATGAATTGGAGGGAAATGTACTGGTTGTAGGACATAGTAACACCGTCAGTCGTTTGGCCAATTACTTTATCGGTGAAGGAGAAAAATTCAATGACCTTACCGAAGATGAATATAATTTCATCTATGAAGTCAAACTTAGCAAAGATGGTTCGGCGGTATTAAGGAAGCTCTACAAGGATTATTAAACCACCACCAATTCAATCCCCTTTTCCTCCAGCTTTTCACGGTAGATTTCGGGTATACCGGAATCAGTAATTATTACATCTATATCCTCCAATTCGCAGATTTTTCCAAAGCCTTTTCTGCCAAACTTCCGGCTGTCTGCCAAAATTATTGTTTTCTGAACAGACTGGATCATCTGAGCATTTAAATGAGCCTCCATCATATTGGAGGTCGTCAAGCCATGTTCCAAACTAATGCCATCCACACTCAAAAAAAGTTTGCTGCAAGCAAAACTCTGAAGCATTTCTTCTGCATAATGTCCCACTACAGAGCTACTACTTTTTCTGACAACCCCACCTAGCTGAACTAACTCTACATCCTGCATGTCCATCAGGGCTAAAGTCACATTCATCGCTGCAGTAAGAACAGTCAAGGGTTTATTTCTGGGAATAGCCTGGGCTAAAGCGACCACCGTGGTGCCAGAGCCAATGATGATTGCTTCCTGATCCTCAATGTAGGCTAAGGCCTTCTCAGCAATCTTGGACTTCTCCTCCACCTGCTCCAACTTTTTTACCTGAACAGAGCGGTCAGAAACATAAGGAGAAACCGAAGTTGCACTGCCATGGGATCGATACAATAGCCCCTTATCCTCCAAGACTTTTAGATCCTTTCGGACAGTTACCATAGTGACATCCATAGCCTTCGCTAGATCTGACACTGTCACAAATCCAGCCTTGTCTAATTCCTCCAAAATAAAACGATGTCGCTCTGCCTGTGTCATATCCAATGAATTTTGACTAAATTAAGTAAAAGAAAGCAAAATGGAGTAAAAATCTATTTTTTACTTTCTTTTAGTTTCTTTTTATTTCTTTTTGAGTTATTTTTACTGACAAATGAATAGAGAAGAAAACATTAAGCAAATTTCTGATACTTCCAGAATTTGGGATATTGCTGTGATTGGAGGAGGGTCATCCGGTTTGGGAGTGGCATTAGACGCCATATCCAGAGGTTTGACCGTGGTATTGTTGGAAAAAGCTGATTTTGCAAAAGGAACCTCTAGTAGAAGCACCAAACTGGTGCATGGAGGAGTTCGCTACTTAGCCCAAGGCGATATAGGCTTGGTGTTGGAAGCCCTGAAGGAAAGGGGTAAACTTTTGCAAAACGCACCTCACCTGACAGAAAACCAGCCTTTTATTATTCCCATCTACACTTGGTTTGACAGAGTTCAATACAGCGTGGGTTTAAAGATCTACGACTGGATGGCAGGTTCACTAAGATTGGGTAAGAGTAAATTCATATCAAAGGAAGAAACCATCAGACGCCTACCTGCAGTCAAACAAAAAGGACTGAAAGGAGGAGTGGTTTACCACGATGGACAGTTTGATGATGCCAGACTAGCCTTGGCCATAGCGCAAACTGCAGATGATGCCGGAGCCTGCATTCTCAATTATGCATCCGTCAAAGATCTGATCAAAAATGAAAATGGAAAAATTACGGGTTTGAAAGTCAAGGATGAATTGGACGGTACCAATTACACCCTTCAGGCTAAAATGGTGGTCAATGCCACGGGAGTTTTTGCTGACAAAATTCTACAAATGGACCAGCCAGGATCCCCTAAAATGATCCAACCTAGTCAGGGCATTCACTTGGTTATGGATATGGATTTTCTGGGCGGAAAGGACGCACTGATGATCCCCAAAACCAAAGATGGAAGAGTACTTTTTGCAGTTCCATGGCATGGAAAACTGGTAGTAGGCACCACAGATACACTTCGTGAAAAAGCCAAACTAGAACCCGAAGCTTTGGAAAAGGAAATTGACTTTGTGTTAGAAACAGCAGCGGGCTATCTGACTAAAGCCCCAAGTAGAAAAGACGTAAAAGCTGTTTTCGCAGGATTGCGACCATTAGCAAGACCTAAAGAAGGCAGTACCAAAACCAAGGAAATATCAAGAAGCCATAAGGTGATCGTTTCAGAAAGTAAGCTCGTGACACTCACGGGTGGAAAATGGACTACCTACCGGAAAATGGGAGAAGATACAGTCGAACATTTTCCTGAAATCTCAGGTGAATTATTAGTGCCGAGCCAATCCTTTGAAATGAAACTTCATGGCTATACCGAACGCGTGCCGGAAGGTCACTGGTCAGTGTATGGCTCAGATGCCAAAGAAATAAAAGGGCTGGCAAAAAGCGATCCCGCGCTTTCTGAAAAAATCCATACTGATTTTCCAAACCTGATGGCTGAGGTTCTTTGGGCTGTCAAAAATGAAATGGCAGTCAGAGTAGAAGATGTTTTATCCAGAAGAATTCGAATGCTCATTTTGGATGCTCAGGCCGCCTTGGACTCTGCTGAGAAAGTAGCTCGACTCATGGCCAAAGAGCTTCAAAAAGATGAAAATTGGATACAGGAAGAGTTAATTGCATTTAAGAAAGTCGCCGAAAAGTATTTAATTAAAGCTTAGAATTTTTCTTTTTAACATAAATCCAGACAATGACCCAAAACAAACCCTACATCATGGCCCTTGATCAGGGAACCACCAGTTCCCGAGCGATCATTTTTGACAAAAAAGGGCAAATCGTTTCTGTTGCACAAAAGGAATTCAAACAACATTTCCCCAAACAAGGCTGGGTAGAACATGATCCTGAAGAAATATGGAAATCACAGTCCTCTGTGATGATTGAATCTGTGGTCAACAAAAGCATTGGCATCGACCAAGTAGCAGCCATAGGCATTACCAATCAGCGTGAAACCACCATCGTTTGGGATAGAAAAACAGGAAAAGCGCTTTACAATGCTATTGTTTGGCAAGACAGAAGAACTTCCGCCTATTGCAATGAATTGAAAGATCAGGGTCATTCAGAAATGATTGTTTCCAAAACAGGATTAATCATTGATTCTTATTTTTCAGCCACCAAAATTCGTTGGATTTTAGAGAATGTAGAGGGAGCAAGAGAAAAAGCTGAAGCTGGAGAACTAGCCTTCGGAACCGTAGATTCTTGGATTATTTGGAAACTCACCAAAGGGAATTGTCATATTACAGACATCACCAATGCCAGCCGGACCATGTTGTATAATATCCATGAGCAAAACTGGGATGATGAATTACTGGAACTATTTAACATTCCCAAGTCCATGCTTCCTGAGGTAAAATCCTGCTCTGAGGTGTATTGCGAAACAGCAGGTGATGTTTTGAGCAGTAAAATCCCCATCGCGGGCATTGCAGGAGATCAGCAGGCCGCACTTTTCGGGCAACTTTGCACAGAGCCGGGAATGGCGAAAACCACTTATGGCACCGGCTGCTTCTTAGTCATGAATACTGGTAAGGAGGCTGTGAGCTCAAAAAACAAATTGCTAACCACAGTAGCGTGGAAAATCGGAGATGAAATCAATTATGCACTGGAAGGATCCGTGTTTATAGGAGGTGCAGCAATTCAATGGTTAAGAGATGGGATAGAGCTTTTTGGAAACGCTAAAGAAACTGAAAAGCTTGCCCTAAGTTTAGAGGATAATGACGGCGTTTATTTTGTACCAGCTTTGGCCGGTTTGGGAGCGCCTCACTGGGATCAAAATGCCAGAGGAGCTTTCTTCGGGATTACGCGGGGAACAACAATTGCGCATTTTACCAGAGCTGCCTTGGAAGCCATCGCTTATCAGGTATATGATGTGCTGAAAGCAATGGAAAAGGATGCCGGAGAAAAGACCAAAGAACTCCGGGTAGACGGAGGAGCAACTGCCAATAATTTTTTGATGCAGTTTCAATCGGATCTTTTGGAGTGCGAAATCAAAAGACCGGAAATCATCGAAACAACAGCTATTGGAGCAGCATTTTTGGCCGGATTAGCGATCGGATTCTGGAAAGACCGAAAAGAAATTCAGGAACTTTGGAAAACAGATAAAAGCTTTCAGCCCGATATGGAAAAAGAAAAACGGGAAAAATTTCTACATTTTTGGCACAAAGCGGTCGAAAGATCAAAAAACTGGGTAGAATAGCATATGAATCCATACGTTGCAGAAATTATAGGCACAGGCCTCTTGCTTTTATTAGGCTCTGGAGTAGTTGCCAATGTGGTTTTACCACAAACCAAAGGACATAACTCAGGCTGGCTGGTCATTACCACGGCTTGGGCTCTGGCAGTATTTACGGGAGTGGTGGTTGCGGGACCATATAGTGGAGCACATCTCAATCCGGCGGTCACTGTCGGTCTAGCTTTAGCTGGAAAATTTGATTGGGCTATGGCTCCAGGATATATTGGCTCTCAGGTATTAGGCGCAGGATTAGGTGCATTCTTTTCATGGCTCATGCATGTCGACCACTTCAAAGTGACCAAAGATCCGGGAGAAATTGCGGCCCCATTTGGAACCAGCCCTGCTATTCGAAATTTGAAAAACAACTTTATTTCGGAAGTTATAGGAACCTTCGTGCTAATTTTTGTCATCCTCTACATTACAGGAGCAAAAATCGAAGACGCTGATCAAACTCCGATTGGATTAGGTTCTGTAGGAGCGCTCCCTGTGGCATTTCTAGTATGGGTGATTGGCATGTCTTTAGGAGGAACAACAGGCTATGCAATCAACCCTGCCCGGGATTTAGGTCCTAGAATAGTACATCAGCTATTACCAATCCATGGAAAAGGCAGCTCTGATTGGAGCTATGCCTGGGTTCCAATCTTAGGTCCTATTGCCGGAGCAGCATTGGCAGCCGGGCTTTATTTTTTGGTTGGAAGCTAAATTGTTTACGATTTGAGAGTTCAGATTTACGGTCGTTTAGTATGATGATTTCGGAAAATGGAGCTTTTGACCGAAGACTAACTGAACGGTGAACTCTTGAACTCTGACCAAATGAACAGCCAAACTTCAGATATTCAAGATTACTTCTTATTCATCTCCATATAATCCACCGTCAAATAGCTAAGCGTTCTGACTCCCAAAAGAAATCCGCTTTCATCTATAAAAAAGTCCGGTGTATGATGAGAAGGCGTAATCAAAGGATCTCCGCCTTTTTTCATACCTCCCAAAAAGAAAAAGAAACCAGGCTTCTCTCTTTGAAAAAAGCTGAAATCTTCAGCTCCTGTTACCGGAGGCATTGCAATCACATTCCCTTTACCTGCTGCTGATTCTACTGAGGGCAGCACTTTCGCAGTCAACTCAGGTGGATTCACGGTTGAAGGATAAAGCTTACCAATATTTACATCGGCTTTAGCCCCTGCACTTTCTGCAATATTGGTGATGATTTCTGTAATTCTTCGATGAACCAAAGCTTGTTGTTCATCTCCGAAAGTTCGGATCGTACCAATCATTTCCACTTTTTCTGGGATGATATTATGACGGATTCCACCATGAATAGCGCCCACTGTAACTACAGCAGGATTTTCGGTAATATTTACATTTCTTGATAAAATGGTTTGCAAACCCATAATAGCCTGTGCTGAAGTTACAATAGGGTCAACACTAGACCAAGGTGATGCTCCATGCGCTTGGGTCCCCGTAATGGTCACATTCAAATTGTCAACAGCAGCCATAAATGGACCGGATCGGTATCCAATTTTACCTGCCTCAATTTGAGCCCAAATATGCAATCCAAAAATGGCGTCTACATCTTCCATCACTCCCTCTTTTACCATGAGTTCGGCACCTGCAATATCCGCATCATAAACTCCTTCTTCCGCAGGCTGAAAAATAAACTTTACAGACCCTTTTAATTGATCTTTCATACTTGCCATCACTTCAGCTACTCCCATCAAAATCGCCATATGGGAATCATGCCCACAGGCATGCATTACACCTGTTTCCTGTCCATTGTAAGTAGCTGTATTCACCGATTTGAATAGCAAGTCATTTCTCTCGGTCACTGGAAGTGCATCCATATCTGCTCTTAAAGCTACCATAGGACCCGGCTTCCCTCCTTTAAGAACACCCACCACGCCAGTTACTGCCACATTCTCTGTGACCTCCATTCCCAAAGATCGAAGATGTTCGGCAATGACTTTGGCTGTTCGGAATTCCTGATTTCCCAATTCCGGATATTTATGAAAATCCCTTCTCCACTCGATTACTTTTGACTCTATGGAAGTCGCTTTTTTATCAATGGCAGGCTTCAAGTTCGATTGTGAAAAAGCGGTAGTGGAAAGCAATAAGAAGGGAAGTATTAATCGTTTCATGTGTCTATAGTTTGATTTTAAAGGTCACATGAAATGCACAGGATAATAATTCCTCCAGCATGAGATTTATTCTCATGGGCATTTCATGTGTAATTAATTTTCAATGGATTTTAAATATACAAAATCCAGTATCACCTGAAGGAAAAATAAAAGACCCAAGCCTTATTAAAACCTGGGTTCTTTTAAATGTTATATATATCCGGTTCTTCCAGTAAGATGGAAATACGGCTTATTCTCAGCAAAAAAGATCAGAATCCGAAGCTTCGGTCTTCGGTCTCCTGTGCTGAGCGAAGTCGAAGTATCCAATCGGTCAAGCAAAGAAAATATAGCAACTGAGAAGACTGCGGAAAATCAGAAAAAATATTCACACTACTTATTCATATAGTCCACTACGAAATAACTCATCACCCTCAAACCTAAAATAAATCCGCTCTCGTCTATGTAAAAATCAGGTGTATGATGAGAAGGTGTTTTGGTAGGATCTCCTCCTTTTTTCATTCCTCCCAAACCGATAAATAGCCCTGGTTTTTCCCTCTGGTAAAAGCTGAAATCCTCAGCCCCGGTTACAGGTGGATTAACCCTCACATTCTCTTTCCCTGCAGCAGCTTCTAAAGTAGCCACCATTTTGCTGGTGAGATTAGGGTCATTCACAGTGGATGGATATAGTTTTTGAATATTTACTTCTGCTCTGGCACCGGCACTTTCGGCAATATTGGTAGCAATCTCAGTAATTCTTTTATGAACTAGCGCCTGCTGCTCTTCTCCAAAAGTTCGTATGGTTCCAATCATCTCCACTTTTTCAGGAATGATATTATGTCGAATGCCTCCATGAATAGCGCCTACTGTTACCACAGCCGGATTTTCTGTGATATTGACGCTTCTGGAAAGAATGGTCTGCAAACCTGTCACAATCTGGGAGGAAGTCACAATAGGATCCACTCCTGACCAAGGAGAAGCACCATGGGCTTGGGTACCGTGAACGATGATCTCCAAATTATCAACCGCAGCTTGTGCAGGTCCTGATCTATAGCCTATTTTACCCACTTCAGTTTGGGCTGAAATATGCAGACCGAAAACAGCATCCACATCTTTCATCACTCCTTGCTCTACCATTTGTTTTGCACCCCAGGTAGACACTCCTGGCTCATATATTCCCTCTTCAGCAGGTTGGAAAATAAATTTTACATTACCCTGTAATTGGTCTTTCATACCTGCCAGGATTTCTGCAACGCCCATTAAAATAGCGACGTGGGTATCATGCCCGCATGCATGCATCACACCAGTTTCCTGACCATTGTAAATAGCCGTTTTTGTGGATTTAAAAGGTAGGTCAACTCGCTCGGTTACCGGTAAGGCATCCATATCAGCACGAAGTGCAACAGTAGGTCCTGGCTTCCCTCCTTTCAAATATCCTACTACTCCAGTCACGGCCACTCCTTCAGTTACTTCTATTCCTAAAGACCTCAGATGATCAGCAATTTTTTTAGCAGTTCTAACCTCTTGATTCCCGAGTTCGGGATTTTGGTGAATATCTCTTCTCCATTCAATAACCTTGGACTCAATTTCGGCAGCTTTTTTATCTATAGCAGGCCGAAGTTTTGTTTGGCCAAAAGCCATCCCGCTTAGCAGAACAAAGGGAATTATCAGTTTTTTCATAATATGATTGGGGTTTGTAAAAGAAAAGCAAGTTAGATATTTCTGATTTTTATAAAGAAACAGCAGGAAAAAATACCTTACTACCGAACCAATTCCATCCAATCTGCTTTTTATTAAAAAGCTTTTCTATGGAATTAAAAAATAAAACCGCCATTGTCACCGGTGTCAGCAAGGGCATCGGTCTTGAACTTGTTAAATTATTATTGGAAAAAGGAGTGACTGTAGCAGGTTGGAGTAGAAATCAGCCTAAACTCGAGCATCCAAACTTTCACTTTTTCACATGCGACGTTTCTCAGGAAGAAAGTGTTGAAAAGGCTTTTCAGGCTACTACTCAAAAATTAGGGACTGACATTCGCATTTTGGTCAACAATGCCGGCTTTGGTATAGCTGGAGCAACTGAGTCTTTTTCTTCAGAAGATTGGAAAGCAATGTTTGATACCAACGTCCACGGTATTTTCTATACTACCAAGAGAGTAATCCCTGGCATGAAAGTGGCAGATGAAGGGCATATTCTGAATGTAGCTTCTATTGCAGGACTGAATGGTGTAAATCAATTTGCCGGATATGTGGGCACCAAACACGCCGTAAGAGGAATTTCACATTCCTTGTACATGGAGTTACGTGACTTTGGCATCAAAGTATCAACCATCTACCCTGGTTCCATTCAAACCAATTTCTTTGATGACATTCCAGGCATGCAAGCCCACGAAAATATGATGCGCCCTATAGATGTGGCGACTACCATTGTTCAGACTTTGGAAACGCATCCAAATTACTTTGTAGTGGATGTGGAATGTAGACCTTTGAGACCTAAGGGGAAAAAGTAAGTCTGAAATCTAAAATCAGAAGTCTGAAAAGACTTGACTAAAGGCAGCTATCAAAAACTGAGTACTGAAATACTTGCCTTTCCACAGGCAATAACTATTTTTGTCCTAGACCTTCTCAACCGGGTTTTTGCCCATGCCATGCGGGTGAACTCCCGGTTGGTCTCTTTTATAGCCTATGTCCTTAGAAGTCTCTCACTTATGTAAGAATTACGGTTCTCAAAAGGCCTTGGATCAGGTAACTTTTTCTGCTTCGCCTGGGAGAATTCTTGGATTTCTTGGACCAAATGGCGCTGGCAAATCCACTACCATGAAAATTATTACTGGATATTTAGCCGCAGAAAGCGGTAATGTTCAGGTCATGGGAAAAGATGCCTTGACTAATCCTAAAGAAGTGAGCCCTCTGATTGGTTATTTGCCCGAAAAAAACCCGCTCTACCAGGATATGTATGTAAAAGAGTTTTTATCCTTTGCTGGCGGACTTTATGGTCTTTCTGGTTCACAACTCAAAAGCCGGCTAGCAGAAATGCTGGATAAAACAGGTTTGATTCCAGAACAACACAAAAAAATCTCCCAGCTTTCAAAAGGTTATCAACAAAGGGTAGGATTAGCCAAAGCCTTAATTCATGATCCTCAGGTAGTGATCTTGGATGAACCTACCACCGGGCTGGACCCCAACCAACTTGTAGAAATTCGCAAGTTGATTCAGGAGGTTGCAAGAGAAAAAACATTGATTCTCTCCACCCATATCATGCAGGAAGTGGAAGCTATCTGCCAAGATGTGGTCATCATCAATAAGGGAAAAATATTGGCCGCGGACTCCTTGCAAAATTTACAGTCTGGAAATCAACAAAGCACCTTATCCTTGGAAACTGAGGAAGAGCTTCAGCTTGATTGGTTTTCAACTATTGGAAAAGTCACTTTTGGAAGGAAAGGTCCGAATGAAATTCAAATTCAGGTATCAGATCCCAACGCTGGAAGAAAAGCTATCTTGGGAGTTGTCTCAGAGCGAAATCTTAACTTGGTTAACCTGAGCCAAAGCAAGAAAAATTTAGAAGAACTATTCCGGGAAATCACAAGATGAAAAGCCTATTCATTAAGGAAATCAATGCTTTTTTCGGTAGTCTCCTTGGCTATTTGATTCTAGCCTTGTTTCTTGTCGCCATAGGCTTGATCGTTTGGGTTTTCCCCGAAACCAGCGTCTTGGAATATGGCTATGCCGATTTGGAGCCCTTATTTACTTACACTCCTTACGTGTTTACTTTTTTGATCCCAGCGCTTTCCATGCGTGCCATTGCTGAGGAAAAAAGAAACCAAACGTGGGAGCTATTAAGAACTGCGCCACTTTCACTGACTCAAATTATTATAGCCAAATATTTAGCATTGCTTTGCCTAATTATTTTGGCCGTACTGCCTACCCTGCTCTATTATATCAGTATTGTTCAGCTAGGCGATCCGATTGGTAATTTGGATCAAGCCGGCTTTTTTGGAAGCTGGATTGGGTTATTGATGATCGGTGCCGTCTTTGGTGCTGTGGGAATTTTCGCTTCCGCACTAACCTCTCAACAGGTGGTCGCATTTGTATTGGGAGTTTTTCTTTGCTTTCTGATCTACTTTGGCTTCACGGCAATTGCTGATTTGCAGCTGGGAGCTATTTCTTATTGGATAGAAGAGATCAGCCTCAGTTATCATTATGTCAATCTGAGCCGTGGAGTGATTGACTCCTCTGATCTCTTCTTTTTGGCAGGGATGATTTGGCTGTTTTTGGGAGCCTCCATTTTAGTATTGAAAAATAAATGAGTCGGTATTTCGGACATATCACCAAATCTTGGGGAATCCTGCTTGGAGGACTACTGCTTTTGGTTGCAACAAGCCAGCTGCTTCGTTTCAGACTTGATTTGACGGATGATAAACGGTACTCACTTCACCCGGCCACGGAGGAAGTTTTGGCGCAGCTAGAAACCCCTCTTCATGTGGAGATATTACTGGTCGGAGATCAGCTTCCGGGTGGAATGAGGAGGCTTCAAAAATCTATCGAAGAAACTGTAAGAACCTTTAATGCATACAGCAGCGAAAAAATAACTTTTTCCTATTTCGACCCATTGAGTTTGCCGGCAGAGGAGCAGCAGGAGTTTGTGGTTCAATTGGCAGATTACGGAATCAACCCGACCAACTTGATGGTTAATCAAAATGCAGGGCAGAAAAGTCAATTGATTTTCCCCGGAATTCTAGTCTACAATGAAGAATTTGAAACCGGTGCTTTGGTATTGAAAGGCGAAGAGGGAATGAGTCAGGAACAAATCCTGAATCAATCCATCGAAAATCTTGAATTTGAATTAAGCAATGCTATCAGAAAACTAAGTCAGCCTAGCTCTGCAGCCATCGCTATGCTCATCGGCCATGGAGAAATGGCGGAAGATGATGGATATGGTCTGGTAGAAGCTTTAGATGGTGATTTTGAGATTTTCAAAGTACCCTTGGAACAAGCCCGAACAGTAGAGGACCTCATCAATTTTCAAATCATTTTCATTCAAGGCCCAAGAGAAACCTACACAGAAAGAGAAGTTTATCTGCTGGACCAATATGTGATGCGGGGTGGTAATCTGGTCATTTTGAGCGATGGGGTTGCTGTAGATATCAACCAGGCAGGAGGAGAGGGAACATTAGCAATGCCTTTTGAAAACGGCTTGGAAAACCTCCTTTTCAAATATGGAGTCCGAATCAATAAAGATTTGATTCAAGATTTGAACTTTGGCTATTTCCCTGTTATGGGCGGGAATTTTGGGAATCAGGAACAATTAGTCCCTTTACCTTGGCCATTTTATATTCAGGCCAGCAGAATGCAGCAACATCCTATCACCAAAGGCTTAGATGTGGTGTACATGCGATTTGTTAGTAGTTTGGATACTGTATTGGCTCAGGGAATTCGCAAGACTCCTTTGCTGTTTAGCTCAGATTTCGCGAGAATTCTCCCGGCTCCAGCCAGAGTCGCTTTTCGGGATATGCAGGAAGAGCCTGACGTGGATCAATTTGCTACTCGAAACCTTCCTTTAGCCTACTTATTGGAAGGGGATTTCACCTCCTTGTTTAAAAATAGGTTTATTCCTGAAGAATTTGCCAAGGAGAATTTCAAAGAAAATGGATCAGGCAAAGTGGTGGTAATTGGAGATGGCGAGGTATTTCAAAGTCAAAAGGACCCAGTTTCGGGTGGAATGCTGACATTGGGAGACGATCCATTCAATCAACTGGTTTTTGCCAATAAATTATTCCTGAGGAATCTTTCTCAATATTTAATTAATCCAGAAGGGATTATTGCTTCCAGAAACAAAGCTTTCCAAATTCGACCATTGAATAAAGTAAAGGTGGCTCAGCAAAAAAGTTTTTGGCAGACCATCAATGTTTTGGTGCCCGTCCTGATATTGCTGATTGCGGGAGGATTGATCTCTACTTGGAGAGTTAGAAAGTTTTCTAAAAAAACTATCTAGCTTTAATTTCAAGAAATCAAGATAATATTTGTATATGAAAAGCGTTTACGGACTTTTCAATCCGATTTTATTTATAAATTTACCCCCATTCCAAAAGTAAAATACAACTAAGCCCTACGATATGAAATTTATTGTTTCCTCTTCTGCCCTTTTAAAGCAGCTTTCGGCGATCAATGGTGTAGTCACCACCAATCCGGTAGTTCCGATTTTGGAAAATTTTCTTTTTGAAATCAAAGACAGTTTATTGACGATCACTGCTTCGGACCTTCAAACGTCAATGATTACTGAAATCAACGTAGAAGCCAAAGAAGACGGAAATATCGCAGTACCTGCAAGGATTTTGATCGAAACGTTGAAAAACCTTCCGGAGCAGCCTGTAACTTTCAGCATAGATCATGACACTTATGCTGTGGAAATCAGCTCTGATAATGGACGCTATAGATTGGCTGGAGAGAATGCCACAGACTTTCCAAAAATCCCAACTGTCAATAATGCGACTACTGTGGATATGTCCACAGAGGTACTTTCCAGTGCTGTTTCCAATACCATTTTCGCGACCAGTTCTGATGAATTGAGACCTGCAATGACTGGTGTATATATCAACCTTAGCGATACCAATACTACTTTTGTAGCAACTGACGGTCACAGATTGATACGCTATAGAAGAGTGGACGTGGCTTCTTCCAGTCCTGCGAGCTTAATTATTCCAAGAAAAGCACTCAATCTTCTAAAATCCACTTTACCATCCGAAAATGTACCGGTAAGTGTGGAATTTAACCAATCGAACGCCTACTTCAAGTTCAACAATATTAAAATGATCTGCCGTCTGATTGATGAGAGATTCCCGGATTATGAAAACGTAATTCCTGCGGACAATCCAAACATCATGACCATCGATCGTCAGGACTTATTAAGCTCACTTCGTCGTATCGCGATTTATGCCAATAAGACCACACATCAGGTGAGATTGAAATTGACCGGATCCGAATTGATGATCTCTGCGGAGGATTTGGATTTCTCTAATGAGGCAAATGAGAGATTATCTTGCGAGCATGATGGAGAGGATATCGAAATCGGATTCAACGCCAAATTCTTGGTGGAAATGTTGAACAATCTTTCTTGCAAAGAAGTCAGCCTGAAGTTCTCCGCACCAAATAGAGCAGGTTTGATTTTGCCAGCTGAGCAGGACGAAAATGAAGATATCCTGATGCTCGTAATGCCTGTAATGCTCAACAATTACGTGTAATTAATCAACCAAACAACCCTATAGCTTAAAGCCCGGTTCTGCATTTGTGGAATCGGGCTTTTTTGTAACCCTCCAAGGGATTTTAAACCCTTGGAGGGTTCGTCAAAAGTTACTTTAGATCCTTGACTTGATTCTTTCAAAGATTTGAAACATCTTCCAAGATCATTTTTAATTAATAGAATATGTGGAGAAATTTAATCTTCATTTTGCTTTTTATCTTTTTCTCCTGTGCAAATAAGACTGATCAATTTTCATTTACTCCTATACAAGTAGATAAGTCGCTATTAGTCTCTGAAATAGGAAAAAGCTTGGAAATCATTGAGGTCAAAACGAAGTATCCAATTTCTGGTACCCCAACTATCCGCAAATCTGATCATTATTTTTATTTGTTTGAAGAAGGAATTGTATTTAGTCTTCATCAGATAGAAAAGAGTGGCGCGGTACGAAAAAGTATTGATTTTGGATTTGATGATAAATTGAATGCCAACGCAATTACCCAAATCATTACTCAAAATGATAGTATTGGAATAATCACCTATGGCCAGCAAATCACTTGGTTAAATGAAGAATTAGAAGAGACTGGAACAGAGAAACTACCTTTCAAGGCTAAAGTTCATTTCAGAAAAGATTCAAATACAATAGCGTACACAAATGGTATAGATGATGGAGAATGGGACATTGTAAGCTACGGTTTCAGTAGTTCCAAATCCTATTTACCCATTGATAAAAACCGGTACCGCTTTTACAACCAGACTTTCTCACCTTTTTCCAATTGGAATGGAAAAACACTATTCTCTCAGGCATTTAATGATACAATTTACATTTGGGATCAAGTCGATTTCAAACCGCTATTTCAGGTAGATTTTGGAGCAAATGCTGTAACAAAAGATCGATTTTCCCAAATTCAAGGTGCAATGGATATGCTTCAGCTTTTCAATGAAAAGAAATACAGCTACTTACTAGGTGAAATCTATGGTTTGAATGGGAATAGAATACTATTTGGACTGAGTCAAAAAGGGAATCAAGCTTTGGGTTTATTGGATTTTAATTCTGGTGAATTGAAAATCTATCGTGGTTTGGTCGACAATTCAATTTCTGGGATCAACCTATTTGCCCCTCAGTTTGTAGAGGATGGAATATTGTATTTTGGTGTTTCCGGAGAACGGATTCTAGAGAATTCCGATAGGCTACCGGATTCCTTTAAACATAGATTATCCAATGATTATGCAAACTCCTATTTTATCTATTGTTTGGAGCTTAAAGATTAAAATCAATCGATTTACTAAAATTCCTCATCTCTAGTGATGATTTAAACCTTCGAGGTCTGAGAAAAGACCTCAAAGGTTCTTTTTCGTATCTCTCACCATTTTCAGATACAAACCCTCCACTCTTTCTCTGGCTCAGGGATGGCAGCAAAAATGAATCGGATAATCTTGTCTTTAGATCCTGATTTTTTAATATAGGAACCCAAAAAGCCATAATGGAACCTTTTCTCCCCAGCCAGTTTCTATATCATCACTAGCTATCAAATATTTTTCTTCACTGATGACTTGTTTGGAGGATTTGTTTTTCCCACCCACTTCTAAAGTTAATCCATTCACCCAAAAGTCTCCTTTTTTGGGCTCAAACACTTCGTATCCTGCATTCAGCAACTGATTTAGGAGGAAAGTCTCTCGAAGAGCTCCTTTATCCGGGGAGGAGTTGATGGCAAAAGAAAGGTTTGTGTTTTCAAGATATAATTTATCCGGTTTTTGTAATCTTGAGATTCCTTTGCCTTTTGTAAGTAAAACGTTTAGAATTCTTGCATCTTTCAACTGATAGATATGCTCTAAAATCCGATCTCTAGAAATACTTAGTTTAGCGGAAATAGCCGAAACATTGGGTTTGAAGGGGGCAGATTCAGCAATCACTCCAAGTAATTTTTTGACCTTAGCGGCTGTGCCGGCATTATAGGAAGAGATATAGGCCAGGTCTGTGTCTACTACTGTATTGATTATTTGTTCGAGTTTAGATCCATACTCATGTTCACCTTCTATAAAAACTGGGAGGTATCCTCTGCTGAGGTATTTTTCAAAATGGGGCAATGGACGGAATTTTGAAATTACTTCTTGGCTTATTTCCCGATGCCTTTTTTGTAGATCCTCAAGGGAAAAAGAAGGAAAGTCAACCACCTCAGATAGCTTAAGGTATTCCCTGAAGGATAATCCAGGTAGGGAGTAACTAATTACCCGTCTGCTTAGGTCCGATTCTCCTCGATAAATATCCAAGGCAGAAGAGGCTGAAAAAATCACCTGAAGCTGGGGTAACCCATCATAAATATTCTTCAGTTCCCTCGACCAATTGGGGTATTTGTGCACTTCATCTATCAATAAAACTTGGCCTCCCTTCTGAAACCAACTCATAGCAGTATCCAATAAAGTATTTTGATAAAACCAAGGATGATCTGCTGTGACATATAGGCCATTTACCTGATTTTTGGATAAGGTGAATTTGAGGTGCTGAAGCATGAGTGTGGTCTTTCCTGCACCCCTTGGTCCTTTAATACCAATCATTCGCTGATTCCAATTGATCTTTTTACTCAAAAACCTTTGAAAATCCTCTTTTATTGCCAGCAGCAATGAATCCTGAAAATCGATCAATACTTGCATAATGAAGTTTTAAAACTACATAAAAATACTAATTTTGTTGTTTTAAAACCACAAAAAATATATAAAGTCATTTTCTTTTGGCCGAGCTACTTTGGCAGATCCATTTCGGTTTTCTGATTTTCCAGATTGAAGTTGTTTATTAAAATCAAAAATATTGTTTTCGTAAAAAAGATAGATCGGAGATTAAACCTTCGAGGTCTGAGAAAAGACCTCAAAGGTTCTTTTTCGTATCCCTCAACATTTTCAGATACAAGCCCTCCACTCTTTCTCTGGCCCAGGGAGTTTTTCTCAGAAAGGATAAACTGGACTTGATGGATGGATTATGCGTAAAGCAACGTATGGTAATCCGCTCTCCGAGTTCTTCCCATCCATAATGTGCCACCAATTGTTCCAAGATGGTATCGAGTCGAAGCCCGTGAAGAGGATTGTTAGGTTGATGTTCCAAAGGGTTATAGTTATTAGGAATTAGTTATAAGTTATTGTTATCTGGCTTCGTTAGAAGCTGGACTATTTCATTGGAATTATAAATCCTGCCTTCGGAAAAGCAGGATAACTTTCTATCATTTGTACTTCTGCCAACCGCCTACTGGACACTGTTTACTGCAAACTGCCTACTACACCGGCTGTATCAAATCCCATAAATTTCCATAAAGGTCTTTGAAAACCGAAACGATTCCGAATTCCTCCTTGGCAGGCTCCCGGATAAATTCCACACCTTTGGAAATGTAGTTTTCATAATCCCGATAAAAGTCATCTGTATACAAGAAAAACATCACTCTTCCTCCTGCCTGCATTCCGATTTGCTTTTCATGGGCCTCATTCGCTGCTTTAGCCAAAAGCAGATGACAGCTCGAACCCGGAGGTGACACACGAACCCAGCGCTTGGTTTCGGAAAGTTGGGTATCCTCCAAAAGTTCGAAGCCCAAAACATGAGTATAGTAGGTGATCGCTTCGTCGTAGTCTTTGACTAAGAGGGAGATTTGTCCGAGTTGTTGGACCATAAATTTTTCAATTTGCTATAACAGGATACTTGAGCTTTAAACCAAATTTTAACCTTATTTCAAAGTCTAAGTTATCCAGAAACTCCTGCCATATTATTTCGTTTTCAATAAAGGCCGATTTTTCAAAAGTACCAACCTGATGAGATTTTCTTTTTCTTATATATTATTTTTAGTCCTCTTGATAAGCTCATTTGCTAATGCGCAAAAAATATCGGGAGGCTATACATTTGCAATAGATGATCAGCTACAGGAAAGAATCTATGCCATTGACCGATTAGAATTTTTCGAAGACACGTCTAATCAATTAAATTTTGAAACTGTTAGTCAACCTGGGTTTCAGGATAAGTTTAAAATTAATCCCGCTTTCTCTAAAGGTTTATTCAATCCGTCCAGTACTTATTGGGTAAAGGTATCTGTATTAAAGAATCCTCAAAGTGAATATTATTGGATTTTAGAATTTTATGATCAGACCATTGATCGAATTACTGCCTTTTTACCAGAAAAAAATACATATAAAACAATTGAATTGGGGGACCGTCTGCCATTTGAAAAGAGGGTATTTTCCCATAAAAATTTTGAAGTTCCAGTATCTAATCAAATTGAGGGAATAGACAACTATTATTTCAAAATTACTTCCTCTCAAAAAGCTGATATTAGGGTAGCTTTCAGATCAGTAAATCGTTTTGTTTACTATTCTCTAAACGAGTACTTTTTGTATGGTATTTTTTACGGGATGATTCTAATCATTACCCTTTACAACCTACTCATGTACGCCGCGATAAGGGAAGTCAAATATCTTTATTATGTTTTTTATCTTCTTTGTGTAGTAGGTTTTGCTATGTCGGTAGACGGTATAGGGTTTCAGTATTTATGGCCTAAAATGCCTTCGATCAATAACATAGCCGTTGGTATTTTTGGATTTGGCATCATTGTTTTTGCTATTTTGTTTTCTATCAAATTTTTAAATCTAAGACATCGCTATAAGCCAATGTATTTTACCCTAATGGCAACTTTAATTTTAAAAACTATACTGTTTTTATTGGGAGTTTTACAATTCAGGGAGTTATTGGAAATTCAATATTATGACATTCTCCCCTTTGCTTTGATCTTGGTAGCAAGTATTCAAGTTTGGAAAAAAGGATATAAGGTTGCTAGGCTATTTGTTATTGCCTACTCTATTTTATTTCTTGGAGTCTTTTTAAAAATTCTTATCCAAACAGCCTGGGTACCACATACTACCTTGATATATTATAGTTTACATATTGCTTTTTTGATAGAAATGCTATTACTCACCTTGGCATTGGGAGACAGAATCAAGATTTTGAAAGAGTCCAAAGATCAAGCTCTTTTGAGAAGCCTCCGTCAGGCTGAAATGAACGCGAAATTGAAAGATAAGGTCAATGCTGAATTAGAGCAAAAAGTGTTGGACCGGACTCGAGAGCTAGAATCAAAAACCTTTTTACTAGAGCAATCCAATCAGCAGTTAATAGAAAAAGATCAAGAAATCAAACGGATTAATTCACTCTTAGACAAAGATATCTGGAAGCTCAAATCACAGGTTAAAGAAGGTCTCAAAGCTAGGGTTACAAATAGAAAGATGGATTATCAGGAGTTTAAACTTATTTTTCCGGACCCTAATGCTTGCCATAGATATCTCGCAGAAATAAAATGGGGCAAGGGGTTTACCTGTAAATCATGTGGCTATCAAAAAGAAGCCCGAGCCCCAAAAATTTTCACTAAACGATGCGGAAAGTGTGGTCATTTAGAATCCAGTACAGCAGGGACTGTTTTTCATGGAATAAGAATTCCTCTTGAAAAAGCATTTTTCCTCTCCTACCTAGTTCTTTCAGGACAAAACAACTATACATTGGAGCAGATTTCGGAATTTTTGGATTTGAGAGTAAATGCTATCTCCAGCTTCAAAATCAAAATAAAATCAGTCCTTTCAGAGTCCCAAAATAGTCATCCAGATTGGGAAGATCTTTTGCTTGATCAGAGCTCAAAAATGAAGGAAAATGCAATTTCTGACTAAGCAAAACAAGCTTGATATTGAAGCGGGAAAGAAAAGTAAAAAATACTTGTATTTTGATCATTTGAGCATTTTTTCTTGAAATCCAAGAGGGAATTTCTTTAAATTATTCAATCGATTTCGAGGGTCAAACCTAATTTTTTTCTTCAAATATTACCTCTCAGTAATTGGGTGTATATAGTTTCATATTGAAGAGCCGGACATTCCGGATTTTTAAAAACTAAACCCATAACCTTTATGAAAAAATTACTACAAAAAGGGAGTAATGGAAAACTGATCCTCTGGGTCTGCCTCCTTCTCTTTTTAAAAAGCAGTCATGTCCTTTATGCTCAACAAAATGAAATCAGGGGCACAGTAGTGGATTCGACAGGCGAACCACTTCCAGGAGTCAATGTGGTGATCAAAGGTTCTACCACAGGCACAGTAACAGATTTGGATGGAAGATATAATTTGAATGTCGCGCCAAACTCTGTTCTTATCTTTTCATTTGTAGGATTTACTACCCAGGAAATACCTGTAAATGGGAGAAATCAAATCAATGTTACTTTAGGCGATGACACATCTGATCTTAGCGAGTTTGTCGTTGTGGGTTACGGCCTGCAGCGAAAAAGTGATTTGACAGGTTCCATCTCTTCAATAAAATCAGAGGAAATTTCAAGACTTCCAGTTTCAGATGTAACACAATCTCTTCAGGGTCGAGTATCGGGAGTTCAGATAACTTCTAATTCAGGAGCTCCAGGTGCGGGAACTACAGTGAGGATTCGAGGTGTAGGAACACTTAATAACGCTAATCCACTTTTCGTGGTGGATGGAATGCTATTAGATGATATAGATTTCTTAAATCCCAATGATGTTGAATCAATGGAAGTTTTAAAAGACGCATCAGCAACGGCAATCTATGGTTCCAGAGGAGCTAACGGCGTTATAATTGTGACGACCAAACAAGGTAGCTTTAATGCTAAGACCAAAATAAGTGTAGATGCCTATACAGGTGTACAGCAAGTGGAAAGAAAAATTGACTTAGTCAATGCGAGACAATTTGCCGAATTAGCCAATGAATTAGAGCAAAACGTCGGAAACCAACCACTGTACAATGTAAATGATTATGGAATAGGTACAGACTGGCAAGATCAAATCTTCCGTAACGCACCTATTAACAATGTCACTGTAGGAGCTTCTGGAGGAAATGCCAATACGAGTTATAACTTAAGTATCAATTATTTCGATCAAAAGGGAATCATCAAGGAATCTGAGTTTGAAAGATTAACCGTAAGGTTGAATAATCAATATAAGTTTAACGATGCAGTCACTTTTGGTCATAATTTCTCCTTCATCTATTTCAATCAGCAAAATGAACCAGGTGTTATTGGAAATGCCTACAGAGCGTATCCAATTTTTTCACCAAGAAATCCGGATGGAACATATACAAATACAGCACCGGTAGGAAACCCTGTGGCTCAATTTGAATATAATTCCAATAATAGAAACCATAGTTATCGGGGAGTGGGCAACTTCTTTATGGATGTAAAATTTCTCAAAAATTTCTCCTTTAGAAGTAATCTAGGGCTAGACTTAGAATTCCAAGATGGAAAAAGTTTTACTCCCGTATTCTTTGTATCTCCAACTCAGCAAAATTTTGAAAATTCAGTTTCTGCTTTTAATTCAAGAAACAGAAACATCCTTTGGGAAAATACTATCAACTTTAATAAAGAGTGGGATGATCATCGTTTAAATTTATTGGGTGGTATAACTACTCAAAGTTTTTACACTGAAACTCTTTCGGGAAGTAGAAGAAATATCCCTGGCGATGATCCTTCACTTTGGTATTTGAGTGCTGGAGACTTGACCACTCAGACCAATTCCAATACCGCAGGGGATTGGGCAATGCTCTCTTATCTTTTCCGGGCAAACTACACTTATAAAGATAAGTTCTTAGTTACGGGTACTTTTAGAAGAGATGGATCTTCACGTTTTGGAAGAGAAAACCGCTATGGAAATTTTCCTTCTTTGGCTTTAGGATACAGACTTATTCAAGAAGGCTTTTTGCAAAATCAGAACTTCCTTTCCAATCTAAAGATCAGAGGTAGCTGGGGTATTATTGGAAATGACAAAATTGCTTTTTATGAGGGAAGACCAGTAGTGACAGGCAATCAAAATGCTGTTTTTGGAGCTGATGAAAGCTTGATTTTCGGAGCAACCTTATTAAGATTGGCCAATCCATTCATTCAATGGGAGGAGACAGTTACCTCTAATTTAGGATTAGAATTTGGGTTTTTAGACGATAGATTAACAGGTGAAATCGATTACTACTACCGAAGAACCAATGACATTTTAGTTGGAGTTCCGATTCCCGCTTATGTGGGCGCAAGCAACAATCCAGTAATAAATGCAGCATCTGTAGAAAATAAAGGACTGGATATAACTTTAAATTGGAGGGATCGCAAAGGAGAATTCGGATATAATTTCGGAATTGTTGCCTCCACAGTAAACAACAAAGTATTGGATATTGGAGAGGGTAACGAAGCCATTTTCGCAGGTGCTGTAGGAATCAGCGGACTACTCGGTAGCCGTACGGTGGTAGGTGAATCAATTGGTCACTATTATGGGTACAAGACTATTGGTGTTTTTCAAAATCAGGAGCAAATCAACAACACCCCTAGAAGAGGCCCAGAAAGACCTGGAGATCTGATTTTTCAAGATACCAATGGAGACGGAGTTGTTAACAATAATGACCGGGTCATTTTAGGTAGCCCAATCCCAGATTTGATATTTGGATTCAATCTCGGATTTGATTATAAGGGATTTGACTTTAGAGCAGATTTCAATGGGACTTTAGGAAATGAGATTTATAACTCCAAAAAACAGGTTCGATTCAATACTTACAATTTTGAAACTTCTTTCTTAGATCGTTGGACTGGTGAGGGCACGAGTGACTCAGAACCTCGAGTAACAAACGGAGGCCATAATTATGAAGTGTCAGATCGATTTATCGAAGATGGTTCTTTTATGCGACTTAGAAATCTTCAAATTGGATATACCTTCTCCCAAGGAATGTTGGAAAAAGCCAAACTTCAAAATTTGAGGCTATATATATCCGGAACTAACTTATTCACCATCACAAACTACTCTGGATACACCCCTGAAATAGGTGGAGGAAATGTCCTGGGTACTGGTTTTGACAATGGGATTTATCCGATAGCCAGAACAGTAAACGTAGGAATTACTGCCAACTTCTAAATCATGACCCAAAATGAAAAATAGCATAAACAAAAAAATACTTTCTTGGACATTAATCGCCGGTCTGAGTCTAGGCTTAGGCGCTTGTTCAGATGATTTTCTAGATAGAGCCCCAAAAGGGGAACTTACTTCCGATAATTTCTTTCAGGATGCCAACCATGCGGAACAAGCAGTCAATGCCATTTATTCACATTTAAGAAATTTCAATGTTCATGTATTTTCTTACATTGGATTGACGGATATAGCCTCCGACGATGCCGATAAAGGATCTGTCCCAGGAGATGCTGGATTCCTTCAGGATATTAACGATTTTACCTTTGATGCCAATAATACAGCAGTGAATGGGACTTGGAGGGGGTATTATCAAGGTGTTTTTCGAGCCAACCAGGTATTAGCAAATATCCCGAGAATTGCTATGAATGAACAGCTTAAAACCCAATACTTAGCTGAAGCTAGATTTCTTAGAGCCTATTTTTATTTCTTTTTAGTCCGAGCCTATGGTGATCTTCCTTTGATAGATCGTCCCCTGAATCCTGCTGAGTACCGTCAAGCAAGAGTACCAAAGGAAAGAATATATGAATTTATAGAAGAAGATCTTCAGTTTGCTGCAGACAATCTACCTGAAAAATCTGAATACAGTGCCTCAGACTTGGGCAGAGCGACATCAGGAGCTGCCAAAGCATTTCTTGCAAAAGTCCATTTATTCCAAAATGATTTTCAGGCGGCATTTCAAGTTGCGCAAGAGGTAATTTCCAGTGGTGAATATGCCCTTTATCCCGACTATGAAGCAATCTTCCGAAAAGAAGGTGAGCACAGTTCAGAATCCATTTTTGAAGTTACCACAGTTGCACTAGAACAAGGAGGAGGAGGATCTCAATTCAACGAGGTGCAGGGAATACGGGGAAACCCAAATAACGGTTGGGGATTCAACAGCCCATCTGCCAATTTAGTTGCTGCTTTTGAGCAGGGAGATCCCAGATTGAGAGCCACGGTCATTAGTAACGGTGATACACTCCCCAGTGGGGAAGTTGTTCGGGCTGACCCCAATATGGGCCCTAATGCAAGATTTAGCAGAAAAGCATGGTTACCAGAGCGTCCTCCTATTGGATTTGGAAATTCAGGAGCAAATATTCGTTTATTTAGATATTCCGACCTCTTGTTGATTGCTGCTGAAGCTGCCAATGAAATCGGAAATCAATCTCAGGCCTTGAATTATCTAAATCAGGTAAGAGCCCGGGCTAGACAAGGAAACTCAAGTATTCTGCCAGACGTCACAACTACCAATCAGACTGAATTACGGCAGGCAATATGGAGAGAAAGAAGAGTGGAGTTGGCTATGGAGCAACACCGATATTTTGATATAGTGAGGCAAGGAAGAGCCCAACAAATTTATCAAAATTTAGGTATAACATGGGTTCCAGGCAAACACGAAGTATTTCCAATCCCACAGGCTGAAATTGATATCAGTGGTGGAACTTTACTGCAAAACCCGGGATATTAACAAGAGGGATACCTATCCAAATCCGGACAATGGAAAATGATTCTTGTCCGGATTTTTTCTTTCCTTCTGCATGAATGGAGTGGTTATTCCGAAAAAATCATTCAGAAGTTAGATTATTCCTCGAATAATTAATCTAAAACCAAATGCTAAAAATGAACAGAAAAATTCAACTTAAAATATTCTTTGCTTTCTTTATAATTCTTGTTTCTTGCAATGAAAAAGAAACGCAAGCATCTTTAGAAATAGATGCTTATGAGCAGCATGTGGAACTTCGGTGGTCCCCATCGGAAGAAATAGATTCTTACTCCATCTGGGTCTCTTTAGATGGCGCCAATTTCACTCAAAGAGGGGAGACTAAAGATACTTTATTTTTGGATTTTGTGTCAGATCTTGGCAGTGAACTTCAACTTCAATATGAAGTGAAGGCCTCCAATGAAGGTGATTTCACAACTATTGCTTCTGGTTCTGCCCAGACGCGAAAAATGACCGATGAAGAACTCTTGGACATGGTGGAATATTACACATTTAGATACTTTTGGCATGGAGCAGAATCCAATTCAGGCATGGCACCTGAAAGAATCCACCTCGACGGCGAATACCCCCAAAATGATGCTCATATCGTGACAACAGGAGGAACAGGCTTTGGACTATTCGGTATTATCGCTGGAATTGAGAGAGGCTGGGTATCCCGAAAAGAAGGTTTAACTCGAATGGAAAAGATTGTAGGCTTTTTGGAATCTGCAGACCGATACCACGGAATTTGGGGCCATTGGATCGATGGTCAAACCGGTAAAACAAAAGCATTTAGCAAAAAAGATGACGGAGCCGATTTGGTAGAGTCTGCATTTCTTATGCAAGGACTATTGGCGGTAAGAGAATATTACAAAAACGGAAACTCAGAAGAAAAAGCTTTATCAGACCGGATCCATACTCTTTGGCAAGAAATGGAATGGGATTGGTTTACCCAAGGGGGTAAAAATGTACTTTACTGGCATTGGTCTCCAAATTTTGAATGGGATATGAACTTTGCTTTGGAAGGATACAATGAATGCTTGATAACTTATGTCTTGGCCGCATCCTCTCCTACTCACACCATTGACCCTGAGGTATATCATCAAGGCTGGGCAAGAGGAGGGGATATCAAAACTACAGCGAATGCTTATGGATACGAGTTGCAACTCAGCCATAATGGATCCCAAGAATACGGAGGGCCCCTATTTTGGGCGCATTACTCTTATTTGGGCTTAAACCCGATGGGGTTACAAGACCGCTATGCAGACTACGAAAAGGAAAATCGTAATCACACCCTCATAAATAGGGCTTGGTGTCTTGATAACCCAGGAAACTTTAAAGGTTATGGAGAGGACTTATGGGGATTGACAGCTTCCTATTCTGTAAATTTTTACAATGCCCACAAACCAGGAAATGATACAGGAGTTATTTCTCCAACGGCTGCTATTTCTTCTATTCCCTATACTCCCAATGAATCCATAGCCGTCATCAAAAACCTCTATTACAACTACGGAGATAAAACTTTTGGAAAATATGGTTTCTATGATGCTATGAGCCCACATCACGAATATTTCCCAAATCGTTATTTAGCAATTGACCAAGGTCCCATGATAGCCATGATTGAAAACCACAGAACCGGTTTAGGATGGAAATTATTCATGAATGCTCCAGAAGTAATAGAAGGATTAAAAAAGTTAGATTTTACCCACCCATAAAATTTCAATTTTACTAAATGCTCCAAGTGATTTTTCTCTTGGAGCTTTTTAAGCATTTTAAAATCCAGGAAAGATTGTGGAATTTAGTATGCTTAGCTTTGAGACATAAGAAATGCTTTGGCAATTATTTCTAGATCAATTAACTATGTTTCTTTCTACCACAACCTTCCCAATTGATTCAAAGTTTCCCGCTCTTTTTGATAGCTTTTTCGGATCACCCAAATAAATCCGAGCCAAAACCCGATCCCGGTGATCAGGCAATAAACAAAGAAAGCGAAAGAGAGATGGGGTTGAATAGCAATCAAAAAGAAGCTAAGCCCAATTCCATAGGTCAGATAAATGATGGGCGTCCATACAAATTGAATTCTTTTGCGGTTTTCATAGTATCGGCGGACTTTTTCCACAAAAACAGCCGTAGCCTGATGAGGTTGGAGCTGACGGAGCTGAAAGCGACTCCACAACTCCAAGAATACCCGAATCCCGAGGGAGCCAAGCATCAGCGAAAGTCCCATGATCAATTTCCAATCTCCAAATTGACCAATTTCATAAAAGAAGAAAGCTAAGACAAGCAATGTGGTCGATAAGATTCCTATAGTCCAATATTGGTCTTTTTTCAGCTTTTTGAGAGCTGACTTGGCCAAACTCAGTATTTGGTCTGCCTGTAGTGTGGGAGACTTTTTAACTTGTGAATTATAAATCGACTGAAGGGGATCAAGTGTTTCCATGGCTGATACAGGGATAAAGTTGTTTTTTGATTCGATGAATTTTGACGCGAAGATTTTCCGAACTCAGGCCCAAGGTTTCTTCAATGGTGGCGTAAGGGATGCCCTCCAACACCATCAATATAAGTAGTCGATTTTGAGGGCTGAGCTGATCAATGCAGGCATACATGCGTTGAATCTGTTGCTCCTTTTCAGGATCGTATTCCGACTGAGGTTGAATCGCTAATTCCATTGCTTTTTGGGCTTCTTTCTTTTCTTTTTTCAAATGAAGCAAGCAGGTATTCACGGCAATTCGATAAATCCAGGTTTGCCAATTCGCTTCCTCTCGGAATTGCTTTCTGTGAATCCAAGCTTTTACGAAGGTTTCTTGTAAGGCGTCCTCAGCCAAGGCACTGTCTTGTCTGAAATAGCCCAAGCAGAGCCGGAAGACCGCATCCTTGTGTTCCTCAAATCGGGTTTTGAATAGTTTTTCTTCTTTGCTGCTGCTCAAGGCTTTTTTCGATGGCTAATTATTAGAGTATGCTTCTTGGGTATTGTTACAAAATCCGAAAATTTTTTCTCCAATAGAAAAAATCTAGAAATCTGTAACAATCTGAAGGGGGCACACTCTAAGCCTTAAAAATCACAAAAAATGAAAACGACTACGAAAACCATGAACGCACACCAATTAGATTTGCTCGACGAGTGGAGAACCGAACTAAGTATACGCTGTAAAAATGGAATCAATTTTATTTTTGGAGCGGCATTAATCTGGGCAGGAATTGCAGTGATCTGGAATCTTGAGTTGAGCTTGTACAATCAAAGTATTCTCACTTTTTCTATTTCTGGACTAATGCTCCCACTGGCATGGGGCTTCGGGAAAATCATGAAAACGGCTTGGAATGTGGAAGGAAATCCCCTGAATAAGGTTGGGATGATTTTCAACCTGGCTCAACTCTTTTATTTCCCTTTTCTATTTATCCTTTTGGGAAATAAGCCTGAATACTTTGCCTTGGGTTATGCCATCATCACCGGAGCACATTTCTTTCCCTATGCCTGGTATTATAAGACCAATTGGTTTGGGTTTTTTGCCGGGCTGATTCCATTTGGATCGTGGATCCTTTCCATTTACTTCCCAGAAATGATCGGACTGATCCCTGCTTTTGTTTCGGGCTGTTTGGGGATTTTGGGGCTGGGATTGGTGAGGGATTATCGATTAAAAATCGGGCAAGGTAATCAGGCAGCAATCCTTTGAGGTTTCAAAAATCAGCTGTTCAGGATTTGCAATCCTGAACCAGGATCCTAGGATTTTCAATCCGGATACATCTTTTAGTCTCTGTTTTAAAGAGAATTGGGATTTAGTGAATAAAAATCTTCTGATCGAGCTTCGAGATTACAAATCTCGAAGAGCTGAGAGCAAATTATAAATATGCTTTATCCAAGAAAAATAGGTATTAAAAAATGATTAAACTTTTGATTTTTTAGTTGATTTAAGAGAATATTTTTTTAACTTTTAGTCTTTAACTTCTAATTTTTCCGACCTATGGATCATCAGGAACAAATAATAATAATGGTCTTAAAGTGATAACTGGTCTACGATGAAAAAGTCAATAGTTTTATTTGCTCTAGGTGTTTGCTGTCTCTCCTGTAACCAAAACAAATACCCTATCGGTATTTTTCCAGAGGAAGCGACCAATTTGTCAGTAATCAATTCCCCATTTGATGATGTTAACTCAGACATACCTGCAATCACATTTGGATTTAAAATTGTTTTTTTCATCCAATCGAATTAATTCCCAACCCAATCACTTTAATTTGGTGGAATCTAATCTTGGATTTTATTGGGATAAATCAGAGGGATTCTTAAGAGTAGATCAAGGAAATACTCTTTTTGATACTTGGTTGAGAGATTGGGTGAGAAAAACGGAAACGAATTTCAATGAAAAAGGTCCTTACACCTTCATTGATTCGGAAGCTGGAGAAATTTTGCTTTTTAGCCGGGACAATTCCGAGGGCGTTTATTCCATTCTTTCCGAACCCCGAGAAGCTAACTCACAGGAGATCGATGGTGCTGAGGCATCTTTGAGACTAATGGAAAATGGATCGAGTGAAATGTACCCCTCCTTTTATGGAGGCGATTATTTGAAAGGTGCTGGAGTAGAAAGCCAAGGCCGACCTGAAAAAATGCTATTCAGCTCGGATCGGGATGGGGTATTTGATATTTATGAGGTGGATCTTCCGGCAAGCGGGTCCGTGCTGGAATTCCTTCAAAGTGCCGAAGAAAAGGAAATCCAAAAAATCGGGATCAATACCACGTCTAATGACCACATGCCATTTGTCTATGGGGATATGCTGGTATTTTCCTCAGACCGTCCGGGAGGATATGGAGGCTACGATTTGTATTACTCGTTTCGCAGCGGAGATGGCTGGACCGAGCCGGAAAACTTTGGCCCCAAAGTCAATTCCGAATTCGATGAATACCGACCTGTGGTATCGGACGCTTGGGAATTTGAAAATCAATTGATGATTTTCTCCTCCAACCGTCCCGGTGGATTGGGTGGATTTGATTTGTATTTTGTTGGTATCCCGAAGTTTTAAATTGCAAAAATTAAAGTCAATGTTTGAAACCTTCGAGGTCAAAAAGACCTCAAAGGTTAGCTTCCTGGATGAGCAAAGACATGAGCTGAATAATATTCCTCCAAAAAACGATTGATCTTTTTATCCAAAGACCAAAGTTGCAGTCCATTCTCCATACAAGCTAAAATAATGACAGAGTCAATAAGGCCTATTCCCTGATTCAACAGCTGGTATTTTTGAGAGAAAAGCCCCGCGTGATATCCAAGATTTGCATCCTTGATTTTTGGCGTGTTCTGATAAACTATGTCCAGTATTTCCAATTCTCTTTTCCCTTTTGCTCCCTGGACCAATTCCCCAAAAATGATATCCAAGGTCCAAACCGATCGCCGATCCAAAAGGCTCTGGCAGCTTGAAAAATAAGCTGGATTGGCTTTGAAATACTCAATCCAAATGGAAGTATCAAAGATTACTCCCATTAAGAATTGTTTTTATTCCTAAGTTCCTCTGCCGTCCAATAAAAGTCTAGGGGTTCAGCCACAATTTCCTGAGCAACGGATCTAATTTTTTGAGTAGCAATATATTCCTCCAAGGCAATTCGGAGCGTTTCGGTGATGTTTTTCGCCTTAGAAAGCTCCATGGCTTCGGCGATCAACTCGTCGGATATCAAGGCTGTTACTTTCATATGAATAAGAATTCACTCTAATATACGATGATTAATCGTATAAATGTTATATGAAACCTTCGAGGTCTCAGCTGTTCAGGATTTGTAATCCTGAACCACGATCATAGGATTTTCAATCCGGATAAACCTTTTAGTTTCAGTTTTAAAGAGAATTTGGATTTGGAGATTAAAAATCTCCGGATAGAGTTTCGAGATTGCAAATCTCGAAGAGCTGGATATCTGAATAGCAGTGCCGGAGATTTCTACGGGATAAGAAAAGGGCCCATTCGATTGGCAGAATTTGGGTAATATAATTTCCCCTTTGAAGATTAAAAATCTTCCGATCAAGCTTCGAGATTGCAAATCTCGAAGAGCTAGTTCCTCTTTCGAAATGACACCTCAAAGGTTCTTGCGTTTTTTCAGCTTTCTGATTTTAGCTTTCTGACTTACTCCACTTTTTTCCTCTCCCCTCTAAACGTTCCATTCGGCTGAACAAAGCTCACGGCGATGATTTCCCCGTCTTTTTCCTCAAACTTGACTTTGAAGCCTTCCAGCACCTTCAGGTTAAACTCGTGTTCCCCGATATTGACCAGTTCGTACTCAGGCTGACCGGGCACAAAGGCATAGAGTTTTTCCTCCTTGATGTAAATCTTCACTTCCTGCACGCCCATCAGGAGATAGGCTCCTTCGTACTTTTTCAAGTCATCTACCGAAAGCTCATTTTCCTTCGGAGTCCGCTTAAATTCGATCGGATCCAAGGCAGGTTCTAATGAAGCTTTTAGACCAGAGATATCTCCGGTCATATTGCTGACAAACTGCAAGACAAAAGGATTATCTCGATTCGGTTCGCCTTGGTAGATCAAAAACAAATTGAACGCGTCGTAGTCTTTGTGCTCCAAAAAACCACCCAAGAGCCCCGTCTGCAAAAAGAGCGTATCATTTTTCAGGTCAATCTCCATCTTGCCATAGCCGGGATGTTCGTAAGTACCAGTGTAGTCCATCAGGATATGGGAAGGTTTGGTCAGGCTGACTTTCGCTGTGGAGTCTGCGGCAGCTTTCGCCTTGGCTTGTGCTTCTTTGGCCTCCTCGAGTCGCTTGACAGTCTCGCCCAACCAATCAGCAGGCTCCAGATTCAGCATGTGATCGGCAATCATATTCCGGACGACATTGGGAAGAGGAGAGCCATTTTGATTGGTCAGAATCATGATCCCCAGGCTGTCTGTAGGGAAGAAGGAGGCAGAAGCTGAAAAGCCGTCGATATTTCCCCCATGCTCCACCCGGTAGTGACCTCGGTAAGATGCCAAAAACCAGCCATAGCCATAGTTGGAAAACTGTACATCGGGATGCTCTTTGGACGGAGTACCTGCCGCCACGACCATTTGGGCACTCATTGCCTCCTTCACGTAGTCTTCAGGGATGATTTGTTCGCCTTTGAATTTTCCGCCATTGATCCAGGTGATCAGCCAGTTGGACATCTCGGAAACGCTGGAATTGATCGCTCCTGCAGGACCCATAGCTGCGATGTTGTAGTAGTCCATTTTGCTGGTTTTTCCGTCCAGCTCCACCGAATAGCCAAAGGATTTATCAGCATCCTTTTCCATCTCTGGAATGCGGAAATTACTTCGGGTCATGCCCAGTTTGTCAAAAAAGAGTTCTTTTACGTTTTGCTCCCAAGTCTTACCCGTGAGTCGGGCACCGATTTCTCCCTGTAGGAAAAACATCCAGTTGTTGTAATACCATTGCTGCCGCAGTCCGGTAAAAGGTTCTTGAAACTCAATCCGCTTGATCAGTTCCGATTTGGACTCAGAGGGAAACATAAACCAGGAAAAGTCATGTCTAGGCAAGCCCGTGCGGTGTGCCATCAGATCTTTGACGATGATTTGCTCATTCATCCAAGGTTCTGCAAATCGGAGTTCGGGAATGTATTTTCCAGGCCTCTCATCAAAGTCGATTTTTTCATCCTTTCTCAAAACACCCAAAACAGCAGAGGTAAAAGCTTTGGAAGAAGAACCAATGGCGAAAAGCGTATTTTCTGTCACTGGAACCTGATTTTCTACATCCTTGTAGCCAAAGCCCTTTGCGTATACGATTTTATCCTTTTGAACAATGGCTACCGCAAAACCCGGAGTTTTCAGCGCAACGCGGGCTTTTTCGAGTTCGGAGTCCAGGGTTTTGAAAGGGTCAGTTTTTTTCTGGGCCAGAGATGGGCTTCCAAAAAGGCTAACGACAAGTAGAGTGAGGAAAAGTTTTTTCATGCCAAAATTCGTTTGGTTAAATATAGGGGCAGGAGGTTTTGAATACAACCATTAAGCAAGCTGAAGGTCAAAGGTTCGGGGCATCATCCTATGAGGTTTCCAAAATCCTCGAAGGATTCTGTTGGATTTAACTTCTTCTTTCAAGATTGATACTGTTTTCAAAAAGAAAACCTTCGAGGTCTGAAAAAAAGATCTTAAAGTTTAGCCGAAATTCTCTAAAAATGAGTCGAAAACCTGCGAAAAATACCCTATAAAGGGTATTTTTTGTGAGTTTTTTTTCACCTACATTTCATGAAATTTTTATCCAAAAAACATGAAAAAGAATGCAAAAATTTTGAGCAAAAGCCTCCTGGGTTTGATGATCTGGGGGGGCATTAGTTGTACTACTTCGTTGGATGAAGAAATTCCCTTGGAATTAGCTTCACCTGGAGTGGAAGTGATCGAGGGAACTTTAAAGGTGAATTCCTTTGATACCTATGAGGAGCTTATTACTGGGGAAGAAAAGATTGGCTTTGGGGATTTTCTTAGTTTTCAAAAGCAATTTGATGAGATCAGAAAATCCGGTGAAAATCTTCGAATCAGTCAAGAGGGGTATAATGAAATTACAGCTTGGGAAGGAAGTACACTCTTGGAGCTTTTGGATCAAGATGGCTTCATAATCCTGGAAGACTATCTGATCTACTTGAATTTCAATAACCGAACTGCCGTGGTATCTACAGATCTAAATCTAAAGGATGAAATTCTTTCAGGAGATATTTCAAGTGAATCCATTCGTTTATTCAAGTTTGAAGATGATGTGATTGGATTATTGGAAATCAATAGTCCTTCGACAGTTGAAAAATCATATTATAATGCTAGGATATTAAGCTCCTATGATCCTTTTGCCTATACAGTAATAGGTGGATGTGGTTGGGACAAATGTGATAATTCAACAACGTTTGGGAGTTCGGCAGTAACAGGTGGTGATATTGTTGGCTTCGGGTATAATGGAGGGACGTTCAGATATAGATTAGATGCAAAGCATGTTTACCAAAATGCAGCAATTTCATTTAGGTTATTGTCTGAAGCAAAGCATATGCGTAAGCCAGAAGATGGATCAGTATTTTGGACATCACAATCAACCTCACTTTATTTTTGGTATGATTTTGAATATTTGAGTAAAAAGAATGGTAGTACCTTGAAAAAAAAGGCTAGCGTAAAAAATGATTATACAAATGATTTGGATACAACGTTTTATTCATCCAGTCGAGGTCTGGATAAGTTTTATTTGCGGACACAATTTTATGGCGAACCAGGAGGAAATCATGGTTATTCTCCCAACGGAACTTACTGGCAGTTTAATCTGAAACAAATTAGTAAAGGGTATTAACATGAGGGTTTTAAGATTATTTATGCTCGGGATTCTTACATTAGGTTCAACTGAAATTTCATTTGGACAGAAGAATTGGGAAATTGAAGCTAAAATAGGTACTGGAAATACCAATATAAATACAGGTGGGAACTATTCAGATTTAGAATTAAGCACTAATAACCACAGACTTATAAGTTTTGGGTTATTAAAAAAACTTAAAAACAACTTTAGTTTTGGTGTAGATTCTGATATCTACAGATTTCAGCTGGAGTATACCTTTTTACCATTGAATCAAGACAACAAAGTTGGTACTCGTACTAAATTCTGGTCAATTGGACCCAAACTACAAAAAGACATATACATAAAACCCAAATTAGGTTTAAGTCTAGCTGTGGCATTTCATCTTACTCAGACTAATCTAAATGATGAAGTCTACACTGGAATATGGCAAACAGTAAGACTTCCTGGAGGAGGTCAACCAATACCTGTATTATTATATGGAAATAAAGAAATCGAGAAAGTTACTTTTCACTTTAAGCCCGAAGGTGGAATATTCTATAATATCACTGAGTCCTCTAGAATTACTTTTTCTTGTGAGTGGGGTATAAACTTACGTGAACCTACTCTTGTGGTTAATTTGGATCGAATAGTAGTTGAAGATCAAACTTTTCAGAATAGGCATATTTTGGATGGAAATTACTTCTCAGCCCAACTAGGCTATCGCTATAGCTTCTAAAAAAATGGCTGGGGAGATTCCCCAGCCATTTTTAGTTAAGCATTTTCCAAAGTCCTTCGGACTTGATCAAGATTAATTCGAGCCTCTTCGATAGTCTCCCATTCTCGGCCTCGTTCTCCATGCTCGATTCCAACATAGCCATGATAATTATGGGCCAGTACGATCTTCATCATCCGCTCATAATCTAAACCAGTTTCTCTCCCCCTGTCATCCCATACTTTTGTTTTAAGACTTACTCCTTTGGCAAAAGGCATAAGCTCATCTACACCTCGATAGGAGTCGTAGCTAAGTATTTCATCTCCATCTCGCTTCATCACAAAGTTGCCGAAATCAGGCAAGGTACCTGCCCTGGGATGTGCGGTTTGTTTGATTAATTCGGCTAGCCATTTCCCATTAGAGGAGTAGCCTCCATGGTTTTCAATAATAACATCAATATTAAAGTCATTGGCAAACTCACAGATTCTTCGCAAAGTGGAACTGCATACATCAATTGCCTCTTGTTCCAGTTTAGGATCTTGGCTAAAAGGAACTGCCGTGTAGGAATTGACCCGGATGGAGTGACATCCTAAAAAATTGGCGGCTTCAACCCATTTTTTGTGATTTTCTACGGTTTGCTGTCTCTCCTCAGGAGTGGCAGCGCCCAATTGACCTTCCCGGTCCACCATAATCAGCACGTTGGTGACCCCTTCTCCTTCGGAACGGGTTTTCATTTCTTGGAGATAGGCTTTATCCTGTGCCTTGTCCATAAAAAACTGGTTGACGTACTCCACTGCATCGATGCCGTGTTTTTTGGTCTCGATGGCAAAGTCCAGATTGTCCATTTTACCGCCAAAAAGTAAGGGATTGACGGACCATTGTGCCAAAGAGATTTTAAAAATTGGGTCTGCTTTGGTTTTTGCAAATGCAAATTCAGGGATTCCCAGCCCTAGTGCAGCAGCCGCCAGGCCGGAGGTTTTAAGGAAAGTTCTTCGGTTTTTCATGAGGTATTGGGTTAATGGTTATGTAGGTCTAAGTTAGTGTTTTTGAGGAAGATTGCTTTTTAGTCTTGGGACAATACTACAAACTGTTCACTGAATACTGCCTACTTTTCAGATTTCCCACTTTAGCCTTTAGCTTTTCTAAACCTCCCATCCAGCTCGATATTCCCTTGTCAGCAAGCGATTGGCCTCTTCATCATTGGTGATCTTGACCAAGTTGGCGTCGAATTCAACCTTTTTGCCAGCTCGAAGCGCTACAGCTCCCAAATTAATCGTATCAGTAATGCACTGGGCTCGGGTAAAGCTCCCCGGGGTCTGTCGCTTTTCCAGCATGGCATCTACCCATTGGTCGGTTTTACGGTCTACTTCCCGGGAATTAATCCGTTCGGAATCTCGGTCTGCCATCATGGTACTTTCCGGTAAAAGCACCGGATTTTCTCCTCGGAACCCTCCCAGGATTTTTCCTTTAGAACCCAGGATCAATAAACCTTCCTCGGGAGTGTCTTTTCCATCGACTTCCAATTCTTCACAGGCAAAGGGCTTCATTCCCCCATCATACCAAAAAAGGTCAAATGCAGGTAGTGAGGCTTGGGCAGGAAAATTCCATTTAATAGTGCAGCTAGCCGGAAAGGCGACGTCATTCTTTACCCACTGATAGACCTGATTGATTTCCTCACGGGTAGTAGTGCCAAAAGCCCGAGCGGAAACAGGACTTCGATCAATGCCCAAGGTTTCAAAAAGCGGAAATAAGCTGTAATGCCCCATATCCGCCACCGATCCTCCGCCGAATTCATACCAGCCCCGGAAGACGTTATGCGTATAGTTTTTGTGATAAGGGATATCCGGCACAGGCCCAAGCCAAAGCTCCCAATTCAATCCCTCTGGAATAGCTTGAGCTTCTGAAGGTCTCTTGGTCCACTGCTGCCAGACAGGGCGATAGGACCAGTTGTGGATTTCCTTCAATTCGCCGATCAATCCCGAATCCATCCAGGCTTTAATCTGTCGGTATTCAGGTCTGTCCGACCATGCCAGAAGATGAGTAACTAATCCGGTATCTTTCGCCTTTTGGATGACTTTTCTACCTTCCAAAAGTCGGTTGGCGATGGGTTTGTGTGTGACCACATGCATTCTCTGATCCATAGCTGCCAAAGCAATCGGCGCATGAGTATGGTCGGGAGTCATGATTTTGACAGCGTCGATTCCTTTTTTTTCTTTAGCAAAAAGCTCCCGATAATCCTCATAGCTAGCGCAACCCTTGTATTTGCCAGAAGGCTTATTTTTGGCATAAAACCTCTCCACATATTCCTGTCCTATGTCCCGCCCTCCTGGGATTCCGGGTTTTCCTTCCCACCAAGTATCGTCACCAAGGGTTTCTCGGATATCGTTTCGGATGCCGTGAGGAGACCAATCGATGTAATCGGTGGAAAATTTATTCACATCGCAGACGGCGACCACCCGAACTTTAGGATTTTGTAAAAGTGATCCCATTTCCCGTAAGCCTTGAGTTCCGCAACCAATATTGGCTACCGTCAATTGATCGGAGGGAGGGATTTTCCCTAGTCCAGCAATCACATTAGACGGCACAATACTAAAAGAGGCGGCGAAGGTGGCGGTAGAGGCCAGAAAATCGCGACGGTTGATCTTTGACATGGTTTAGGTCTTTTGGGTTTGAAATGGAATTTAGGGAATTCCGATTAAAAAAGTTTGCTTATCCCTCTAAGATCATTTGCTGGCAAAGGCTTGACTATCACTAATACAAGCCTCCAAGGGTTTTTATTTTTTCAATATTGACAAAATTGATACGTCATAAACCAAAAAAGGTAAACCCTTGGAGGGTTCTATAAAGTCATTCAAAGAATCTAGGTAAAATGTCAGAATAATCAAAAAACGGATTTGATCCATTAAAATATTCGCTGCTGTATTTTTCTTCGCCAGTTGCTCTAGTCCGTTGTATTTTAGTTTAAGCAAATTTCAAAATCCCTTAGTTAATTAACACTTATGACTACTTCTTTGAAAAGAATCGAAAAGGGAATCATCCAAAACTGGAAAGTTATTTTGGTTCTCGGGCTTTTATTTCTTTTGATTTGGAACTATCCGGATATTAAGCAAGGAATTGTAGACGGGTGGAGAGCGTATTAAGTAATTCTATTGCTGGCCCCCCTTCTGTTCCAAAAGCTGGGCAAAATCCTATTAACCATCCAAGGACTTTGCTTTTTCTTGAGCTGCCAATCTTTGACTTTCTGACCTACTCTGACGCAGGCTAAAAATTTATCGGAAAAGCTTATCTTATGAAGTTAAATACTTCTGTCATGCAAAAGCTTTTCTTCCTCACCCTGATCAGTTCTGTTCTTTTCTCCTGTCAGAAACAATCCTCAGAACCCAGCCAAATAACAAATCCCAAGCGTCCCAATATTGTCTGGATCGTTTGTGAGGATATGTCTCCCGAGCATTTGGAATCTTATGGAGGCACAGGTGGAAAGACGCCACACTTGAATGCTTTGGCAGCCGAATCCTTACAATACCAAAATGCCTTTTCCACAGCAGGAGTCTGTGCTCCCAGCAGGGCAGCTTTGATCACCGGAGCATATCAGAGTTCCATTGGCGCCATGCATATGCGAACCACCGGAATGTCTGCCAACGCCTTAGATGCCTATCCTCCTGGGTTTAAAAGTTATTCCGTTGTATTGCCAGAAGGTATGCGCACCTATCCAGAATATCTCCGGCTCAATGGCTATTACACCAGCAACAATTCCAAGGAAGATTACCAGTTTCAAAGCCCGGTGACCATGTGGAATGAAAGTGGCAATAAGGCTCATTGGAGAAACCGCAAAGATCCCGATCAGCCGTTTTTCTCCATTTTCAACTTTACCATTACTCATGAGTCTCAGGTTTGGGCACGGGAAGGAAAGGATAGCCTGTTGGTCGATCCAAAAAAAGTAACAGTCCCCCCTGTGTACCCCGATGATTCCCTGACCAGAAGGACTATTGCCCGATTTATTACCAATGTGATGCGGATGGATCAGCAGGTGGGAGAAGTTATTGCCCAGCTCAAGGAGGATGGGCTCTATGAGAATACCATCATTTTCTTTTACTCTGACCATGGTGATGGGATGCCCTATTTCAAGCGGGAATTGTACGATCGGGGTTTGAAAGTGCCTTTGTTGGTCAAAGCTCCTTGGATAAAAGGCGGGACGAAAACCGAGGAGCTGGTCAGTTTTGTGGATTTTGGGCCTACTGTACTTTCGCTTGCGGGAATTCCAATCCCCGAGACGATGCAGGGTCAGGCGTTTTTGGGACCTCAGAAAGCAGAACCTCGGAAATATGTCTATGCAGCTCGGGATCGTATGGATAGTGAATACGATCGGGTTAGAGCTGTTTCAGACGGGAGATTTAAATACATCCGAAATTACATGCCAGAGAAGCCCAATTATCAGAATATTCAATATCGACTTCAAAACCCCTTGATGGGTCACCTTTTGGAACTGAATAAGCAAGGAGAACTAAATGAAAATCAAGCCCGCTGGTTTGCCCAAAGCAAACCCGATGAAGAATTGTACGACACCCAATCTGACCCTTGGGAATTTACCAATCTGGTAGGTAATCCGGACTACGCAGAAAAGCTTGCTGAGCTACGCAAAGCACATGAGGATTGGGTTGTGAAGTACGGGGACAAGGGTGAAATGAATGAAATGGAAATGGTACGAAGCTGGTGGAATGGAGGAGAAAACCCTCCCGTCACTGCCGAGGCTGAGGTAAGTTTCTCCGAAGGAATGGTTACTCTTACTTGCCCTACACCTTCAGCTCTGATCGGATGGAGAAATTCCAGTGGCGAGACTTGGAAGATATACACCGAGCCTTTTGAGGCGGTGGTAGGAGATTCATTATATGTGAATAGCCACCGAATAGGCTTTGAGGCGGCGGAGGTTTCCAGAAAGTTGGATTAGGTTATCCGTCCGGCTTTTAGATGAATTATATACCAAATTTTATTTTAGGGTATAATCATCTGTTCCAAGTCAGTTTGATCTCCCCTCCAAATATTGAGATCAATTTGTTCCCCAATACCTGGAAGGCTTCCCTTCTCTGTAAACTGCCAAATCAACCACCCGCGGGTTTGAGGCTCTTGAACTCGATTATAATTAGCAACCCAAATTGGATATTGATCAAATCCCTGATTGTGCAGTACATCCCAGAAAAACTTATCTCCAGTATAAATCATGGGTTTTACCTTGTAATGAGCCTCCACGATTTTTAACCAATTCTTCAGACCCTCTCTTAATTTTTCCTTGGGCTGGATAGTACTGTGCTTTTCAATATCCAGCACAGGAATCAAATCCCCTTTAACAAGCTTGGTATTTCTGATGAAGTTTTGAGCTTGTTTACTACTATTTTCATTTGGGCGGTAATAATGATATGCTCCTCTTTTCACAGGTAAATTAGAAAAGCCTTTCCAATTCTGTTGGAATCTTGCATCTATCCCATCTTCGCCCATTGTTGCTCTCACGAAAACAAATTGTACACGATGATTTTCAAGTTGTAATTGGAGCCCCGCAAAATTAATCCTGCCTTGATATTGACTGACATCTATTCCCAAAATGCCTGCTGGAAAATTTCTAAAAACGTGCTGCAGCTTCAGTTCCTCTCTATAAGGAGGGGCGCTTCTAGTATACTCACCTAAACTCCGATTGATCTTCTTTTGAAATGTCGAAAGAAAAAGACCGATACCAACTAAGAGAAAAAATAAAACAACGATGATCCAAGACCAAAAACCTGAATTTTTCTTTCGGGGCATAGAAGAATTAAAACTCTCGTAAATATGAAAAAAGAATATTTAATTCGAAAGACCTCTTAGCGAGTCCAAGTGATTTAGGTCAGATTAGACAGACGGAATCTGGCTCGCCCCATAAAGGATTGAATTAGATCTCAGGTTTTATTGGATATTGGGATTTGGCAATGCTTGAATACACTTCTTGCAAAGCCGGAAAGGCTTAAAGTGTTGAAGTCAGATCCTTACTGATTCTGGTTGCTTCGGTATTTCTAAGCCCAAAACTTTAAGTCTATAGCATCCAGACCTAAACCTCTACTTTATCTCAAAAGCTGCCGATTCCCAAGGGCCAAAATCCAGGTCGATTTTTACTCCTTATTCAATACTCGAGAATCAAGTTTCCTTTTTGTGTTAACCAAACTAATAAAACCACTAAAAGAATATAGTAAATCCAAATTTAAGTCCAAAAGCACTTTGTGGTGTTGTCAAATCCAAATCGTTTTCCTTGAGCGAAGTAGCATTATAACTGGCCATAAGGTCAAACGAACTTCTTTCGCCCAAAAGAAAGGCCAAACCTAAACCTCCCCCCGCATTGGATACTCCGAACTTTGTGTCGGTTTCGAGGCCTGATCCTGATGTCTCCTGATTCCTTGTTCCAAAAAGAGTATTGATTTCTGCAAAGGGAATAATTTTTTTAGATGAGAAATAATACCGGGCAAATGGACCGACCCCAAAAAAGGAAGAGGTGGATTTAAGCTCCACTCCGCCGGTCTCGGTGCTACCACTACTTGTCGAAAGGGCCAACTCTAAACCTGTCGCAAACCGGTCGGTGATAAAGTATCCTCCTTTCGAAGAAATAAAAAAAGAGCTCGTCCTGTCTTCCAATTCACTTCCATCAGCTAACTCCAAAGTGGAGCGATTAAATGCCAGACCCATCAGGCCATCACTTTGACCGATACCCAAGGAGGTTCCCGCACTGAAGAACAGTTTTCCTTTTTCCGTTTGAGCCATTGCCCCTATTGCAAAAAGATTAAGAAACAATAAAATCCAAATATTCTTCATTTTGTAATTAATTTTGTTTTGATTCTACCTACCTATACGCTTCAAAGCAATAGGCATTATTACCTGTCAGAGAGATCACTTTTCCCTTCTTTCCGTTTTCTCCTGGGAGGGTATATATAGCCGTTCCCCAGAATATCTCATTGGGAAATTCTCCGATCAGTTTGGGATCGATCTTCCAAACAGTCTTTCCCTCCCGGATATCTATCGCATGGAGCCTGCCGCTTGCTCCCCCGTTGAAATAGACCACCCCATTCATATAGCTCATTTTGCTGCTAGTACCCGAGCCCCGAGTCTTCCAGAGCTGATTACCGGTCATGGGGTCAAGCGCATAGACGTATTGATCCTCATTGTTTACGATGACCATATCCTCTTCGATCAGGAAGTTGGAGAAGAAAATCTCCCCGTCAAATTTCTTTCGCCAGTACTGCTGTCCGTTACGGAGATCATGGCAGGCCAGCTCAAATCCCACGGCCATATAGATTCTATCCTTATAAATCACCGGAGGATTAAGCAGCACTCCATTGAAGCTTTTCTCAGGATTGATGATGGCTTTCTCATAGATCCACTCCCGTGTGCTCTGATCGTAGAGCCCCAGGTAGGACTGCCAGAAGAACTCAAAAAAAGGCTCCTGCCAGACCACTGCCAGATACTCTTTTCCGTCCAAATCCACCGGCAGGGCTGCGGTCACATCCCCAATCCGATTACCCGGAAAGAAATAGTCCATCGTAAAGTTTGGGATCAGGTACTCTTCATACTCCCCATTTAGGATATTCCCTTTGAAAATGACCGTTTGGTCAATACTGTCGGGAAATGAATCGGATCTGCCGAAAAGATAAAAGTCTTCATCTTTGCCATATACATGTGACCAGAATGACCTGTCCAAATTATTCCTGCTTTTCCATTGAGTTTGGCCTGATTCCAAATTAATTCCATAAACTCGACTTCCATTAGTGTAAACTATAAGGTTTGCGAATTGATGAGCTCTACTTATTTGGATTTCTTCTGTGGCTTGAACGAAACGATCATCCCATTCCCAAAGGGTATTACCATCTTTTGGATTGACCATTGTTAGCATTCTACCTTTTGTTCCTTTGGTCATGGGAATGATTGGATTCCCGCCGGAATAAATTGGATAGTTTAAGGTTCCATTGAATTCTGGTCCAAAAAGATGAAGACTTTTTTTCCATAGATAAGGAAGGGAAATCACTTCCCCTTCCTCATTTTTTTTTAGCTTGGATTCATCATTATCCCATAAGAAACAGGAGCTGACTAAGATGGAAGCGAGGCAAATAACTCCTAAGCTAATCTGTTTCATTATCTTGGAGGCGTTAGAAATATATCTCCCCTATCTCTGAAGACCTCATTAAGACGAGCCCTCGTTGCATCATTCGGCTGCCCATTCAGCTTGCTGTTAGACATATTCAGCACCTCGATATGATTGGCACCCTGGATAAAGTATCGGTTGGAAGCCGGAAGCGAAGAGATGTCCTGACTATAGCTGGGAATAAATCCGTCGGAAGGATAATGGACCATCACCTGTCGGGTCCGCTCGACAAACCCCCACTCGCCGCAGGACTCATCACGATCTCTACCCACATCATCTATTAATAGTTGCTTACCTGGGATAGCCTCACAGGGGACCCAAGTCCATACCCAATAGGTTTCAGGTTCCATTCTACTGGACTTGGTAAGTCCATTCCAGATTGTCTCACTTTCATTGAGCCAGTCAACTCCTTTTTTCCATTGCACTGCCTTGTTTGCGTTGATGGCTGCCTGAACAAACAACACCGGATTAATAAATCCTAAAATCGCATTTACAATTGTACCTGCAGTTCTGGCAACAAAAAAACCATTGTAAATAACCTCAACTCCGGTAATCGCATCAGGTAATAGTTGATCGCTTGGATTAGTACTATTTCGTGTAATTGTGCTACTCAATAATCTCCAATGTACAGGCCTATTTTCCTGTGCGATCATACTAAGCCGTGGGATGGAAGAACTGTAATTATCAATTTGAGATAGAAAAGGACTTCCCATTTTCAAATCCGCTCTTGCCTGGGCAGAGCCAGCATATTGACTCAATAAGTCGTTGGTAATTAGCAGTTCACAGATTTTACTGGTGGTTAAATTAGCCCCAAGTGCCGAGGTGAAACTCAGAGTTGCTACGTTCCAAGGAATCCCAAAAAGCTCAGTGAGAGGACCTGCACTTAAATCGTTACAGGCGGTTTGACTTGCAGAATATAGACTATTATCCTCAAAAGAATTGGCTATTCCTGCCCCCGAGTTTGGAGTTGCTATGGTAATCAACCCATTTATCCTCCTTGAGGAGGAAGGGCTGACTCGGTCTAAGTTTCTCAGTACAACCCCGCCCATACTATGACCGATTCCTATATTCTGAGAATTTACAGGAATGAAGCTTGATACAGAACTAGTCGAAGCAGTAACTCCAGAACTGGAGGGATAGGATGGTCGGGAACTGTTCATTCTACGCTCGGCCTCAAATATAGAAGCATAATGCTGCCAGGCTGTGCTGTTATCGTTGAGTCCGTGAACCCAGTAGGTATTTTTATTTTGTGCCTGCAGTCCTAATGCCAGAAAAAAGACGAAGAAAAACGGACATATTGAATACTTTTTCATAGCTAAATCAATTGAGGGAAATGTTTAAGTCAGAAATTTTGGTCAATGTCACTTTGGTGATTTCCGCCTGTTCTTCAAGGAGAAGAGGTTCTTCCACTCGAATGGCATCAAGTGCCTCCGTTGCCCCTTTTGCATAGCCATAATAGGTAGTCTGGAGGATTTCATCACCTTCAGAATATATCCTATTTGCTACCATTCGATTTTTTTCTTTATCAATCAGCATGACATTGATGCCTGTTTGTCCGGGTTCAAATTGCGCCATATCTACTCGGATGGTGACATAGGCTTCATTTTCTTCCAAAATCTGAAATTCCTCTACTTCCCGCACTATAGGATTACTTGCTTTGATTTGTGCCAGAAAATTTTCCAAGTTTGCTTTAAAAAACTGAGACTGGAAGTTTCGCAAGGCTCGATTGATATCTTCCTTGGAATTGGTGTCTTTGATTTTTTTTATTTCTGTAATCCACGTGGAGTAATCCAATCGTTGCATGGGTTCTGACCCCAATAAGGCTCCAGAACCGTCATACCAAGAGATTTTCCCCCCGTAGATGACAGTCTTTTTGACAGGTGGTCGATCATCAGGTAGATCTTCATGAGGGATTTTAATTCCTTCATTTTCAGACAAGTGATTGATTGTAAGTTCCGCTTCTCCAGTTTCATGAAGCAAAAATTCCACCCGCTGCTTCTCTTCAAATGGATTGAGTGCCGACAGGGAGTTTTCACTCAGAGATCCTAAGTCCCCCTGATAGTCTGTGGAGATAACTGATTCCCAAGAAACTTGCATTAGGCCTTTATTCCCTAAAAGTGGATTTCCTTCCGCGACTTGATCTCCGGTGATTACTTCCTGACTACATCCAGACAGGACCAATGTGACAATTACGAGGGCATTTAAAAAGGTGAAATCACCTAAGCCCCCCCTAGATTGACTAAAAAGGCAGAGAGAAATCATCTCTATCCTTTCATTTTTAATTTTTGGATTCATGAAAAGTTGATTAAGGTTTAAAATAAACTAATCAATTATAATAACGAAAGGCCAAATATTCAAACTGTTGTCAAAAATTAATTAAAACTTAATTACACAATCACCTCACTTCAAACACCGCCGACTCCCAAGGCCCAAAGTCCAAGTCGATCTCTGCTCCTGTGTCAGTTACCCGAAGCGTGGTTTTCTTTTTCCCAAACATCACTTCCTTGATCTCCCGCTCTCCCGCTTTCAAGTTCCATGCTTTGAGAAGTTCCGGAGATAGTTTAAGCGTTGTCTTGACCGATTGGAATTCATCGAAGTTGGTCACCACAATCAGCTTTTGGCTTTCATCCCATCGGGCAAAAGCGAAGGCTTTGTTGGTATAGGCTGGGTTTTGAGATCGGTTGAAGGAATGCAATTCCATATACTCTCCCATCAGCGCCGGACTTTTTCTGGTGAAGTTGAGCACTTCGGAGTAGTAGTTTCGTGGTGCTTGTTCATTTTATGAATATTATCCCTGAAGGAGTAATTATAAAATCAATTTTAGTGATTATGAGGAAAATGGCTAAGAAGAAAAACTAAAAAAAAAATAACTTAAAGCTTGATACTAAAATTACAGACATTAGTTTTAATAGAATTACATCACATGAAAAAATTAATTTTCTTTTGCCTATCATTTTTCGTTGCATTAGAAGGTGTTTCCCAGAGCTGCGGAGACGATGGATTTTGGAAAATTGGTAGCCAATTTGGTACCCAACGACTTTCCTCCAATTGTGGAGATTTTATTTGCCATGGATTTGCAGCAGCCTATTGGGAAGACGGATTTACCCAAGGTTCCTCCTTGAATTCTACTAATCCTGGAATCGTAAACGTAAAAACTCAATATACTCAATCGGGGGGTGGTCCCACAGAAACATACTTTCGGGATTCTCCACTCTATGTGCAAGTCTGTGGTCAAAGTCTCTCGAATATAGACGTCGTAACTCAAGTATATGGGTCAAGTCCTGGGTTTCATTCCTTGGTTAGAGATCGAAATACCATTTTCAACCCTAAATTTATTTCAAAGTACGGTACTGAAAGTCCGGTAATCAGGCATGACTTGAATTCCACCTGGTATGAACTCAATAATGCCAGCAAAACTGAACCTGACAAACATTATGTTTATTTAGGAAAATTAAAAACTGAGTACTACGTCCCAAAAGGTCAGATAAAACCCATTTCATTACTATCAAAGCCGGGTGCTACCTATTCTTGGTCCATAATAGGGCCTCCCGGAATAGTGTCGTTTACCTCGGCTACCAATGGAGCGTCTGTTTCCCTACAGGGCGATTCCTTTGGTACTACACAGGTTAAAGTCACCGTTTCTGGTTGCTCAGGAATTCCCCCAAAAGAACAGATAATTACGATTATTGTCCCTGCGATAAACATATCAGGGACCTATACCACGTCCAACTCAACGAATCATACTTTGGGAAATGGAAATCAGGTACCTTCAGGAAATATATCCACCTATCTATCTATGACGGGGATAAATAATTTTGTTTGGGAGAGATACCAAGGAAATCTTCCTTTTTGGGCACATACCAATCAGATGCATTTCACAATGCAATCTGGTAACTACGTTTCATTTCGAATATATGCGCGCAGCTCCAGCAATGATACCTTGGCTGTGAGAAATGTGACCTATTACAATTATGGTAACTTTAGTCTTTACCCTAATCCGAGTAGTTCTATCATCAGCATTAAGAGCGATTATAATGGCCATATGGATTTGGAGATCATTCCACTATATAAGAGCAGTAAAATTCTTGAATTTAAGATCACTGCTGATGAAAAAGTGGATATCCAGGATCTTCCAAAGGGAGATTACCTTGTCAGAGTAAAAATAGGTGAGGATGTGGTTTTGGAATCTAGATTGATAAAAAATGAATAAGGCTCCTCTATTGTTTATTATACTTTCAATCTTATCAGCGGAAGCTTTTTCACAACAGAAATTCATTGAAAAAATCGAATTTGGTTTTTCCGGTGGATGGGCTGTACCGGTTGGTCATTTTAAGGAAATTTCTGTCGCTCCATCTTTAGAACCTGTCCCACCGGGCTCTAGTCCGGAGAGATTTCAGGGATTTCTCAAAAATGAAGGAGGCCAAGCACAACTGGGATACAGTCTGGGACTAAACCTGAGCTATCATCTCACTTCTTCGGTATTTATTAGCCTAAATTATCTTAAAACCAAACATTCCATAGATACCCGTCCACAACAAATCTATTACGATGCCAATTTTAAATCCGAAATTGATTTAAATGGAGTGCCATTTGAAGTTCCGGGAAGATTGGAAAGCGACCCTTATCGCGCTAATCTTTTTTATTTGGGAATAGGGTATCGTTTGCCTATTCATCGCCTGGAGGTTCGATTTACTGGCTTGGCAGGGATAAATAACATGGAGTTTCCTTTTTATTCTTGGACCTATCAGATTTCAGAGACCACAGCCATTCCACTCAGGCCATTTCCTGTAGATGGACCAGTGCCGAATAGCTTACGGGAATTTGCTTATGGACTCGAAACCAAAGTAGCCTACTCGCTGTCTAAAAAGTTCAATATGAAGCTTTCAGCCACCTATCATCGTTCTGACCATCCTCATGACTATTGGACCAGTTTGCTGGCAGCATCTATTGGCTATAAAATTCAAGATGAAATTCGATATAGAAATCTTGCGGTTCAATTTGGGATTTCTTATCGGTTTGGAGGTGAGTGAAAAGTGAAGAATCATCGAAGGTGACTATTATCTAATTCTAGAGTTCATCGGATATTTGGGAGTTGATAATAACCTTATTTTTCCAGACTTGACTTTTCGGCAGGGGGTAGAATCCCTGCAAAGTTGGAAAGCTGCATAGAAATGAAATCTAATCCTTTGCGTTTCTTCGTGTTCTTCGGGGTTCACATTTTTACTTCACCTCAAACACTGCCGACTCATAAGGCCCAAAGTTCAGGTCAATTTCAGCCCCTTCATCAGTGACCCGAAGCATAGTCTTTTTCTTCCCAAACATCAGCTCTTTAATCTCCCGTTCGCCGGGTCTTAAATTCCATTCCTTGAGCAATTCCGGAGAAAGTTTTAGTGTTGTTTTCACCGAATTGAATTCATCAAAGTTGGTGACCACTATTAGCTTCTGACTTTCATCCCAGCGAGCAAAAGCGAAGGCTTTGTTGGTATAGGCTGGGTTTTGGGATCGGTTGAAGGAATGCAATTCCATATACTCTCCCATCAGCGCTGAACTGCCTCGGGTGAAGTTAAGCACTTCAGAGTAGTAGTTTCGCAAGGCTTTTTCATTTTCAGATAGTTGCCCTCCGTCAAACTTCCCTCCATTCATCCATTTCTGATGCTGCGGTACCCCGATGTAATCAAAGATGGAGGTTCGGCTAGGGTCGCCAAAACCTGCATCTTCTGCTCCGGGTTCGCCCACTTCCTGCCCGAAATAGATCATGGTAGGAGAAGTAGAAACGGTTGCTGACACGACCATGGCGGGCATGGCTTTCCAAGGGTTCCCGGCAAATTCCGGACTGGCTATTCTTTGCTCGTCATGGTTTTCCAGGAAGTGAAGCATGTGATGCTCGATGTCACGCTGCGATTCAAAAATCGCAGGGAGATGATCCGTAGACCCATGCCCGTACATGATGTTTTTCAAGGTATCATAGAGCTCTACTTTATCGTAGAGGTAATCCATTTTTCCCTTAAAAAGGTAATCCCGATATAAGGCAGGCTGATAGACCTCTGCCATCAAAAAAGCATCCGGCTTGGTATTCTTAATATGGGAATTCAAATAAGACCAAAACTCCACAGGCACCATTTCTGCCATGTCGAAGCGAAATCCATCCACTCCTTTGCCCAACCAAAACTGAGTGATGTCCTTGAACTTTCTCCACGAGTTCGGCACTTCTTTTCCCTGCCAGAATTCATAGTGCTTTTTCCAGTCCAAGGAATCCGCGCCAGCAGGCAATTCTTCAAAATCTTTGCTACCATCAGGTTTGATCCCATAATTGATTTTGACCGTTTCATACCAGTCATAGAAGTCAGGTTGAGCCAATCGGGAACCGTTCCCTGTCCATTTGGCAGGGTTCTCGTCAAATTTCCCGTCAGCTAAGGGATGCTTTTCTCCGCCAAAAGGTTGATAGCCATTTTTGGGTTCGGGCACTTGAAATGCCTTTCCCGGGATGTAATAAAAGTTGTTATCTCTGGCATATTCTACAGATGTATCATCATCCTCTCCAAAGTCTTTCACTCCTTCGGGATTATTTTTCCCTTCATAATGACGCGATACATGATTGGGTACAATGTCTATGATTACCTTCATTCCATGCTTGTGCGTTCGGGCGATCAGCGCTTCAAATTCCTCCATACGCTTGGTCACATCCACCGCCAGATCAGGATTGACCTGATAGTAATCCCGTACGGCATAGGGTGAACCTGCGCGGCCTTTGATCACATCCGGATCATCTGAACTCACCCCGATCTCCGGAAAATCCCCGATCACGCCATGATGAGGGACTCCCGTGTACCAGATATGGGACACCCCTAGCTTTTTGATTTCTTCCAAAGCGGTATCTGTGAAGTCATTGAACTTCCCAACTCCATTTTCTTCCTTGGTTCCCCAAGGTTTGTTGTTCGTATTGGTATTGCCAAAAAGTCGGGTAAAAACCTGATAGACAACAATTTTTTGAGGTTTCATGGCTTCAGTTTCTGTAATTTCAGGGGAATTGCTTTCGCAGGAAACAAGAGTAGCTGCAAAAGCGGCTAGGGATAAAAATCTCTTCATGAGTTTATCTGGTCAATCGATACAAGAGGAGCGTGTTTCTTTTAATTAGTAAGGGAAACTGTTTCATATTGATGGTTTCTCCAGGTGCATGAGCTCCTGATCCTGAAGCTCCCAAACCATCCAATCCTGGTAAAATATCAGCCACATAAGCTATGTCAGCAGCACCTCTGCTTCCTGGATCACCGGGTTTCACTTCCCCCAATCCCATATCCAAACTTACCTGATTCAACACAGCCGCTAATTCATAATTTTCAGGTCTGGGAGTCATTGAAGGGATGCCATCACGAAAAGTTATTTCAGCATCCGTTTGATGAAGATTTTTAGCTACGATTTCCCGCATTTTGGCTCTTGCAGCTTCTTTTTGAGCTTCACCCAAAAATCTCAAATCACCAGTTACAAAAGCCTCTCGAGCAACGATGTTGGTTTTGCCCAAAGCTTCTCCTTTTCCAGTTTCTGAATTATAGGAAATATCCGATCCCCCTACGATCTGTCCAGGATTAAAGGTCAGATACTGCTCTCCTGCAAGCTCTTTTTGAAATTCAGTCAAAATTCTGGCAGCCTCATAAATGGCTCCGTATCCAACTCCTTCACGAAAAACCCCGCTGGAGTGGCTTTGACGGCCTGTAGTCTTCAAGGTCCATCCGCTGGAACCTCTTCTAGCTACTGTCACAGAGTTGAAACCCTGGGCTGTTTCGTAGCCTAAAGCGATATCATGAGATTTAGATCGCTCGATAAAGTCCCTGCGGGAAAGCTCATTGTCACCTGAACTCTCCTCATCCCCCATAAAATACACTGTGATCGTTCGGTCGTCTAAGAATCCGAGTTCGTAAAGAGCTTTTAGGCTGGCAAAAACCAATACATCTCCGCCTTTCATGTCATTGGCGCCTTGTCCAGTAGCTGTGCTGTCATTTAGCCAGGTAAAGGGAGTGAAGGGCATGTCTTTTTCGAAAACCGTATCCAGGTGACCTATTAAAAATAGTTTTTTACCCTTAGAACCTTTTCGGGTAGCCACAAAATGCCCGGCACGGTTCACTTCTGCAGGAACTTCCACCCATTCAGTTTCAAAGCCGATTTTTTCAAATTCACGGGCGAAAACACGGCCTACTTCTCGCACGCCTTCTTTATTGAGCGAGCCGGAATTAATGTTTAATACCTCTTCCAGCAAAGCAACGGTCTCTTGGTAGTTTTTGTCAACCAGTTCCAGAAGCTTTTTCTCCTCTTTACTAAGTTTTTGTTGAGCAAATGTCAGAAAAGGCAGAATGGCCAAGATGATGATAAAGGCAGATTTTTTCATAGGTGGAAAAATAGGGGAAATTATGAGTTGGGGCAAGATTTAATATTTAATCCTAAATCATTTTTGGAAGGGATTTAATACAGATCGTGCCGTTGGCACTCTGAATAGGACCGCGCCACCAATTGCCCAGAATTGAATTCTGGGCTGGTATAAGAAATGCCTTTGGCATTAATTCCTCAAAGCTTTCAAGCAATATTAAAAGTAATTTCTTGCCTAAGCACCAACGGCGCGCTCTTTAAAAACCCTGCAATGCAGGCGGGCCCAAATTCAATTTGGGGTCCTAATAAAATATACCAACCCAGAGCCCCAACTGGGCGATCTGTACTGAATTTTTGATAATACAGATCGTGCCGTTGGCACTCTATGGTCTCAATCTTTGGCCCAGAATTTAATTTTGGGCTGGTACGAGAAATACCTTTGGCATTAATTCCTCAAAGGTTTCAAGACCTACTCAAAGTAATTTCTTGCCTAAGCACCAACGGTGCGTTCTTTATTAACCCCAAATTCAATTTGGGGTCCTAATAAAATATACCAACCCAGAGCCCCAACGGGGCGATCTGTATTGTATATCAATCCCAAACATATTTCTCATCATATTCAATCTGATATTCTTCTAAAAATCTTCTGAATTCTGTTTTAAAATCGAGTTTTTGATGGTGTTCTTTTTGATTCAGAATGTAATTCTTAACAATACCCAATTTTGATTGGCTAACTGAAAAGATTCCATATCCCTTTTGCCATTCGAAATCCCTTCTGATAATTTCCTTGAATTTTATTGAGGTAGATATTTTCAGGTTTTTGATTAACTCAGCAATAGTGATTGTTCTTGGAAGTGTACAAAGCCAGTGAATATGATCTGGCATTATGAAAATTTCTTCAGTGAAACTACCCAAATTTGATCCAACTTGTACAAAATAAGCTTGGGCATTAGGTCGGAATTCTTCAGAAATCATGGGTATTCTATTCTTGGTAGAAAAAACACAATGGAGATAGACCTTGGCTAGAGATTGAGGCATAGGGTTAAAAATTATGCGTTTGAAAAATATGAATCTGGTTACAATTCAAATACTGCCGTAGAAATTTACTAAATTATTATTAATCAACGAATTAAATTTTTGTTTTGACAGATCGTGCCGTTGGCACTATCCCCACTAATTAAGAATTGATATGAATTTTGGAAGTGGCCAGAAAAGCGCTGAACGTGCTGTTTTTAAAAACCCTATCTAGGGCAGGCGAGCCCATATTCAATTTGGGGTCTTGAGGTAAACACATATACCAGAATCCCAATAGGGTCATCAGGACTGATTTAATACAGATCGTGCCGTTGGCACTCTGAATAGGACCACGCCACCAATTGCCCAGAATTGAATTCTGGGCTACTACAAGTAATGCCTTTGGCATTAATTCCTCAAAGGTTTCAAGACCTACTCAAAGTAATTTCTTGCCTAAGCACCAACGGCGCGCTCTTTAAAAACCCTGCAATGCAGGCGGGCCCAAATTCAATTTGGGTTCCTAATAAAATGAACCAACCCAGAGCCCCAACGGGGCGATCTGTATTGTATGTCAAATATTAAAGCATACCCAGCAAAGCAAAAGGAACGATTTGATCAGCACCGCGCATAAGAAGCTAAGATTAAATTCAAATTTTTTCTATTTTCGAATCAAACCAAGTCCTCAAAACTTCGTTAATTCAAAAAAATCACCAAAAATCATATTTATGAAAACCCTGTTTGCAAGTCTTTTCCTGATCCTTTTTACCTCACTTTCCCTTCAAGCACAAAATGCAGATGCAATTTTGGGTGTTTGGAATAACACGGAAAAAGACGCCAGAATTGAGATTTACAAAGAAAATGGCAAGTATTTCGGCAAGATCGTATGGCTGCAAGAGCCTACCGAAAATGGAAAACCTAAATTGGATAAAAACAATGCAGATAAGTCCTTGAGAAACCAACCGATCATGGGGATGAAACTTTTAAAAGGATTCGTTTACGATGATGGATCTTGGGAAGATGGGACGATTTATGATCCCAAAAATGGCAAAACCTATTCCTGCGTGATGAATTTGAAAAACCCGGAAGTTCTGGAAGTGAGAGGATATGTTGGATTTTCTATGCTTGGGAGAACCGTAGAGTGGACTAAACAAAAATAGTCTTCCCTCATCATCCCTTTTAAAATTAACTCTGTTTTCACCAAAAAATTGGCTAAACTTAGGTTGAATAAACCTATTGTAAATGGCCAATTTTAATATCGATGCAGATAAAGACCTAACCTATGATGCTATCGTCATCGGCTCAGGAATCAGCGGAGGCTGGGCTGCTAAAGAACTTTGCGAAGCAGGGCTCAAAACCCTAGTCCTCGAGCGGGGACGTATCGTAGAACACGTGGTGGATTACCCCACCATGACATTAGATCCTTGGGAACATGAACTTCGAGGTGGATTAACTCCAGAGCAGAAAGCTAAACATCCTAAAGGCGGAAGATCCGGATTTATCGGAGCTTTCAACGGGCACTTTCATGCCAATGACCTCGAAAACCCATACACCGAAGTAAAGCCATTTATGTGGGTTCGTGCTCACCAATTGGGAGGCAGATCCCTGCTTTGGGGAAAGCAGACCTATAGGTGGTCAGATCTTGATTTTGAAGCCAATGCCAAAGACGGACATGGAGTTGATTGGCCCATACGCTATAAAGATATAGCCCCTTGGTATACCTATGTAGAGAAATTTGCTGGGATCAGTGGCGAGGCCTTAGGACTTCCCCAATTGCCAGATTCTCACTTTTTACCTCCTATGGAGTTGAATTGTGTAGAAAAACACGTCAAGGAACGAATTGAAAAGGATTTCAATGGGAGGAACCTGATTATTGGGCGGGTAGCCCATCTGACTGAGCCTTTGAACGGCAGAGGCAAATGCCAATTCCGAAATCGATGCGATCGTGGCTGCCCTTATGGCGCCTATTTTTCAAGTAACGCGGTTACTCTCCCTGCAGCTAATGCAACAGGTAACCTAACCATTCGGCCTTTTTCCATTGTTCAGTCGGTCGTTTATGATGAACAAAGAGGAAAAGCTTCTGGTGTAAGAATCATTGATGCGGAAACAAGCGAGGAGATTGTATACAAGGCTAAAATCATTTTTGTCAATGCCTCCACCTTAAGCACCACCCAGATTTTGATGAACTCTACTTCTAATCGTTTTCCAAATGGCTTGGGAAATGACAGCGGAGAACTCGGGCATAACCTGATGGATCATACCTATCGGGTAGGTGCAATGGGAACCGTGGAAGGTTTTGAAGATCAATATTACAAAGGTCGTAGACCGAATGGAATCTATATTCCCCGCTATGTTAACCTCAAAGATGGCCCTCAATCCGAAAAGTTTGTGCGAGGATTTGGTTTCCAAGGTGGTGGAGGAAGAGCCGGTTGGGGAGCAGGAAGCAATCAGGAGGCTTTTGGAGGAGATTTCAAAGACGGTTTGATGAAACCTGGTCCTTGGGAGTTTTTCATAACCGGATTTTCAGAATGTCTTCCCTATCATGAAAATCAAGTGTATCTCAATAAAGATGTCTTGGATAAATGGGGACAGCCAACACTATCTATTGATGCAGAATGGAAAGCCAATGAATTGGCGCTAAATGATCAGGCTCGACAGGATGCCAAAGAAATGCTGGAACGTGCGGGATTGAAGGATGTGATGGAGTTTGACAATAAACATGAAATGGGCTTCGGCATCCATGAAATGGGCACAGCAAGAATGGGAAGAGATCCAAAAACTTCAGTACTCAATGGAAACAATCAGGTGCATGGCTGCGCTAATGTTTATGTTACGGATGGGGCTTGCATGACTTCTTCCTCCTGTGTCAATCCTTCCTTGACCTACATGGCACTAACCGCTCGGGCTGCCAATCATGCCGTATCTGAACTCAAAAAACTTAATCTCTAAGCCATGAATAGACGCGATGCACTAAAAAAATCAGCTTTGGCATTGGGAGCAGCGGCTGGAGCACCTACCTTGATTAGCCTACTTCAAGCTTGTGCCAAAACAGATCGATTGACTTGGACTCCTCAATTTTTGAGTGAAGATCAAGCCAGATTTATATCTTCTTTCGTGGATTTCCTTTTACCAAAAACCGAAACTCCGGGAGGATTAGATGTGAAGGCAGATGTGTTCATAGATCTGATGTATGCTAAAACTTATGATGAGGCAGGGCAAAATCAGGTTGTTGCGGACATTGAAAAATTCAATGCTGATTGCAAGACAAAATATGGTAAAGTCTTCGCTGAACTTTCGGCAGAAGACAAAGCAAATTGCTTCAAAGAGCATGAGGCAAATTCTCCAAAATTCCCTAAAACTGTCTGGGGAGGTGCGGTGGGACCTCGTGAACCCGTGGGATTCTATCGAGGATTGAAATCTACTGTACTTTGGGCTTATTTCAGTTCGGAAGAGATTGGTAAAAATGTCCTGAGCTATGATCCAATTCCGGGAGAATACCGAGGATGTATGCCTCTATCAGAGGTAGGAAATATTTGGAGCTTGTAGGATTTTATAGAAAAGTAAAACTCACATAAACAAAAAAAGGCAAGGTCAACAAACCTTGCCTTCTGTATTATATTGATTTCCTATTTATTTGAAAAAACCATTTCAGCCTTCATTTTCATAGGAATTCGCATTCCATCGGGCATTTGAGGATTTGCTTCCATAATCGTGGTACCTTCCACCTCTTGAGACACTTTTGCTTCATATACCCAGCCGGTTTTTTTATCCACTAAAATGTCAGATTTAACCTTCCCATTCATTTCAGAGCGAACAGTCATTCCTTGCATTTCCATGGGAACTGGGTTACTCGTTAGGCTTGCTTCTCCCGATATTCTGTGGTGAGCATCATCCGAACCCAGATAGGTATATTGGGTATTTACCAAAGCATTGATGGAGGAATTGAGCTCACTTTCAATGTTCCAATTATCTCCCGGTGCTACTTGCTGAGCTGGATAAATAGCTAAAATCATTTCAAGATTTCCTCTCAGGCTTTCTTCTCCAAAAGTTCCTGAAACTTGCTCCTTCATTTGCGCCATTTGCTCTGGACTCATTCCAGGAAAATCAGAAAACATCTTTTCATAGAGGTTTTCAAAACCACTCATTTCCTGAATCCTTCCCAATTGATTCATTTTCAAGTTAAAGGGGACTCCCACTATGTTGGTAAACATCTTGGACATGGGATTAGAGTCATCTCCACTTTTCAACTTCATTCCTCCCATCGGCATTTTCATATCCATTTCCATGGAATTATATTGTACTTCCATGTCATAGACTCCATCCTTGAAGTCAACTACTTTGAAACTTAATTCCCCGATCAAATTCATTTCGATATCCATTTGCATACCCTGCACATTTTGGGCAATTGACATGGAGGTGTTGGATTTTTGGAAGTAAGTTTCATTTACCACCAAGTTTAATTGCAGGTCTGTTTTCTGTGCAAAAGCAGCTATAAAAAACAAAGACAAGAAAAAAGAAAAGAAGAGCTTTTTCATCTGTTTATAATTTGTTTTTCAGTGGTCAGATGGAATCTCGCACCACTTATAATCATGCCTGTGTGTGAGGTTTTCCCTCGTGCTCGATTTCATCTGTTTATATTTTGATTTTTAGAGGTCAGATGGAATGCCCTACCCCGATTTATCGGGGCATCCCCTTGTGTGAGATTTTTTCTCATGGGCATTTCATAACAATGATTTAGTTTATTGGCTCAAATAAAAGCTATTTTTACAAGAAAAATTAGTCCGAAATGAATTATTGCAAATAATTTGTCTCAAAAACCAGGGGGCTATTTTCACCAATCTGCTACTTTTTTCCCCACTTGATTCATACAATTTGTGATTTTAACTCTCAAAATGCCCCATTTCGGACTTGGCACCCACTTTGGCTTTTCCTTACCCGATCCATACCAAGGAAATTTTTATGATGAATATAGATTTGCAACATATACTGGCAAGCTATTGGGATGAGGTAAAAACAAAATTAAAAGCCCATCACCCTAGCCTTACCGAAGAAGATTTAAGTTATATTAGAGGCAGAGATGAAGAGCTTTTTTTGAGGTTGGAGAAGAGGCTGGGTAAGACCACCGATGAAATCAAAGAAGAATTAAGAAAATTCTAATACCAATCAATTTCTATTTTAAACTAAAACACAAAATCATGAAAACGAGAATTTTTGCCATCGCATCCGCATTGACTGTCAGCTTCGGCTTGGCTTCCTGCGGAGAAAAATCGACTGAGAACGAAGAGGTGATAGAGGTGGAAGTAAATCTTGAAGAAGAGAAGTCTGAACTTAGAAAAGAGCTAGAAAGAATTCAGTCGGATATTGATAAGCAAATCGCCGAATTGGAGGCCAAAAAAGAGAAAGCTAATGCAGAAATGCAGGCTGAAATAGAGGAAATGCAAGAGGAGCTTAGAGGTGAAAAATCTGACTTGGAAAAAGCAATGGAAGACATCCAAAAAGCAAGTGAAAATACTTGGAGCGATGTTAAAAAGTCGGTTAGTAAAACCACTGCGGATATCGAAAAAGAGTGGAAAAATCTAAAAGGTGAAGTAGAAAAAGCCTTTGAAAAAAATTAAGGCTTTTAAGAATAGAAAAGGGGCGGATTTTTCAATTCGCCCCTTTATTTTCTAATCCACTTTTACATTGGTAAACCAAATCACCCGTTGACCATCTTGTCCCTTGTGATCAGTAGCCATGGTGATCGGCCCGAAGGACTGTTCATTTTCCCAAGTCCATGTACGACCATCAAGTCCATTGCCTTTTCGGAAGGTCCATTCCAAAATTTTATAATTCTCATCCAAATACAAATCGTAGGCATCGCCCGGTGTGTAGCCATCTTCAGAATTATACACAATTGTAAGCTTGGTAGCATTAGTACCTCCTATTGGAGAAGCAACATTCTCCTCTGAATCCCAAGTATAGCCGGTATCCCAGGCCAATTGGAAAGGATACATCATCCAGTATTTATCATTGATAAAGCCACGGTCCACTGGAGGCAAAGAGTCGGCATCCAAAGAATAAGTCATGGTGGTATCAGGCCCGGAATAATAAACCGTGTTTTCTCTCAGATTCCATTTCCAATCCCGAGTAAACACGTTGATAGAATCCCGCTGTACATTCCAAGTATAAGCTATGCTGTTTACCTGGTCAAAATTATCAAATCCGTAGGCTTTTGCTACTTTCATAGGAAGGGTATCCTCTACTACTTCCTTTTGTTGGCAAGAGGCATAGGCTAAAACTGCACAAACAATCAGTGTGATTTTTTTCATTGTCAAAGGTGGTTTTTATTCAAAGATAACAGAGTCAGGAATTGGATTGTTTTTTTATCCATTTTTTGAATTTCCTAAGCTCATAATATTGATATATAGGTTTGATTATCAACAAATACCGATTTAAATAAAGTAAAACTCGAAACAAAGCAGAAGGAAAAATCTTTTTCTGATTCTTTTTGGCACCTCTAAGAATCTTATCCGCGACTTGTTCAGCTTTTTGAGAAGGAAATGGTCTTGGTATTCCTTGTCCCGCCTGATCAAAAAATTTGCTCTGGGTTGCAATGGGAAAAGCCAAACTCAACCATTGTTCATCTGACTCTAACCAAACTGCCTGAGCCCAAGCCAAAAGGGAGGATTTGGTGGCAGAATAAATCCCATACCCGGGCAATGGCCAATATGCCATCGCCGAACAAGTAATGGTTAGATATAGACTAGGGAATTTTTGTCTTAGAACAATCCCCAATTCCAATACAGCAAAAACATTGAGATGAAAAAGCTCTTCGATTTTGTTTAATCCCTGCTTTTCAAAGGGTTCATAATAGGCCTTCCCAGCATTGGCAAAGCAATAGTCCAGTTGCTTCCAGTTTTTATCCAGCCAAAGAGTTATTTCTTCCAATGCCTTCCCCTTTGTAAGATCCAAAGTCAAAATTTCAATTTTAGGAAATTGAGCTCTCAAATCCTGCAGGCCATCTGCATCTATATCTACTGCCAAAATCTTTGCCTGAACCAAATAAAGTTGCTGAACCAATTCCCTCCCTATTCCGGAAGCAGCTCCGCTTACCAGGACAAAAGAATTGGCAAAGCTCTTATTCATGAAAGGTTGGTTTGGGAAAAAATATTTGAAAAGGTTCTATTTTTACTGCAAACAATGGTCGCTGTAAGCTGATATCCGGGAAAAAATCTTTGTGAACCTGCTTGACATTTACCTTCGCCAGCTTCGCTTTGCCACTTCCTCGCGGTTTGGTGTAATAATCCACCCCATCCCAGCGCTGATGCAAATCAATAGGTAAAATCCCAGTACTGGCGGGAAACCTGAATCCGAAGCTTTTGACTTCGCAGGAAAATAACTCAAGCTCTTTGGACTGAACCCTGATCAAAGTTGTATTGCCCTCTTCATTCCAATGGATCTTCGCAGTCTCTTTGGGTATTCCCCAATTAGCTCTTCCATTTTGGGTGCTGGACTCGGAATCCACATAGATTTTAGTAATTGATTGCTTGCCCGAACCTTTAAATTTCCCCGGAATGAGTAATAACTCCTTATAAGGACCAACTGGGCTTTCTTCGTAATTGACCAGCATTACATAGCCCAACCCGCCTTTATATTTTCCCTGAAGATGCAATGGCAATCCTGCATGCTCTTCTATCCATTTCTTGGAAAAGCGATAGACCATGATAATTCCCTGACCTTTCAGCTTCCAAGGTGCAGGAGCCTTTTTATACAATTTGAGGGATTTACCCGCATCTATTGAGTGATTTTCAGGCATAAGGCGAAGGGCTAATGGAGGTCCAGCCTCCGTCAATGATTAAGGTTTGTCCGGTAATATGTCTTGCGGCATCGGAAAGTAAAAAAACTGCTGAATTGGCTATATCTTCCACAGAAGCAGGTCTGCCCAAAGGAGTCAGTTTGGACCAAGTCTTGGCATAATCAGGGTCTGAAGTAGTTCGCTCTGTCAAGGTAGCGCCCGGTGCGATTGCATTGATCCGTATTCCCAATGGAGCCAATTCCAAAACCAGGTTTTTGGCGAGCATTTCCAAAGCTGCCTTACTCATAGCATAGGCAGATAGATTCTCATGGCTTTGATGTGCAGTAACAGAAGATGTCAATAATATGGCTCCTCCCTCTTCTTGTTCTTTCATCACCTGTGCACTGGCTTGGGTCAGTAGAAATGAACCCAACAAATTAACCCGCATAACCTCCATGAAGTCTTTGCTGGAATAGTCCAAAAAACTCCCGAAAAGAGTAATCCCGGCATTCGCAACGACCTGATCTACGCTACCGAAATTATTGATAGCTAATTCAATCATTTCTTGAATCACTGATTCATCAGCAGCATCTCCAGAACAGCCGATGACCTTACCATTGCCCTGGCGAGACAGGGTAGCAACTGCTTCCTGAGTCAGGCTTTTCTCCAAATCATTTAAAATCACATGAGATCCTTGATTGGACAACTTTCGGGCGATCTCTAAGCCAATTCCTTGCCCTGCTCCGGTGACAATGGCTACTTTCGCTTTTTTCATAGTTTCTAGGTCAGTACCCCAGATTTATTTAGGGTTTAGTAAATCAGATTAATGTGAATCTCTTTTTACCTCAGAACCTGAACTCCCCTGCAGAAAATCAAAATCAACCCCATCGTGCGCCTGATTCACTTTGTCCAAAAATAAATTCACGTAACCTCTCTCATAAGGAAGTTGGGTAGGCTGAAAATTATTTCTTCGGTTTTCAAACTCTTCCTCACTGATCAAGAGGTTAAGACTCCTCGCTGGAACATTTAACTCAATCCAATCACCTGTCTGCACAAGTGCTAATGGTCCCCCAATGGCCGACTCCGGCGAAACATGAAGGACTACAGTTCCATATCCTGTTCCGCTCATTCTGCCATCTGAAATTCGAACCATATCTTTGATCCCTTTCTCCAAAATCTTAGCTGGTAAGCCCATATTACCCACTTCCGGCATTCCCGGGTAACCCTTTGGGCCTACATTTTTCATCACTAAAACTGTATTTTCATCCACTTCCAAATCAGGGCTATCAATTCTCGCTTTGTATTCGTCGATGTTTTCAAAAACCAGAGCCTTCCCTTTGTGAACCAATAAATGCGGACTAGCTGCAGAAGGCTTGATAACAGCTCCATTTGGACAGAGATTTCCTTTCAAAACTGCAATCCCGGACTCTGGCTTGATCGGATTAGTCAGCGTACCGATCAGATTTCTATCATAACATGCTGCTGAAGCTATATTTTCTCCAATAGTCCTCCCGTTGACTGTGATACAGTCTCTGTGTAGATGGGACTCTATCTCCTTCATGACCGCCGGCATTCCTCCGGCATAAAAAAGATCCTCCACCCAATGTTCTCCTGAAGGCTGCACATTAGCGATCAAAGGTATTTTGGAAGAAAAATGGTCAAAATCAGTCAAATCAATATCCACTCCGATTCGCTTGGCAATGGCTGTGAGGTGTAGGATAAAGTTAGTTGAGCCTCCGATAGCTGCATTGACCATAATAGAATTTTCAAAAGCTTTCCTAGTCAAAACTTTACTCATTTTTAAATCCTCCTTGACCATTTCCACGATCCGAATACCGGCCATATGCGCCAAGACTTTTCTTCTGGAATCAGCGGCTGGAATCGTAGCATTATCGGGCAAAGCCAAACCTAAAGCTTCTACCATGGCTGCCATAGTGGATGCTGTACCCATTGGAGCACAATGGCCTCTGGAACGGGACATGGCGGCTTCAGCTTCTATAAATTCTTCCTGAGAAAGCTTCCCCAGTTTATAATCTTCTGCAAACCTCCAGACATCGGAGGTTCCTATCTTTTTGCCTTTAAATCTTCCTACCAACATGGGGCCTCCAGAAATCACCAAAGTCGGCAAATCCACAGAGGCCGCACCCATTACCAAAGAGGGGGTAGTTTTATCACAACCACACATCAGGACTACACCGTCCATGGGGTTGGCCCTTATACTTTCCTCCACATCCATTGACGCCAGATTTCTGAAAAGCATGGCTGTGGGTTTGATCGAACATTCACCTAGAGACATGACGGGAAATTCCAAAGGGAAACCCCCAGCCTCCCAAATACCCTGCTTTAGGGATTCCGCTAATTCTCTAAAATGCGCATTACAAGGGGTAAATTCAGACCAAGTGTTACATATTCCGATCACCGGCTTTTCTCCCTCAAAAAGATGATGGGGAAGACCTTGGTTTTTCATCCATGAACGATAGATAAAACCGTCCTTGCCGGTTCGACCATACCATTCCTGGCTTCTGAGTTTCTTTTTAGACATAGGTTATCTGGGTTGAGAAATTTCTCAGAAGATATAAAAAATTGGAAACAATTCCCTGCAGGAAAGGACGGGAGGTAATAAATGTATGAATCAAACAAAAAAAATCCCGAAGCGTATTTCTTCGGGATTATAATTTTGAGGAAAAGCTGAAAGACTATAATCTTTCAATATCTGCTCCTAAAGCATTTAAGCGTTTGTCGATATACTGATATCCTCTATCGATCTGCTCAATATTATCAATCACAGAAGTACCATTTGCCGACAAGGCTGCAATCAACAAGGCAACCCCTGCACGAATATCAGGAGAAGTCATTCTAATTCCTTTTAATGGATATTTTCTGTCCAAACCAATTACTGTGGCTCTGTGGGGATCACAAAGGATAATCTGTGCACCCATATCTATCAGTTTATCCACAAAGAACAATCTGGATTCAAACATCTTTTGATGTACCAAAACTGTTCCTTTGGCTTGGGTAGCAGTTACCAAAACAATAGAAAGCAAATCCGGGGTAAAACCTGGCCAGATTTGATCTGCTACGGTTAAAATAGAGCCGTCGATGAATGTCTCTATTTCATAATGTTTTTGCTCAGGGATAAAGATATCATCCCCTCTGAATTCCATCTGAATACCCATTCTTTTGAATGTATCCGGAATGATTCCCAATCTGTGAATCTGGCAATCTTTGATGGTGATTTCAGATTGAGTCATGGCTGCCATCCCTATGAATGAGCCAATTTCAATCATGTCAGGCAGCATAGTATGCTCTGTTCCACCCAGCTTTTCTACTCCTTCAATGTGCAAAAGATTGGAGCCAACACCGGTGATTTTAGCACCCATTCGGTTGAGCATGTCGCACAATTGCTGTAGATATGGCTCACAAGCGGCATTGTAAATCGTGGTTTTTCCTTCGGCCATCACCGCAGCCATTACTATATTGGCTGTACCTGTTACAGATGCTTCATCCAGTAACATGTAGGTACCTTTAAGATTTTTTCCATCAATATGGAAAATCTCATTTTGGGCGTCGTAATGGAATTTGGCCCCCAATTTTTGGAAACCATAAAAGTGAGTATCCATTCTTCTACGCCCGATTTTATCACCTCCTGGCTTGGATAGTTTCCCCGTTCCAAAACGAGCCAAAAGTGGACCCAAAATCATGACAGAGCCTCTCAACGCTGAAGCTTTAGCTAAAAAATCTTCTGTCTCCAAGTAATCCAAGTTGACATCATCTGCCTTGAAAGAATAGGATTCAGGTCCCAATTTGGTGACCTTCACTCCCATATCTCCCAACAATTCTATCAGCTTGTTGACGTCACGAATAGCGGGGATTTTGTGGATAGTAACTTTCTCAGAGGTGAGCAATACAGCACAAAGTATCTGCAAAGCTTCATTTTTTGCTCCTTGGGGGATGATTTCCCCTTTCAATTGATTTCCTCCTCTTACTCGAAAAGATGCCATTTAGTTTCTGCGTTTTTTATGTCCTCCGTTATTTCTTCTACGGTTATTATTCCCGCGTTTATTTTTCCCGTTAGAAGTTGATTGCTCATGTGTAGGCACTTTGAAATCTCTTCTGGTATTGGATTCAAAAAGTCCGTTTTCTTTTACTTTATCTAGGTCGATATGAAGTTTTCCTTTGGAAAGTGTCTTGATATCATCCAAAATAATTCCATCGTCGAAATTATCTCTGTTCCAGGTTGAATGAAAACTTCTCATTAACTGGCCGATATAGATAATGGCTGTTTCCTGCTCCTCATCATCCTCAATCTCGATGGCCTTTTCAATCAGCTTTTCAATATTTCGGCCATAATGCTTGAATCTCACTTCTCCTCTTGGATATCCTACCGGTAAAGGTTTTTTGCCCAAGAGCTCCTTTTCAGGCATAGGGAAAGGTCCATCTACATCCAATCTAAAATCTGACATGATGTATAAATCATCCCAAAGCTTCTGGTCATTTTCCTGCTTCAATGAGGGATTCAACTGCTTGATGATTTCCACAATTGTGTAGGCACTTGCCGTACGCTTTTCCCTGTCTTCAATGCCGCAGACATGGTCTACCAAGCCTTGAATGTTCTTTCCGTATTCTTTCATTTGTATTTATTTGTCTTTTTGAGGCTCATAAATCCGTCTTGTAGGACTCAGGCCAATCCCCAAATGATCCGCTTCAAATAGCGCATGTTTGGAGAGTCTTGCAAATTTAAAACCACTTCTATCCGCGGTTATTAAACTCTGTTTGATTTCAAAATCAGTAATTTCTTTTATTTCGCTCTTTTAGCTCTCTTTTTTATTCTCTTAAAAGGTAACAAAAAATCACCATTAGGCAGAGAGATAGGTAATTAGTCAATAATTCTGAGCTTCGCAAAGCTAAGTAATAAAGTCTTCTCTCCAAAATGTTCAAATTGAATCGTAGCCTTTCTGTTAAGACCTTCAACTTCAATCTTTTGAACCTTTCCAAAACCAAACTTCGGATGCTCTACCAGTTGTTCCGCCTGTAAATTATTGGTGTTACTTGGTTTGAAGTCAGGACTTGGCGTATGAATCTTCATTTGAGCAGGTACTCGGGACTCCGGCTTTTTCTTAATGCCTACGAAACCCGGCCTTTCTGCACTGCTTCCCGGTAAACCCTCCCGTCTAAATGCTCCCGGCATCTCTCTGGTCGCGGAAAGTTTTTTACTCACTTTGATACAGCTTGGATCAACCTCTTCCAGGAATCTACTAGGCTCACAATTCAGCAAACGCCCGAATCTATAACGGGTCAAGGCATAGGTAAGATATAATTTTTCCATCGCACGGGTGGTCGCCACGTAGAAAAGTCTTCGTTCTTCTTCCAAGTCTTCCCTGCTTTGCATCATCATTTGGGAAGGAAATAAATCCTCCTCCATCCCTACCACAAATACCTGCTTAAACTCCAGTCCTTTGGAGGAGTGTATAGTCATGAGGGTGATTGCGTCTGTGGTATCCTTGTCCCGGTCATTGTCTGTCAAGAGGGCAATTTCCTGTAAAAATGCTCCCAGACTTTTATCCTCATTTTCTTCATTGTCCACGTACTCTTTGATTGCATTGAGCAATTCCTGGACGTTTTCATATCTGTTGAGTCCTTCTATGGTTTTATCCTCATACAATTCTCTCAATAGACCGCTTTGCTTCGCAATGGAATTGGCTGCTTCATAGGCGTCTTTACGCTCCACTTCAATCTGAAAAGCTTTGATCATGGTAGCAAAATCATCCACCGAGCTTCCTGCTCGACCGGGTAAAAAGTTTTGAGCATTTTGAACCACATCCCACAAAGGCATATCATGATCGTAGGCAGCAACCAAAATTTTCTCCAGAGAGGTATCTCCAATTCCTCTTTTGGGGTAATTGATGATCCGCTTAAAGGCCTCTTCGTCTACCGGATTAACGGTAAATCGCATATAAGCCATCAAATCCTTGATTTCTTTACGCTGATAGAATGAAAGTCCTCCTACAATCTTATAGGTCAGATTCATCTTTCTAAGGGCTTCTTCTATAGCTCTAGACTGAGAGTTAGTCCTGTAAAGAATGGCAAAGTCGCTGTTTTTAAGCTTTTTATTGTTTTTTTCTTCGAAAATGGTGGTCGCAACTATTCGCCCCTCTTCATTATCTGAAGTTGCTTTGATCAGCTCGATCAGATCTCCGTCAGGATTGGAAGTCCAAACGGTCTTTTTCAGTTGTGCTTTGTTTTTATCAATGATGGAGTTAGCCGCCTCCACGATAGTCTTGGTAGATCTGTAATTCTGCTCCAGTTTGACCACCATCAGATCTGGATAGTCCTTTTCGAAATTGAGAATATTCTGGATATCCGCTCCGCGAAAAGCATAAATACTTTGGGCATCATCTCCCACCACACAGATATTTTGATGAACTGCAGCCAGCTTTTTGGTAATCAGGTATTGAGAAAGGTTGGTGTCCTGAAACTCATCCACCATGACATATTTGAAGCGCTGCTGATATTTGTTTAACACATCAATATGATCTCTGAAGAGCACATTGGTATTAAATAGCAAATCATCAAAATCCATGGCTCCCGCCTTAAAAAGCCGGTCTTGATAGCGCTGATAGATATCTCCCATTTTGGGTTTCATGGCTGCCTCGTCATCCGCTTTGACAAAAGGATCAGCTTGATAGGCCTGCCAGGAAATCAATCGGTTTTTGGCCCCGGAAATTCGGGAAAGTACCACTCCTGGCTTGTAGACTTTATCATCCAATCGCATTTCTTTGACGATGGTACGGATCAAAGACTTCGAGTCATCTGTGTCATAAATCGTAAAATTGGAAGGATAGCCTATTTTTTCGGATTCAACTCTCAAAATCTTAGCGAAAACAGAGTGAAAAGTCCCCATCCAGGTATTGCGTGCATCCAGCCCCACCAAAGACTCAATCCTGTGCTTCATTTCAGCCGCTGCCTTATTGGTGAAGGTGAGCGATAAAATCTGAAAAGGATCTATACCTCTTGCATAAATAAGGTGAGCGATCCGATAGGTCAAAACCCGGGTCTTTCCAGATCCTGCGCCCGCAATAATCATCACCGGCCCTTCTGTATGTTCTACTGCTTCCCGCTGCGGGGGGTTAAGTTCTTTGAGATAATCCATTTTTGAAATACGAAATACGATTTACGATTGACGCGGGCAATTAAAAACCTAAGGCCAAACTCTCATCTCAGCCTTATTTTCAAATCTTACACCCTTTCCAACGATTAACTTATATCTTCCAGCGCTTATGGCTCCAAAGATACATGTCCGGCTGCTCCCGGATATTTTGCTCCAGCATTTCACAAAACTTATCCGTGATGGAGTGCGGAGCATGCCCCTCATAAGGAGGTTGCGCTAGAGGTATATATTCATAGCGATAATGTCCTCTTTTAACCTTGGTCATTTTACCGTAGTGAACATGTAAGTTCATTTTTTTTGAGAGAAACTCTGCTCCTTCAAAAAACACTGCCGGCCTGTTCATAAACTCCCGCTGATAGCGATTTTCTGATGAGGGAGGACGCTGATCAGAACCCAAAAGAACGATCCTCGGATCTTTTCCCAAGGTAAGCATCCCTCTTCTAAACTCCTTTTTTTCGGTCACATATCCGCCAAATCTTGTCCGGATTTTTTTCATCAGTTCGTTGAAAAAGGGATTGTTGACCTTGAGATACACTGTCTCAACCGGTACTTGGGAATACAAATTTGTACCTACTACCCCCATTTCCCAATTGAAGATGTGGCCTGCCATCATTAGTGAACTCACCTCATTTTGAACAGGTTTGTCCAGATCCGGTTGATTGACTATCAGGAACCTTTGTCTGAATTCTGCCTCCGATATTGTCAGTATTTTGATCGTTTCGGCAAATGTGTCAGTAAAATTCCTGTAAAATCGGTTTCGGACCTTTTTTCGCTCCCTATCTGATAGCTCGGGAAAAGCATGCATGAGATTCTCATCTATGACCTTCTTTCTATACCGAATTACAAACCTGGCAATCAGGTAAAGAAAATCCGTGAGCAGATAAAGTATGGGTAGCGGAAGTCGGGACAGCAACCGAAAGAAAAACATAGTAAATCGGAGGATTAGAGGCAATAAGGCCTTTTCGTAGCAACAAAATAAAGGAAAAGCGGGGAAAACTTCCCGATTCCTAGTTATAATTTAACCAGATCATTACTTTTGAATCTTATGTCGGAAGTACAGCGCAGAAAATATTCTCAGGAAGAGAAAAATTCCATCTTTGATGGGGAGTTTATGCCTCACATAGACTCTATGTACAACTTTGCCTACCGACTCACCTTTGATGAGGATGATGCCAAAGACTTGGTGCAAGACACCTATCTGAAGGCCTATCGTTTCATCAATTCGTTTGAGCAGGGAACCAATGCCAAAGCATGGCTGTTTCGCATCCTGAAAAACAGTTTCATCAACGAGTATCGTAAGAAGAGCAAGCAACCTGCTAAAGTAGATTATCAGGAAGTTGAAACTTATTACAACTCAGATGATGTTGACTTTCAAGGAACCACTGATCTCCGTGCAGAATCTGTCAAAGACATGTTGGGAGATGAGATTTCCAATGCTTTGAACAGTTTGGCGGTAGATTTCAGAACGGTCATTATCTTGTGTGACCTGGAAGGATTTACTTACGAGGAAATGGCCAAGATCTTGGATATTCCAATCGGAACAGTCCGATCAAGGCTTCACAGAGCCAGAAATTTGCTGAAAGAAAAATTAAAAGGGTATGCCCAGCATATGGGATACAATACGGACGAGGAGGAATAATTATCGAATACGCATGGAAATGAATCAAGAATCATCCGGGCAGCGGAAAATGGAATGCAGCGATGTAAACAAGTGCTTTGAGCTGCTGGAAAGTATTTTAGACGGAGAAATGGGCGATCCGGGCAAGGAAGTGCTCAAGGAAAAATTGGCGAAGTGCCAACCTTGTTTTGAGCATTTTCACCTGGAGCAAGCCATCAGAGAAGTGCTAAAAAACAAGTGCACCAAACAGGCTGTCCCCAATGAATTGGCGAAAAGCATCCGTGAAAAAATTCAGGAAGTGAAATAAATCCGGATGACTCAAGGTAAAGCAATTATTTTTTCGGCACCCTCAGGATCCGGTAAAACCTCGCTCGTCAAGCACCTGATCCAGCATGTGCCCAATCTGGGATTTTCGATTTCTGCCTGCACCAGAGACAGAAGAGGCAGACATGAAGTTCATGGGAAAGATTACTATTTTTTAACCCAAGAAGAATTCATTAAAAAAATAGATGAAGGAGCCTTCATTGAATGGGAGGAAGTCTATGCCGGAAACTTTTATGGCACGCTCAAAGAAGAAATTCAGCGCATCTGGGATTCCGGCAAGGCGGTGATTTTTGACGTGGATGTCAAAGGAGGATTGGCATTGAAAAAATACTTCGGCGATCAGGCATTGGCTATTTTTGTCAAAGTCCCTTCCATTGAAGTGTTGAAGTCAAGGCTGAATGAGAGAGGCACGGAAACGGAGGAATCTCTTTCCCGCAGAGTTTTCAAAGCAGAATTTGAAATGAAATTTGAGCCTCAGTTTGACGTCAGCATCCTTAATGACGATTTTGAGAGATCCTCTCAAGAAGCAGAGCAATTGGTCAGGGAATTTATAGCCTCTTAAGCCGTGAATATCGGACTCTTCTTCGGTAGCTTCAATCCTATTCACATCGGTCATCTCATTATTGCCAATACCATCTACGATCGGACCGACTTAGATGAAGTATGGTTTGTGGTCAGTCCCCAAAATCCCCTGAAAAAAAGAAAGTCACTCATCCATGAGTTTGATCGGCTTCGCATGGTTGAATTGGCAATCGAGGATAATTTTCATTTCAGGGCCAGTGATGTGGAGTTTCACATGCCGAGACCCAGCTATACAATAGATACCTTGACCTATCTCAGTGAGCAGTATCCACAGCATAATTTCAGTATTTTTTTAGGCTCAGATAATCTGAAACAGCTCCGCAAATGGAAAAACTATGAACAGATTTTGGAGCATTACCAAGTCTATGTCTATCCCCGTCCAGGTGAAAAAACAGATTTCACTCACCCTTCTGTACAGGAAGTAGACGCCCCTTTACTGGATATCTCGGCGACTTTTATCCGAGATTCTATTCAATCCGGACATTCCGTCAAATACCTCTTGCCCAGACAAGTGGAAGAGTATATTCAGGCTAAAAAACTATACTTTTAGCAAACCTTGGCCAATCAGGCTACCGATCAAAAAAAAAAAAAAATGCCTTCTACGTAAATTTTAGATTTTTTTTTTAATTGTTTGGTTTTGATAAATACAACTACTACAATAGATTAGTTACAGCTTCAGAGTTGAAGTCGTTTTTGGGCCAAAAACTTTTTAGTAATTCTAACTTTTAACAAAATGAAAAAAGTATTATTTGGAATAGCCTTTTTGGGGGCTATGGCGTTTTCGGGTTTTAGTACCAACGCAGAAGCTGCCAGATGCTATCAGAGAATGTACTGGTGTGCAGGAGAGCTTGAAGCATACAATTGTGAAAATTATGCAACAGGGAATTTATGTTCTAAAGTTTATGCGCACTGTTATAAATGTGATGCAATCACTTAACTAAGTTCAAAAATGCTTATTCGGGAGTAAATAGCTCCCGAACTTTTTCAAATAACTACATCATGAATAAAATATATGTAATTCTTTTTTTGATAGGGACTAATTGGGCATGCTCGCAAGAAAGCCCCATTAATTCAGATCCCCGTTTGATATCGATTGATCTTGAAAATTCAAAAGTTATCAGTCAGGAGTATTTTGAAATACTTGAAATTATCCCACTGGAAACAACTTCAGAAAATTTAATGACTTTAGATGTTAGAGTAAGAAAGACTCAAGATTCTTACTACATCATGGATCTTGGGATGAGAGATGCGATCCACCGATTTTCTCTAGAAGGGAAATATTTAGGTTCTGCCGTTTCTGTAGGTGAAGGTCCAGATCAAGTTCTTGGCATGCAGGATTTTCAAATAGTTGAAAATGGAGATATTCTTATTCTATCTTCAATTGGAGATCAATCTTTCCTGTATAGGCATTCTATCACTGGGAATTTAACAAAAGAATTTGACATCGATTATTTGGCAAGTTCCTTTACAGTTTTGGGATCTGGAAACTATTTATTTTCAGGAGGACATAATCTCCCCTATGTTACAGAGAGAGTTATTTTAACTGATTCTACCGGAAAGAAAATAGATTCATTTTTACCAAATAATTATCAAAATGAAATGATTCCAACGGCTGAAAGGAACTTCTATGAATCCGAAAATAGTATTCTGTATTCAGAAATATTCAATGATACTATTTATAAAGTAGAAAATTTTCAGTTAAAGCCATTGTCCAAAATGCATTTTGGCAAATACTCATTACCATCAGATTTTTGGAATATCAGCGTTTTGGAAAGTCTGAAAAACATATCAGAAAAGGGCTTTGCAATTTATAAAGCTGCTTTTGAAACTAGAGATTATATACTTTTCAACATACATATTCAAAAAAAAGGAGGGTCATTTAAAAAGCTGGCAATCGTCAATAAGTTAACAAGGAATACCCAAATTCTAGAAAGTACAGCTTTGGAAGGCGACCCTTTTAATGAGCCTATTCATATTTCTGATAACCAAATCACATTTTTTTCTAGTCACTCTACAGTGGTTGATAAACTCGGAAAAACCATCCCCGATACATTGAAAAATAAATTAATGGAGGGAAAGTATGACTATCCAGTTATGTTCAAAGTAAAAGTTCCATCCTCGATATGAATAAAATTCTTTTTTCCTTTCTTATAATTCTGATAGTCTCTTGTCAAAAAAAGACGGTCTCAGAATTAAGGTTTCATGAAAATCTTGAATTGGTCAATACCGGAGAGGGACAAATTAAACCTTGCTTACATTGCCAAAAAAAACTAGTTGCGTACTTTGGGATGAACAATACACGTTCACTTACATATTTTCAAATGACCCTTAAAACCTTCAAGAAAATTCCCTCATTGTACCCAGACTTAAATGTCATATATGTATTTGGAGGAAAAAATGTGAGCAAAGGGCTTGATCAAACATTTTTAGAAGAATTTCTGCTAAAACATGAAGTTCCCTTTGCAGTCCTTTATGATGAAGAAAACACTTTCTTTGACCTCAATAACCTGCAGTTTTTCCCGTATGAGTTGAATGATATCCAAATTTATTTAGTAGATGACCAGAAAGTTGTGGAATCGGCGGAACCTGGAGTTCCGGAATTATTCGATAAACAGGTCAAGCAATTTCTTTCAATCAATTAAATTATATATAAAAGTTACGTTTAGTATAAAGAAAACTGAAGAAGGAGGATTTTGAAATGGCTTAAAGCTCAATCTGTTATAATTCAAACAACTCCTTTAGCCTAAATAATTACATTTTCTTTACGAGTGGAATAAAGAAGAGCCTTTTTTGCATCCTATCCCCTTTTTTACTTATTTGCTAATGACCCATTAGCCGCACTATTTTTTTCAAACCTTAGTTAAGACCTTATGAGCAAACATACCTATGACTCCGGCCTGATCGGTAACTGTGCCTATATCGCCCATATCGAAAAAGACACCAATATTTCCTGGCTTTGCATGCCCCGATTTGATTCGGATTTTATTTTTGGTGGAATGCTGGACCGAAAAAAAGGCGGGAAATTTACCGTACTGCCAGAATCCGGAGATTATACTTCCACACAAACTTATGTGGAGAACACCAACATTCTCGAAACGATTGTAAGAAATGGAAGTGATAGCTATAAGGTAACGGACTTTGCACCGCGCTTCAAAAACTATGATAGATATTATAAGCCTCTGATGCTGATTCGTAAGGTGGAGCCTATTTCTGGATCACCAAAGATAAGAATCGAGTGTCAGCCTGTAACTGAGCGGGGTCAGATTCAGCTTACTCCAAGTCAAGGCAGCAATCATATCAGATACATGGGAATTGATCAGGAGTTGAGACTCACCACCAATGCTCCCCTGACTTATGTCTGCGAAAAAAAGTCCTTTGCTCTCCAGAGACCCGTTTACCTGGTTCTTACCTACGGAAGACCATTAGAAGCACCAATAGAATCTACCTCAGAGCGATTCTTGCAATCCACCCGTGAGTACTGGCAAGCTTGGGTCAAATCTACCAGCATCCCCAATTTTCACCAAAGACTGGTTTTGAGATCCGCGTTGATTCTGAAAATTCACCAATTTGAAGATACCGGAGCGATTATCGCAGCTTCAACCACTTCATTACCTGAATCCCCCGGTTCTACCAGAAACTGGGATTACCGCTATTGCTGGATTCGTGATACCTATTATACCCTGACCTGTTTCAACAGTTTGGGACACTTTGAAGAGTTAGAAAAGTATTTTGAATATATCCAAAATCTACCTGTTGGGCCTGAAGGAAGATATCAGCCACTGTACTCCATTTCGGGTCATGGATTGTTGGTTGAGGAAATATCTGATTTGGATGGATACTTAGGCAACAAGCCAGTAAGATTTGGTAATCAAGCCTATACCCATATTCAGAATGATCTATATGGACAGGTTTTGGTTTCTTTGCTTCCCCTATACTCTGATCATAGATTTACAGAGTCTGAGCGGAGTCACTCTGAGCCCATGATTATGAATCTTTTGGATAAGATTGAGGCCACTATGCATGAGAAAGATGCAGGATTATGGGAATTCAGGAATCTGGCTCAAGAGCATTGTTATACCTTTTTATTTCACTGGGCAGGCGCCTGTGCTGCCGCAAAAATCGGTATCCGAATGAAGAATGAAGCGATGTATCAAAAAGCGATCGCACTTCGGGAAGAGGCAGTGAAAAAGATTGAGGCCTGTTATTTACCTGATAAAAAAGCTTACGCTCAGGCAATAGGAGCCCAACATATGGATGCCTCGACTCTGCAATTAATTACCATGGGTTATTTCGGAGACGATCTGGAGCGGGCAAACAATCACTTGAAGCAATTGGAGAAGGAATTGTTGGCAAAGGATTTTCTTTTCTATCGCTATAAGCACATGGATGATTTTGGTGTGCCTGAAACCACGTTTTTGATCTGTGCATTTTGGTATATCGAAGCATTGGCTTGTGTGAATAGATTGGATGAGGCCATTCAGGGATTTGAAACTTTGACCAAGTATTGCAATCATTTGAATCTCTTTTCGGAGGATGTGGATCAGGCTACAGGAAGCCAATGGGGGAACTTCCCGCAGGCTTATTCCCATGTGGGTTTGATGAATGCGGCCTTTAGGATAGGAAAGAGATTGGATATGCCGAATTTTCTGTAATACTTATTTTTTCTCCCTAGAAGAATAGTAGGCAGAGGCAGTAGGCAGTAGGCAGAAGCAGTAGGCAGTAGGCTGTTTGGAACTCTTGCGAGTCATAAATAATGCCGTCACCGCGAGGAACGAAGCGGTCTCATCAAAGTTAGAACTTGAAATAAATCTTTGCGACTTTGCCTCTTGGCGGGAGGTTTTATTTCCCGCAAAGATTAGAAGAGGCGAAGAACAGTAGGCAGATGCAGTAGGCAGTTGGCTGTAGGTAGTTTGGAACTCTCGTGAGTCATAAATAGAGGCGTCTCCGCGAGGAACGAAGCGGTCTCATCAAAGTTAGAACTTGAAATAAATCTTTGCGCATTTGCCTCTTGGCGGGAGATTTTTTCTTGCAAAGAATGGAAGAGGCGAAGAACAGTAGGCAGAAGCAGTAGGCAGTAGGCAGTTTGGAACTCTTGCGAGTCATTAATAATGCCGTCACCGCGAGGAACGAAGCGGTCTCATCAATGTTAGAACTTGAAATAAATCTTCGCGCCTTTGCCTCTTGGCGGGAGATTTTATTTCCCGCAAAGAATGGAAGAGGCGAAGAACAGTAGGCAGAAGCAGTAGGCAGTAGGCTGTTTGGAACTCTTGCGAGTCATAAATAATGCCGTCACCGCGAGGAACGAAGCGGTCTCATCAAAGTTAGGACTTGAAATAAATCTTTGTGCCTTTGCCTCTTGGCGGGAGACATTTCCCATGAAAGAACCCAACCATCTCTCAAAATATTCTAGCAGCTAGCATTTCTATCTTGTAGATTCGTGAAAAATTTGAACTATGCTTTCCAAACGCCTTTATTTAGTCTTGTTGATTTTTTCTAACCTAACCTTGCTTTCATGCAACAGGGATATTTATCATCAAAACAATAAGGCCCACCAAAAACAGGTAAAAGAAGCCACTTCGGTTTTATTGGAGGTTCCTAAAACTAAAATCAAATCCCCCGGAGATACAACAGTCTTAAATGATCAGTGGGTAGGCACCACCAATTTTAGCATTCGCAGGCCAAACTTTGTGGTAATCCATCATACCGCGCAGGATTCTTTAGCTCAAACCATTAAAACTTTTACCCTTACCCGAACGCAGGTGAGTAGTCACTATGTGATAGGAAGAGATGGAACAGTGGTGCAAATGCTCAATGATTATTTACGATCCTGGCATGCAGGAAGAGGGAGATGGGGAAATGATACAGATTTGAACTCATCCTCTATAGGAATCGAGTTGGATAATAATGGTTCGGAATTTTTTCCTGAGGAGCAAATCGAAAGCCTAATCAAAGTCCTGAAGTCACTGAAAGAAAAATATAACATACCCACCGCCAATTTTATTGGTCATGCGGATTTGGCACCGGGGAGGAAAGTTGATCCCAGTGTTTATTTCCCATGGAAAAGATTGGCTGAGGCTGGATTTGGCTATTGGTATGATGAAAAATTACTACAACCTGAATATGAAGGGAAGCTTCCTGAAAACTTCAATGCTTTGGATGCTTTGAGAATTATAGGATATGATATAAGTAATCCTCAGGCTGCTATTCAATCATTTAAAATTCACTTTACCAAGGAGAATATCAATAGTCCGGAATTAAGCCATTTGGATAAGCTGATTATCTATGATTTGTATTTGAAGTATAGGTAAGTTAAGACTCCCGCAAAGAGAAGTAGGCAGAAGCAGTAGGCAGTTTGCAATTAAATTATAAATAGTGGCGTCACCGCGAGGAACGAAGCGGTCTCATCAAAGTGTCGGCTTGAAATAAATCTTTGCGCCTTGGCCTCTTGGCGGGAAAAATTAATCCCGCAAAGAATGGAAGAAGCAAAAAGCAGTAGAAAGATGCAGTAGGTAGTAGGCAGTTTGGAACTCTTGACAGCCATAAATAGTGGCGTCACCGCGAGGAACGAAGCGGTCTCATTAAAGTTAGAACTTGAAATAAATCTTTGCGACTTTGCCTCTTTGCGAGAGAATTTATTTCAGGAGGCGAATCCGACTTTATTTCGCGAAGCGTATTTCGATTTATTTCTTTATTTCTAAGCCAGTACTTTCAAATTCTTCCATACCTACGGCATGGAGGGGATCCTCTTTTCATTTTGCTACCAAGCTTAAATCCCAACGGGATTTATCTTACTCACAAATAAATCTTTGCGCCTTTTCCTCTTGGCGGGAGAAATTAATCCCGCAAAGAATGGAAGAAGCAAAGTTTGAAATTGAAAGCAAGCGCTTATTTCAGGAAGCGAAGCCGACTCTATTTCGCGTAGCGTATTTCGATTTATTTCTTTATTTCTGAGACAGAACTTTCAAATTCTTCCATACCTACGGCATGGAGGAAGCCTTCTTTACATTTTACTACCTAGCTTGAATCCCTACGGGATTTATTTCTCTCACCAATATATCTTTGCGCCTTTGCCTCTTGGCGGGAGATTTTTTCCTGCAAAGAATGGAAGAGGAGAAGAACAGTAGGCAGAAGCAGTAGGCAGTAGGCTGTTTGGAACTATTGCGAGTCATAAATAATGCCGTCACCGCGAGGAACGAAGCGGTCTTATCAAAGTTAGAACTTGAAATAAATCTTTGCGACTTGGCCTCTTGGCGAGAGATTTTTTCCCGCAGATCAGCGCAGAAAAAAAAACAGATTATCACAGATCTGGCCAGAGGTCCAAAGCTGATTTTTGTTTAAATCAATAATTTCCTTTGCGTCGCTGCGCCTTTGCGGGAGAATTTATTTCGCGAATAGTATTTCACTGAATCAATTTACCCAAGAGATTCCTCACTTGTCTAAAGGACTTGATATTATAATTAGCTTGGGTATATGCATAACCGACTCTGATGGAATAGGCATTTTTTGGCATTGCCTTGAATGTGTCCTCATCCGTCCAATCATCACCGATAGCCAAGATAAAGTCATATTCATTGCCCTTCATCATGGCAGTAGCAGCTCGACCCTTATTGATATCAGGACGTTTGATCTCCAAGACCATATTTCCTTCTAAGACCTGTAAATTATGTCCTCTGGCCATATATTTCAAATGACTAAACAGCTCTCTCATTCGCAGATCTCCCAAGCCACTTTCTACCTTTCTGTAATGCCATACGAGGGAATGATGTTTCTCTTCTATGAAAGCTCCGGGAGTTCGCAAAACATAATATTCCATCACAGAGCGGATGTCCTCTTTCCAGGAATCATCCACATCGGCATAAAGCTCCCAGTCACCTTTATTCTCTTTATGCTTCACCCATACGCCATGCTCCGCAATCATGTCCACATGAAAGCCTTTGAACCAAGTTCCCAAAGTGTCTTTATCTCTTCCAGAGATAATTACCACCTGTGCTTTTTGGCTCAATCCTTTCACAATAGCTTTTAATTCAGCATCTGGTTTGGCATCCTGAGGATTAGCTACAAAGCCAGTTAAGGTACCGTCGTAATCTAGGAATAAAACAGGCTTTTTAGCCTCTTTGAAGCTTTTCTGAATTTCTGTAATGACTTTGGTATCAACGTCCTTAGACGTCAATTCAGCTTGCTTTTGCTTGACATGTTCGATTCTATCCATGAACACTTTAACCCACTGAAAAATATCATACTTTTTGAGGCTTTCCTGCATAGATGAGATACGGGCCTTTTGCTCTGCAGGCTTCATGGTCAATGCTTCATAAATGGCATCTACCACTCCCTGTTGATCATTAGGGTTGACTAAAACTGCATCCTGTAACTCCTTGGATGCTCCCGCCATTTCTGACAAAATAAGCACCCCGGTTTGATCAGTTTTGCTTGCTACGAACTCCTTACAAACCAGATTCATTCCATCTCTCAATGGAGTCACCAAAGCAATATCAGACATGCTGTAGAATGCACTCAATTCCTCAAATGGGAATCCTCTGTAGAAGTAATGAACTGGTACCCAATTCAAGGTGGAGTAATCAGAATTCATCCGCCCAACCAACAAATCAATCTCTTCTTTCAGCTCTTTGTATGACTGAACTTTGTCTCTGCTCGGCACCACAATCATGATCATCGAGACTTTGCCATGCAGCTCCTTATGGTCTTTCAGCAATTTATTGAATGCTTCCAGGCGCTGAGGAATTCCTTTGGAATAATCCAATCTATCAATGGTGATGATCAGCTTCTGATCAGCCACTTGCTTTCTAAATTCCTTGACAATATTCTGCGTTTTTTTGCTTTTAGCCTGCTTCGCAAATTTGTCATAATCAATCCCCATCGGGAAAGAGTCTACATTGATAATGCGATTTTCTGCCTGGATATAGCCGCTTTCGCTGGACATCCCTGTGATTCTACCCACCGCACTCAGGAAGTGGCGCATATCATCATATGTATGGAAACCTATCAAATCTGCTCCACAGACGCCCTCGAGCAATTCTCTTCTCCAAGGGATCATTCGGATGATTTCATAAGAAGGAAATGGAATGTGCTGAAAAAATGCAATAGTTGCGTTAGGCAAAACCTCTCTCAGCATTTTCGGTAAGAGCAAAAGCTGATAATCATGCACCCAAATGGTATCATCTGGATCAGCTTTTTTAAGTATTGCTTCGCAAAATTTTTCATTGACCCTTTTATATGCTTCCCAATGCTCTGCATTATACACCATGTACTGGGTAAAATAGTGAAATGCAGGCCAGAGGGTTTCGTTGCTAAAGCCTTCATAAAACTGCTCCACATCTTCCTTCGAAAGGAAAACCGGTGCCATTTTCAAATCATGAAGCTCTAGAATGATTTCAGCTCGCTGTTCGGGATCATCCACGGTATTTCCCGGCCAACCAATCCAGATGTTTTCTCCTGATTTATAAATGGATCCCAGGCCGGTAGCTAATCCTCCGGCTGAAGGTTTGAATTCGAAGCGTCCATTTCTATGACGCAGGGAAATAGGTAGTCTATTGGATACAATGATGGTTTTTGCCATGGTAGGTTTAGGTTAAAAACATGAAAGGAATAAATCCTTAACAAAAAGGTGATAGCTAAATATAAGCAAAAAGGGAGTAAAATTGAGCCCCATTTTTAGATTTCATCTTTCCTTAACCTATGCTTATTGATGAAAAAGTGTTTCGAAATAAAAATAAAGGGGGCACTAAAAACAAAAGCCCCGGGATTTCCCGAGGCTTTTCAATTATATTTTTTGAGTTGATTATAGGCTAAAAGCAGCTTTAATCTTCTCCACATAGTCTAGTTTCTCCCAAGTGAAAAGCTCAACATCCAGCTTAATTTCATCTCTATAAGGAGAAACAAAGGTTTTGGTTACTACCTCGTTTTGACGACCCATGTGTCCATAAGCAGCAGTCTCTTCATAAATTGGGTTTCTCAATTTAAGTCTCTGCTCAATAGCATAAGGACGCATATCAAACAGCTCCTCTACTTTTCTAGCAATCTCTCCATCGGAAAGACCAACTTTGGAGGTTCCGTAAGTATTCACATAAATTCCCATTGGAGCAGCAACTCCAATAGCATAAGATACTTGCACCAACATTTCGTCAGCAATTCCCGCAGCTACCATATTTTTGGCAATATGACGAGTAGCATAAGCTGCTGAACGGTCTACTTTCGATGGATCTTTTCCGGAAAATGCCCCTCCACCGTGAGCTCCTTTTCCACCGTAAGTATCCACGATGATTTTTCTTCCCGTCAAACCTGTATCACCATGAGGTCCACCGATTACGAATTTTCCGGTTGGGTTGATGTGATATTTGATATCTGAGGTGAACAGTTTTTGCAACTCAGGCTTCAACTGAGCTTTCACTCTCGGGATCAAGATACTGATGATGTCCGATTTGATTTTTGCCAACATAGCCTCTTCCTCATCAAAGTCATCATGCTGAGTGGAAACAACGATCGCTTCAATTCGCTGAGGTACGTTATCGTCACTGTATTCGATGGTTACCTGTGCCTTGGAATCAGGGCGTAAGTAAGTGATATCCTTATTTTCCCTTCTCAAGGCTGCCAATTCACGCAAAATCATGTGAGAAAGGTCCAAAGCCAAAGGCATGAAGTTTTCAGTTTCATTGGTAGCATAGCCAAACATCATCCCTTGGTCACCTGCTCCCTGCTCTTCAGGATTTGCTCGGTCCACACCTTGATTAATATCCGCAGACTGCTCGTGAATAGCAGAAAGCACTCCACAGGAGTTACCTTCGAACATGTATTCACTTTTGGTATATCCAATTCTGTTGATCACATCTCGGGCAATCTTTTGCACATCCAAATAGATATCGGATTTCACCTCGCCAGCCAAGACTACTTGACCTGTGGTTACGAGCGTTTCACATGCAACTTTTGAATTGGGATCGAAGGCTAAAAAATTATCTATCAGCGCATCGGAAATCTGGTCAGCGATTTTGTCAGGATGACCCTCAGACACTGACTCTGAGGTAAATAAATATGCCATAAACTTACGTTCTTATGCTTGTTTCAAAGAAAGCCCAAAAATAGGGGAACTGAAGGAAATAAAAAACCTAAACTTATATGTCTTTCAGGATTTAATGCCCTGGTTTTTCAGAAAAAATGTGGTTTAGAAGAATTGGTGAAATTTTCTAAAAACCTGACAGCTCTTGGTATCACGTTTGAAATTGGTGTGAATGATATTTCATGGCTGAGAATAAAAAAGGAGGTCCATTGCTGGACCTCCCATTTTTTATTAAGTATTATGAAATATTAAAAGCCAGAAACATTCAATCTTCCACCTGTAACAGTCTTCCCTGATAAAGATGCAGTCGGTGTGGTTGAATTTAAGATAGCTGCTTTGATTTGTGCAGCACTTGCAGTTGGATTTAGTGAAGCATATAAAGCAGCTGCACCAGTCACATGAGGTGTCGCCATGGAGGTTCCGTTATAACTTGCATAGCCTGAACCAACAGAAGCCTTCCTTCCTTTTCCAACAGTGACAGGAACTGTAGACCAAATTCCTGAGCCAGGAGCTCCTAAATCAACAGTAACTGCGCCGAATTGAGAAAAGCTGGAAAGAGCTCCTGAACTGGTGATTGATGCTACTGCAATGACATTTGGACTGTCATAGTTAGAAGGATAGCTTGGAGAAATATCATTGTCTGTGCCTGAATTACCAGCTGCAGCGATAAATAAAATTCCTGCAGCATTCGCACGGTCAATCGCATCTTTCAATGCTTGCGAATAGCCTCCGCCACCCCAAGAGTTATTAGTAGCAACGATATTCAACCCATGTCTCACCTTCAAGTCAGTGAAATAATCCACTGATTTAATTGCATTGGAAGTAGTTCCGCCTCTAGAGCCCAAGAATTTAGCTCCGATCATTTTTACATTCCAAACTACACCTGCTACACCTATGCCATTACCTCCGACACCGCCGATAGTACCAGCAACGTGAGTACCGTGATCATCCCCTGTTCCGTCAAAGAGGGAGTTGTCGTTTCCGTCAAAATCCCATCCATATACATCGTCAATTAGCCCATTCCCATCATCATCAACACCATTACCCGGTATTTCGCCAGGATTTACCCCAGCATTTCCAGATAAATCCTCATGTTCGTACATATAGCCTTCGTCTATAATTCCAACATAGACAGTTGAGCTTCCAACCTTATTTGCTGCCCAAGCCGTAGCCGCTCTGCTGCCAAATTGGTTTCCTCCAGCTGACATTCCCCATAGTTGATTATTGGTGAAATAAGGATCATTAGAAGTAGCAAAATGCTGGTAAATCCAGTTTGGCTCTGCATATTCCACTTCAGGCATAGCTTTCAGCTTTTCTATAGCTTCCATGGTGCCAATTTTAGTATCCACTAAAATCAAGTCCCCATTTGGACCGCTTTTTCTTGCGTTGGCTAATTCCATAGCACCGGTTTTGATTTCCTCTACTACAGTACCTCCAATTGCTCCTAAAATGTCCGCGGAAATTCTGGATCCAGTAGTAGCTGTTCTCATTTTGATCAGCAACTGACCGGGAACAAAGTTTTGACCAAGATCAAGCTTGATCTGTTCTGAAACTGAAGGCTCAATTTCGGCAACATCAGTACAAGAAACTGCTAGCCCTAACAAAGCAGGGAAAACCAGCGCATGTTTAATTTTTATCATATGATTGATGGTTAAAGATTTTTGGGAATTTATACCTTTTACTGAATATTATATCATAGATGAGTCCTATCGAAAAAGAAAATTTTCTATCCTTTCAGTTAACTTTAATTCCCATTTCAAACCTTTTTTTAACCAAGCTTTGCAAATAAAAAAGCCATTTGATGCGTCTTGATTTTTTTATAAGCTGAAAATTGGATTTTCCCTAAAATAAAATGCTTTATACTCCTCTTTGGACTAATTAAAAAGAGCGATTAATTCCAAATTTTCTTTGGTTCAACAAGCCAATTTTGGCTGAAAAAATTTTTAATTTTTTTGAAAAAAAATTCAACTTTTTTTTCTTCATCCCCCATGCGCAATAAAGTTTCGGTAACTTTTATCCTCTATCCAATTTCAACTATGAAGAAGACTGTTCATTTCTTACTGATAAACTTGGCAATATTTTCAATTTGCTCTTGCCAAGTCCCCAATGACACATCTACCTCGGATCACAAAAGTTCAAGCCAGTATTCTGATTTGGTCAACCTTTTTGAAAGATGGAGATCTTTTGAAAATCCGCCACTTCATGATGGAGCTCCGGATTATCGCAAAGCAACTTTTGAACTACGACACACCAAGTTTAGGGAATTACAAAAAGAATTATTAGCGATAGATACCTCTGGATGGGCTATTCCTGAAAAGGTGGATTGGAGAATCGTTTGGGCAGAAATGAATGGGTACGATTTCAATGATAGGGTACTTCGTCCTTGGGCAAGAGATCCTGCATTTTATAAATCACTTTGGATGGAAAGAAGCGATGTTCCTGCTCACGAGGGCCCAACGCATCATGGAACTCTTGAATTTTGGCAGTACGAATTCCCCTTGGATGAAACTAGCAAAGCGAAACTTTTGAAAGAGCTTCAGGCTATCCCTTCGCTCAATAAGCAGGCTGAGTCCAATCTCACTGGAAATGCAAAAGAGCTTTGGGAGGCAGGAATTCCGACCATCGCTACGCAAGTTGAAGACTTGAAAGGTCTTTTGCTCATCTCTGAAATCAGCAATGATCCGAAATTGGCAGAGGCTGTAGAGAATGCGGTTAATTCAACGGAGGGATTTGTAGAATGGCTTATCAAAGAATCAGCAAATAAAACCGGAGAGTCAGGAATTGGTAAGGAGAATTACACCTGGTATCTGCAAAATGTCCACTTGGTGCCTCTGACCTGGGAGGATGAGGTGATGATACTTAAAAGAGAGTTGGCTAGAGCCTGGTCTTCTTTAAAATTGGAGGAACATCAGAACCGAAACCTACCTCCTTTAGCGGAAGCAAATACGGCAGAGGATTTTGAAAAGCTAACAGAGAATTCTATTCAGAAATTTATGGAGTTCTTGAAGGATCAAGAGATTCTCACAGTAAAGGATTATTTCGAACCTGCCCTGAGGGAACATCGAGGCAGTTTCATTCCCAAAGAAAAGCGTAATTTCTTTACCATAGGAATGCATATTGATCCACTGCCTTTGTATTCGCATTTTTATCATTGGTTTGAACTGGCTATCATGGATAATGAACCCCATGCCAGTCCGATCCGGAGAGGACCGCTACTTTATAATATTTTCGATTCCAGAAATGAGGGAACAGCAACTGCTGTGGAAGAGATGTTTATGGATGCAGGCCTGTACGAGGATTCCCCAAGATCTAGAGAAATCGTCTATATCATGATTGCTCAGCGTGCAGCTAGGGGATTAGGTTCGCTCTATGCACAGGCAAATGAAATGACCATGGTGGAAGCGGGTGGTATTCATTCGGATTATACGCCTAGAGGTTGGATGAAAACAGAAAAAGAACTCCTGCTATTTGAGCAACATTTATATATGAGGCAGCCTGGATATGGATCGAGTTATATTACCGGAAAATATCTCCTCGAAAATACCCTGGCTGAGTTTGCAAGAATTAAAGAGGTGAAGGAGGAAGAGTTCAGGTTGAAGGATTTCTTTGATCAATTGAATGGAATGGGAAGTATTCCGATTGCATTGGGCCAATGGGAAATGACGGGGGTGGATCCGATGCAAGGGATGTGAAAATTGTGCCATACCTACGGCATGGAGATGTGCTCTGTAGAAACCTTTTGCTACCATGCTTAAATCCCTACGGGATTTGCTTTGGCTTGAATTATCTCTTTGCTTCTTTGCCACTTGGCGGGAGATTTTTTCCCCGCAAAGAATTAAAGAGGCAAAAAGCAGTAGGCAGAAGCAGTAGGCAGTTTGGAACTCTCGTGAGTCATAAATAGTGGCGTCACCGCGAGGAACGAAGCGGTCTCATCAAAGCAATAACTAGAAATAATTTCTTCCCAAATAAATCTTTGCATCGCTGCAAGAGGGTTTATTTCAAGAGTCTAAGCCGACTTTATTTCGCCAAGCGTATTTCAACTGTAATTCTTTTTTCAGAGACGAAACTTCCAAACTCTTCCATACCTACGGCATGGAGGTGATCTTTGAATACACTTTTACTACCTAGCTTAAATCCCTACGGGATTTGCTTTGGCTTGAATTATCTCTTTGCTTCTTGGCCTCTTGGCGGGAGATATTTCGCCCGCAGATTAACGCAGAAAAAGACACAGACCTGACTGCCGTCAGGCAAGTCTTTCACAGATCTGGTTTTAGGACAATATCTAATTATAGTATTCTTTGCGCCGCTGCGAAAGAATTAATTTCCTCAAATAATTTTATCTAAAATCCCCCTTGCCCCCTTTTATTAAAATTGAGATCCCAATTTAGTACAGAATTCCAAAGGGGGAATTGATCCGATTATCGCCGAAGGCTTATCGTGAAAAATGTATTTCAGAACCCCAATACCTAGAAAGAAACTTTTATTTTAGAAATGGAGTATATACTTTTAGTATTACTTTAGGAATTTATGAAAACATTATCCTTAAAATTAGACGAAAACATTTTCGAAGAAACTGAAGAAATGATTAAGCTGAAGGGCATTGCCAGAAATAGATATATCAATGAGGCCTTAGATTTTTATAATCAACTTTTGAAAAGAAAAGCACTTGCTGCTGATTTTTCAAAGGCTTCCAAAATGGTGAAAAAATCTTCCATGCAAATCAATCAAGAATTTGACAATTTAATCGATGAAGGTTCAATATGAGATTTGGCTGGTCAATCTCAATCCTTCGAAAGGAACAGAGCCTGGAAAAATCCGACCAGCAGTCATTATCCAAACAAATCTTTTAAATCAGGTTATGCATCCTTCCACCCTGATATGTCCGATAACCAGCCAGCTAAGTTCAGAGGAAAATATTTTGAGAGTAAAAATCGAAGGAAAGAAAACTGGATTAAGTCAAAATTCAGAGGTTTTAATTGATCAAATAAGGGCAGTTGATAATAGAAGATTTATTGATCGAATAGGTAAATTAGACAATGGAAAAATTCAGGAATTAAGAAAAAAACTGAAAGCAGTTTTAGATTTTTGAAGTCTAATTGAAGGAACGGATCGGTCCTAAAAAACTATAGCATCAAAAATCTTTTAATCTGAATAATTTTGCGCTTTAGCTACTTTTCAGGATTTTTTTTCCCAAAAACTGACTGTCGATAAACCATGCCAAAACTCGAAATTCTTCCATATCTACGGCATGGAAATGAGCTCTGAAAAAACCTTTTGCTACCTAGCTTAAATCCCTACGGGGTTAGCTTTATCTTAAATTATCCCTTTGCTTCTTTGCCACTTGGTGGGAGATATTTCGCCCGCAAAGAATTGAAGAGGCAAAAGGAGTAGGCAGTTTGGAACTCTCGTGAGTCATAAATAGTGGCGTCACCGCGAGGAACGAAGCGGTCTCATCAAGGTTAAGACATTAAATAAATCTTTGCTTCTTGGCCTCTTGCCGGGAGATTTTTTTTCCCGCAGACCTGACTGCCGCCAGGCAAGTTCAGCGCAGAAAAAAACACAGATTATCACAGATCTGGCCAGAGGCCCAAAGCTGATTTTTATTCAAATCAATAATTTCCCTTGCGTCGCTGCGCCGCTGCGAGAGAATTTATTTCAGGAGGCGAAGCCGACTTTATTTCGCGAAGCGAATTTCGGGTGTATTTCTTTTTTCAGAGACGAAACTTCGAAATTCTGCCATACCTACGGCATGGAAATGTGCTCTGAAGACATCTTTTCTACCCAGCTTAAATCCCTACGGGATTATAATTATTTTTAAATTGGACTTCGCTTCTTGGCCTCTTCGCGGGAGATATTTCGCCCGCAAAGAAATAAAGAGGCAAAGTGAAGCGTATTTCAATCGTATTTCTTTTTTCAGAGACGAAACTTCGAAGTTCTTCCATACCTACGGCATGGAGGGAATCCTCTGGGACATCCTTCCACCTAGCTCTAATCCCTACGGGATTTTTATTTGTCTTAACGAGGCCTTTGCTTCTTTGCAACTCCGCGGGAGACATTATCCAGGAAGCCTATCTTTTTTTCACCAATGCCTCCGTGACTTCATTCATCGCCTTAACCTTGTATTCAAAATCACCCTTCAAGGTGTCCCGATAAGCATTCAGATTATCCAATAAATCATCAATCTCTTCAGGCAATACTTCCTCCAATAATTGGCGAAGTCGCTTGGCTGTTGTAGGTGATTTTCCATTGGTAGAGATGGCAATTTTCAAGTTTCCTTTGGTGACTATCCCGCCCAAGTAGAAATCACAAAGGGCTGGAGTATCTGCTACATTCACCAAAAGAAAGCGCTCCTTAGCCTCATTTCGGATTTGAAGATTTACCTTTTTATCATCCGTTGCAGCAATTACCAAGTGTTTTCCACCCAAGTACTTTTCATCATAGCTATCCTCAATCAAGGTAACTGTTTCTGCTTTTTCCGCCAGTTCCAAAAATTCCGGTCGGAACATTTTTGACACCACGGTTACCTGTGCCTTGGGACTCGATTTTAGCAAAAACTCCAGTTTCTCAGTGCCCACAAAACCACCTCCAACTAAGAGAACATTGAGTTCGTGAACTTTCAGGAAAATGGGATATAGATGGTTCATTTTTTAGATTTATAGAGTTTAGAAAGGAGAGAATAGAAATATGAAATACAATGGAAATACCTTAGAAATAAGCTCGACTTTGTCGAGCGAAATAATTGAATAACTGATCTATGTTATATTTCACGACCGCAGGGAGTCTATTTCACCGAGGAATGCGAGGGATATTTCAATCGTATTTCGCAAAGACTTATTTCGCCAAGGGCATATTTCTATTGCATTTCAATTTTCACAAACTCACGATACACTTCCTCCAGTCTCATACTTTCCCTCACAACTTCTCCTATGATGATGATTGCTGGCGATTCCACCTGATTTTCTACTGCTTTTTGAGCAATGTCATAGATAAAACCAGCCGTGATTTTCTCTTCTCTAGTAGTCCCACTTTGGATGATGGCTACTGGAAGATTTTCCCTTCCAGCATTGCGATAGGTTTGAACGATTTCATTCAGTTTCTTGGTACCCATCAAAACCACAACAGTTGCAGTGCTCTGGGCAGCTAAGGCTAAATCTCTGGATAATTCGCCAGCAGTAGTTGTGCCAGTAACCACCCAGAAACTCTCAGAAATTCCTCTTTTTGTAACAGGAATACCAGCGGCAGCAGGAACTGCTACAGCAGAAGTTATCCCAGGAACCACCACAGTGGGAATCCCAAAATTCTCTATATACTCAATCTCCTCACCGCCTCTCCCGAAGACAAAAGGATCTCCTCCTTTCAAGCGTACTACATGACCGTGTTTTTTTGCCAAGCTCACACAAAGCTGATTGGTGTCTTCCTGAGGTTTGGAATGCCTGCCCACGCGCTTGCCAACAAAGAATTTGATGGCAGATTTGGGAGCATGTTTTAATAAAACCGGATCAATCAAAGCATCATACAATACCACATCTGCAGTGTTTAAAGCTAAAATGCCTTTCAAAGTGATTAACTCTGGATCACCCGGACCCGCGCCAACCAAACTTACCTTGGGATGAATTTGCTCTCTCATGCGTTCACCTCCTCCTCTCTATAACTTTTCAATGCCTGATAAATTTCCAAAGCCTGCTTGGCGTAAGCTCTCGCAAATTCCGGAGTAGGCTCATGCTGATTGATTTGGTAAACTTTCTCAGCGAAAGTGGAGTCTAAGGTTACTTTTCCGCTACTGACAAAATGCTCATCAAAGAGGGAAATAATATTTGCATAGCTATTGGTACTGATATCTTCGCTGAGCAAAATAGCTTTGGCAGCATTGATCAAACCTGCATAGTGATGATAAATGCTGTCAGACCATCTGCCATTTTCCAAAGCTTCTTGTCCCAAATCCAATTTCTCTTTGGCTTCCAAAAGCAAGGTTGCCACTAAATCAATCACAACTCCAGCACATTCACCCACGCCTACTGCTACCTCGTAATTTTCATTTCTGCCCCAGTCTACCCGATCTTCTTCGGTCACTTTTGCAGGGTCCGCCAACTCTTTCAGCAATTCATAGAAATACATTTGTCCTTTCTGATCATAATAGCTGAGGAAGTCCAAATCTTCGCCATTCGCTTCAAAATCATCCAATAACAATCTTAAAGCCTGAGGTCCTCTTTTACTCGGGATTTTGGTTACTTTATCTGCAAAACGACCATTTCCATCACCCAAATTTCCACCACCAAGCAATACTTGCAAGGCAGGAATCACCGTCTTACCAACACGCATAGACATGCCCTGAAAACCGATATGTGCCATATTATGCTGGCCACAGGCATTCATACATCCGGAAATTTTAATCACCAAATCCTGATTTTTGAGGTATTGCGGATACTCGTTAAATATGACTTTTTCCAACTCTGAAGCAATTCCCGTAGAGCTCGCGATCCCCAAATTGCAGGTATCAGTACCCGGGCAGGCAGTTATATCACCCAAGGAATTATAGCCTCTTTCTGCCAAACCGATTTTCTTCAGTTCCTGATAGAAAAAAGGCACCAAATCCTCCCGAACATCACGTATCAGGAAGTTTTGACGAAGCGTAAATCGAAGCTCATTATTGGCATATTTTTCAATCAAATCCGCCAAAGCTCTGGCCTGAGAAATGTAAAAATCTCCCAGCGGAACACGCACCCCGATCGCTACATAGCCCTCTTGTTTCTGAGGCAAGACATTAGTCAGTTTCCAAAGCTCATAATCCAAGCCCAGCTCGGATTTCAGTTCAGGTTTTTCAGGATTAGGTAGGCTTTGGGCAACCTCATAGCTTGCCGCATCAATGGGATAGCTGGCAAATGGAAGGGCTTTCTTTTCCTGCTCGACCAATTCTAAAAAAGCATCCAGACCTAAATCCTTAACCAAAAACTTCATCCTGGCTTTATTCCTTCTGGCCCGCTCTCCATGCCGGTCAAAAATTCTCAAAACTGCTTCGATATAGGGAATCAGCTGATCCGTTTCCAGAAAATCATAGACTAGGTCCGCATGTCTAGGTTGGGAACCTAAGCCTCCACCGAGTAGCACCTTAAAGCCTCTCACCTGCTTACCATTGATTTCTTTGATTTTGGGAATAAAGCCCAAATCATGCAGATAAGACAAGCCGGTGTCATCCTCCGATGAAGAAAAGGCCATCTTGAATTTTCGGCCCATTTCTTGGCAAATCGGATTTCTCAGGAAATACCGAAAAGTTGCATCTGCAAATGGAGTAACATCAAAAGGCTCTTTGGGATCTATTCCTGCCAATTCGGATGCTGTCACATTCCTTACCGTGTTGCCACAAGCTTCCCGTAAAGTCACATCATCCTTTTCGAGTTCGGCCCAAAGTTGTGGTGTGCGATCCAAACTCACATAATGAATCTGAATATCCTGACGGGTAGTGATGTGCAATCTCCCCGTGGAATATTCTTCCGAAACTTTGGAGATTCTTCTTAGCTGAGGGGCAGTTACTCTTCCATAAGGCAACTTGATCCGGATCATTTGCACTCCGGGCTGCCGTTGTCCATAAACGCCTCGAGCTAGTCTCAGGCTACGGAATTTCTCCTCGTCGATTTTCCCTTCTTTGAAAAGCGCGATTTTCCGCTCTAATTCCAGAATGTCGCGCTCTACGATGGGGTTTTCCAATTCGGTTCGAAAACTTTGCATAGCGTAATAGTTTTATATCCCTATCGGGATTATAGGTTAATAGGTTTGAAAGAAAGCCAAGGTTTAGGACTTGGCTGATCTTTAGATTTTTTTTCTTCTTTTACTCCACTCAATGAAATTAACTCAAATCCCCCTAACCCCCTTTGAAAAGGGGGATTTGATCTCGTTTCTGAATTTAAAGTATATCGCCTTCGACTCCGCTCAGGCTGACAATAATTTAATTCTTCTACTTTATTATTTTCCAAATAATTGAACAGTTCGTCATACTTCTTAAATCATCCTTTCTTCCAACCATCTCTAAAACAGGGAGATTTGGAAGCATTTCAGATTTCATACTTTAGAATTCATACTTAATCAATGAATCCTACCGAAACCGTATCAAAGCTTCCTTCATCGATTAGGATAAAAGCTCCGTTCGATTTATTGTTTTGATAGGAGTCGTAATGAATTGGTTTGCTCAGACGAAAATGGACCTTTCCAATATCATTCAATTTAAGCTGTTTGGTTTCCTCTTCACCAGAGAAATCCGCATGGACCTTGGCTTCGATGCGATCTACTTTAGCCAACACCCGATTGACTCCATGCTGAAGGATATATTTTTGTCCAACTTGGAGCACTTTTGAGTTTACCTGACAAAGTGTGGCAGCAAGGATTTTCTCACTTTTAGGTTCCTCGCCAACTTTCACAATCATATCTCCCCTACTGCAATCCACCTCGTCATCCAAGGAAATGACCACTGAGGCACCAGGAGCTGCTGCATTCACTTCTTTTTCAAAGAAATGAATGCTCTTGATAGTAGACTCATTTCCGGATGGAAGGACGGCTACTCGGTCCCCAACCTGAAGTTCATTGCCATAGAGTTTTCCAGAGAATCCACGGAAATCATGGTAGGCTTCTGTTTTTGGACGGATTACGTATTGAACAGGGAATCTGGCCACCGCACTTTCCTGCAAATCCTGAGGCTCCAAAACCTCCAGATGATCCAATAAGGTATTTCCAACATACCAAGGCATTGCTTCTGACTGTCTGGCTATATTTTCACCTTTCAAGGCTGAAACGGGGATGAAAGTAATCTGTTCTTCGGAAAAGGAACTCTTAGCCACCAACCCATCAAAATCGGCTTTGATTTTTAGAAAAACATCTTCCTCATAATTCACCAAATCCATTTTATTGATCGCCACTACCACATGAGACATGCGAAGCAAATTGGCAATGAAGAAATGTCTGTAGGTTTGTTCGATAACACCTTTTCTGGCATCAATTAAAATGATTGCTACCTGGGAAGTAGAAGCCCCTGTCACCATATTTCGGGTATATTCCACATGCCCGGGAGTGTCGGCTACGATAAAATTGGTTTTGGCGGTATTGAAATAAATATGCGCCACATCAATCGTAATCCCTTGCTCGCGCTCGGCAACCAAACCATCCGTTGCCAGGGAAAAATCCAAATAATCGTACCCTCTTTGTTTGGAGCTTTTTTCAATAGCCTCAATCTTATCTGTAGTCAGGGAGTTGGTATCATAAAGCAAACGCCCAATCAAGGTACTTTTGCCATCATCCACCGATCCTGCAGTTGCGATTTTGATTAATTTTCTTCCTTGGATGTCCATATTATTTTTTGATATACAGTTGAAATAGATTGAAATAGACCTCACTACGTTAGGCGAAATACTTACCATCGGTTCAAGCCGAGTATTTCTTCCCGCTTGCGGGAATTATTTCTATCCTATTTCAACCGTGTTTCTTTTTCTTTTTGAATGTCTCGCTTCTCGTATCTAGATTCTTGCTTCTTTTTAAAAGTAACCCACCTTTTTCCTCGTTTCCATCGCTGCTTCTGAGCGTTTGTCGTCTATGCGGGCTCCACGCTCGGAGAGTGTAGATTCCCGAATTTCAGCAACCACATCTTCCAATGTTTTGGCTTCGGAAAGTACTGCCGCGGTACAGGTCATATCTCCAACGGTACGGAATCGAACCCATTTTTCTACCACCTCTTCATTCGCTTCGCGAAAGACGTGCTCATTAGCGGTCCAAATCAATCCATCTCGGAAAAAGACCTCCCGCTTGTGCGCAAAGTAGATGCTTGGAATCGCAATATTCTCTGTTTTGATATACTCCCAAACATCCAATTCAGTCCAATTAGAAATCGGGAAAACCCGCACATTTTGCCCTACATGGATTTTACCGTTTAGCATATCGAATAATTCCGGCCGCTGATTTTTTTCGTCCCATTGGCCGAAGTCATCCCGAACGGAGAATACCCGCTCTTTTGCTCTGGCTTTTTCTTCATCTCTTCTTGCTCCACCGATACAGGCATCAAACTTGAACTCCTCGATCGCATCCAAAAGGGTGGTAGTCTGCAAGGAGTTTCGGCTGGCATAGCGCCCTTTTTCTTCACGAACTTTCCCTTGATCGATGGAGTCTTGCACCTTTCTGACAATCAGTTCCAAGCCTAGCTCCGCCACGAGTTGATCCCTGAATTCTATGGTCTCCGGAAAATTATGCCCTGTATCCACATGCAATAGCGGAAAAGGAATTTTAGCTGGAAAAAATGCCTTTTGAGCCAATCTGACCAAGGTAATCGAATCTTTTCCTCCAGAAAAAAGCAAAACAGGGCGCTCAAATTGCGCCGCCACTTCCCGAAGGATATGGATGGATTCTGCTTCTTTGGGGTTAGGTATGAATAGGTTTGACATATGGAAATACAATTTTAATTTATGTTTTACGCCGTCTTCGATATTCGACATTCAGCGTTCATCATTCGTTATTATTTTCTTTATTCTTTCCAGAATTAGATATTCTTTGGCTAGTTTTTCAATCTTCAAATTTTTTCAATTTCGAATTTCGAACATCGAATAATGAATTTCGAAGTATCATCTGACATTAGTCATTGAGATCCCGAGAATCGGGAGAAGCAATCTTTTCAAACACTTTTTAAATTATGAGACTGCTTCACCCTGCGGGACTCGCAGTGACGTCAATCTCAGACTTCTGCGAACTGCAAACTGACCACTGCTATCTGGAATGCAACCCACACTCCTTTTTTGAGTCTTCCCACCACCAGCGCCCGTCACGGGGATTTTCTCCTGGAAGAATAGCCCGTGTACATGGAGCGCAACCTATGCTGATAAAGCCTTTATCATGAAGTGGATTATAAGGGATTTTATGTTCCTCGATGTAGGAAATCATCTGTTCAAAAGTCCAATCCAATAAAGGATTGAATTTCAGTATCTGATTGGCTTCATCCCATTCGATCCGCTTCAAGTCGCTTCTATTGGCGCTTTGCTCAGCACGAAGTCCCGTTACCCAGACTTCATTTCCTGCCAAAGCTCTTTTCAAAGGTTCTACTTTGCGGACAAAGCAACAGGATTTACGATTCTCAACAGATTCATAAAATCCGTTGATCCCTTGCTCTGCTACTAGGTTTTCTACCGATTCCCGTTCTGGATAGTAGACTTTAATTCGCGTTTGGTACTTGCTTTCCGTGCGTGCCAACAATTCCAAAGTCTCCGGAAACAACCTTCCTGTATCTAAGGAAAAGATTTGAATAGGTAGATTTTGGGAAGCAATCAATTGAGTAATGACTTGATCTTCCTGACCCAATGAAGTAGAGAATACCACCTTTCCGGGAAAAAGATCCGCAATCAAAGCCAAGCTTTCCTTGGCCGTCAATTGATCTAATCTGTGCTCAAGATCTTGCATATTCTTTTTCAGGCTCATGCTCTTTTGTTTTTGTTGCAGACTCCCATACCCGCTCGTGCAGGTAGTACAAGAGGATTTTAGAGACTACTTCTACCGAACCGATTGAAAGCGCCATGGTCAATTGACCCGTCACAATAAAGGAGATAACAATGGTATCAATAGTCCCCACGATTCGCCATGAAATAGACTTCATGAGACTCTTCAAATTACTGTCTGTCCCTTTTTTGGACTCAAACCATTTTTTAATGTGCTGATCTAAAATCATATAGGTTTCAACGGGAGTGAAAAACAAAAGTATATAAAGCCTACATATTTTATAGGGTTTATGGTAAAAAATTTTTGTTAAGTTTTTAAAATATCAGCTAATGTCTTGTTTTCCAGTATTTTAAGAGTCTCATCTCGAACTTGAATCATCACCTTATTGATGCCACAAGTTGCTTCATCTTTGCATTCGTCGCAGGGTTCGTAGTAATTCAAACTCACACAGGGGAGCATAGCAATAGGTCCGTCGAGGAGTCGAATCACTTTGGAAAGTGGAATATCTTTTGGATCTTTGATCAAATAATAACCTCCCCCTTTTCCTTTTTTACTTCCCAGCATGCCAGCTTTTTTGAGTTCGAGCAAGATATTCTCCAGGAACTTATGGGAGATCCCATGCTCTTCGGCTATATCATGGATCAGCACTGTTTTTTCATCCCGGTGCTTGCCCAGATAAGTGAGGGCATGAAGGGCGTACTTGGTTTTTTTGGAAAGCATAAACAAAAATAATCCAATTCTTGGAATAGCCTAGTACGGGAGTGGGGAATAATAAATCCCCAAATTTCTAGGGGATTTTAATACATACCTAAATCTATTTTACATCATCTCTTTCATTTTAAAATTAAATTACATTAATCGATTAAATCTTGAGGTTGCTCTTTCCGCTTGAAAGTTGGACTAGTTATGCAGCGATTTTAAAGTTATAAAATTCATTTGGTGTTTTCATTTCTAATGCAGAATGTGGTGCATATGTATTGTATTCATTCATCCACTTC